>Ga0118677_10008679_pt1 | contig 16199 bp, 15 predicted proteins | sample AliMusrvi5mmetaG_FD_86154 | JGI IMG/M metagenome (GOLD analysis project Ga0118677, IMG submission 86154) | reverse complement strand
CGGCAGCAGCGTGATGACCGGCGCCACCAGGCTGGCCAAGCGCGCCAGTCCCTGCAGCGTCCGGATCGGCGCCGGCAGACCCAGCCCGAACAGCAGGTCGCCGAAAACAGTTTGCGTTCCGGCCTCGACCAGAGCCTCGGCGAGGCCGAACCGGTCGACCGCGCATACCACCAAGGCTTTGCGGCCGCGAAAACTCATATTCCGCTTATTTTCCAGAAAACCGATCACGCGGCGTTCCAGTGTATTCTTGATGCCGCTGCCGTCCACGATGGGCGTGACGCGCGCGACGGCCGCGATCTGGGCCGATTCCCGAAAAGTGTAGCGTTTGCCTCCCGCGTATATGTATAAATCGGTGCCCCCCATTCCGAAGGCATCAACTTCGCCGTCAAGTTCCCGGATCAATCGGATAGCCTTTTGTTTGTCGCCGTTGACGCCGATTCGCTCGATGCAAAAGGTTTGGCCGCCAAAATCCTGTACTACTTTTTGGTCGCGACTGCTGGATCCTAAACTGATGCTTACCACCCGTCTCATTATAGGCCCCCCGACTAGCAATTCAATTGACGAATAATGCCGCGTACATCCTCCACGTTGACGTATTTGTCTTCCGCTATCGGCGATTCCCCGATCTTGACCCCGATCACGTCTTTGTCCAGCAGGGTCTCGACAAGTTTGATGCGCAGGTTCGAACCGATGATGATTACGATGTCGAAAGCCCGGAGAATGCCGATAATCTCGACGATTTTGTTGAACAACTCAATGCCGGATTTGCTTTCGACGAATTCCCAGCGTTCGACTTCGGACAGCAGCAGACAATAATCCACGCCTTCTTGTCCGGCCATGGCCGCCAGTTCTTCACAATTTTTAACAGGGAACCCCAGCAGGGCGATTCGCCCGCCCTTGCGCACCTCGCCAAGGGTTTCCAGCCGGGATATCACCGTACGGTCCAAACCGATTTTATCGGCAATCTGTTCCGCATAAAATCTGGCGCAGCCGGCGACTGAAAAATCCGGCCATTGCTGTAACATCTGCTGGATGTCCATTAATAAAATGGGTTTAAATAAACAATCGCTAAAGCCGGCGGCAATTAATGCGGATTAGATACAATAAACTGGGAAGGTATTCCGTTATGTGGCAATGTGACGGAATGCGAGGATGGACAAAGAGTTGAACACAAGAATGCAGGTGTATTTATGACATTTAAGCAGGCGATTAAATACAAGGTAGTGAGTGTCGAGATTCTCGGTTTTCTATCGGCGATTCTAACGTGCTGGCTAACAGAGTGGTTCGATCCGCCGTTCAGTTTTCAACAGGTCTTGATTGAGAGTTTGGTTCTGTTGATTTTAGGCTGGGGCATCGCGCGTTGGACGATTCAAACCATTGGACACGTCCGGGAACTGGAAGGGTTCATCCTGATGTGTGCCACCTGCAAGGCCGTAAAGGTAGACGGTAAATGGGAGAGAATCGAAACCGCACTTGGCTATGATCAACCCCGCAGTATCTCCCACGGAATTTGCCCCACTTGTTTTGAAAAATACCAGAAAGAATTCAAAAATTAAGCGCCCATTAGTGCCCAGCAGACCCCCCCCTTCGGATGTCATATGTACCTTGACCGGGATGCACTCAACTGCTATCAACAACTTGGAAAGAGGCTCATTATGATTGAACAGGGGAAAACTTATTTGGTGATGGGATTGCTTGACCCGAACTCACTTGCCTATTTTATCGGCAAAACCATCGAACAATTCGGCGGCAAGGTGATCTATTCCGTTCAGAACGAGATTGTCATGAAACGCTATCTCAACGCCAGCAAAGCCTTGTCCGCCCAGGAAAAAGAGCGCCTTGATGTGCGGTTCTGCGATGTCTCGGATGAAGCCCAGGTGGAAACGCTTTTCGCCGGTCTCGACACACTGGCCGGCGTCGTTCATTCCATCGCCTACGCCAACCCTAAGACCTGCATGGGAAACGAATTTCACACCCGCTCCATGTCAGACGTCCTCAAATCCTACCAGATTAGTTGCGCCTCACTGGCAACGGTCAGCCAATTTGCCGCCCCCCATCTCAAAAACGGAGGCGGAATCGTCGCCCTGACTTTTGACACCCATCATGTCTATCCGCAATACAACTGGATGGGAGTGCACAAGGCCGCGCTTGAAGCGCTGGTACGCGCCCTCGCCCGGCGGCATGGCCGCGACAAGATTCGCGTCAACGCCATTTCTTCCGGACCTGTCGCCACAACGGCGGCCAGCAAGATTCCCGACTTCGAGCATATCGGCAAAATCTGGATGCAATCCAGCCCCATCCCCTGGGATCCCGTCGAGGACCGGCAGGCGGTTGCAAATGCCACAGCCTTTCTACTCAGCCCGCTTGCCGCCAAAATCACCGGCCAAATCCTTGCCGTGGATGGTGGCGCCGCCATCATGGGGGGCGCCCTCATGGATCACGAGCGTCAGGCCTAACCCTGCGGGGGAACCTTCCGGAATCTCTGAATCGTCGCCTCCAGTTTGGACAGGGAAACCGACTGGACAGCCCGCAGATGCTGATGGTGCGGAACATAATCCAACCCGAAACGCTGCATCAGTTCCACTTGTATTCTCATCACCAGGTGGGCGGTCATCTCGGCATCCGCCATGGCTCGGTGATGTACCCCGCTATCTGGCAACCGCAGATATCGCACCAGCGTTCCCAGCTTATGACTGGGCGACTCGGGGAAAAGACGCCGCGCCACCCGCATGGAACAGGCAAATTCCTGACGCCGCTGCCGTTGAATCCGGCTCAATTCCGCATCCCAGAACTTGCTGTCGAAGGATGCGTTGTGCGCCACCAGGGGAATGTCGCCAATAAAATCCGCCGCCGCCGCCATCACCTCCGCCGCCGGCGGAGCAGTTCGGACCATTTCATTGCTGATGCCGGTTAACTGCTCGATAAAAACCGGCACATAGACTCCGGCATTCATCAGGCTTTGATACCGGGCCACAATCTCCCCGCCCCGCACCAGTACCACGGCAATTTCAGTCGCCCGTGACCCCGCCAGTGGCGAAAGCCCGGTCGTCTCAAAGTCAATGACCGCCATCGTTTCTGCATCCATGGGTTTTAATTATAGTGCGCCCCCCTTGGCTCACCAAACAAAAATTGATCTTTACTGTTCGATGGGCATAATGAATGCCATGAATACTCAAACATGGATCACATCCTTGCTCGTCATCCCGGCCCTGATCTGTTGCTCCTGCGTCTTCAACGCCGACAAACCCGACGGCTCGGGCACCATCGAGTGCACCCAGGTCCGGCTGGCCCCGGAAGTCGCGGGTCGCCTCACCTCACTATTGATCGCTGAAGGCGCCCGCCTCACGAACGGCCAGATTATCGCCACCCTCGATCCCTTGATTTACCAGCTCCGTTGTGACGAAGCCCGGGCCGCCCTCGCCCAGGCGCAGGCCCAGCGGGACCTGATGCTGGCGGGCAGCCGCGACGAGGACATCCAACGCGCCCGGGCCCAGGTCCGGGAAGCCAAAGCCTCCGCGGATGCCGCCACCACCGATGCCCACCGGATGGAAACCCTGTTGTCTCAAAACAGCGCCACGCCAAAACAACGCGACGATGCGGCCACCGCCGTGGAGCGTACCGCCGCCACACTGGCCGCCGCAGAACAGCAGTTGAATCGGCTTGTCAAAGGAAACCGGCAGGAGGAGATCCGCGCCGCCCAGGCTGCCGTTGAATTAGCCCAAGCCCGGTCGGCCCAAGCCGAAAAGGCACTCTCTGACTGCACGGTTAAATCCACCGCCTCCGGCACCATCACCACCAAAAACGTCGAGCAGGGCGAGATGGTGATGGCAGGCACACCCCTGGCAACGTTGTCACAACTGAATGAGGTCTGGCTTTCCCTCTATCTGCCGGAAACCCGTTTGCCCTCTGTAAAACTTGGACAAAAAGCCTATATCAAAGTTGATGGGGATCCCCTGCGTTACGAAGGAGTGATCACCTTCATTTCGTCGGAAGCCGAGTTCACCCCCCGCAATGTGCAAACCCCCGATGAACGCACCAAACTGGTCTATCGCCTCAAGATCACCCTGCCAAACCCGAACAATCTCTTCAAACCCGGCATGCCAGCCGATGGATATTTGTGACAGACACCGTCATAGAAACACAAAAGCTAGGAAGAGCCTTTGGGGATGTTGTCGCGGTAAAGGGGCTCGACCTTTGTATTCAACGCGGAACCTTTTTCGGCCTCATCGGACCGGATGGCGCGGGGAAAAGCACCGCCATCCGGCTCCTGTGCGGAATCCTGAAGCCCACCCAGGGCGAAGGAAAAATCCTCGGCTTCGATCTCCGCCACCACATGGCCGACATCAAGGCCAGAATCGGCTATCTCTCCCAGGCCTTCACCCTCTATGGCGACCTGACCGTCGACGAAAATATCGAGTTCTTTGCCGACCTCCATGGAGTGGAACACTTCCAAAAGCGGCGCGACGAGTTGCTGGCCTTCACCCGGCTCGACCCCTTCCATAAAAGACTGGCTGGAGTGTTGTCCGGAGGTATGAAGAAAAAACTCGCCCTGGCCTGCGCCCTGATTCATACCCCTGAAATCCTATTCCTTGATGAACCGTCCACCGGCGTCGACCCGGTTTCACGGGGCGAATTCTGGCTCATTCTCAAAGCCTTGCTGGATCAGAACATCACCATCCTCATGACGACCCCCTATCTCGACGAGGCTGAGCGGTGTCACCAAATTGCCTTGATGAATGCCGGAACCGTCATCCGGGTGGACACCCCTGCCGCCGTCAAAGAGGATCTTCGCGGACGGATGTACTCCATCATCGGGGGCCGCTCGCTGCAGGACCTTCACCAGATCCTCAAACAACGCTGGCCGCCCACCGCCCTGGTGCGATACGGGGACCGGCTTCATTTTTTTGCCTCCCGCGGTGCCGCGGAGGTTGGAGAGGCTACCGCCTGGCTGACTCAAAATGGTCAAGCCGGGGTTCAGTTCCAATCCATTGAGCCCTCCCTCGAAGATGTTTTTGTTTCCCTGATGAGCAACACCCAGAAAGGATCCCGCTCATGAACGCCTCACCATTCTCCCTTCCAATGATCTGTATTCTTGTACTCATCTCGCGGGCCCAAGCCGAGACCACCACAGACACCCTCTCGCCAGAGGCTGTGGTACAACTCGCCCTGGCTCACAGCCCCGCCCTGAAAGGCCAGACCGAAGACCTTCACATGGCCACCGCCCGCCGTTTTCAGGCGGCTGCCGGACTCCAGCCCCATCTGGATGCCCGCGCCCAGGCCCAGCACTTCGAAGGCCTTGAGAATGGCCTCCTCGGCCCAGGGGTAACGCTCCCGGTCCTGGATGACCAATATTCAGCCTCGATCGGCATCACGCAATCCCTCTACACCGGAGGCCGCGTCACCCACCAACGCCGTAGTGCGCAATTTGATGAGGCGGCGGCACGACAGACCTTTGCCGCCACCACTGCGGATATTGAACTTCAAACACTGACCACCTACTGGCAGTGGAGCAAGGCCCTTGCCCAAATCAAAGCCTTTCAAGCCTCGGTTACCCGAACCGAAACCCAACTCACCGACACACGGAACCTCAAAAATGCCGGGATGGCCACCGACAACGACGTGCTGGCCAACGAAGTACTTCTGGACCAGATCCAACTCCAACTTCAGGCCGCCCAGCAACAGGCCGACCTGAGCGTGATCCAGCTGAGCCAACTGACCGGACTGAAATTTACCGGGCAACTGACACCCCAGCAACCGGACAGTCCCGCCATCACACCCTTTCCCTCCTTGGAAAACGCCCTTGCCACCGCCCTTTCAAACCGGGCGGAACTGGCCAGTCTGCGGCTAAGCGCCGAAGCCCGGGCCGCCCTCATCGAGGTGGCGCGCGCCGAAGCCCGGCCCCAGCTCGCCCTGACAGCCCGATATGAACAGGGGAACCCGAACCCGCGCGATTTTCCACCTGACGCGAAATGGAGGGATGATGCTTTTGTCGGCGCCACCCTCTCTTGGAATCTTTTTGATGGAGGCCTGACCCGCGCCCGAACAGCCGAAGCCAAGGCCCGCGCCGCTCGCGACACCTACCAGATTCAGGTCCTGACCGAAGCCATCGTGTCCGAGACCAAGGCCGCCTTTCTCTCCCGGGATTATTCCCTCGCGCGCCTCAAAACCTCAAAACATGCCGAGGCCAGCGCCACGCGGAACTTGCAGGTGGCCACCGATCTCTGGAAGAATGGCGCGGCCCGCCACGCCGATGTGCTGGATGCTCAGGCCAAACTCACTGGGACCACCGCCCAGCGCATTGCGGCCGAGGCCGATGTACTCATCGCCGAGGCCACCCTGAAACACACTATTGGTTGGCGCCCCTAACCATCATCCCTTACAAACACCACCCAAAGGCGAGATGGACGCCAATATCGGCACTATTCTGGAATAATCCGACATTTTCAACCACGGCCAACTCCAGCAGATTATCCGCGCTCATACGCCACTTGATTCCCACACTCACCTCGTGAGTCGGCTCGGCTAATTCGAGGTAATTCTTGGCGGCAGGCGAACTGATGAGGTATTGAACCAACAAACTCAATGATTTGGAGTATTGATATTCCATCCCTGCCAATCCGGATAATTGATCATCACGGATCCTGATCGTCGCGATATCTTCGGCATTACAATACTCAATACCCAGGCCCAGAAAGGCGATAAAGGGGCTCCTCCCCAGACGCTTGGACGCCACCGAACTCACGGCAATGCCGGGAGCCCCCATTCCCCGTAATTTGTCCTCGTTCCCCGTGGGCATAAACACCTCACCCTGCACAATCACAGCAGGCCACACCCATGAGCCCTCCGTGAGGCGGGACACGGCAAAGAACGACACATCGCCGATCCCCCAGGACTCTCCCTCCGCCACGGTATGAACCGTTTTTCCATCTGTCACTGTAATCCGTGACTGGTTCCGCGGAAATTTATCGCGATCGGCATTACCCATGGTAAAGGCTTTATGAAAGTTTTCAATGGAGGAATCGGCAATACCGCCTGTCCGCCCAATAAACGGCAGAGCCAAACCCAGCGACACATCATCCTTCACCGCATAGGAATACCTTACCGTGCTGCGGATCCATTCGCCGTCAATCATGTATTGGTTCGGGACGTAATTCCAAACATTCGCCCAATGGAAATCGAGATCCACCCGCTCTGTTCCTTTGGTCCCCACCTTTGGCATCACAAATAATGAGGAAGGCCGGAGAATATGCCCCGGCGACATTGAGGGGGCCGCCAGATAGCCAAGCCCTGCATTCTCGCACGAAGAAAACCCGGCCTCATCGTAAGAAGGATCGGCCTGGCCATCGGACACCCCCTTAAGCAGACACAAGGCAAACAACACGGCTATATATCGCCTTAGGATCATACCTACCTGCCCTTTCCAAAAATTCAGGTTCAGATCATCCTGGCACGCTGTCCGGTGGCCGAGAGCACACTGTTCCACAACAAGCTATCCGGCGAAACCTTCCGCCGGGTCTCGGTGGCCATTGCTATCGGAACATGGATATAATCATGCCAATATCCGATCACGACATCGGTTTTGCCGGCCATGGCGGCATGGACGGCATGCCGCGCATACATGTCGCAGATCACCGCATCCTCGGAATTCGCAGGCACACTGCGGATAATGTAGCTGGGATCAATATACTTCATATTTAACTCGATATTCCGGCGCTTGAAGTGATCCATCATACGGCCTCGCAGGAAAAGTCCGATATCCTTGTGCAAGATGTTGCCGGAATCATCCTTCACCTCAGAGCCATCATTCAGGAGATCCTGCCCCGCCCCTTCCGCCACGGCGATTAACGCATGTCCTTTGACGGCCAGACGCTTCTCCAACTGCCTCAGCAGGCCATTCTCACCGTCAAGGGCAAAGGGAAACTCGGGTATCAGAGTGAAGTTGACCTCCTGGCTCGCAAGGGTGGCGGCGGCCGCGATAAAGCCGGAGTCGCGTCCCATCAGGCGCACCAGGGCCACCCCGTTCGGATAAGCCCGCGCCTCCGCATGGGCGCTGGCCAGCACATCACGCGCAATATCCACCGCGGAGGCGAACCCGAAAGTACGCTGCACGTACTGGATATCGTTGTCGATCGTCTTTGGAATTCCAACAACGGCGAGGGACAGTCCGCGTTTTTCCGCCTCGACCGCAATGGCATGAGCGCCCCGCTGCGTGCCGTCGCCACCCAACGCGAGCAGGATATTGATGCCCCGCTGCTGCAGGAAATCCACCATCACCCCAACTGGCTGGTTCCCACGCGATGAACCAAGAATGGTTCCGCCATCGCGATGAATGTCATCCACAAGGTCACCCGTGAACGTGATGGGCTCGAGCCCGAACGCCGGATTGAGTCCACGGTACCCGTAGCGAATCCCCAGCACCTCGGACACTCCGTAATTGCAAAGCTGGCGGTACGCCGAACGCAGAACATTGTTGAGGCCGGGACACAATCCCCCGCAGGTCACCAAGGCGGCACGCACAGAAGTCGGATTGAAGAAGATCCTCTCCCGCGGCCCGGCTTTCTCGAAAAAAAGGTCCGGCAACGCACACAACCCGCCCTCTTCGACATTATACCGAATCCGCGCCCCATCCGGCGTGAAATTCCCGATCGAATCCCCGGGATCAAGATTCAACGGCAGGGGCGAAGCATGCTGGCAGGCGCCAAGGTTCCGAATCGAGGTTATCTGGGGTGCCGTCATAAGTGATCCTTTGCAATAGCCTTGTTACCGGTAAGTCAGCCTGCCACAAGGCAAAGAGGTAGTCAACCACAGGTGGGCAGGTCAGCAGGGCGCATCTGATTTTTCATTGGCCATATTGGCCCAATCTGACGACGAAGATTTGGAGTGCGGCGGCTTGACGCCGCTTTCATAAGGCCTGGCTTGACAGGCCGACAGCACGGCGCGTCAAGCCGCGCCGAAGAAAAGCGGCGTCAAGCCGCCGCACTCCAAAAAACGCATCTCCTTTTCTTGGAAACGGAAGAGAATTTTTGACAGAACGATCAGAATGATCAGAATGGGGGGTGTGGAAGAACAAATTCTCAACCATGCCATTGAAATTGAAAACCTGACCAAGGTCTTCGGCCACTTTACCGCCGTGGACCGCATCTCTTTTGCCGTCCAGCAGGGTGAGATCTTCGGGTTTTTAGGACCCAATGGCGCCGGGAAATCAACGACCATCCGCATGCTCTGCGGACTCCTCTCCTCCTCTTCAGGCACCGCCCGTGTCAGCGGCTTCGACATCAATCGCGAAGCGGATTCCGTCCGGGAAAACATCGGGTATATGTCACAGAAATTCAGCCTGTACAAAGACCTGACCGTCACTGAAAACATCCGCTTCTTCGGCGGGGTCTATGGGCTCAAAGGAACCGGTCTCCAGCGTCAGATGGCAGAGGTGATCGCCATGGCGGGACTCGCAGGACTGGAAAACCGCCTGACAGGCGTATTGTCCGGCGCCATGCAACAGCGTCTCGCGCTGGGTTGCGCCATCCTGCATAACCCACCCATTCTATTCCTGGATGAGCCCACCAGCGGCGTGGATCCGGTCTCACGCCGGCTTTTCTGGGATCTGATTCATAAGCTGTCAGCCCAAGGCACCACCATCCTGATCACCACGCACTTCATGGACGAGGCCGAATTCTGCCAGCGTCTCGGCTTCATCAGTAGCGGCAAGTTGATGAGCTATATCCTGCCGGCTTTCCCGGCACTGGGCTTGTTGATCGGTCGCTGGGGTGTGGCTGAGCCGCTCGATGGCACACCGCGTGACCGCCGGCTTTGGGGGCTGGGCTTGGTGGGCACGTGGATCATTGTCATCATGCTGGTGGTGCTCTGGGTGGTGAGTTGGTTCCAACTGGTGCCGCAGCGCGTACCGGCCATTACTACAGCCAGCGCACTGCTCTTTGCGCCGGTGGTGGCGACTCTCTGGCTGGCGCGTCGCGCCTGGACGACTTTTCCGGGCGTTCAGCTGGTCAATGCCAGTCTGCTGCTGGCGCTGGCGTTGTTCTGCTCACCACTCGCCGGACTGAACTTCAATGTTCTGATCCACATCAACAATTCCCTCCTCTATAAACAGATCGCCGCCCAACTCAAGCCGGAGGACCAACTGGTAGTGGTATGGGATTACCGGCCTGCGCTAGCCTTTTATACTCAAAGGCCCTACATCCCCTTTCAGGTGTCGAACGAATTGGGTTTTGGGATGGCTGCCGAGCCGCAACGGCGCGGAAGCGTGGAAACGTTTGATCAGTTGCGCCAGATCGCTCATCAATGCCGCGGACGCGTGCTCCTCTTTTTTGATCCCGATGATTATGGGAAAAAGATCACCATGCCTGCGGATCTGCACCTGGTACCAACAGAGTTCCCGCAGACCCCAGATACCCTGATTCTGGAAATGAAACTGGACCGGCTTGAACATCAATGAACAGCACGGCTTGGCCGCCGCCCGCCCGCTGGCTTTGCTGGCCACAGAGCAACGATGAACAATCGCCATCCCTTTTTATTATTAGTGCTGCTCACCCTGCCGCTTTTTGTCCAGGGTGTCTTTGATCATCCGCTCTGGTTGAACGATGAGGGTCATGTGGCCGAAATCGGTCGTGAGATGTATTTGAGCGGCGATGTGGTGGTTCCGCGATTAGACGGAGAGCCGTTTCTTGAAAAACCTCCGCTCTATTTCATGGTGATGAGCTTGAGCTATCGCTGCTTCGGCATCACGCCGGGTGCCGCCCGGCTGCCCTCGGCGATCTTCGGGTTCCTGACGGTTTTGGTCGTCTATGCTATCGGAGCGGCGCAAGGCTGCCGCCGCCTCGGACTGCTGGCGGCATTCTTGTTGGCGACCACCTCAATGATCTTCCGTTTTTCACATTGGTGTGTGGTGGATTCGGCTGTGTGTTTTTTCACGACTCTCGCTTACTACACATTTCTCCGTGCCTATCACGCAACGACCAGAAAATTAGGTTGGTATCTCGCCTTTTACGTCGCCTTTGCACTGGCGTTTATGTCCAAGGGTTTGATCGCGCCGGTCATGATCGGCGTAGCGATCTGCGCGCTGCTGTTGTGGGAAAACAATGTGCGCGAACTGCGGTACATGGGCCTCTGGGCTGGCCTACCACTGGTCGTGCTCATCATTGGACCGTGGCTCTATCTCTTATGGGACGTGGGTGGAACAGACCTGTTCCGAAATTTTCTGATTGATAACAACCTTGGTCGCTTTTCCGCCACGATCAGTCAGCGTTACCCAGAACACACCCGTAGCTTTTTTTATTATTTTGGCGATTTCCAAGGCAACTTTCTACCGTGGACGCCGCTGCTTTTCCCGGCACTCTTCTGGGGCTTCTGGCAGACGCGCACGCCGTCAACGCCCACCCGCACTTTGTACCGGTTCCTGTTGGCGGGGTTTTTTATGAATCTGCTCTTATTCAGTTTTTCCACAACCAAACGTGGCGTATACATCCTGCCGCTCTATCCGCTGGTCACAGTGTGTGTGGGCGGCTGGCTGGCTGAACTATTGGATGGACGCAAGCCCATGAAGGGCGAAAGGTTTTTTCTTTGGTTGCAGGTCGGCCTGCTGGCGTTGACTCCGCTGCTGATCTTGGTCGGCTTATGGATATATGCACCCAAACCCCATTCCCTGATCTTGATTTTACTGGGTCTGGTCTTTTTAGGATTTATTATTTTTACACGATGGGCTTATCGTGCTCATCGGATATGGCTGGCCATCATCACCCTGGGCGTCCAGACCGTCCTCACCTATTCCGTAGTAGTTTGGTTGGTTTTCCCCGTTATCAGTCCGCATAAACACTTCGTGGATTATTTTGAGCAGCTCGCAAAACAACTTCAACCCGGTGATTTCATTGCCACCTTCAGGGGCATACATGAGGCCAACCTGGGCCAGGCCTGTATCACGTTGAATCGGCGCATACCGGACATCAAGGATCCGCGGCGGATCGCGACCATATTGAATCAGCAGTCGCGTCGAGTCTTCGTCTTGGTTGAAGGGTGGCATTACGATGAACTCAAACCCCTGTTACCAACTCATCTGGCCGTCTTCTGTAGTCAGAGCATGGAAGATCCCCTGTCCCATTCGAAAAAATGGGTGTTGCGCTGTTTTACGAACGTATCTGGAGATCGCCGTCCGGCACTTTTCCAAGACGTGGAAATATCTCCCTCAACAATTTCAGCGCTTTTGAAAAAAGCGACCAACCCTATCGCTTTGCCCGGTGCTCCGTAAAGCCCTTGGGCGTTTCCACGCGTGCTTGACTTTGCCTGCTGCTCCGGCAACCCTTCCGCCATGTCTCTCATCACCAAAATGCTGGCGCTACCGGGGCTGTACTACGGCTTGAGCGAGCGGAACATTGACGCCGATCCGATACGACAGTTCCAGCGGTGGTACCGCTTTGCCAGGCGCGCGGGCAGTTATTGGCCGAACTCGGTTTGTCTCGCCACCGCCGCGCCCGACGGCACGCCCTCGGCGCGGCTGATGCTGCTCAAGGGTTGCGATGAGCGCGGCTTCGTGATTTATACCAACTATGAAAGTCGCAAGGCGCGTGAGCTGGCGGCCAATCCGCGCGCAGCCCTGACTTTTCATTGGGTGGAATTAATTCGTCAGGTGCGCATCGAAGGCCGGGTGGAGCGGACGAGTGCGGAGGAATCCAACGCCTACTTTCAGAGCCGGGCGCACGGCAGCCGTATTGGTGCGTGGGCCTCCAAGCAAAGCACGGTGCTCGCAAGTCGCGCGGAATTTGATCAAGCCTGTCACGCCTACGATGTCCAATTCAAAGGGGCCGAAGTGCCGCTGCCGCCGTTCTGGGGCGGTTATCGCGTCGTGCCGGACATCATTGAGTTTTGGCAGGGCCGCCCGTTCCGGCTGCATGACCGTTTCCGCTATACGCGTACCGCAACAGGTTGGAAGATCGAACGCCTAGCGCCCTGAACGATGCGGATGTAGACGTATAATATTTGTAGAAGTGCTATGAAATTTTTCCCCCTGGGGCTCACCTTCGTTGCTCTGCTGCTGCAGCTGCTCGCGAAAACCTCCGCACAACCAACACCTGTTCGACCGTCAAGTGAAGTCAAGTGGCATCCCGGTCACTACGCATTTGTGCAATTCAGTACGCTTCGCGAAGAACACCTATACAAACATTTTCAGGGCATCCAAAAGACTTACACCTGGCGCGCGCTCGAACCGGAGAAAGACCGTTATGATTTCTCGGCGATTCGCGCCGACCTGGCATTCCTTGGCAAGCATGCTAAGCGGCTTGTCGTTCAGGTGCAGACCAAGACCTTTGGCCACGGCCAGAATTATTGTCCGGCCTACCTCTCGGGGCCGGACTACGGCGGCGGCGTTTATCGGACACGCTGGGGATCCTGCAATCCCATGATTTGGGACGAGCGGGTCAACCGGCGGCTTAACGCGCTGTATGCCGAGCTTGGGAAAGCCTTGGACCACGAGCCGTTTTTGGAAGCGGTGGTGATTCCGGAATCGGCAACCACCTTTGATGTCGGCTCTCGTGACGAACAGCATTACACCGTGGAAAAATATACGCATAGCGTCGAAGCCGGCATGCAGGCGCTGAAAGATGCTTTTCCGACTACGGTTGTCATGCAATATGTCAACATGCCTCCGGAGTCCATCCGGGCTCTGGCCGATTATGCGGGGGCGCATGGCGTCGGTTATGGCGGGCCGGATATATATCCGCACGACCCGGTGCTGACAAATCCGCAACGCGGCGTATATCGACTTTACGCGCCGTTGGCTGGAATTGTTCCGCTGGGCGCGGCCGTGCAACAGAACGATTACACGCAGCAGGCGGCGTTCCGCGGGCCGGCGGGTGCAACGCCGGTCAAAGAGATTTATGAATTTGGCCGGGATAAGTTGCACTTGAACTACATTTTCTGGGGCATGCGCCAAGGATATTTTGAAAAGGTTCAGGCCATGATGGATGATCCAGCATTTCCGAATGATCCTGCGGGTGGTCTCAACGCCGCGCGTCCCCAGAGCATCGGCAAGGAGGCCCGCGCGTCCGGAGAAAAGCCAGCCCCCAAGCAGGCCCAATGAAGACCGGTGATGGATAGCCCTTTGATTTCAAAATTGAAGAGTTTGCCCATGAACGTTAGAAGCATAACATGCGCTCTCAGATCGAACGGAGCATGGCGTTCAGCCATGCGGCGAAGATTTTCTGTGCAGTTACGGCTTTCGCTGTAGGCAAACAAAACAGCGAACCCATAACTGTGCAGCACATGAATTCAAAGGACGTATGGCGGGAATCACGGCCATGCTAAAAACAAAGGGTTCTCCCGGCGCATTTACCGGGAGAACCCCACAGATCCCTTGATCTATCTGTTTAGGTTATTGATCTGACGCAGGCGCCTTGTGATGGCCGCCCGGGCCTTGCTCATGTTTCTGCTGGAGAGCGTCGAACGCGGTTTGCTGCTCTGCGGTCAGCAACGCGCGCACTTTGGCAAACGTCGTGGTATGCAGTTCTTTCATTTTCGCGGCCTTGTCTTCTTTCGATAGCGCCTTGTCTTCCCAGATCGCTTTCCTCTGCGGCTGCGTCTCATCGAAGATGGCTTTGACTTGGGTTTGCTGATCCGCGGTGAGGTTCAGCGCCTTGGTAAGCATCTCGACTGGATTGCCATGCTGTCCCTGCCCGTGATGCTTGCCTTCAGCGGGCGGCGTTTTCGCGTCGTCATCGGCGAACACGGATTGTGTATAGACCAAACCGGTCACGCCGGCTAGGGCCATCAGTATACGGACTGTCTTTGCGGTCATGTTATCGTTCCTTTTTTTCTGGCCCAGCCTTATGCTGCGCCTTAATTGTGAAAAGGGGGGATTACTTGTACTGAAAATCGGGTTTGAAAGTAAATTATGTCTTCCTGTACTAGGTAGAAAACGTCCCAAGCACAGCGATTATTGTAACCGCGAACATCTTAATTTCCAAGGCTTGAGTTTAGGGGAGAATAGCGCAACCAATTCACTGGCGGACAAATGGCCTCCAAGACCTTGTTTCTGATGCGAATAGGCTATTGTCCTCTGTTTCCGGTGGTGAGCCAGCTCCCGCCCGCCTCTGAATCTGCACGCTTGACTTGCTGCCGCGCTACATGAAAATACCGCCATGACTACATTGCAATGGACCTCGATCCGGAATCAACGGAAGCGTGGCGCTTCGCGGTTGCTTAACCAAATGCTCTCGGTGTATGGGCTGGCTGCCCTCCTCATGGCGCTACCGCTGGGTGCGCTGGCGCAGAGTCAGGGTAGTACGAAGACTGAGCCGATCACCAAGGGCCAGCGGATGTTCACGTGTTCCCATAGTTTCCACGCTTTTGTCTATCCGCTCGTGGACGAGATGGCCAAGTCCGCCGGCATCCCCGACCATCAATCGGTAGGCCGTTCTAGCATTGGCGGGTCACGCGTCATTCAGCACTGGGAAGTGCCGGACGAAAAAAATGAGGCCAAGGCCGCTTTGAAGGCCGGCAAGGTGGATGTGCTCACGCTCTCGCCCATCTGGCTGGTTCCGCAACCGGGTCTATCGCTCGGCGTGCAACGCAAGAAAGGCGAAAAGGATCCGAATACGGTCCCGATCTATTGGCTGCCGGATGATGGCATCGAAAAATTCGCCCGGTTGGGCATCGAGCATAACCCGAATATTCGGATCACGGTCCAGGAATACTGGTTACCCAACGACGAATATGTGCCGGTCTATCCGCTCCAAACCAAGAAAAAAGTGGATCATGACGCTGCCACCGTCGATTCGCTGAGCAAGGCGTACAACGGCTATTTTCACGACGTGGATGAGTATGTCCGCAAATTAAACAAACAACTGGGCAAGGACGCCGTGCTGGTTGTTCCGGTCGGGCAGGCGGTGCTGAAACTGCGGGAAAAGATCATCGCAGGACAGGCTCCTGGGCTGACAAAGCAGTCGGAATTGTTCCGCGACAACTGGGGGCATCCCACGGTGCCGATGCAGGTGCTGTCGGGCTACTGCCACTTTGCGGTGATTTACCGCCGCAGCCCTGTGGGCCTGCCGCTTTCTCCCACGCTGGCCAAGGGCAAGGCAAAGAACCCGGGCTGGGACGAAAAGCTCGACCACTTGCTGCAAGAGCTGGCGTGGGAGGCGGTGATCCATCACCCGCTGAGCGGAGTGAGCCAGTAGCTCTGGCTGACCGTCCTGCGT
>Ga0118677_10008678_pt1 | contig 16199 bp, 15 predicted proteins | sample AliMusrvi5mmetaG_FD_86154 | JGI IMG/M metagenome (GOLD analysis project Ga0118677, IMG submission 86154) | reverse complement strand
TCGAAAACTAAACACTTGCAGTATCACCGAGAGTGTCTCAAGGACAAAAAGTCCACCGATCACAATCAAAAGAAGATCAACGTTGAGCAAGAGACAGATTGCAGCCAGGCCTGCCCCAATTGAAAGGGATCCAGTATCTCCCATATAGATGCGCGCAGGTGCTGCGTTCCACCACAAGAACCCAAGACACGCTCCCGCAAGTGCCACAGAGGTCAACCCGATATCGAGTGCAGATCCAAGGTGGTAAATCGAGAAGTGACGAAACGACCAGTAGCCAATAATGGCGAGAACCGCAAAACTAAAAGTTGCCGAACCCGCCGCCAGTCCATCGAGCCCATCCGTCAAATTCACGGCATTCGATGTTCCTACGATGACCACGATGGCGAGAACGATCCAGAGAAGGTGGCCGAGTTGCCAACCTGGAACAGTCTCTCTGGTAAAGGACAATGTAGTAGCGGTGTGAACCCAGAACACGGCCAGCAGCGCGAACGCCAACGCTGTACCGAGTTGCAACGCCATTTTGGCCCGTTTGTTTAAACCAAGACTTCGTTTATTTCTGACCTTGATCCAGTCGTCGAGAAACCCAATCACGCCGTAGGCGATCACTGTTCCGACCACCAAGATGCCGGCACGAGAGACGCCAACGTGTGTTCCAACATGACCAAAAGCAAACCCAATCACCACGGCAAGAACGATGACAATGCCTCCCATCGTGGGCGTGCCCGCTTTCGCCCAGTGTGATGCGGGACCGTCGTCTCGAACAGGTTGACCGATGCGTCGTTTTTGGAGCCAACGCACAAGAAGCGGCGTCAAGAGTGCAGCCACCCAAAGTCCTACGCCTCCGGCCAACATTAAACTCAGCATGCGGTGTTCCTCTCCGCCAAAATCTCTCTCGCCACCACCCGGTCATCGAAGGGTGCTTCAACTAAGCCAATAATTTGAGTGGACTCATGCCCTTTCCCTGCGACAAGAACGACATCGTCGGGCCCGGCCATCTCAATAGCCTGCTTGATCGCACGCCGTCTATCTGGTTCTTCTCGAACCCCAGCACCTGAGGATGCTCCTGCGATGATCGCCGAGGAAATGTCTGCAGGGTCCTCGCCACGCGGATTATCGGTAGTGACAATCACCACGTCAGCACCGTTCGATGCCACGTCACCCATAAGGGGGCGCTTTTGCTGATCTCGCTCCCCTCCGCATCCAAAAACCAGAATGACCTTGCCAGCGGCGCTCACTAACCGCCGGGCTTCACTGAGCAGCCCTTCGAGCGCGTCGGGTGTGTGTGCGTAGTCAACAATGACGCTTGGAGCAGCCCCTGGGTCTGACACCAGCTCCATTCGACCTTGAATTGGACCGACCCCCCGAAGTCCTTCTCGGGCCACGTCGCTGTCAACACCGAGTGCCACCGCCGCTTCAAGAGCCAGAGCTGCATTGATCACGTTTACCCGGCCTACGAGCCCGAGCGAGGTCTCCTTGCCTCTCCAGAGAAAGGTAGAGCCTGTCAATGAGCTGTGGATCTGCGTCACGGAGTCCGAGGAAACTTCAACAACCTTGGCGAGGCTGCGACTCGCTAACTGTCGACCATAGGAGGAATCCACCCAGATCACTGCCGTCGAACAGTGAGCCGGATCAAACAGTTGCGCCTTTGTTTCAAAATATTGTTCCATCGTTCCGTGATAATCGAGATGGTCGTGGCTGAGATTCGTAAAGACACAGACGTCAAATTCGATGCCGCTGACTCGCCCTTGGTCTAGAGCATGACTCGAGACCTCCATGGCCACCGCACCCGGCTTCTGTTCGCTCTCCGCATGCGCCACAGCCTCTTGCAACATGCGATGAAGTTCGGGGGCCGGTGGTGTGGTTCTCGCTCCTGTCAACGTACCGATGACTCGAGCATCAAAACCCGCACCACGAAGAATCTCCCCCAAGAGATGCGCAACTGTTGTCTTTCCGTTGGTCCCGGTGATACCCACCATACGAAGACGTTCAGCCGGATTCCCAGCGATCGCTGCGCTGAAGATCGCACTGGCATCTCTCGCACTCCCTTCAGGAACACGAATTTCAAACGCATCACCGAGCTCAATCCCGTGATCATGTTCCGTCAGTATTCCAACTGCTCCCCCATCCAGTGCCTGGGCAATAAATCGGTGGCCATCATCATTGGTGCCAGAGATGCAGCAAAACAGTGACCCGGGGCCAACGAGTCGACTATCAATTTCGACAGATTCGATAATCGCGTCATCTTCTCCTCGTACTTTCACTGCCGAGGGGTACGCCACGATTAGCTCATCAAGTCGCATTCGACGTTTCCCGCTCGTGATGGCTGGGCGTACCGACTGATTGTCGATTCACAGGTCCAATGGCCCATCAGGTTGATTCCTTTGCTGAGTTCTTGGTCGCAGCTGCAGTTTGGGCGCCACTCCCACCAGGAGATGTTGGAATTCCATAACGATGCAGGGCATAGCTCATAATTTTTGCGAACACTGGCGCCGAAGTATCCCCACCAAAATAATCTGGGTACGTTGGTCGTTGCAGAACAACGACCGCTGAAAGTACTGGGTGATCAGCGGGGGCGAATCCAATAAATGTGGCGTTATAGGCCCCGGCCACGTAGCCAACTTGACCTGTTGAGGGAATCTGAGCCGTTCCCGTCTTTCCCGCAATCAAATAACCAGGAATCGCACCTTTGGCGCCTGTTCCCGTTGAGACAACGTCCTGCAACATGGTGTTCAGTGTCGCAGCAGATTCAGCTGACATCACTCGACGACTCGACGATGCAGGCGTTGGCGTCAATTGGCCGCTCGCTGATGTTGTCGCCCTCACAAGTTGAGGGTTTACGAACACACCGCCGTTCGCCACGGAGTTGTAAGCGTCCAAAAGTTGCATGGGCGTCACAGAGTCAACCTGTCCAATTGGAAGCGAAGCAATATCAGTATCTGACCAGCGAGCAGTGTTCATCAAGAGTCCTGAGGACTCTCCCGGAAAGTTCAATCCCGTGGGTTGACCAAATCCCAGTCGCTGAACTTGCGCCAAGAGCCGGTTCTCTCCAACTTTGCTTGCAATCATGTAGGTACCAATATTCGATGACTGCGCCAAGATTTGCTGAGCCGTCATTGTCTGAGCGCCGTGCGCTTCAGCATCGTGAAAGGTTGAACCGGCGATTTTGACCTCGGATGGAACTCCAAATGGCGATGTGGGGTTGATAAGTCCACTATCAATCGCCGCGGAGAAAGGAACGAGTTTGAACACACTTCCCGGCTCATAGGTCTGGGTCAAGGCCAAATTATTCTGTGCTTGAGCAATCCCTGGGATCCCCGAATCAGTTTGTGACGCCAGCGGAATTTGGACGGGACCAGAAGGCTGGCCTGTCGCCACAAGATTGGCCATCGAAAGGATCTGCCCAGTTCTCGTGTCCATAACAATTGCCGTTCCAGAAAGCGAGTGTGTCGCGGTGATCTGTGCGGCAAGAGCTTGCTCAGTGACGTACTGGAGCGGTTGGTCCAGCGTGAGTTCAATGCCAGTTCCAGGGACCGCTGCCAGCGTGTGAATCGCGTTGCTTTGCGGCAGGCTCACACCGAATGGCGTCTGGAGAAGTGTGGTCGAGCCAGCACTTCCAGCCAGCAGTTTTTGATATTGGTACTCAAGGCCTGCGGCTCCCGACCCTTGCGCGTTGGTAACCCCGACGACCGACGCCCCAAGCGCTCCGTTCGGAACGATCCGCCGTTCTGTATCAACCATGGTGATGCCAGGAAAACGGTTCTTGGCTATGGTGGCCGCTTTATCGGCGTCGACGTGAGTCGCTAACACAACGTAGCCAGTGTGGCGCTTGAGCATTGGTTCGAGAGTGGATGCTGGAATGCCAAGAAGTGGCGACAGTGCAATGGCCTCTTCGACAGGGTGGGAGATCTGGAAGTTGTCGGCAATTATTTTCTTTGTCGGGACCGACATCGCCAACACCGCACCATTGCGGTCGTAGACACCTCCACGAATTGCGGGGATCGAGATGGTCTGGCGAAGTTGTTGATTGGCGTCTTGTTGATACTGGGCGTGTCGGAAGACTTGGAGCTCGACTAATCGTGCCGTAAGGAGAATTAGCACCAAAAGGACAACGATTCGGATGATTTTGATTCGTGAACCGATGGATTTGTAGTCAGAAGAAGGTGTAGGTGCAGCCGGACGCCGACGGGTTTGAGGCCGAGCCCGAGTTACTGTTCGCGTTGACGCTGCTCGAGTTGGCGTTGGTCGACGCCGAGGTGCAGCTTTGCGAGCCGGAGTCGCCGTCCGAGACTTTGGCGCAGGGCGACGAGTGGGGGCAGACCTTCGAGGTGGGGCCTTTCGAGCCGGCGGCGCCGTCCGAGATTTTGGCGCAGGGCGACGCGGCGGAGCAGACGTTCGAGGGGCCATCAGGCTCCTGGGGCCGGCGTGATCTTGATTGGCGGGAGGGGCTGCGTGAGAGGGACTGAGGGGAGCTGGAGTATTTGTGATGGCTGCACGAGGTGGAGTGCTCCGGCTTCTGAAGAAATTCGCGCCGGTGTTTCGAGCGCTGCAACTTTGAGCACCGTCTGGCTATGAACGGCACGCTCTTGGACAACGACTCTGTCAATCTGACCAAGCCGCAGTTGTCCTTGGGCCAAAAGTGCGTGCCCGATGACAATTGAGAGGAGGCTGACGAACAAAATTGCGATTCCGACGATCTCTCCTAGTCTCCGATGCCGAAGTGCACGAGTTCGCTGAACAACCTGAAGGCGGGGAAGTCGCCGTTTTTGTTGGGCGACGTTGGTGCGTCGTGCGGGGGCACGACGAGCGGTGGCTGTTGCCGTGCTCACGAGGCCACCTCAAAGCATCGGAGTCGAGCGCTTCGAGCTCGAGGATTCGCGGCAATCTCATCGTCACTGGCTACGACTGCCCGTTTCGTCAAGACCGTTCCAAGTGAGACTGCTCCACAGACGCAGGGCAAGTGAGACGGGCAGGTGCAACCGCCAGCTTGCCAAGACCGAAAGAGGTGCTTCACCATTGCGTCTTCACCTGAGTGATACGAGATCACGACGAGGCGGCCTTCAGGGATAAGGAGACCAACTGCGGCTTCAAGAAGAGTTGAGAGTTCGCTCATCTCGCTATTGACACTGATTCGAAATGCTTGGAACACTCGCGATGCGACATGTCCACGCCGGCGATTGGCCTTGGGGACGGCTCGGTCGACGACGTCCACGACTTCTTGCGTGGTGGAAACCGGACGTGCCTCGAGAAGTGCTTTAGCAATGCGTCGAGCAAATCGCCCTTCACCATTTTCTCGCAAGATGGCAGTGAGCTCGTCGAGGGTGACCTGGTCAAGAAACGCCGACGCCGTCATCCCCTGGCTTTCGTCCATTCGCATATCGAAGGGGCCGTCTTGGGAAAACGAGAATCCTCGTTCTGCGCTGTCGATCTGAGGGGAGCTCACGCCAAGATCAGCAAGAATGCCTGCGACACCTAAAGGCTCGTCCGTGCCCGATACGTGAGGCCACGGGGTCACACCTTGCCTCCCCTGTTCGACGATGCCCGAAATTGCTGAGAACCTCGCATGCTGCATAACGACACGAGATCCAAAGACTCCAAGACGTCGCCCCGCAGCTCGCAATGCCGTCTCGTCTCGATCAAGACCAAGGATTCCGATGTCGCTTCTGGCCTCGAGGAGCGCTTCTGAGTGACCCGCTCCACCGAGTGTGGCGTCGACGATCACACCGGTAGGTACCGGTGTAAAGAGTTCCGTAACCTCATCCCTGAGGACCGGCTGGTGCTTAAATTCCTGGGCCATCCGCAGCCCCCCGACCAACGAAGTCATCGTGGAGTGGAGGCTCCCGGGACCGACGGTGAAGAGGGCGGAGGTTTGATCTTCCACCGTGTCGATCGAGAGGCTGCGCATGGACCTGGCATTGTGGGCCAAGCAGTTCTTTCTTCGTGTTCCTTTCGTTTGTCTCACTCTTCGTCCTCAAGGAACCACTGCTCCATGGGACGAACTCGCTCCTCCCATACCGCAGGGTTCCAAAGTTCAATGCGATCAATGGCACCCATGATCAAGACGTCAGTTTCAAGTTGTGCGAATTCTCGAAGGCGAGCAGGAATGGCCATACGACCTTGCTTGTCAACTTCAACGTCGAGGGAGTCCGCTGCCCACACTCGAGCTCGGTTTCGACCGTCTCGGTCTGACTTTGAGCCTTCGAGCATCTCTGCCATCTGGCGTTCAAACTCTCCAGGGGTCCAAAGAGCGACGCATCCTTCACGGTTGCTGGAGAGGAATCCTCCTCGGGCGAAGGCGTCACGGAATCGAGCAGGAAGAATGACTCGTCCCTTTGAATCGACACTGTGCTCAAAGCGTCCGACAAATCCCGCCACTTGCTTGCTCCTCCACCTTGCATTTCAGGGAGAATTGCTCCCTTTTCCTCCACTTCGTGCCACTATACGCCCTTTTGCACCCTTCTGCCACTCTTTTCCTCATTTTTTCGCCACTTTTTGGGTTTTTCTGACCCAAGGACGCGTTTTTCCAGGAGTTAACTGGGGTTTGATGGACACCACGGGCTTGGCCACTTCATAAACGTGAGGATCTTTAGGCCGACCGAGAAGCTTGGCGCCTCAGAAGAGGGAAGGAATCGAGGAAGAAACTAGGCGGCTGACTGGGTGGAACCGACGTAGGGCTCCCAGAGAGGGTCGACCTCACCCAGATGTTGCCATCTCCACAAAAGGCCAGTGGGGGCTTGTGGCGGAAATGGCAATTCCCATCCAAGTTCATGGAGAAGGCGATCCCCTTTTTGGAGGTTATGGCGTTTGCAAGCCGCAACCACATTCTCCCATTCGTGGCTGCCCCCTCTGCTTCGAGGAACAACATGGTCAATGGTGTCCGCATGACCTTGGCAGTACGCACAACGATGAGCATCGCGGAGCAGAACAGCTCTCCGAGAGAGGGGCGGTGTTGACGCTCGATACGGGATTCGGACAAACGTTCTCAGTTTGACGATCGAAGGAACCGGAGTCGACGTCGTTGGCGAGCGAAAGACAGGAGCATTTTCTCGAGCGGCCACTACGTCAGCTCGCTCGCAGAGTAACAAGACCACTGCTCGACGTGACGTGAGGAGTTGAAGCGGTTCAAACGTTGCGTTTAAAAGTAGGACTCGCTCCATGATTCAATAACCTATCGTCGTTGCTGGCGCATCCGTTGTGACCACTCGACAACTTCGACAACTTCGTCTGGTGATGGTGGTGTGGTCCCCTCTCCCCCAGAAGAGGTCTCCAGACGGAATTGCCAATAGCGTTTGTCAGGCAGAGGCAAGAAAGGCGGCCGGCGCCACCACCCAATTGGTGCCAACGCAAACGAAGCTCGAACTGCCCCCGGGATACTCCGGGGTCGTCGCAGAATTCGTGCCACTGTTCCGTGAGCTAACAGAGGACTCATAACAACACCGCTGGATTTGATCCCAAGGTGTACCCCACGGCTGCTGCCCCAACTAGAGGGCCGGCGTCCCCTAAGCCAGCTGGGAGAATACGCGCACCCTTGGCGTAGCTCAGGCCAGTGCAGCGTTCAAGCTCTTGTTGTGCAGCCTCGAAGAACGTCGCTCCATAGCCAAGAGCAACGGATCCTGCAACGACGCAGAGTTCAAGATCAAGCAGGGTCACGACTGAAGCCACCGCTCTGCCCACAAATACTCCTGTGGCCCGCCGGACCTCTTCGTCCGCTTCGCTGGCTGGGCGACCAGTCTTGAGTTCGATTGCGGTGCCTGAGGCTTCCGCTTCGAGACATCCTCGAACGCCACATCGACAGAGCACACCTTCAGGGTCAACCACGATGTGTCCGATGTGGCCTGCATTCCCCTGCTGGCCATCTAAGAGCCGACCGTCGAGCACAATGCCGCCACCTACGCCGGTCGAGACCACCATGGCGAGATACGACGGCACCCCTCGTGCTGCGCCGAGCCACCCTTCAGCTAAGGCAAATGCTTTGGCATCGTTGTCGATCGCCATTGGGAGTCCAACTTCGCGGCGAAGTCGTTCGGCCAAGGGAAACTCTCTCCACGCCGGAATATTGAGAGGCGAGACTGATCGTCCATGGGGCTCCATCGGGCCGCCACATCCCACACCACATTTCGAAGGTTGAAATGACGACGCGCTTCTGACTTTGTTCACCAAAGTCAGTAACGTTTCAAAAAGCACTTCAGGGTCGTCTGTTTTTGTTGTCGCGACATGATCTCTCTCAAGGAGCGTCCCGTCTTGGGCGACGATGCCGCACGCCAACTTTGTTCCGCCGATGTCAATCGCGAGACACGTGTTATCCCCCACGCGACTTTTCGTCTCGTTAACTATCGCGACGATTAAAACGACTCCGGAGCCAGTCCCGTGCGTCGTGGACGGTGTTTTCTATTCCACCAGATGCACCAGAGGGTTCATCCTCATGCATCGCTCTCGTGATGTCGTGCCAACTGGCCTTGCCCATGTGGCGGAGGTTGCGCTCAAAGATGAATGCTGAGACGAACATGATGCCGACACCCAAGAGTCCAAGGAGGACCGAAACGGAGTAGCCAGCAATCAAGACAACCATGCCAACGACGAAGAAGAATGCCGCCCACTTGCATTTTCGACCGGCATGACGGTAGACGGACTCATTCGCGACTCGATGAGCGAAACGGGGGTCTTGGCTTGAAAGCGACTCTTCAAGTTCAGCAAGGATTCGTTGTTCGTGGTCTGAAAGTGGCACGGCACAACTCCTTTCCCCTCGTTGGGGCTCTCCCTCTGAGAGCCCTTCCTTCTCTAATACTACGGCCCCACCAGGCCCAAGGTCACGCGGAAATCAGAAAAACTTCCCACAGGCTCCTGCGGCCACGCCCCATTCTCCCCTATCCCAGGCCTTCGATCCAGCCGTCCCGTCGTCATCTGGGATCCTGAATTACGCTCATAGCACGATGAACGACCCTAACGAACTCAAAATAGACCCTGGAGCTCCTCGCGCACCGGGCGGATCTGCGCTGGAACCTCGACCTTCTCGCCATCGAATTCGAAGGATCACCACCTGGTTCTTGATCGTCCTCTTCGCAATTTTGACACCTATTACTGTCACTGCTGGCTGGGCCGTCCGGACCTTGACTGATACAAATCGCTACGTAGCGACAATGCAACCATTGATTACCGACCCCGTTGTCCAGAACTACGTTGCCACCAAAGCCACCAACACCCTTTTCGAACAAGTCGACGTCCAGAGAAAAATTACAGACGCCCTCCCTTCCTCGAGTAGGTTTCTTGCCGCCCCTCTCACCGCACAGCTCAAGCAGTTCACGAACAAAGAGATGCTGCGCTTGGTCTCTTCAAAGTGGTTTGCCCAACTCTGGGAGCGAGAGAATCGTTTTACTCATTCGGCCGCCATCGCCGTCTTAACGGGAAAGCCTTCTCCTCAGGTCTCAAATACCCGCCAGCTCATTATCGATATCACCCCAACGCTCGTACAGGCGATTGACAACTTGGACAAGCAGGGAATCACAATCTTCAACCCGCTGAAGGATCACCTCCAAAACAACAAATCACTCTCACTGCAATTGTTTAATTCAAAGCAAGTCAAAACAGTGCAGAGTTTCTTCCATTTAGCAATCCTCCTTCGAGTCGTTCTCCTCGTTGGAACGCCGCTGGTCGGTTTGGCAGCGATTGCGATTTCAGTTCGGCGACGTCGAACTGCGTTTCGAGTCATGGTCGCTGGAGCCATTGGGGCTATCACGCTTTCGGTGGGCCTTACTGCAGCAAAGGCATTCTTTGTGGCGCAAGCGCCGACACTCGGACAACTCTTTGCTGCCCAAATTTTTGCCATTATGACGCGCTATCTCACGGCGTCGCTGCACTGGGTCATTGTGGCCTTTGTCGTCGGGGCGGTGTTCTTTTGGATCATTGGTGATAGCGCATGGGCGATAACACTGCGGAAATCTCTCGTTGGTGGATCGAAACAACTCTCTCAGACTGCCGATCAAATTCGACGAAGCGAAAAGACCGCTCAGGTCCTTGCCGAAGGGAAAAAGGCTGCTCGCTCCATTGGGCGAACCGTCGTTCCCTTCCGCTGGGGAGGCGCTATTTTGGCTGCCATCTTGGTCGTGCGAGCGAACACCACTGGATCGGTGCTCTGGATCTTGGTTGACCTTGCCCTCTATCAGGTCGCCCTCTCGCTGTTAGAGAGATGGGTAAAGGCATCGGACCTTGCCAACACAGCGACAGCGGACGACACCAGTTCTGCTGAAAAATTAGCGTCGCCCTCCTAGGCGCTCCACTACTTCTTCTTGCGGCTATGCGAAAGAAGCAGGGAAATCACAGCCCCGAGGGCTGCCGATATCAGAATCACTGAAATCAGCGAGACCTTGGCCGTGACCAACCAGAAGTGAATCTGCACTTTTGCCGTATTGGCCGCAATGAACCACACCAACAACACCACCGCCAAGGTCATAATGACTAACCGGACGTCACGCCCAGTATCGCGGGTTGCCTTGCCTGTCGAGTGCTCAGCCATACGTTCCTCCTTGGATGTCTCTCTATGTTGGCAAACTTTTTGGGCCCAGGAAGGGATGCCGAGAGTAGGTTCAGGCTGCAGCGCCCAAAAGAACGGATAAGAATAGGCGCCTATGACGACTTCGAACTCATTGACTGGCGCCACGACTCTCTGGGAGCTCATCGAACAGCGAGCTCTGAAATCAAGTGATCAACCCATGTTGTTTGATGCACAATGTCGAATGGTGACCTTTGGGCAATTTCGAGATCTCGCCGAACGAACTGCGGCTGGGCTTCTGGAGATGGGCGTCGGGGATCAAAGCATCGTGAGTTGGCAACTGCCAACCTCTCTTGAGGCCATTGTCCTCTCCTGTGCGCTTTCAAGGCTTGGCGCGCTTCAAAATCCGATTATCCATCTCTACAAAGAACGAGAGATTGGTTTTGCCCTTTCTCAAACGAACTCGTCACTCTTCTTCGTGCCGGGAACATGGAACAACATTGACTTCGTAGCGATGGCCGAACGCGCCAAAGAACAGTTCGGCTCTTCGGCTCAGGTCATCGATCTCTCACACGGTCTCCCTGAAGCAGACCCGAACATTCTCGGTCCTGTTCCTGAGGGCACCGATGCTGAGCGAGCGCCCATCAAGTGGATCTATTACACCTCTGGCTCAACTGCTGAGCCAAAAGGCGTCCAACATACCGATCAGACCTTGATCGCCGGAGGCATGGGACTGGCGATGGCGCTTGCAATGTCCGAGGACGACGTCGGCTCCATGGCATTTCCTTTTTCACACATTGCTGGCCCTGACTATCTCGTCACCATGTTGGCGTTTGGATTTCCCGCAGTGCTTCTTGAGTCTTTTGTGCCGGTCGACGCATTAGAGATCTTTAACCGCCACGGCGTAACCATGGTTGGAGGTTCAACGGCGTTCTACGTTGCGTATCTCAACGAACAGAGAAAGAACCCAGGCACCTCAATCTTGCCAACCTTGCGATTGATGTCGGGAGGAGGGGCTGCGAAACCTCCGAATCTTCACGCAGAAGTGCGAGACGAAATTGGAGGCCGAGGCATTGTCCACGGCTATGGCATGACCGAAGTTCCCATGATCGCCAACGGCTCGCCGCTCGACACCGACGAACAACTTGCCAATACCGATGGCGCCCCCGTTTTTGGGGCAACCGTGCGCATCGTCGCCTTGGACGGAAGTGTGGCCAAGTCAGGGCAAGAAGGTGAGATCCGGGTCAAGGGCCCTATGGTGTTTCGGGGCTATACGAATCCTGCGCTGAACGCAGACGCCTTTGATGATGAGGGGTGGTTCCGGACTGGGGATCTCGGTATCTTACGCCCTGACGGTCATCTTTCACTTACCGGGAGACTCAAAGACGTCATCGTCAGAAAGGGTGAGAACATCTCAGCCAAAGAAATCGAAGACCTCTTAGCCTCGCATCAAAAAGTTGCTGAAATCGCGGTCATTGGCCTCCCTGACGCCACTCGAGGTGAGATGGTCTGTGCGGTCATCCTCCCTGCCCAAGTAGACGATCACCTCACCTTCGACGAGATGGTGGCATTTTGCAAAGACGCCGGATTGATGACGCAAAAGATTCCAGAGCGACTTGAGATAAGAGACGAGATGCCTCGAGCAGGCACGGGGAAGATCGTGAAGAAGACTTTAAAAGAGCTCTACGCTCCATGACCTCGGCGACATGCCGGGTCCTCTTCGTCTGCACGGGAAATATCTGTCGCTCTCCCATGGCTGAGATAGTTGCTCGACAGCTACGACCGCCTGAAACTTCTCCCTACATCTTTCAAAGTGCGGGCACAGCCTCGTGGCACGCAGGTGAGCCAATGGACCCACGGGCTGCGACGGCATTAGCGGCCAAGGGCTATGAACCTGCCCTGCACCGTGCGCAACATGGAGATGATCTGCTCTTGGCCAACAGTGACCTTGTCCTTGGACTCGATCGAAAGCATCAACAGATCCTGAAGGTACGTCTCGAGCGATTAGGAAAACATCCCGCACAGTTGCTCCGCCCTTTTGATCCAGCCCATGGCGGGGCGGTCGACATTGCTGATCCTTACTATGGAGATCAAGAAGATTTCACTGAATCTCTCGAGCTCATCGAGCGCTCAGTTCGTGGATTAGTGGACTCTCTTGACGCCACTCATGTGGCTTAGAGACTCTCCGGTGTCGGCGTCGCTGCTCTGACTAATCGATCATCATCGGCCAAGAGGACCGATGCCAAACGGCGAACCAAGGTCTCTAATTCAGGGTGCTCTTTCGGACTCCAGCCATCAAGAAGATCTTCAAGACCTTGGCGTCTTGCCTCCATCAGCGCGGACATTGCCTCGTGGCCCTTTTCGGTGATCTGCAGCGGCGACCCTTTGTCGTTCACGATGAAATGTTCACGCGTCAGCTCGCCAAGCCCAACATCAAGAACGTTTTCGGGGACTTTGTAGTACTCAGCAAGCCCAACTTCATCAAGGGATCGGTGTTCTTCAAGTCGGAAGAGCAACCAGCACGCTTGGGGACCCAGATCCAACGCAGCTCGCTCTGAAAGTGCGGTGTAGACCTGAGTGCGGTCTTCAGACGAGATGATCCTCTCCAAGGAGAGTTCGACTTCCTGAAGACTTGATCGATTTTCTGGAACGGGAAGTGTTTCGGCGAGGTCTCGACCTGCCCGCACTGATGTTCGAAGTTCGACTTCAGGGAGGAACCACGTCAAGGCAAAAGCGATCACCCCAAAGGGAATGGCGATCAAGAACACTGTTTGAATGGTTTCAGAAACTGCTTCGATCAAACCGGACTGAACGGCGGGTGGAAGTTGGTGAAGGATCTGGGGAGTCAACTGCGAGAGTCGAGATGAGGGAATAGGGACTCGAATCTGTTGGGCGACCTTCTGTGGCAACACGTTGGCATAGATGGCCCCAAAGACTGCAACGCCGAAGGAGCCGCCAATCATCCGAAAGAAGTTGGCTGATGCGGTGGCCGTTCCAAGGTCTTCATAGCCGACGGAGTTCTGAACCGCCAAGACAAGGACCTGCATCACAAGGCCAAGACCGATTCCAAAAACCAGCATGAACAGTGCCATTACCCATTGAGACGTCTGCACGCCGACCGTTGACATCAAATAGAGGCCGATGGTCATGAGGAAGGTCCCAAGCACTGGATACTTTTTGTAGCGACCCCCTCGAGCGATGAACTGACCAGAGATTATCGATGCTCCAAAGAGCCCTCCCATCAAGGGAAGGAGACGAAGACCCGAGGCGGTCGGCGTAATTCCCTTCACCAGCTGTAAGAACTGCGGCAAAAATGTCAACACCCCAAACATTGCAAAGCCCACCACGAAGCCAATAGCTGAGGCAACTGAAAATACTTTGTTGCGAAACAGACGAAGCGGAATGACCGGTTCAGAAGCACTGCGCTCGATCAGAATAAACAACAGCGTGACCACGACGCCCCCAACACCAAAGGCGATGATGGTGGCTGACGACCAGGGAAGTGTCGTTCCCCCAAGCGAGGTGAAGAGCACCAGACAGGTCGCAGCAATCGAAAGTGCTGCCGCGCCGAGGTAGTCGATGACGTGTGAAATACGATTTCGCACTGTTGGAAGCGCAATAGCGGTCACAATCAATGCGACAATCCCCACCGGAACGTTGACGTAAAACACCCACTGCCAAGAGAGATACTGCGTGATCAGCCCGCCGATGAGAGGACCTAAGACAGTTGATCCTCCAAAGACGGCGCCAAAGAGGCCGACGTAACGACCTCGATCTCGGGGACTCACAATGTCGCCGATGATCGATTGGGCCCCCACAAGGAGACCTCCCGCTCCAAGACCTTGCACCGCTCGGAAGATAATCAACTCGATCATGGACTGCGAGAGTCCGCTCAACATCGAACCAATCAAGAAGAGAATGATTGCCCCTTGGTAAAATCTCTTTCGCCCATAGAGGTCTCCAAGTTTTCCCCAGAGCGGTGTCGAAACTGTTGAGGCCAAGAGATACGCCGTCACGATCCACGAAAGATGGGACGCACCGCCAAGGTCACCGACGATCGTTGGCAGTGCGGTCGCCACAATTGTCTGATCGAGCGCCGCCAGAAGCATCCCTAACATCAACGCGCTAAAGACAATGACGACTTGTCGACGTGGCAGTTTGATCGCGACAAAATCGGCGGTTGCGGCCTCGCTCATCTCTTCCTCATGCTCTTCGACTGGCAATACATCGTCAATGTGGTCCTACGGTTGCTTGAAAGAAGGTCTACTCCCTCATCAGGCACTTTTCCCAATCAGGCAACAGTCCCTGCGTATTTGAGGGACAATACAGGGCATGAATAGCGCGCCGTCTTCCCTCGTTCGCAGGTGGCTCGGTGAACCATTTGGTGGATTTCTCGGCTCCCTGATTACTCAAGAAACCATTGGTGGGCTCATCTTGACGGTGGCACTTGTCCTTGGGGTCTTCTGGGCCAGCGTCTTTACTCATTCGTACAACACTGTCGTCTCGCTTTCAATTTCTATTCCTACTGTTCCCGCGTCAATGGTCCACGACCTGTCAACCTTGGTGACGAACCTGGCCATGCTGATATTTTTTGCGGCGATCGGACTTGAAATCGGTCGTGAACGAGCTGTTGGTGCGCTGCAGAAATCTGACACTGCATTACCTCCCGTTTTCGCCGCTCTCGGCGGCATGGCGATGGCCGCCGTGATCTATCTCATCGTCGTCGCCGCTGAGGGAAATTCAGCCGCGGTGGGCGGATGGGGGATCCCCATGGCCACCGACGTGGCCTTTACCTTGGGCGCCCTCTCACTCATTGGCTCGCGCGTCTCGCGAGAGTTGCGGATCTTCCTCTTAACCTTGGCCGTGGCTGACGACGTCGCAGCCGTCATTATTCTTGGGATGACGAGTCATCATGGTCACCGCTTGACATTGTTCGAAGTTGTTGCCTACGTCGCCTTGTGCGTGGTGATCATCGCGCTCACACTTGTCGCTCGTCGTCTTCGACTCTCACTCTGGACCTTCGTCTTCTTGGCACTCGGCCTGTGGTGGGCTTTTGCCCACCTCGGAATTGAGCCAACACTGGCGGGTGTCATCGTTGGCGTCTGCGTCCCCACGGGAGACGACCCTCACTCCCCCGGTCTCAGACTGGAACGAGTCGTCACCCCGCTCTCCACCTTTGTCGTTCTGCCAATCTTCGCAATTCTCGTTGGTGGCGTTGACCTCACGTCGCAGCCATGGAAGGGCAACTGGGGGCTCATCGGCGCCCTGGTTGGGGCTCGAAGCATTGGAAAGATCATCGGAATCACTGGCGGCGTGGCCCTCGCAATAAAGTTCGGCTACGGGTCCCTCCCGAAGGGGACCTCGTGGCGCCAGATGAGCGGGGCCGCCCTTTTGTGTGGAATCGGATTTACCGTTCCCCTGCTCTTTGCCACGCGTGACTTCGCTGGCTCTTCATCTCTGCTCAGTGCGACAAAGGTCGCCCTCCTCATGGCGTCGATTCTCTGTGCTGGCATAGGGCTCTGGATCGTGGCCAAAAGATCAAAGAATCCCTCCCCGGAGGGCTAACGTCCAAGAAGCGATCCCAAGGAAGAAGGAAGCGGTATGAAAACTCGGCTCACAGAACTTTTAAAGATTGAACATCCCGTCATGCTGGCTGGCATGGGTGGTGTGTCCTATTCCGCACTGACCGCGGCAGTCTCACAAGCGGGTGGCTTTG
>Ga0118677_10008677_pt1 | contig 16201 bp, 13 predicted proteins | sample AliMusrvi5mmetaG_FD_86154 | JGI IMG/M metagenome (GOLD analysis project Ga0118677, IMG submission 86154) | reverse complement strand
GGCGCTGGTGGCCTCGCTGGTGGTGGTGTGGGACGCCCACAAGATCGCGCGCGCCGCCTAGTGGCTGGGTCTGGACCCATCTACGTCGAATTCATAATGCAAGGAAACGCGGTCAAGGCGACGGCGATCGATCCTGTGACGGGCATCGAAGCGAGTATCGTGGGGCCTGCCAATGCACCGCAGGCAATTCTGGCCGAGAATGCGCGGCGCAAGCTGGAATATGTGAAGAAGAAAAAAACCTGAATTATCCTGTCATGGCCGCCCTTGAGGCGGCCATCCACGACTTGGCGCGAGACGGGCTGATGGCCGGGTCAGGCCCGGCCATGACATGTCAGTTTTTCTTGTTGCGCTTGCCCTTGCGGCCTTCGCCCTTGCCCAGGCCGATCTTCTTGGCGAAGTCGCTGCGCTTGCGGGCATAATTCGGCGCCACCATGGGATAATCCGCCGCCAACCCCCAGCGGGCGCGATACTCATCGGGCGTCAGCTTGTGGCGCGTGCGCAGATAGCGCTTCAGCATCTTCAGCTTCTTGCCGTCTTCCAGGCAGACGATGTAGTCGTCCTGCACCGACTTCTTGACCGGCACTGCCGGCGGGCGCGACGCGGTGGGCGTGCCGGGCACGGGCGCATTGCCGATGCCCGCCAGGGTGGCGTGGACATTGCGGATGATGCCGGGCAGGTCCTTGGCCTCCACAGGGTTCTTGCTGACATAGGCGGCGACGATCTCGGTCACCTGCTTGAGGATGTCGTCTTCGCTGTCCTTGGCCATGGTCACAGTTTATGACAGGGAAACCCTGCCGAAAACCCAATGTTTCCCGAGATTTGCGCCGTTTTGAATGTCGTACCTCTGAAGGAAAGTCATGCATCGTTAGTTTCAAGTCGTCGCCGATCAATGATGCGGACGGGGCGATGAGCGGTGCGGTGGCAGTTATCAGGGATGAGACAACCATTGTTGAACTGGAACGCTCACTTATGAAGCGGGGTCAGTTCAATAACATTATCGGTATTTCTGATCCCATGCAGCGTGTCTACGGACTGATTGAGTCGCTGGCTGATGTACCAACTACCGTGTTGATCAATGGTGAAAGTGGTACCGGCAAGGAGTTGGTAGCCGCCGCTCTTCATTTTGCCGGAGGACGTGCAAAAGGACCGTTTGTGAAGGTGAATTGCTCTGCCCTTTCGGAATCGCTTCTGGAAAGCGAACTGTTCGGGCATGTTCGCGGTGCATTTACCGGTGCCACTGCCGACAAGATCGGGCGATTTCAGATGGCGCATCGCGGAACATTGTTCCTGGATGAAATTGGCGATATCTCACCGGCTGTTCAGATGCGTCTGCTGCGGGTACTACAGGAGAGAGAGTTTGAGCGTGTCGGCGATTCCACTTCCATTAAAGTTGACGTGCGCATTGTTACCGCCACCAACCAGAATCTGTCTGAAAAGGTTGCACAGGGTACGTTTCGGCAGGATCTCTACTATCGTTTGAATGTGGTGAGAATGGAGCTGCCGCCACTCAGGGAGCGTGCGGAAGATATAAATCTGTTGGCTGCTCATTTTCTGACAAAATTTAATCTCAAATTCAGCAAAAATATTCAGGCATTTTCTGATGATGTCCTGCAGATGTTCCGCCTGCATCTCTGGCCGGGAAATGTACGTGAGCTGGAGCATGCAGTGGAGCATGCGGTGATTCTCTCCAAAAATAACATCATTACGGAACAGTACCTTCCCCAGGATCTCATCGATTCAGTGAAAGGTGTCAGGCCCCTCTCGTCGAAACCGGCTCACAGGCCGTCCCTTGTTGAAGCTATGGCCATGTGCAATGGTAATATTACGCATGCGGCACGTCTTCTCGGCGTCAGTCGTCCAACAGTATATCGCTATATGAAAGAGCTCGAAAATTCATAGTTGAGTTACTGTAATATGTTACAGTGTAAGTTGTAAAATATTACAGTAACTCCTGTCTGCGCGACACCACTCACCGTAAATTAATCCCGCAACTTTAGATAGATACCTCGTTATTTTCTCTCTATTCCGCTCCGGCACGCATGTTGTAACTACCTTCGAACTAAATCATTCTGACTCAATTCAATTGCTGAGAGGAGGTAGCTATGGCCGAAGGATTAGATGCGACCCAGTTTCTGACATTCGTTCTGGACGAAGAAGTATTTGCCGTTGATGTAGCCAGGGTACGGGAGATCCTGGAGATGCCGACCATCACCAAAGTTCCCCAGGTACCGGATTTTATGAAAGGGGTTATTAACCTGCGTGGGTGTGTGGTGCCGGTGATAGACCTGCATACGAAGTTCGGCATGGCTGAGGCCGCCCAGACGGTAAATACCTGCATCATTGTTGTTGAAGTGGATATGGACGGTGAGAATATCGTTCTTGGCGCACTTGCCGACAGCGTTCAGGAGGTCATCGAAATGGAACCGTCACAAATCGAGGCGGCCCCGCATATCGGCACGCATCTCAAAACAGAATTCCTCAAGGGGATGGGTAAGCACAATGAACATTTTGTCATGATTCTGGATATTGACAAGGTTTTTTCCGGCGTCGAATTGGCTGCGGTTCAGGGTCAGTAACAGGACCGACTATTTAAAGCTTCACCACTATCCAAGGAGGATTCACATGCAATGGTTCAATAATTTGAAATTAAGAGCAAAGCTGATGACCGGATTTATTTTGGTCGCCGTTATCGCAGGCGTTATCGGCTGGTTTGGAATTAGCAAAATTCATTCACTTGATGATGCTGATGTAAAACTCTACGAAAAAATGACTGTTCCCATTGGACAACTTCAGGATATGACAGCAGCATATTTAAACATCAGGGTGTCACTGAGAGATATGGCCCTGTCAACAAATCCTGCAGATGACGCAAAGTATGCTGAAAAAATAAAAGCACTCAGGGCTTCTGTTGACAAGGATGCCGCCGAAGTTGAAAAAACCATTCTGACGGATGAAGGCAAGAAGGTTTTTAAGGATTTTTCTGACAACTGGAAATTGTATGGTCCTGCAGTTGACAAAGCTGTGGCCCTTGGTCTTCAACAAAAAGATAAGGAACTTGTGGAACTTCTGAAAGGAGATCTGGCCAAGTATGGTGGGGCAACTTTTGATGCTTTTGAAAAACTTGTTGATTCAAAGCTGAAACTCGCAAAGTCCGCCTCAGAAGCAAACAATGCAATGGCCAACTCTTCCTCTAAGGTTGTTACTCTTCTTTCTGTTATTGGTGCATTGCTGGCAATTGGTCTCGGATTTCTCATCTCGAAGATTGTCTTGGCCCAGTTAGGTGGAGATCCTTCTGAAGTAGCCGATATTGCAGTCAAAGTGGGGGCAGGTGACTGTTCTGTTAGTATCAATACCGCCGGCCTCCGAGACGATAGTGTCATGATGGCAATGAAAAAAATGGTTGATGCAATTCAAGCCCTGATCAAGGACGCCGGCATGTTGTCCGACGCGGCGATAGCGGGCAAGCTTGCCACTCGCGCCGATGCGAGCAAACATCAGGGCGATTTTCAGAAAATTGTTGTCGGTGTTAATGATACTCTTGATGCTTTGGTCGGACCGATCAATGTTACCGCAGAATATGTTGATCGAATCAGCAAGGGTGATATCCCGCCAAAAATCACTGATACCTATAATGGTGATTTCAACGAAATCAAGATCAACCTGAATGCCTGTATCGATACGATGACCGGTCTACTGGCTGAAACAGACAAACTGGTCAATGCAACTGTAGCGGGTCAATTGGCAACTCGTGGCGATACAACCAAGTTTAGCGGCGACTGGGGTAAATTGGTAGGCGGTGTTAATAACCTGTGTGATGCATTCGTTGGGCCGATTAATGTCACGGCTGAATATGTCGACCGTATCAGTAAGGGCGATATTCCTCCAAAGATCACCGATAATTACAATGGTGATTTCAACGAGATCAAGAATAATCTGAATGCCTGCATAGATACGATGAGCGGCCTGTTGATTGAAACTGATAGATTGGTAAATGCAACGGTTGCCGGACAGCTGGCAACGCGTGGTGATACGACCAAATTTACCGGCGGCTGGAGTAAACTGGTCGGTGGCGTCAATGACCTGTGTGATGCCTTTGTCGGACCGATCAACGTTACGGCCGAGTATGTTGACCGCATCAGCAAGGGCGATATCCCGCCGAAGATTACCGATACCTATAACGGCGATTTCAACGAGATCAAGAACAACCTGAACAATGTTGTCCAGATGATGAGCGACCTGCTGGCCCAGACCGATATTCTCATTCAGGGCGCCGCCAATGGTGATCTGGATAAACGTGCCAACGCAGACATGTTTGTCGGTGGCTGGAAACAGCTGGTAAGCGGCGTTAATGATACGGTCATCAATATTGTCAACCCGTTGCGCGTCACTGCCGATTATGTTGATAAAGTTGCCAAAGGTATAATCCCGCCGACCATTACAACGGAATATAAGGGTGAGTACAACGTCATAAAAGGCAATCTCAACAATATGGTTCAAATGATGAATGACCTGCTTGCCCAGACCGATATCCTTATTCAGGGTGCTGCCAATGGTGAGCTGGACAAACGGGCCAACGCCGATATGTTTGTTGGTGGCTGGAACCAACTGGTTAAAGGTGTCAACGACACCGTCGTCAACATCGTTGAACCGCTGCGCGTTACCGCCGACTACGTTGACAAAGTTGCCAAGGGTGTCATTCCACCGTCAATTACAACGGAATATAAAGGTGAGTACAACGTTATCAAGAACAATCTGAATAATATGGTCAAGATGATGAATGACCTGCTGGCGCAGACCGACATCCTGATTCGTGGTGCTGCTGACGGCGAACTGGATAAACGCGCCAACGCCGATCTGTTCGTCGGTGGCTGGAAACAGTTGGTAAGCGGTGTCAATGATACGGTAGTCAATATCGTTAATCCGTTGCGCGTCACGGCTGATTACGTGGACAAAGTTGCCAAAGGTATTATTCCACCGACGATCACTGACACGTACAAGGGTGAATACAACGTCATCAAGGGCAACCTGAATAACATGGTCAAGATGATGAATGACCTGCTGGCCCAGACTGACATTCTTATTCAGGGTGCTGCCAGTGGCGAACTGGATAAACGTGCCGATGCCAGCCTCTTCGTGGGTGGGTGGAAACAGTTGGTCTCCGGAGTAAACGACACGGTTGTTAATATTGTCGATCCGTTGCGCGTTACCGCCGACTACGTTGATAAAGTTGCCAGGGGTATCATTCCACCGACCATCACAACGGAATACAAAGGCGAGTACAACGTTATCAAAGGCAACCTGAACAACATGGTCAAGATGATGAATGACCTCCTGGCTCAGACTGACATCCTCATCCAGGGGGCTGCCGACGGTGAACTGGACAAGCGTGCCAATGCTGAAATGTTTGTAGGTGGCTGGAACCAGCTGGTCAAAGGAGTTAACGCCACCGTTACCAATATCGTCAATCCGCTTATGGTAACCGCAACCTACGTGGATCGTATTTCCAAAGGCGATATGCCGCCGGTTATTACCGATGTCTACAAAGGACAATACAACCAGATCAAAATGAATCTGAACAATCTCGTGGAGGCTACCAACGGAATTACCGAAAACGCCAAAAAAGTTTCCCAGGGCAACCTGATGGTTGAACTCAAAAAACGGAGCGACAATGATGACCTGATGGAGTCTCTGGGCGCCATGGTTAACAAGCTGAAAGAGGTCGTGACGGAAGTCCAATCTGCTGCGGACAACGTCGCTTCAGGCGGACAGGAAATGTCTGCCACCGCCCAGCAGATGTCGCAGGGTGCTACCGAACAGGCGGCGTCAGCCGAAGAAGTCTCATCCAGCATGGAACAGATGGCTTCCAGCATCCGGCAGAATACCGACAACGCCATGCAGACGGAAAAGATTGCCATTAAATCAGCGGCAGACGCCAAAGAAGGCGGCAAAGCCGTCAGCGAGACCGTTTCGGCAATGAAAGAGATAGCTACCAAAATTTCTATCATTGAAGAGATTGCCCGTCAGACTAACCTGCTGGCTTTGAATGCTGCGATTGAAGCTGCCCGTGCCGGTGAACACGGCAAAGGGTTTGCGGTAGTTGCGGCAGAAGTAAGGAAGCTTGCCGAACGGAGTCAGAAAGCGGCGGGAGAGATTTCCGGACTTTCCACCAGCAGCGTTGCCGTTGCCGAGAAGGCTGGTGACATGCTTATCAGAATGCTGCCTGATATTCAGAAAACCGCCGAACTGGTCCAGGAAATTGCGGCATCCAGCAAAGAACAGGATACCGGCGCCGAGCAGATCAATAAAGCAATCCAGCAGCTGGATCAGGTTATCCAGCAGAACGCCAGCGCAGCTGAAGAAATGGCTTCAACAACTGAAGAACTCTCAAGCCAGGCAGAGCAGCTGAAATCTACCATTGCGTTCTTCTCTCTTGACACCGGTCACCAAAGAGCTTTGCCGGCACCAAAACACGCTCAAAGGCACATTGCTCATGCGGTAGCGCATACTTTGGGAAAAGCGGCAAAGAGCAGCACAAAAACCGCCGGCGTCCATATTGAACTGGGACATGGCGGCGCAGATGAACTGGATGAGGCATTTGAAAAATATTAACTGAGAGGGGGGTAGGGGAACCGTAAACTCGCTTTTCCCTTGCCCCCACGCATTCAGCTGTTTCTGCCCCGTTTCTTGCGCCTGCGAGGTTTTCATGCATATCAACACGCAGATCGAAGCCATGCCCGGCAACAATCCTGAGTACCTGGCAGCCATTCTGGATAGTCTTTCAGATGGGATTATTGCCTGCGACAAAAACGGCATGCTGACAATATTTAATCATTCATCCCACAAATTTCATAAGTTTCCTGAGCAGCCTATATCTCCCGAACAGTGGGCAGATCAGTACAATCTCTATGAGAAGGACGGAATCACTCCGATGATGATGGAGCATATTCCGCTTTACAGGGCTCTTCATGGTGAATCGGTGTTAGATCAGGAAATGGTAATAATTCCTTCCGGCGGAAAACCTCATACTGTGTTGGCTACCGGACGACAACTGGTGAGCAGAACTGGAGAAGTCCTGGGGGCGGCGGTTTGCTTGCGTGATGTGACGATGGTGAAAGCGCAGGAGGTTCATCTCCGCCAGTCTCAAAAACTGGATTCCATCGGGATTCTGGCAGGAGGAATTGCCCATGATTTCAACAATATTTTGACAATTATCGTGGGAGCAACCGCGTTGCTGGAAGATAGTTCGGCTGATAACCGGCAGCAGTTGATGATAATAGAACAAATCAGCTCATCGGCCAAACGCGCTGCCATGCTGACCCAGAGCCTGCTCGCCTTCAGTCGTAAACAGGGGTTCCGTAAGCTGACGGAAGATTTGGGTTCTGTTATAAGAAATATGCAGGATTTTCTTGGCCGGGTAATCGGAAATGACATTCTGCTGACTCTGTATGTGCCGGATGAGCCGGTCATGGTCATGATCGATCGCGGCCAGATTGAACAGGTTCTGATGAATCTGGCGGTCAACGCCCGTGACGCCATGCCGTCCGGAGGGGTTCTTACTGTTTCCCTGTCAATCGGCAGAGCAACTGACGACCATCCGGAACTTGAAGGGCGCAGCCCGGGCGAGTACTCGGTAATTACTGTTTCCGACAACGGCGAAGGGATCGATGCGATTACCCAGCAGAGAATTTTCGAACCATTTTTTACCACCAGAGTACGCGGCAAAGGCACCGGCCTGGGACTTTCAATGGCGTATGGCATTGTCCGTCAGCATGAAGGAATAATACACGTGGACAGTGCACCGGGGGAAGGAACAACGTTCAAAATTTATCTGCCGCTTCAGGAGCAGCTTGTTAAAGCCGCTATCGCCCATGCCTGCGAAAAATCATGTTCACCACATGTGCAAGGAGTCTCTCTGTAATGGCATTTACCTTTTTTTTCCGTGATTTGCCGGTGCTGGAGTATGCAGTTGATCGGGCTATCACGCTGGCCATGGGACGTATGCGTATGAAGGTGTGGGACGCCGGAAGTGCACTTGGTCAAGAGCCTTATACGGTGGCGATCCTTTTTGCAGAACGCTTGGGAGCCATGTTCAACAATCTGTATATTGATGCCACCGATTATGACAGCGAGAATAACTTTGGCGTCATAATTACTCAGGCGACCTACAAATATGACGAACTGCAGCGGATTCCGGTGGAGATATTCAATAAATATTTCGTGTCCCAGGGGAACGATCTGTACCGGATCTGCGACAAGGTCCGTACGCGCATCTTCTTCCAGTACCACGATCTTCTCTCACTGCGGCCGATCGGCACCGATTATGCGTTGGTCGTCTGCAAGAACGTTTTACTGCACTTCCAGTATCAGGAGCGGATCGAAGTTATCAAGATGTATCATCAGGCTCTGAGCGCCGGTGGGTATCTGGCGATGGAAAATACCCAGAAGATGCCTGTCGAGATAGCGCATCTGTTTGAACAGGTTGTGCCGGATGCGCAATTGTATCGGAAGCTTTAAATATCACTATTGGAAGGTATGCGAGTTATTGAGCTGGCAGTTGATACATCGATGTATACCTGTCGATCCTATCTGATTCTTGGCGAATGGAATGTACTGGGAGACGTGAATACGTTGATTGACCCCGGAACGGACGGTTCGGTTATACATCAGATAGAAACGCTTTCCACCGGTTGCGGCAAGGTCCCGGTGGAACAGGTGATCTTCACCCATAACCATTTCGACCATGCTGCAGGAGTGGAAATTTTCAAAGAGCGCTATGGTGCGCGGGTGTATGGATGGAGTGATGGCAAGCATGTTGATGAGGTGATGCGCGACGGCCAGCTCATAAAAGCCGGCGATGATCTGCTCCAGGTATTGCACACGCCGGGTCATTCGTCCGACTCGGTCTGTTTGTACAACCAGAATAAACGGATTCTGTTTTCCGGAGATACCCAGTTACGTGTGCGTACCTCCGATGAATTCTTTGCTCCCGATTACATTGAGACTCTCCGCAGATTGTCAACACTCAGGCTTGATGTGGTTTATTCGGGACATGATGAGCCTGTCAGGCTGCATGCCGAAACCATGATCCGGGAAACATTGCACAATGTGCTGAACAGCAGGGCTAACGGGTGAAAGGATGAAAAGAGGCAGGAACAGCCGTGAACTCTATTTGCCGGCGACCATGAAGGACCGTGAATTTCAGCGATTCAGTGCGGCAATTTATGATCTGGTCGGCATTAAAATGCCACCGGAAAAGAAACTGATGCTTGAAGGACGCCTGCAGAAACGCTTAAAAGCGCTCGGTATTGCAACATTTGAAGCATACGGTGAGTTTGTGTTCAACCCAAAAGGGGATGACAGTGAACTGATACGTCTGATTGATGTGGTGACAACGAATAAAACAGATTTTTTTCGTGAACCGGCCCATTTTGAGCTATTGATAAAAAGGGTTCTGCCGGAGCTATTACGCGTCGGGAGGGACCTGCGCTCCGATCCGTTGAAAATCTGGAGTGCCGGATGCTCAACCGGTGAGGAACCCTATACGATCGCGATGGTATTGTCGGAATTTGCGCATGGCCATCCCGGTTTTGCCGCTTCGGTTGTTGCCTCCGATGTCTGTACGGATGTCTTGAAAACAGCAAAAATGGGCATATATCCGGAGGATAGAACCGATGCCATTCCGTTGAACCTGAAGAAAAAATATCTGCTGAAGAGCCGGGACAAGACGAATGGACTGGTCCGCTTTTCCCCGAAGCTCCGGTCCCTTGTGCGGTTTTGCCGCATTAATTTTATGGATGACAGTTTTGGCTTGAAAGAGAAGATGGATATTATCTTCTGTCGCAACGTAGTCATTTATTTTGATACACAGACCCGGCAGGAGTTAATGCAGAAATTTTACGGCCAACTGCGCGATGGCGGCTTTCTATTTATCGGACATTCCGAATCTCTCAAAGATCTGGATGTGGATTTCGAACAGGTTGCTTTGACGGTGTATCAAAAATTGTAACTTGATCTGAAGAGCTGTTGCCGTAATTATTTAAGCGGCTGAGCAATGCTGCCCGAGTAGATTTCATCAAATTCCGGGTGAATGTCCATAAAAGCCTGGAGCATGAACGGATCAAAATGCTGGGGGATCGTCCTGTCGTCGCCCCTGCTGATTATCCCGATAGTCTGGGCATGCGGTAAACAGAGTTTGTATGGACGTCTCATGCGCAGCGCATCATAAACGTCTACAATGCAGAGCAACCTTCCGGCAACTGAAATATCCTCACCTTTTTTTCCGTACGGATATCCGCTGCCGTCATAATGCTCATGATGGTCTCTGGCGATCAATTCCGCGCATTTAAGAATAGGTGATGTCGGATTGGCTAATATTTTGGCTCCGATCAACGAATGGGTTTTCATGATTTCATATTCTGAAGAATCAAGCCTGCTCGGTTTGTTCAGAATCTTGTCGGGAATGCCGATTTTTCCGACATCGTGCATCGGTGCAGCATAAAAGATCGTGTCAGTTTCATGCTCAGAGAGTCCAAGGGTGTGTGCCAGCAGCAAAGCATAATTAGAGATGCGGTTAATGTGCTCTGCCGTGTTCTCATCCCGGTGTTCTGTAGCAAGTGTCAGTCGTCGTATCGTTTCAATGTAGGAATCACGCAACTCGCCTGATTTCTGATTTACTTCCTCTTTCAGCCGAAGATTATAATCTTTCACACTATCCTGATACTCTTTTGTTTTCAGAAGATTCCGAATACGAGCCACCAGCTCTATCGGATCAACCGGCTTGGTTATAAATTCATTAACGCCAGCTTCAAATGCCCGGATCTTGACATTTTGCTCCGCTATTGACGTAGCAAAAATAATTGGAATGCTGATTAACTCCGGTTTGGAGCGGATCGCCAGGCATACATCGAGGCCGTTCATACCGGGCATCATATAGTCAAGGATCACCAGGTCACAGGTAATAGTGCCAAGAATATGCAGCGCACTTTCTCCGCTATGCGCCAGAATTACTGTGTACCCGTTCGCGTCGAGGATAGCTTTGTAGATGGTAAGGTTGAAGTTGTCGTCGTCAACACACAGAACGGTTTTATTCATGTTGGTGCTCCACTGTGGAGCTGAAAAATCGGGAGCTCATTTCAGCAAGTCCCAGTGAGTCGAGCAAATCATTCAGACGTTTCGCCGGACGATTGCGCGGCAGGTCCTTGTAGGAAGCGATAATCAGCTCGTTTTTCATTGAATGCTCCCACCCGACCAGTTCGGTGACGTTGACCTGGTAGCCATGTGCTTCCAACTGGAGGCACCTGAGCACATTGGTAACATGGCTGCCGAATTCGCGCGTGTGCAGAGGGTGGCGCCACAGTTCGGAAAGGCTGCCAGAAGTGAGTGCTGAAGCCTTGTTTTTACGGAGCACCGCTGCTACCTCAGCCTGGCAGCAGGGAACCAGCACGATATAGCGGGCCTTCTTCCTGAGCGCAAACATAATGGCATCGTCGGTGGCGGTATTGCAGGCGTGAAGAGCGGTGACAATGTCGATTTCTGCCGGGAGGCTGTCGGCATCGATCGATGCGGCAACCGACAGATTCAGAAAAGACATGCCGGAGAATTGTAACTTTTCTGCCAGCATACGCGATTTTTCGACCAGTTCATCCCGGGTTTCTATGCCGTATATATGAGAGCCGTCATCCAGATTTTTGAAAAACAGGTCGTAGAGAATGAAGCCGAGGTACGATTTCCCGGCGCCATGGTCCACCAGGGAAATCCCGGCATGGTCGTTCAGAATATCTTTCAGCAGCGGCTCTATGAACTGAAACAGATGGTTGACCTGTTTCAGTTTGCGCCTGCTGTCCTGGTTCAGTTTACCGTCGCGGGTCAGGATGTGCAGCTCTTTCAGCAGCTCAAGCGATTGTCCCGGTTTTACATCGTGTTTTTCAGACATGTGTACCTATCCACGGTTAATTCGGTCGTTCCGTCAGTTGTCAAACATCAGCTTCCGTTCAAAATCCATCGAATGAGTCAGGCGCTGGGCATCCTGCATGGTAATCAGGTCCTGGCGATAGAGCTGCAGAAGGTGCATGTCGAGTGTTTGCATTTGATATTGTGACGCGCCGTTTTCGATGTGCTTTTCAATTTCATCCAGGCGCCCCTCACGAATACAGGCCTGGATGGTGGTAGTTGCCCGCATTATTTCAACCACCGGCAGGATATTTTCACCGGATTTATCCTTGATCAATCGAATGGAAATGGTGGCGACCAGGATGTCCGCCAACCGCTGGCGCATGATTTCCTGGGCATCGGAAGGGAAATGACCAATAATTCTGTTGATCGTGGATACCGCTCCCTGGGTGTGCAGGGTGGAGAGCACCAGATGTCCGGTCTCTGCGGCTTTAATGCATGAATCGATGGTTTCCTTGTCGCGCATTTCGCCGACCATGATAACATCGGGATCCATTCTGAGTGCCGCTTTCAGCGCCGAGGTAAAGCTGTCGGTGTCGATGCCGATTTCTCGCTGGATGATGCAACTTTTTTGAGAAGTGAACAAGAATTCTATTGGATCTTCGATGGTTATAATGTTGTAGCTGCAGTTCTCGTTGAGGTATCTCAGCATGGAGGCAAGTGAAGTGGACTTGCCGTTGCCGGTTGGGCCGGTTACCAGAATCAACCCGTTGGGAACCTGGGCGATCTCGCCCAGTACAACCGGCAGGTTGAGCTCTTCAAACGTCCCGATTGTCGGCGGGATGACCCGCATGACTATGCCAAAATAACCTTTTTGCCGGAATATACTGACCCGGAAGCGACCACCTGATGGGAGAGAATACGAGGCATCGCATTCTCTCAAATCGGCACCGATCTTCCGATGGTTTTGCGCCAGGACGGTTTCAGCAATAAATTGAGTGTCCGTTGACGTCAAATTCTGCATTTTGGCGCGGACAAGCTGGCCCCGTCCCCGAAAAAAAGGGGGATTATCAACTTCAAAGTGGAGATCTGAAACTTTTCTCTGGAATGCGATCTCTAGAATCTGATGCAGTATATTGGCGTCCATCATATCCCCCCAAGTGGTGAAATCGGATAACAAACCATGCTGTTAGCGAGCCGGAGTCTCAATGCTTTTTCGGTACACGGAGTTATCAATTATTGAACCGGCATATCCTGCGAGTGCAGTGAGCAGATTAAGGTGAGGCGGTGACACCGGTTTTGAGCCGAAATCGGCATAGGTCACCGCAATAACCTTACCGCGACTTATCAGCGGTACCGCCAGAACTTTCGGGCTGCGCGGCGCTCCGATTTCGCTATAGAGCCGATTGGTCAGCACCGTATCGTTTCGTTGCCCGTAATAAAGGCGTCCCTTTTCAACGACTTCCTGCAGTACAGAATTTTTATCAAGCGGAATTCTGAACATCAGCGGCGCGGTCGGTCCATCCGTTTTCGGAGAAGAAATTCCTATTGATTTCTCGGCGATCAATTCAGTTTTTGATACGACAAATGTCAGTGCCCGCTCGAATTGCAGAGCGATAAACTGCAGCAGGACAAGGGCAATTTCAGGTGGCTTTGAAAGTGTCTGCAGCTGGTTGAATGCCAGGTTAAAATGATGATCCACATCAGGACTCGGGACCGGGTGAATTGATTTCAGATACGCGCCGACACCGGAAATGAATGTTATCAGTTTCGCGGTATATTCATCGTTATGACAGCGTTCACAGGGGTGGGGGATGATGGACCGGACCCTGGCACCAAGTGCTTCCATGCTGATGGACCGCCAGACATGTTCACAGGCTGCCAGAACGATCGAAATCTGCGGATAGGCAGACATTTTCTGGCGGACCAGTGTCAGAAAATGTGCTTCATCGCAGCCATGGGGAACATCGATAATCAGGACCGGATGGAGGTCTCTGCCGAGTGATTGCTCGATGACCATATCCAGACCGCTTTCTTCGTCAGAGGTAAACACAAAAAGATTTTCCCGTCTGCAGACCGCTGTAATAGCATGGGATACCAGTTTGTTCTGGGTAAGCAGGATAATCGCCGTATTTGGTGGAGTGTGGTCGGCGGGTGCGTGATCGGAAATGGTGCTTAACAATGATATCAACTGTTCCCGGAGTTCATTTGCCGCTTCGGGAAGCTCACTGGCAACAATCTGACGGTGTTCATCGGCGGAATTAAGATCTTTAAGGCCAATGAAGACATCAGGGATTTTTGCGGCAACCGTGTCGAGTTCAGCCAAGCCAAGCAGATCGGCGGTGATATCCTCCGGGCCGGAAATTTCCTGAGGAGGCACGGTTGGGTCAGTTTCTTCGGTAAAAAAAATTGAACCCAAAGTGCCGTCATGAACTTTTTCATCATAAATTCTGAGTGAATCCATCAATACCGCTTGTGCGTTTAACAGAATCTTCTGGTTAAGCGTCTCCGGAAAATAGCGGTATTCATCGGAGATAAATTCTTTGGCAACATCAAGGGAAAACTCGCCGGTTGCCCAGGAAAGAACCTCGACGATGGTCATTTCAATCAAGGTTTCAAGCCCTTTGAAGGCGGTCTCCTTGTTGATCGTCCCCTGTTCGATCAGTGTGGCAACCAGTGGTTTGTGCGGTTCTCCGGCTCCTTTTTGATCAGACAGGGCCTGGGAGAGCTGCTCATGGGTAATGGCACTCATATCGACCAGAACCTTGCCGATACGAATCCTGTTGTCCATGTGATTGGCGCCGACCAAAAAACCTTCGCGAAACACCAGTTGGCTTTCTGCGTCGGAGTTTTTCAGATTCAGAACGCCGGATTTGCCGGTCATGTGAAGCAGCTGGATTACATCAACCAGCGGAAAATGTTCAAGGTCACCATTAAATGACATGCAGTGCCTCCAGTATGAATCTCAATCAGTCTCTGAACCGTCTCAGGATTTCGCCGTAGGCATCAATCCTGCGGTCACGCAGGAACGGCCAGATCCGCCGCACCTGTTCGCTTCTGGCACCATCGATCTCAATGTGGATAATCTCTTCGCTGTCATGCGAAGCACGGGCCAGCACCTCTCCCTGCGGACCGGCCGCAAAGCTGCCGCCCCAGAACTGTATGCCGACGTCAGGCTGCTGCGGTGAACTTTCAAAACCGACCCGGTTGACGGCAAGCAGCGGTAGGCCGTTGGCGACCGCGTGGCCGCGCTGGACCGTGAACCAGGCATCATATTGGCGCAGCTGTTCCGCTTCGGTGTCATCCCGGTCCCAGCCAATGGCGGTCGGATAGATCAGTAGATCTGCTCCTGCCAGGGCCATCAGGCGGGCAGCCTCCGGATACCATTGGTCCCAGCAGACCAGCACACCGAGGGAACCGACCGACGTCTTGACCGGATTGAAGCCCAGGTCGCCGGGAGTGAAATAGAACTTTTCGTAAAAACCAGGATCATCCGGAATATGCATTTTGCGGTAGATACCGGCAATTGTCCCGTCGCTTTCAAACACGACGGCGGTATTATGGTACAGACCGGCGGCGCGGCGTTCAAACAGTGATGCGACGATAACGATTCCCAGTTCGCCTGCCAGTGCTCCCAATGTTTCCGTCGATGGTCCGGGGATCGGTTCGGCAAGGTCGAACAGGGCAGGGGACTCAATCTGGCAGAAGTAGGTAGAGACGTGCAGCTCCTGAAGCACAACGAGCTGTGCCCCTGAGGCGGCTGCCTGACGGATCATCTGTGCCGATTTGGCCAGATTTTCATCCCGATGCTCGGAGCAGCTCTGCTGGATCATGGCAACTTTCAACGTGTTCATGCCAACACCCCCTGCGGGAGCTGCATGGTGACGCAGTGCAGCGAACCATGCTGGTCAATCAGTGGCAGGCAGCCGATGCCGATGATTTCGCGTCCCGGGAAAGCCTCGCCAATGCGCTTCAGTGCCGTCGCGTCGTTTTCCTGATCCTCATAGGTCGGTACCAGCACCGCACCGTTGATGATCAGAAAATTGGCATAGGTTGCCGGAAGCCGGTGCGCTTCTTCATCAAAGCGGGCTTTGGGCCAGGGAAGGGGAATCAGGCGATACGGTGAACCGTCAGGAGCGGTGAACGTCTTCAGCTCGTCTTCCATCAGTTTCAGAGGCCCGAAATGTTCGTCGAGCGGGTTGTCGCATGCCTGGTAGACGATGGTATTATTCGGGCAGATCCGGGCCAGGGTGTCAATGTGAGAGTCCGTATCATCCCCGGCCAGGAAACCGTGATTAAGCCAGAGGATCCG
>Ga0118677_10008676_pt1 | contig 16201 bp, 8 predicted proteins | sample AliMusrvi5mmetaG_FD_86154 | JGI IMG/M metagenome (GOLD analysis project Ga0118677, IMG submission 86154) | reverse complement strand
GTACTGATGGTGAAGTTCTTCGTGACGACGGTATCGTCCTTAAAGTGCTCGCAACCATAAATGCTAGCGAGGAGACTCCATTCGGTGTTCCTGGCGCTCTGGTCGGAACAGCGAAGCACCGTCTCGGGCAGCAGTTCAACCCACGAGCCCTCCGGGAAGACCAGCATCATGGGGTAGGTGGACCTGAGCGAATTGTGCTCAATCCAGCGCAGGCGCCGCTCCTCCATCGCAGGATCATCGGCGATCTCAGCCACGCGTTTCGCGACGTCTCTCAGAATTGTGCGATCGGATTTTGAAAGCGGCATTGCGTGCGGCGCTCCATTTTGGTCGTTGCGAATAGCCCCAGGGCTGCATCAGCGGCACGAGTGTACAGGAGAGGAAGCACAAAAAAAACGAGATATTCTGTTGTACACGCTTTGCAATTTGGTTATAAATTCGACCATAAGCGTGCAAGACCAGTGGTCGGTCTTCAATCCAACACTAAGGCAAAGGAGAGTATTTATGGCCAAATCACTGACGAAGAGTCAAATCATTGCGGGTATTTCGGGCGCTGCTGAGATTTCCAAGAAGCAGGCTGTCGCCGCTCTTGATTCTCTGATCGCCATGGCGTACAAGGGAGCGAAGGATGGCTTCATGATTCCCGGACTCGGCAAGCTCGTTCTCGTGAAGCGCAAAGCGCGCACGGGGCGGAATCCTGCCACCGGCGAAGCGATCAAGATCCCGGCGAAACGCGTTGTGAAGTTCCGCGTTGCCAAGGCCGCCAAGGACGCGATCCTGGGCTAATTGGTTCGTGGTGACAATCGAAGAGGCCGAGGCCGCGAGGTTTCGGTCTCTTTCCTTTTTTAGAAGGAGGAAAGATCATGCCGATTTATGAATATGAATGTGTGAAATGCGGGAATCGGGTCGAAGCCTTGATCCGAAATGATAAGGACATTCCGGCGAAGTGCCCGAAGTGCGAGGGGAAACTCAAGAAGGCGCTCTCCGGCTTCAGCGTCTCCATGGCCCCGTCAGGCCCGAGCCACGGCCCCTCCGCCGCCTGCGCCTCCTGTCCAAGCAGTGGGTGTCCGCACGCGCACTGAAGTCGTCAGTTATCCCACAAACTCCCGGGCATTCTGGAACATTCGCAGCCATGGGCCTTCCTCGCCTCTGAACAGGCCGTTGGGTTTCCAGGAGAGTTGAATGGCGCGGAAGCCACGCTCGGGATGGGGCATCATGATGGTGACGCGGCCATCCAGGGTGGTGACGCCCGTCAAGCCGTCCGGCGACCCGTTCGGGTTGGCGGGATAGCGATTCGCCGGTTTCCCGTAATGATCCACAAACCTGAGGGAAGATAACTTCTGTCCGGCAATTTCAGCGAGGGAGCCCGTTCGTTCAAAATTCGTAAATCCTTCTCCGTGGGCCACGGCGATGGGAAGGCGCGAACCGGCCATTCCTTTTAACAGAACAGAGGGAGAGGCCAGAACCTCCACCGTGGCATATCGCGCCTCGAATTGCTCGATCTTGTTCCGGGTAAAGCGCGGCCATGACCCGGCGCCGGGAATGATGTCCTTGAGCAGCGATACCATCTGGCAGCCATTGCAGACGCCCAGGGTGAACGTGTCCGGGCGGTTGAAGAAGGCCTGGAACATCTCCCGCAGGCGTTCGTTGAACAGGATGCTCCGGGCCCATCCGGCGCCGGCGCCAAGCACGTCGCCATAAGAGAACCCCCCGCAGGCCACCAGACCTGCGAAATTCTCCAGGTTGACCCGGCTCGACAACAGGTCGGTCATGTGTACATCCACGCTGGTGAATCCGGCGCGCTCAAAGGCCGCGGCCATTTCAATATGTCCGTTGATGCCCTGTTCGCGGAGGATCGCCATCTTGGGTCGTGCGACTCCTCCGATTGTGAACGGGCGGCAGGGATCATAGGTCAGCGCGAAGGACATGCCCGGGTCCGCCTCATCCTTCAGGAGGTCGAATTCCTCGCGGACGCAATCGGCGTTATCGCGCCGGGATTGCATCTCACAGGTCAATTCCGACCAGATGTGCTTTAATTTCAGAACACCGGCCTGGTAAATGACCGTGTCACCCTGTTCGATGATAAGGGATTTGTTTTCGTCAGGGCTGCCGAGAATGAAGGCGAGTTCGCTGATATTGTGTCGCTTCAGGATTTCGTTCAAACGAGGGAGGTTCTGATCCGATACCTGGATCACCGCGCCCAGTTCCTCGGCGAAGAGAATGGAAAGGGGGTCATCCCCGAGTTCATCCACCTGAACCCGGAGTCCGTGATGAGAGCCGAATGCCATTTCGGCGAGAGTGACGAACAGGCCGCCATCAGAACGGTCGTGGTAGGCCAACAGAAGTTCTTCTGCCACGAGTTCCTGGACTGCCGAAAAGAAATTGACGAAATCCCGCGGGGAGTCGAGATCCGGCGCCACCGCGCCGACCTGGTTGTAAACCTGGGCGAGGGCCGAGGCGCCAAGCCGGTTCCGGCCCCTGCCAAGATCGAGCAGAATCAGGACGGAGTTGGGGTCGGGCTTCAATTCCACCGTGACCGTTTTACGGACATCCTGGACGGAGGTGAAGGCGCTGACGATGAGGCTGAGAGGGGACACCTGGCGCTCGGTCTTCCCCGTGGAATCCTTCCAGGTTGTGCGCATGGAGAGCGAATCCTTGCCAACCGGGATTGAAATACCGAGCGCCGGGCATAGTTCCATACCGACGGCGCGGACAGTGTCATAGAGGGCGGCATCCTCGCCGCTCTCGCCGCAGGCGCACATCCAGTTGGCGGAGAGTTTGACGTTTCCAACGGGTCCGGTCATGACCCCGGCGATGTTGGTGAGCGCCTCGCCCACTGCCATGCGTCCGGAGGCGGGGGCGTTGAGGAGGGCGATCGGTGTGCGTTCGCCCATAGCCATTGCCTCGCCTTCATAGCCATCGTAAGTGGCGGCGGTGACGGCGGCGTCGGAGATCGGGGTTTGGAAGGGGCCGGTCATCTGGTCCCTCGCCACCATGCCGGTCACGGTGCGGTCGGTGATCGTGATGAGGAAGGTCTTGTTGGCAACGGCAGGCAGGCGTAGAACGCGTTCCGCCGCCTCTGCGAGGTCGATTCCAGAGGCGTCGAGATCGGCGTGCGTCTCGTTCTGGCGCCGGACATCACGCAGCATTTTCGGGGGTTTTCCGAGGATCACCTGGAGGTCAAGGTTGATCGGGTCGTTCTTAAAATGGGAATCATGCAGGATCAGCCGCTTGTCGCCGGTGGCCTCGCCGATGATCGCGGCGGGGCAGCGTTCGCGGCGGCAAAGCGCCATGAACCGGTCGAGGTTGTCCGGGGCCACGGCGAGGACGTAGCGTTCCTGGGCCTCGCAGCACCAGATTTCCATGGGGCTCATCGAGAGCTCCTCGTTATGGATCTTGCGGAGATCGAACCGTCCGCCACTCTCCGATACCAGTTCCGGGCAGCCGTTGGAGAGTCCGCCTGCGCCAATGTCGTGGATACTGAGGATCGGATTCTCGTCATTGAGTGCGATGCAGCAATTGAGCACTTCCTGGCAACGGCGCTGGATTTCGGCGTTATCGCGTTGCACCGAGTCGAAGTCGAGGTTTTCGGCATTACTGCCGCTTCCCATGGAGGAGGCAGCGCCGCCTCCCAGGCCGATGCGCAGCGCGGGACCGCCGATCTGGATGATGTGGGCGCCTTTGAGGATCGGTTTCTTAAGGACATGGCGCCGCTTGATGTTGCCCAGGCCGCCCGCGGTCATGATGGGTTTGTGGTAGCCGCGGTAGAGTCCGTTATGCCGGTGCTCGTAGGTCCGGAAAATGCCGGTGAGTTGGGGGCGACCGAACTCGTTGCCGAATCGTGCGCCACCCAGCGGCCCGTCGGTCATGATATCCAGCGGTGTGGCCAGCCGGCCGGGAAATTCGGCATAATCCTTTTCCCAGGGCATGATGAATCCCGGAACGCGGAGGTTGGAAACGAGGAACGCTGACAAACCGGCCTTCGGGCGTCCCCCGATGCCGGTGGCGCCTTCATCGCGGATTTCCCCGCCGACTCCGGTGGCGGCGCCGGGGTAGGGGGAAATCGCCGTCGGGTGGTTGTGGGTTTCCACCTTCATCAGGATGTCAATCTGTTCGGGGAGTCCGCCGTAGTGGTTTGAGCCGCTCGGATGCACCTCGAACCAGTTGCCGGGAAATCCTTCCATCACCGCCGAGTTATCCTCGTAGGCGAGCAGCGTGCCCTCGGGATGATGCGCGTGGGTGTTGCGGATCATGTCGAAAAGGCTCATGGGCTGCCGGTCCCCGTTGATGATCCAGTCGGCCCTGAAGATCTTATGGCGGCAATGCTCGGAGTTGACCTGACCAAACATGACCAGTTCCACATCGGTGGGATTACGTTTCAACCGGGTGAAGACCGTGAAGAGGTACTGGATCTCCTCGTCAGAGAGTGCGAGTCCGAGGGTGACGTTGGCCTTTTCAAGTGCCGGAAGCCCGCCGCCGAGGATGTCAACGGTGATGAGCGGGGCGGGGGGGATGTGCGTGAAAATATCCGAGATGTCGGAATACACGCCCTCGGTCATGCGGTCGTGGATCAGAGGGAACGCCGGTTGCATCCGGTCAAACGGGGCATAGGTTCCGTCCGCCATTCCAATCCTGTACAGGATGCCATGCTCGACGCGTTGCACAGCGTCCATGCCGCAGTTGTGGAAGATATCGATCGCCTTGGAGGCCCAGGGAGAGAGGGTCCCTTTTCGGGGGGTCACGAAAAAACCATCAGCGGTCTGTGCCGGGATGCGTTTGTCGGTGTCGATCAGCGCGGCAACATGTGGCCATGCCTGGTCATTGAAATCCGTTCCGGTCTCGATGATGGTGACGGCATGGGCCTCAATGGAGGCAGGGGGGCAATCCGGCAAGGTTCCGGCGATTCGCCGCGTGAGACTGGAGAGGCGGAAGGGGGAAAAGACAGGACCGCCCTTGAAGATATGCAGGGTAGTGGGGCTCATGATGGTTTGGCGTGTTTGTTGGTGATCAGGGGTTTGGGTTGCTGGTTATAGACTTTGGAATGGGGCGGCACGGAATGGGTCAGCCAGACATTGCCGCCGATTTCCGAACCCGCCCCGATGGTGGTTTCTCCGCCCAGGATGGTGGCGCCGGCATAGATGGTGACGTCGTCCTCGACATTGGGGTGCCTCTTGATTCCTTTGATGGGGTTTCCGTCTTTGTCCTTGGGGAAGCTCAACGCGCCGAGCGTGACACCCTGGTAAAGTTTTACCCGTTTGCCGAGGGTGCTGGTCTCGCCGATCACCACGCCGGTACCATGGTCAATGAAGAAACCCGGCCCGATGACCGCCCCGGGATGAATGTCTATTCCGGTTTCCGAATGGGCATGTTCCGACATGATCCGCGGGATCAGGGGGACATGTTCCAGATAAAGGATATGGGCGATACGGTGGACCATGATCGCCTGAACGCCGGGGTAGCTCATGACCACTTCCATGATGGAGCGGGCTGCGGGATCCCCTTCATAGGCGGCGGTGATATCCTGCTGCAGTGTTTTTTTGAGATCAACGAGGGAACCGATCAGGCGGTTGACGGCCAGGGCGGCCTTTTCGGCGCAATCCCCGCAGTCTTTGCATTGGTCAAACACACACTGGTACCGGAACGCATGTTCGATCTGCTCGGAAAGCGTTTGGCGCACTGCTTGCAGACGGAACTCGACAAAACTGCGCATTTGTTCCGCAGGCATGGGTTCACGGCCATGGCAACCGGGGAAAAGAACGGCGATGAGATCATCCAGAACTTGATAGATGGCCTGTCGCCCGCTCAATTGGAATCCCCGGGTCGTGTTGGTGATGAGCGAGCACTCCTCGCACAGGCTCAACATCCGGGCGATCGTCGGGATATTCGTTTCGGGTTTGGGGTCGTCGTTCATGGTGGGTACTCCAGTGGTGTCGGCACGGTCAAGGCCGCGCAATATTCACAAGGATCCTTTCGGCCCCCAAGTTCCGGAAACCCGCGCGCACGAACAGGCGGCTGAGCGGTTTTTCGGCCAAAGGAATGATGCGTTTGACACGGATGTTGTCCTGGCGGCAGAGGTTCAGGAAGTCACGCCAGGTGGCCATGTGGATGTTGGGGGTGTTGTACCACTCAAAAGGCAGGGACTCCGTCTTGGGCATGCGGCCTGTCAGACCCAGCACGATGCGGTTGTACCAGTTCGCGAAATTCGGGAAACTGACGATCCCTTCACGGGCGATTCGAAGCATCTGATGGAGGACCTCGCGGGGATGCCTCACCACCTGGAGGGTCTGGCTCAGGATCACGTAGTCGCAGGAGTTATCGGGGATCATGGCGAGATCCTTGTCGATGTCGCCTTGCAGAATGTCGAGTTTCTTGTTCATGGCGGCGATGAGGTTGTGGAGGTCAATATCCACCCCCATGCCGCTGGTGTTCCGGTGGGCGGCGAGGAGCGAGAGCAAATCGCCGTCTCCGCACCCAAGGTCGAGAACCCGCGAACCCGGGGCAATGAGATTCGCAATGAGGTCATAGTCGTCACGCTTGACCGCCGGGGGGGTGGAGAGGCAATCGGGGCAGCCCCCGATAAACGTGCAGATGATCTGGGACAGGTGTTCGATGTCGACCAGGAAGGCATCGTGCCCGTAGGGGGCCTTGAGGAGACAGTACGAAATGGGTTTCCCGATCTGCACGAGGGTTGAGGCGATCTCCAGCGACTGTTCGGGCGGGAAAAGCCAGTCGGAACTGAGCGCCACCACCAGGAAGCGTGACTTGACATTCTGGAAGGCGGTCTTGAGATCGCCGTATTTCTCCACAAGATCATAGCTGTCCATCGCATGGGTGATATGGAGATAGGAGTTGGAGTCGAACCGCTCCACGAACTTCTCGCCCTGATGCTGGAGATAACTCTCGACCTCAAAGCGCGTGTTGAATCGCTGGTCGGGAGCCAGGTTTTTTTTCTTCCGCCCGAATTTACGGGTCATGATTTCGGGGGAGAGATAGGTGATGTGGCCCAGCATGCGCGCGGCTGCCAGGCCATCCTTCGGGAGAGTTCCGGTATCGTAGTAGTTGCCGCCGGCCCAGCCGGGATCGTTGGTGATCACCTCCCGGCCCACGATGTCAAAGGCAAGGGCTTGTGTGGAGAGCGAGGCGGCGGAGGCAATGCAGATGCAATGTTCCGGCACGTCCGGGTAGCGGATGCTCCAATCCAGGACCAGCATGCCGCCGAATGACCCCCCCACCACGGCGTGAAGCCGGGATATACCCAGGTGCTTGAGGAAAAGGTGGTGGGCGTCAACAATGTCCCCGATGGTGATGGAGGGAAAGTCCGCGCCATAGACCCGTCCGGTGGCTGGATTAAGGGACGACGGGCCGGTGGTGCCTTTGCACCCGCCCAGGATATTGGCGCAAATCACGTGGAAGCGGTTGGTGTCGAGCCCCTTTCCGGGGCCGATCATGTCATCCCACCATCCCGGATTCTTGTCGCCGGGCGAGTGAACACCGGCCGCATGGGCATCTCCGGTAAGTGCGTGGCAGATAAAGATCACATTGTCCCGGGCGGTATTAAGCGCGCCATAGCTTTCGTAGGCCACGGTCAATTCGGGTAAAACACCGCCGTTTTCGAGGACCAGACCCCCGGGCGGGAGCGGAATCCGGACGCTCAAGGTCTCGACCAGTCCGATGGATTGTTCTGGGTTGCTATTTTTCATGTTTTCCACGCCTACGGGAACTTCTTTTTCTAGTGGCAGGCGGGTCAAAAGTCAATCGTGGTTGTGATGTTTCCCTCGTAATCCAGGCGAGGTAGGCGCGATGCCCGGCCACGATCGGGGTAGCCACAATCTCGGGAACCTCATAGGAATGATGAACCTTGATAAAAGCGAATAGGGCGGCGACCCGTTTTGCAGGGGTTTTGCAGGCCAGCAAAAATTCGCCGCCCCACTCGATCCTGCCTTTCCACCAGTAGGTGCTCCGGATGGGCCAGAACTGGACACAGGCGGCAAGACGGGCGCCGACGATGGCATCCGCCAAGGCGACAGCCTGCGTTTCGCCTTCAACGGTGGTCGTCACGAAAGTGTGGGACATAGGTTTCATACCTCGATTGGTGATGACAATAACCCATCAAAATTTTTCCATAATATAGCGGCGGATTTCGGAGTCCCGTGCGGGCAGGACGGAACAGCGGGTGGGGAGATCCTGCAAGGCGTCCAGAATCGGGTGATGGGCCAGGTCCCGGCCCGTGGCATCCTGGATGGCCTGTGCAAATTTCGCGGGGTGCGCCGTGGCCAGGCAGATCATGGGGGCCGATGCATCCAGATGTTGCTTCCCGACATGCACGCCAACGGCCGAGTGGGGATCCAGCAGATACCCGTAACGCGCATGAACGTCCCGGATGGTGGCGAGGGTTTCCCGGGTATTGCCCGATCCCGCAACAATCAGCTCATCGATGGATCCGCCTGCGTGTGGCGTGACCGAGAGCCTGCCCTCTTTTCCAAACTGCTGCATGGCCGTTCGGACTTTTTCCGGGTCGGCGCCGAGCCGGTAGTAAAGGTATCGCTCGAAATTACTGGCGACCTGGATATCCATGGAGGGGCTGATGGTGGCGTGGACGGGCCCGCCGCTGTAAACGCCTGTGTTGAAAAATCGGCTGAGAATGTCATTCTCGTTGGTCGCCAGTACCAGTCGTTCGATGGGGAGTCCCATTCGTGCAGCCACATAACCCGCGAATATATCACCGAAGTTGCCGGTGGGGACGCTGAACCGGACGCGTTTGGCGCCTGTGAGCCGCATGACGCGGAAGGCGGCGAAAAAATAGTAGACGATCTGGGCGAGCACACGCGCCCAGTTGATCGAGTTTACGGTGCCCAGCGAATAACGATCTTTGAACGGCAGATCGCTGAAAATGGCTTTCATCATCCGCTGGCAGTCGTCAAAGGTTCCGTCCACGGCGATGTTGAACACGTTATCATCGAGGACCGTGGTCATCTGGCGTTCCTGGAGCGGGCTGACCCGTCCATGCGGATGCATGACAAAGATCCGGATCCGGTCACGGCCCCGGACTCCGCAGATGGCGGCGCTGCCGGTATCGCCGCTGGTCGCGGCCAGGATATTCAAGTCATGCCTGTCCTGTTTTAGAATAAATTCAAAAACATTTCCGAGAAACTGGAGCGCCACATCCTTGAAGGCGAGGGTGGGGCCATGAAACAGTTCCAGAATATGGACCTCGCCGATACTGCGCACGGCGACCGCATCCGGGTGGCGGAAGACGCCGTAGCTCTGGGAGATGATCGAGCCCAAAGCCGCGGGAGGAATATCGGTGTACAGCCGCATGATCTCAAACGCGAGGTCGGTATAGGATAGCGACGCCCAGGCGGGGAGGCGCCGGGAGACATCCGGAATTTCGGCGGGAAGCAGCAACCCTCCATCGCGGGCCAGGCCGGTCATCACGGACGCTTGAAATTCCCGAGCCTCATCATCTCCGCGTGTGCTGATATAACGCATGGCGGAACCATAGTGGCGCGCCGGGTGACAGGCAAGCAGAAAGCGAGAATGCAAATATGTATAACGTTTCGCGAAAATGGTACAATTATGTATTAAAAAATATCACGTCATTATTGCAGAGAAAAAGAATTCCTGATAATGATCTGACTCCGCCGTGTTTTGGGCCGGGGGTACATTATTGGCATAGTGTGTGCTAGTGATTATTCACTGTCTTTATAGTTGTCTGAATAAACCTAAGGAGAGAGTAGAAACATATGAACTGTTGCGATAGTAACTGCGATGTGGAACCGTCTGTTCCTGAATTGTTTGGTTCTAACGTTTTCAACGACGGGGTGATGCGCGCCCGTCTTCCGAAGAATGTGTACAAGAAGTTGCGCGCGACCATTGATGGTGGCAAGGAGCTTGACCCCACGTTGGCCGATGTGGTTGCGAACGCCATGAAGGATTGGGCGATCGAAAAAGGCGCCACGCATTTCTGCCACTGGTTCCAGCCGATGACGGGAATCACGGCTGAAAAGCATGACTCATTCATCTCTCCGACCGCAGACGGTCGGATCATGATGGAATTCAGCGGCAAGGAATTGACCCAGGGCGAGCCTGATGCATCCTCATTCCCGTCCGGTGGCATTCGCGCGACCTTTGAAGCCCGTGGTTACACGGTATGGGATTGCACGTCCCCGGTGTTCATCAAGACCGACGGATCCAATACAACCCTTTTCATTCCGACCTCCTTTGCTTCCTATACCGGCGAGGCTCTTGACAAGAAGACGCCCTTGTTGCGCTCCATGCAGGCGCTCAATAAACAGTCCGTCCGTGTGCTGCGCGCCTTGGGTAATTTCACCAGCAAACGTGTCACCGCGACGCTGGGAGGGGAGCAGGAGTATTTTCTGATCGACCGCAAGTTCATTGAAAAGCGAGCTGATCTGCGCTTGACGGGGCGCACCCTCTTCGGGTCGCCGTCTCCCAAGGGACAGGAACTGGAGGACCAGTATTTCGGCACCATCCATGAGCGCGTTGCGTCATTCATGGCCGATCTGAACGAGGAACTGTGGAAGCTCGGCGTGTTGGCCAAGACCCAGCACAATGAAGTGGCGCCCGCCCAGCACGAGATCGCCCCGGTCTATGCCACCGTGAACATCGGTGTTGACCACAACCAGCTTACCATGGAATTGATGCAGCGCATCGCCCGTAAGCATGATTTCGTGTGTCTGTTGCACGAAAAGCCCTTTGCCGGCGTGAACGGCTCGGGCAAGCATAACAACTGGGCGCTGGGCACGGATGATGGGATCAACCTGTTGAATCCGGGCAACACCCCGCATGACAACATGCAGTTCCTGGTTTTCCTTTTTGCCGTGATCCGCGCCGTGCATAAATATTCGACCCTGTTGCGCGCGACCGTGGCCACGCCGGGGAACGATCATCGCCTTGGCGCCAATGAGGCTCCTCCGGCGATTGTTTCGATTTTCCTGGGCGAGCAGCTTACGGATATCTATCAACAGATCAAGAAGGGGGGAGCCAGCCGCTCGAAACAGGGTGGGCATCTCGCCTTGGGCGTTACCACGCTTCCCACGATCCCGAAGGATACCACGGATAGGAATCGGACCTCGCCGTTCGCCTTTACCGGCAACAAGTTCGAGTTCCGTATGCCCGGTTCATCCCAGTCCCTTAGCGGCCCCAACTTCGTGTTGAACACGATTGTGGCTGAGACCCTTTCGGAAATCGCCGACGAACTCGAGGGCGCCAGGAATCTCAATGCGAAGGTTCAGTCCCTGTTAAAGAAGTATGCGATCGAACACGAAGCCATCGTTTTCAACGGCGACAACTACTCCGAGGCGTGGGTCAAGGAAGCCGCCCGGCGCGGGCTCCCGAATATCCGCAATACTGTTGACAGCATCAACAGCATGACGGACAAGGAAAACGCCAAGGTGCTGATCAAGCACGGTACGCTTCCGAAGGGCGAAATTCATGCCCGGCATGAAATCCTGCTTGAGCACTATGTCAAGACGATCAACATTGAGGCCAAGACTATGTTGTACATGGCTGGACGCGAGATCCTCCCGGCGGTGATCAGTTTTGCCACCGATTTGGCCAATAGCGTGAACGCAGTCGAGGCAGCCGGCGTGGATGCCATCGCCCAGGCGAAGCTGTTGCAACAGGTCAACGAGGCGGCCGGCGCGATGAGCGAGGCAATCGATGCTTTGAGGGATGCCACGGCCGCGGCTGCGGGTGAGGGCAATATCGAGAAGAAGGCGGCGGCGTACCGTGACGACGTGGTGTCGGCGATGGTTGAGCTGCGCAAGATTTCGGACGGCATCGAGCCGGTCGTGGGTGCGGATTACTGGCCGCTTCCGACCTATGCTGATATGCTCTTTTCGCGGTAAGCGAGCGGGTTGGTATTTTACGTGGACCCCGCCGGGATGAACTCCGGCGGGGTTTGTCATATCCGGATATGGACTTTATCGGATGAATGGTGTACTTATTCCCGGCTCCAAACCATGAGCGATGAGAAGGATGTTATGCAAAAGTCAGACGCCAGAATGCTGAATGGAATGCCGGCTCCGCAGGGGCTTTATGATCCCGCCCATGAGCATGACAATTGTGGAGTCGGCTTCCTGGCCAATATAGACGGAACCCCTTCGCACCGGATTGTTTCCGATAGTATTGTGGTCTTGAAAAATCTGCTGCACCGTGGCGCGGTCGGCGGAGATCTCACGACGGGCGACGGGGCTGGCGTCCTGCTACAGATCCCTGACAAATTTTTCCGCAAGGAATCCGCCCGTTTGAAATTTTCATTGCCGGCTGCGGGCGACTATGGCGTGGGGATGATATTCATGCCCCCCACGAAGGTTCGCGAGGCCTGCTTGTCGCGGATCAAGACCGTTGTCGCGGAGGAAGGGCTTGAGTTCATCGGACAACGCGAGGTGCCCACCGATGGTAGCATTCTTGGCGCCGAGGCGCGCCGGGACCAGCCGTTTGTCATGCAGATTTTCGTCCGCCAGCAGGGGTTTTCTGGTGCCGCTCTTGACTGTCGGCTCTTCGTGCTGCGCAAGCAGATCCAGTCCCGGGTGGCGGATATACTGGGACCCAACGATCGGTTTTACATCCCCAGCCTTTCTTCCCGCACCATTACCTACAAAGGCTTGCTTATGGGTGGACAGGTTTCCGGCTTTTATAAGGATCTGAATGACACGGATGTCGAGAGCGCCGTGGCCGTGATCCATCAACGCTACAGCACCAACACGTTTCCGTCCTGGGAGCTTTCCCAGCCATTCCGCTTTCTTGCCCATAACGGCGAGATCAATACATTACGGGGGAACCTGAACCAGATGAAGGCCCGTGAGAACGGGCTGGAGTCCAAACTTTTCGGGGCCGACATCCGGAAATTGCTTCCCATCATTGACCCGGGCGGAAGCGATTCCGCCTGTCTGGATAATGCCTTGCAACTTTTGGTTGCCGGAGGCCGATCGATTCAGCATTCCATGATGATGCTGATACCGGAAGCTTGGGGTGTGAAGTATCCCATCGGGCCCGACCAGAAAGGGTTCTTTGAGTATCACGCCGGATTGATGGAGCCCTGGGATGGTCCCGCCACGGTCGCCTTCACCGACGGCTCGGTCGTCGGCACGCTTCTTGACCGCAACGGCCTGCGGCCCGCCCGGTATACAATTACCAAGGATAAGTTCATTGTCATGGCGTCCGAAGCCGGGGTCCTTGACATCCCTGCCGAACGTGTTCTGGAAAAGGGTGCGCTTCGGCCCGGGCAGATGCTCCTGGTGGATTTGCAGAACAAGCGTGTCATCAAGGATGAGGAAATCAAGAGTCAGATGGCACGCCGCCAACCCTACCGCCGCTGGGTTGAGGAAAATAAGGTTTTAGTCCAAGGGTTGTTTGAAGCGATGTCGCCGGTGACTCCTGATACGGAGACTCTTCTCCCTCGCCAGCGTCTTTTTGGATACACTCGCGAAGATCTCCAGATGATTCTGGAACCGATGGCGGCCAAAGCGCACGAGGCGGTAGGATCCATGGGTGCCGACACCCCGCTCGCGGTGTTTTCCGAAAAGCCGCAACTTTTGTTCTCCTATTTCAAGCAGTTATTTGCCCAGATCACCAACCCGCCGATCGATCCGATTCGCGAGGAACTGGTGATGTCGCTGATGACCTTCATCGGAAACCCGTCGAACATCCTCGACGAAGTTCCTCACCATGCCAAGTTGATCAAGTTGCGTCATCCGATCCTTTCGAACGAAGACTTGGACCAGATCAGGAATCTCAACAGCAAGGAATTCAAAGCCAGAACATTGACGATGGAGTTTCCCGCCGGAGGAGGCGCTCCCGAATTGGAACAGGCGCTTGATGCGTTATGTGCCCGTGTTGAATCCGCCGTTTCCGCGGGGGAAAACCTGTTGATCCTCAGTGATCGCGACTGCCCCGGTGCGATGACCCCGATTCCCTCACTCCTCGCCGTCTCGGCAGTCAACCGCCACCTGACCAAAATGGGGGTGCGTACACGGGTTGGCTTGATCGCCGAAACCGGTGAAGCCCGGGAAGTGATGCACGTGGCCCTTTTGCTGGGTTATGGCGCGACGGCCATCAATCCCTATCTGGCGTTTGAAACAATTGCGGATATGGCCATCAAGAAGGAATTAAGCGCGGAGATCGGGCCCGCGAAGGCCATGGAGAATTATGTGGCCTCGTTGTGCGAAGGGCTCCGAAAAGTCATGTCCAAGATGGGCATCTCGACTCTGCGGAGTTACCGGAGCGCCCAGGTATTCGAGGCCGTTGGTTTGAGCCCCGCGTTGCTGGACAGGTTCTTTGAAGGGACCGTGTCGCGGGTCGGAGGAATCGGACTGGCGGAAATCGCTGCCGAGGCTAATGCCAGACATCATGAGGCTTTCGGACTTGCGCAGGATGCGGCGCCGCTTCTCACTCCGGGAGGACAGTACCGCTACCGGGCAGACGGCGAGCGCCATCTCTGGTCCCCTGATGCAATTGCAAATCTTCAACAGGCCACGCGTACGGGAAATTTCAGACTCTACAAGGACTACGCAAAACTCATCAACGATCAGTCTGAAAAGCAATCCACGCTGCGAGGCATGTTCCGGTTCACCAAAGGGACGGCGATCCCGCTCGATGAAGTCGAGCCGGCATCGGCGATCGTCAAGAGGTTTGTCACCGGCGCCATGTCGTTTGGTTCCATCAGTCGTGAAGCCCACGAAGCCATGGCCATCGCCATGAACCGTCTGGGCGCCATGAGCAACAGCGGCGAGGGCGGGGAGGATCCCGCCCGTTACAAGCCATTGCCCAACGGCGACAGCCGGTGCAGCGCGGTCAAGCAGGTGGCCAGCGGCCGGTTCGGCGTTACCGCCGAATTTTGCGTCAATTGCCGCGAACTCCAGATCAAGATTGCGCAAGGAGCCAAGCCGGGCGAGGGCGGGCAGCTTCCGGGCCACAAGGTCAACGAGGAAATCGCGCGGGTCCGCCACTCGACACCCGGAGTGACCCTGATCTCGCCGCCGCCTCATCATGACATCTATTCCATCGAGGACATCAAACAACTCATCTATGATCTGAAGAACGTTAATCCCCAAGCGCGGGTCTCGGTGAAGCTTGTTTCCGAACTCGGGGTGGGAACCATCGCGGCGGGCGTCGTCAAGGCGCATGCCGATATGGTGTTGATCAGCGGGTATGACGGGGGAACCGGGGCCTCGCCACTCTCCTCCATCAAGCATGCCGGCGCGCCGTGGGAACTTGGGTTGGCGGAAACCCAGCAGACACTTGTGTTGAACAACCTGCGCGGGCAGGTGCGGCTTCAGACCGACGGCCAGATCAAGACGGGCCGCGACGTGGTGGTGGCGGCGCTCCTTGGCGCCGAGGAATACGGATTTGCCACAACCGCCCTGGTTGTCCTGGGCTGCGTCATGATGCGTAAATGCCACAACAATACCTGTCCGGTGGGTGTGGCGACACAAGACCCCAAACTGCGGAAACTTTTTTCGGGCAGTGCAGACTATCTCGTAACCTTCTTCAACTTCATTGCGGAGGAAGTCCGGGAACACATGGCGGAACTGGGCTTCAGGACGATTGACGATATGATCGGCCGCACGGACCGGTTGGAAATGAACACGGCCATCACGTTCTGGAAGGCGCGTGGTCTGGACTTCAGCAAGATTCTTTACCGCCCCGCCACAACGGGGCCGGTCCGCTGCGTGACCCAACAGGGGCATGAATTGGAGCATGCCCTTGATTTGACGCTCATCCCGCGAGTCAAGGATGCCATTGAAACGGGGAAACCGGTAAAACTCGAGCATGCAATCCGGAATGTGAACAGGACCGTAGGGACGATGATCGCCGGCCAGGTGGCCCGAAAGTACGGGAATCAAGGTCTTCCGGATGATACCATCACGTTGTCATTCAAGGGATCGGCAGGCCAGAGTTTCGGGGCCTGGTGCGCGCATGGAATGACCCTGGTCCTTGAGGGGGAATCCAACGATTACCTCGGGAAAGGGCTTTCCGGCGGCAAAATTATCGTGAAGCCGTTTGCGGGCGCCGCCTACAGTCCGGAATCCAATATTATCGCCGGCAACGTGCTTCTGTATGGCGCCACCAGCGGTGAGGTCTATCTCAACGGCGCTGTTGGCGAGCGGTTTGCCATCCGTAACAGCGGAGCGATCGCCGTGGTGGAAGGGGTGGGGGATCATGGGTGCGAATACATGAC
>Ga0118677_10001605_pt2 | contig 16201 bp, 9 predicted proteins | sample AliMusrvi5mmetaG_FD_86154 | JGI IMG/M metagenome (GOLD analysis project Ga0118677, IMG submission 86154) | reverse complement strand
ATCCGCGACGACCGCCCAGGGACCGTTTTGCCCGGGCGCACGTTCGATCCCGTAGCCAGTCGCGCCCACCGAGCCCTGCCACGAAATGGCGCCCGCGTCGGCCACCGGCAGCAGCATTGGAGGCGCGGGCGCGGGGATTTCGGGCAACGGCAGGCCGCGAATGGCGAAGGCCGCCCGTCGCATCAAGGCCATGAAGACGGTTTCGTCATAATCGTCCGCGATGGGCGACCCCGGCCAATGGAAAGCCTTGTATTTGTTGCCGCCCGCCGGCTCGCTGTGCCAGTAATAGCCGCCATCGCGGCTGCGGAAGCGCAGGCTCCACGCCAGCGCGCCCGCCGTCTGGGTCTCCCGTGCGGCCTGTATGGCCTCCGCCATTTGCTGCATGCTTACAAAGCCGAATTCGCCGACGACGTAGGGCTTGCGGCCTCTCGCGCGTGCGGCATTCTCGCGGATGAGCTGCGCGAAAGACTTCTTAGTGCCTGGATAATGATGGGTGGTGACGATGTCCACCTCGGGCATGGCCAGTGATTCCTCGCGCAATTCGGTGGTGTTGAAGCCGTCCATCACGGGATGATTGTGGTCCAGTGACTTGATATAGCCGGCAATCTCCCGCGTCCAGGCGGGCGGGCATTCCAGCTCGTTTCCCGTTTCCCAGCACAGGATCGCCTTATCGTCCGCGTAACGCACGCCTGTGAGCGTGTTGGTGCGCGTAAGGACGAACCGGATGGTCTCCTTGAAGTCGGCGATGATCTGCGGGTCGGTCCAGAAATCGTCTTTGGTCTTGCCGCGGAAGCCAGCGTATTGGGCGCGCCCTCCCCACCAGTGCCAATTGTCCACGAACGGAATGATCAAGCGGACCCCCTGTTCATTGGAGACCGCCAATACCTGGTCGAGGGCCCGGAAGGCTTCCTCGTTGAACCGCCGTGGCCCGAGCACGTGGCGCGGCACACGCGGCGGGTCCTCCGGCCGCTGGACCGAGAGAACATAGGTGCGTGCCACCTGCCCACCCATCTGTCGCACCGTGGCTAGCGCGTCGGTGATCTCAAAGCGATCGGGCAACCGCCACCCTAATCCGGCGCTGGAGGTTGCGCCGGCGTCGGCAGCGCGATTCGGGCCAGCGGGCTCGAACGGGATGTAATCCTCGACCAGGTGCAGGTTGGGGATGTTCCACGAAATGAAGCGGAACGGTTTGCCCCCTTCCACCAACTGGTCGCCCTGCACGCGGACGAAATCCCGGAATTGGGACTCGGCATGAAGTGAGCCGACGATAGTCAACATAGCCGCGGACAACAGGATTCGTCGAACGGGTAAAATAGGTGAATTCACGAGAGCCATGCGCTTTGGGTTGGTCATCGGAGCAATTCTCACCGATTTAAATACCGCGATGCTGGATTGTCACGTACCGAAAATTGACTACATTGCTGCCCAGTATGAAATACACGCTCGAGCAACTCGCTAAGATGATTGACCACTCACTCCTGCACCCGACGATGACGGACCGGGAGCTGGAGGACGGCTGCAAGGTGGCGGCTAAGTATGGCGTCGCTTCGGTCTGTATCAAACCTTACGCTGTGAAACGCGCCGCCGAGCTGCTGCATGGTACCGGTGTGCTCGTCGGGGCCGTGATCGGTTTTCCGCATGGCAGTTCGACGACCGAGTCTAAACGCTACGAGACTGAGCTGGCCTGCAAAGACGGTGCGGCCGAGATTGATATGGTCATCAATGTCGGCAAGGCGCTTTCGGGCGATTGGGATTACGTCGAGCGCGAGGTGAAAGCCGTCTGCGACGAGGCGCACCAGCACGGCGCGAAGGTGAAGGTCATCTTCGAGAATGATTACCTTGCCAAAGGCGGCGCCGGCTTTAGCGGCGATGCCTTCAAGCTAAAGCTCTGCCAGCTTTGCGAGCTCGCAGGTGCCGATTGGGTGAAGACATCCAGCGGTTACGGTTTTGTGAAGCTGTCCGACGGCAGCTACAACTACAAAGGCGCGACCGAGCACGACCTTGTCCTCATGCGCGCGAGTGTCTCGGACAAAGTCCAGGTTAAGGCCGCCGGCGGTGTGCGAGATCTGGATGGACTTATCAAAGTCCGCGACCTCGGCTGCTCGCGCTGTGGCGCGACGGCTACCGCCTCGATGCTGGATGAATACGCTCGCCGTGCCGCGGCGGAGACATCGGCCGAGTCGCCTGCCAGCCAGCCTTGACCTCGCTCATTCTCGAAGAGTCCCTTGTAGCCTGGCCGGGACCCAACCATGGCCTCGCCAGACAATCGCCGGAGACTCGCCGTAGTACCCTCGATCCGGATCGAGGGTACTACGGCGAGTCTCCGGCGATTGTCTGGCGAGGCTCCCAATAGGGTGCTATCCGCGGTCGGCTTAGATCATGCCCCGGAGGGTGTGATATGTTCGGGTTAGGCAGTGTCCAAGTATGAGACATTTCCATCCGGCCCTCCACTTGCGTGAGTTGACCCGGGAGCCTGATCCGTCCACGCCGGAGATCCCTTTGGCACTGGGGGAGACTTGGTTACCGGGTCGTGTAATCAGTTTTGATGACATGCTATCCGCGGCCTAATTGATAGCATGGCCTGATTGAACCCGAACGTGATGACTGCTAAAGCGAACAAATCTTCGTTCTGTGCTCGGCAAGAGGTCGAGGCTATGGAACTGTTCGAGAGTGAGCCTTCGCGGGAGGTGGAAATGTGTTTATCATCGTCTCTCAACAGATACCAAAGTACGCAGTACATATGAAGCAGAACCAATACTCGTGGCGGGCTATGCGCTCAGCCTCGGTCGTCCTCGCGCTGGCCGCTTCGGCCGCCATCGGACAAGCTCAAACCTTTGTCAACCCGAAGACCTTCGACACAGCGCTGGGCTCATGGATTAACTGGAATGGCTGGGGCCTTCAAGGCTGCCTGACGTGGGATTCCCAGGACGCCGCCAACGACCCTAGTTCCGGATCGATTCGGTTCGACGTTCCGTATACCGGCGCCAGCGGTGATCAATTGATGGCCTTCGGCACCCTCCATGATGCGTGGGGCTGGGATGCCACTACCGAAGTCAACGCCGTCGGCGTCTATACGAACATCGCGTTCGATTTCAAGCTCGATCCCGCGACCGCCCCTGCAAAGGACGGGAGTTTCGGCACCCTGGTTATCGGTCTGGTCACCGATGGTTGGAGCACCCATCAACAAGGCACCTGGAAGATCCCCGCCAGCGCGACCACCTGGACTCACGTCACCATCCCGATCGACCCGACAACTCCGGGCATCGACAAGACCGTCGGCGAATACTTCAACATGTGGTCGGGAGGCAACTTCACGAATACCCTCTCGTTTAACGTGGACAACATCGAGCTCGTGGCGGTGCCCACCAATGCGCCTCCCGTGCCGCCGCCGACGATGGGCTTCGAAATGGCCGGTCCCTCAGGCGTTGAGATCATCATGGACGGCACCGGCGACCAATGGCAGCGTAATGCCATCAGCACGCCGGCGGGCACTGGGCCGTACCTCTGGACTTCGCAAGGCTCTTATCCCGTGTCCTATTCCTGCACGATCACGAACTTCCCTGACCTTGCGACCCATCTAGGCTTTGAGGCGCACATGTACCTCGTCAACGGCGATACCGCCCCCAGTGGCAGCGAGACGAGCGGCTCCCCGGATTGGGGCGTGCCGGACCTCCTCATCTTCCGGCTCGAGAACCGCGCCACTGACCTGCTCGCTCAGATTCAATGGAAGACCAACTATCCCAACGCCAATGCCACGAATGTTCCCGTGGCCGTGAGCGCCCCCAGCGCGCTCGGTACCTGGACCGTGACCTTCACGGACGCCACACACGGTACTCTGGCTGGTCCTGGCATTACCGCTACGAACTTCGACCTGCCTGCGGATGCAGTCGCGAGCAATTTCAGCCCGGCTTCATCTTTCGTGCAGTTCGGGATGTTCAAGAACGACGGGGCGAACGACGGGCACAATAACGGTGCCCACGGCACCTTTAGCCGCGTTCAAATCACCGGTGCCCAGGCGAATTCAATCGACGATGCTTTCACTGGCGCCACCCTCACGAACAAGTACGCCTGGCGCAAAACCGACGCCAACTACGTGCAGTACATAGCTCCGGGAACAGCCTGGATAGTTGACTGGACCTTGCCGGCCAATCAGTTCAACCCGCAGACCGCCGCGGCGATCACCGGACCTTGGTCTCCAGCCGTCTTCACATCGACGTATCGAGGGCCGAGCGCGATGCATGGCTTGGTTTCCAAGACCACGATCACCAATGCCGGCTTCTACCGCCTCATTAAGCGTCCCTTCGTCAAACTGCAGGTGTTGATGCCAGGTGAGACGGCGGCCCCTAATACTCCCACTGGAAAAACGGGCACGCCGGACGCGCAGACAGTCGGCACGGCGTTCAACATTACGGTAAATGCCGTTGATGAGGTTTGGAATGTTGTCCCCTCAACGGACACCGTCACCATTACCAGCACCGATTCAACCGCCTCGCTGCCGGCTGATGCCCCGCTGTCAGGCGGGACCAGGGTCTTCTCCGTGACCTTCGGCAGCACTGGCACCTTTACGGTCACCGCCACCGACGTGACCGATGCCACGAAGACAGCGAATACTGGCAGCTCGACGGCGGCTCAGTAATATCAATTGCATTTCACAGGGCGCCGCACGTTAGCGGCGCCCTTTTCGTTTATTTGGAAGCCGGCGTTCCGCCGAAGTTCCAGGGACTCGCGAATGCGCCTGACGTACTCTCCCAGGACAACATTCCCTTGACGTTATCCTTGGGACCGGTGGAGGATGGGGCATGTTCTTCGATCGTCGTCAACTTGCCTGGCTGGCGGCGGCAGGACTGGCATGTGTGGGTAACGCTTCTCTCTGCGCGCCGAGTTCGGGCCTTCCGCACGGGATAGCACGGCCAGTGTGGGCAATCCCTTTAGGCGATGAGTTTTGGAGGAGGTCGAGCCAGATGCGGTCGGACGCGATTCCGCCAGAAGGCTCCGGAGTGGTCATTTCACCCGTCAAGGTTAGCGATGCCGTTGAGCGCGTTACTTATGCGTTCTGTCAGGAGGGCGCGAATTCACTCCCTCAAGTGCGCGGACGCGGTTACCAGGCCCGCATAACAGATGGTGTGGAATTCGTAGCGTCCAGTCCCGAGGCGGGCGGGCCGGCCACGGCGACTCGATTCTACACTCGATCGATACGTCGTGAGATCGGGGAGGGCTCGGTAGAAGAGTCGGCATGCCCATCATGGTTTGTGTCCGGAAATACCGCGCAGGCCCTGCTCGACACCGGCTCCGGCCTGGTGGAGCATTGTGAGGCAGGCCCGGCTGGAGTTGAGGTGACCTGGGTAGTGAGCCGCCCTCCGCCGGGCAAGGGCGGCATGGTCATTGAGGCCGAAATGACGGGCATTCGGTTCAGTCGCCAAAGTCCTTCCGGGTTGCACTTTGTGGACGGCAGCGGCATCGAGAGAGTGAAGGTTAGCCTGGCTCAGGCCGTGGATCGGAATGGGCGGACTTGGCCGGTTCCGATGGAGGGCCGCGGGACACTCTTGCGAGCCGTAGTTCCGGAAGAAGCGCTGGCCCAGGCTGAGTTCCCGTTGGCGATTGATCCGCTCATCAGTGCCGAATTCGGGATGGATCAACCTCTAGCAGGGCCAGCTCCGTGTACGCGCGCGGCGCCTATTATCGCCGCCAACGAATCTGGTTACCTGGTGGTGTGGACCCATGGCAATGGCAGCGCGACTTCCGCTGCGGTTTACGCGGCGCGGATAAGCCTTGCGGGAGAACTACTGGATCCTTATGGAATCCTGGTTAGCAGCGTTGCCGCCGAACAGACCGTGTGCGCGGCCACTGCTAACGGGGGCGCATTCCTGGTGGTCTGGTCGGCACCTCACGGAGCCTCGGTGAGCGATTGGGATATCTTCGGCGCGCGCATTCAAGCTGACGGAACGGTGATGGACAAACGGCCGTTGACTATATGCGGTATGGCCGGGAGCGTGCAGAGTTCGCCGGCGGTCGCAGGCAACAGTGAGAATTACCTTGTAGTCTGGCGCGACAGCCGGTCCACGGGCATCTACGGTTCGGTGGTGGCTGCCGATGGAACGGTTTCCTCCACCAACGGATTCCCGATCTGTGCCGCGGCCAATGACCAATACACGCCAGCAGTTTCGGCATTGGGGACAAACTACCTGGTGGCCTGGCAGGATTACCGCAATGCCAGCCCGAACTACCATTCGGATATCTACGCGGCTCGTGTCACTGGTAACGGTGTGCTGCTGGACACCGGTGGCATTGCGGTTTGCAAGGGCACCAACTCGAACTACCATCCCGTTGTCACATCCAACGGCACGAACTTCCTGGTCGTCTGGGAAGGTTATAACGTAGGCGGCAATGACATCCTGGGAGCGCGTATTGGGCCGAACGGTCTGGTGTTGGAAACCAACGGTTTCGTGATCTCTCACGCCGCCAAGGCGCAATCCAACCCCGCAGCCGCTCCGATTGGCGGTGACTTCCTGGTGGTCTGGCAGGATTACCGCGGCAGCCCTACCAATGATTTCGAGGCCACGATCTATAGCGCGCGGGTGCTGGGTGATGGTTCAGTTGCCGATCCTGAGGGCGTGGCAGTTTCGTCGGCTTTGGGCGGACAAGGCACTGCCGCAGTGGGCACGCACGGCAGGGATGCGATGGTGGTTTGGCAGGATTTTCGCAATAACCCACGCACGACCCTCGCGGACATCTTTGGAGCGCCGGTCAACGCCTCGGGCACGCCGGTGGCAGCGCCCGACTTCGAGGTGAGCACCGTGGCGAACACGGAATCCTCACCCACCTCGGCTGGGAATGGGACCAACTTCCTTGTGGTCTGGGCGGATAACCGTAACGCCCCCGTTACTGCGACCGACATCTACGGCATGCGTTTGGATCAGGCAGGCGGTTTGGTCGGTACGATGCCCTTTCCGATCTGTGCTGATACCAGTGACCAAGCCCACCCCGCAATCGCTGCTCAAGGAGGGAACTGGCTGGTGGTTTGGTCCGACTGGCGCCTGAGCACCAACGCCACACACTCGGACATCTTCGGCTCGATCGTCAGCCCTGCGGGTTTGGTCTCGCAGCAGGAGGGCGTCCCTATTTGTACGGCGGTCAACGATCAGGATCTGCCAGCGGCGGCTGCCCTGGGAACCAACTTCCTGGTCGTCTGGCAGGATGCTCGCCGGACCTCTTCGAGTGCGACGCAGATTGACATCTACGGTGCCCGCGTCAGTGGCAACGGCAGCTTACTTGATGCAGCCGCCTTCCCGATCTGCCGCAACTCGGGCCAGCAGACTTCGCCGGCCATCGCCGCGAATGACACTCAGGCTTTGGTGGTCTGGACCGGTGGCCGCTCCGGCGCAACTGTCAATCAAGTCCGTTTTGCGCGTGTTGCCATCGACGGGACCGTGCTGGACACAAACGGCATCCCGGTTTGTTCAACATCCACTCCGCAAACAGCCCCGGCTGTGGTCGCGAATGGGCAGGGCTATTTCGTAGCGTGGGCCGATTGGCGTGGGATTGCCGCCAACGCCCCGGACATTTACGGCGCGTGGGTGAGCACGAACGGCGCGGTATCCCCTGCCGGCGGCCTCCCCATCCGCGTCGGATCGGGGATCCAGACCACCCCCACCGTGGCGTTCAATGGGCTGGATTACCTGGTGGCCTGGCAGGAGTCGCTTGCTGGCGTCACCAATTTATTTGGCATCGCCGGTACTCGCGTAGGCTCGGACGGCGCTGTTTCGGCCGGATTGCTGCTTAACATCAACTCCGCCGGGACTAGCTATTCGGCCCCAGTAGGCCGAGTGGGACCAGATGGCCGCTTCCTGGTTGTCAGTCAGAGAGCCCAATTCGGCAGCGCCCGGGCCCTGGCAAGCATGGTTGACCTGCAGGCTATCCCGCGTTTGGATGCCCCAGCCTGGCTGCCGAACGGCCAGTTCCAATTCCTGGTGCGCGGCGCGATTGGGGAACGCTACGCTATCCAGGTATCGGACGCCCTGACGAACTGGATTCAGATCGGAACCATCACCAACCTGGTCAATCCGGCTCCCTTCGCCGATCCGGAGGCTTCCCAGCCGACGCGCCGGTTTTACCGGGCACTTCTCCTGCCATGAAAATTCTTTACAGCTTTGCTTTCCTTGCTTTCTTCGCTTTGTCCGCCCAGGCCCAAGTGCTCAAGGTCGCCTGCATCGGCGACAGCATCACCGAGGGTGCCAATGTGGAAAATCCCACGGTCAACGCCTATCCCGTTGTGCTGGGCCGCTTGTTGGGCGCCAAATACAAAGCGAGCAACTTCGGTGTGAGCGGTTGCACCTTGCTGCGCAACGGCGACTCCCCGTACTGGACTCAGGCAGCCTTCAAGAACGCGACCAATTACGCCCCGGATATCGTCACCATCATGCTCGGCACCAACGACTCCAAACCTCAAAACTGGGTTTACTCCGATCAATTTGCCGGCGATCTCAGCAGGATGATCGATGTCTTTGCCAACTTGCCCTCCCACCCGAGAGTGTTCGTCTGCCTGCCCGTTCCCGCCTATTCCATCGTCTTTGGCATCAATCCCGACATCATCAAAAACCAGATTATCCCCATCATCAAACAGGTCGCCAAGCTCAAGGGGATTATGACCGTGGACATGTACGCTCCACTCAGTGGCCGGCCCGACCTCTTCACGGACAACATTCACCCCACGGCCGCCGGCGCGGCGCTGATCGCCAAGACTCTGCATGGAGCGCTGCTCACCGCCCCATGATAGTCAGGATCAGGTGCGGAGGTGCGGCCTCTCTCCAGAGTCTGACAGGTGAGCGTATTTGGCGACCGCCTGGGCGCGTGACCGCACGTGCAGCTTCTCATACATGCGCCGGACGTAGGTATTGACGGTCGGCACGCTGATGTTTAAGTGCTCGGCGATTTCCTTGTAGAGGAACCCCCGTGCGAGCAGCTCCAGCACTTCTTGTTCGCGATGCGATAGCTCCTCCGTGCCACTGAGCGGGGCGGCTTGCTTGAAGGACTGGACCACTTTACGTGCAATGTTGCTGGTCATCGGCGAACCGCCACCGTGGACATCTTCCACCGCGCCAAGCAACTCGGCCCTGGGAGTTTGTTTTAGCAGATAACCCGTGGCGCCGGCTGCCAACGCGTTATAGATGTGATCCGCGTCTTCATAAACGGTGAGCATGACGAATTGCGTGTTGGGCAGCAGGGGCTTTAGTCGTTTCACCGCCTCCACTCCGCTTATCCCTGGCAGGTTGATGTCCATCAGCACCACATCCGGCTTTCTGGCCGGCAGCGCTGCCAACGCCTGTTCGGCGTCCCCCCATTCCCCCGCCAGACGAAACCCCGGGGCTCGACTGATCCAGTCCGCGAATATCTTTCGCGCCTGGGGATCGTCTTCGATGATGGATACCTCTATTGGCATAGCCATACTTGTACAACCACTAGCAGAAAATGGGATGTCGTGTCTTTTGATGACAGCCCCTCATCGCTCGACCGCAATTATTAGCTTAACCCTCGTTCCTTCCCCCGGCGCGGTGTCCCAGCCGCAGCGGCCACCGACTTCCTCGAGCCGCTTCTTCATGTTCCCCAGCCCGTTGCCGGCCGCCGAACGCGAACATTCTGCAACCGCCACGGCTTGGCCCTTCTGCGGGTCCCACTCGAACCCGCGACCGTTGTCCGCCACCACTAGTATGAACCCACCTGGTTTTAATTCCAGGGAGATCCGGACTTCGGAAGCGCGGGCGTGCTTGACCACGTTATTCAGGGCCTCCTTGAAGGCCAGGAAAACGTTGTGCCGGATCTCGGCCGTCAGCGCCCACGCCGGCAGGTTTAACGGGACATCCAGACGGCAGCGGATTCCCGCCGTGCTCAAAAAGGTCTGCGCAAAGCGCCCGAGATACGCTACCAGGCTGTCGAGCGTATCGTGTTTGGGATTGACCGCCCATACGATTTCATCCATCGCCCGCGTCAGCTCACGCGCGGTCGTATAGATTTGGTCCACGACGCTGGCCGCGGCATCCTGGTCGTCCAGTTCCGCCCGGGCACTCTGGCTCAAGAGGCTGATCCGGGTCAGGCTCGCCCCCAGGTCATCGTGAATGTCCCGGGCAATGCGCGCTCGCTCTCTCTCCAGCCCGTGCTGCCGTGCCACGCGATCGAGCTTGCCTCGCTCACGTCGTCGGGTCAGCGCGATCACTCCCAGGCTGATTGCTATAACCGCCGCAAAGGTGGCGATGCCTTGGAACCACCATGTCTGCCAAAAGCGGGGGAGCACCCGGAACGCCAGCGAGGCCTCCTGGACGCTCCAGACGTCGTCATTGTTACATGCGAGCACGCGAAAACGGTAGGTCCCGGGGCGTGGATGGCCATACTCGGCTGATCGGCGGGTGCCGGCATCCATCCACGCATCCTCGAGACCTTCCAGTCTGTATCTGAAGCGTACCTTCGCGGGCGCGGCGAAGCTCAGCCCCGTATAGTGGATTTCAAGACTCTGTTTCCCTGCTGGAATAACCAGCTCTGCAACAGCAGCGCCGTGATCACCTGTCGCTGGTGCTGGTAGTTTGACCGGCTTACCCTCCACCATCAGGTCTTCGATCACTACCGGCGGCGGAATGGTGTTGGTGGTGAAGTTCCTCGGATCGATGACCGCCAGCCCTCGGCTTGTGGGAAACCATAACCGCCCATCAGCCGTTTTGCAGACGCCGGGCTGGAATCCTCCCGAGCACTTTGGGGAAGCCAGCCCTTCGGCATTGCCATAGCTTAGACAGACCACGGATTTTACCTCGCCATCAGCGCATCGGTTCAGGTCCCCCTTGCTCACGCGTAGAATGCCGTGATGCGAGCCCAGCCAGAGGTTACCCGCGCCGTCATCGGCGATCTGACTAACGACATTGGCCAGCAGCCCTTGCGCCGCGCTGATGCTCGCGTACTTCCCCTGCCGTAACCGGCACAAGCCGCTGCCGGAGGTCCCGATCCATAGTGTCCCGTCAGCTTCAGGATACAAGGCCAGCACAAAGTCGCTGCTCAAACCATCTGGTTTCCGGAACTGTTGCAGGACGCCGGCTTTCAATCGGCCTAGCCCTCCGCCCACCATGCCGAACCACAGGGCGCCGTCCGGGGTTTCCGCGATGGTCCGGACATCAGGCGATGCCAGTTTTTCCTTCCCTGCGGACCAGGTGATCTTCCCCGCTTCGTACCGTTGCAGACCTGCGGTTGTGCCGATCCATAGCTCACCCTGCTTCCCTTCATATAGCGCGACCACCGGCGCGGTGATCTGGCTTAGGTCGCCAGGCGATTCGAATCGGTCCCCCTGCTTTACCATCAATCCACCACCCCAAGTGCCGACAAAAAGCGCGCCTCTCCGCGTCTCCAGAACCGACCAGACAAAGAGGTTGGCCAGGCCGCTGTCCTCGTCGAATGAAGTCCACTGGCCCGCGTCGTAATGGTACAGACCGGCGCCTTCAGTGCCAATCCAGGCGTCGCCTTGCGGCCGCACGATAAAGGACAAGACCGCGCGCCCCTGCCAATCGTCCGGCGGGTTGAGCATTTCAACCTTGCGCTGCCGGAGGACATCCAGGCCGCCGGCGGTGCCGACCCAGAGGTTGCCCTCCCGATCCTCGCAGAGCGAACGGACCCAGTCGTGAGACAGCCCGTTTGTCCGGGCGAAGTGCAGCGGTTCGGCGCCGGGTGCCAGCAGATAAAGTCCGTCCCTCAGTGTGCCTGCCAGCAGCGTGCCCGACCGCGTTTCCATTAATTCCGTTACAAAACCACGCTCGCACGGCCAGTCACCCAGGTCCAACACCCAGCGGCCTCCTCCCCATTTTCTGACACGGCCGTTGCCCATGACCCACAGCCCGCCGTCCCGCGCCGGAACGACCCGCTCGAAGAAGTTGGTGCCTTGCGCGCCGCCGAACCCGAACGGCACCGGTTGGCCGTGTTCGATCATGGTCACCCTGCCGTTGGCGGTGAGCCAGAGCTTGCCGCCGTGGTCACGGCTCAGAAACACTTTGCGGCTCGGCGAAGCGCCGCCGGGCGGTTCCACCGTGTGCCCATCCCTCATCCGGATCAGAATTCCCAGGTCACTCAGGGCCCACAAATCTCCCCGCTCATCCGCGGCGATATCCTCGACGGCGCCCCCCGGCCAACCGGGCGCTCGGCCCGCAGGCTGGAACTCGCCGTTGCTCAACCGGCTCAGGTCCCCGCTCTCGTGGCCGATCCAAAGGACTCCCGTTGCGTCTTCGAACAGGCTGGTAATCCGGCCGTTCTGCAATGCGGGTATAGAAGCCGAGTCAAAAGCCGTCACGCGTACCCCGTCAAAGCGCATGAGGCCAGTGTAAGTACCGGCCCAAATATATCCGATACGCGATTGAACTACCGCGGTGATCGGATTCTGTTCAAGACCCTCCTCCACCTGCCAGACGCCGTAGGAGAGCTTTGAAACGTCACCGCCATTCGCCGCCGACAGCGTGGGAATCCCGACGGACGCACAAATCCATAGGGCTCGGAGTATGAAGCTAGCGCGACTTAAACGAAGCCAGCGTGCCGTGAGCCGGAACATTATTGCAATGTGGCCAGTTGCCTTCCGTAGGGCAAGGCGCTTCCTTTCAACCTCCGATTTGCTCGTGACGGCAAGAAACCGGACAAGACTGGATTTAAGGCGGGAGCAATAGAACCCGGTAGAACCGTTGCGTTTGAAGCGACGCACCGGGGTCAGTAATCGGTATTGCGTCGCCGGTGCCGGCCAGGTTGTCGGCAACGGTTGACCAGGATGCCGGGCTCAGGCTGTCCGTCCTCTCAACTCGGTAGGTCTGGCCTATCAGGCTGCGAATAGTAATCACGAAACTGCCGGCGCTGCCCAGACCACCGGCCACTGGGAGCCTGGCGCCCGGATCCACGACGGTTGCAAACGTCCATACCGATCCGGTGGTCGTGTAAACGCCCGCCCTCTCATCGACCCGCCAGTAAAACCGCCCGCTACTAGATAGCGGGCCTGGGGTCAAGTCGCAGCCTGCCAGGGTCCCCTTGAATTCCGGCGAGTTCGTGGTCGCGTTTGCCACCGCGTTCGACGTGGCGCCAAAGAAGACCAGGTGTGACGTCGCGTTAGATCCCGCTGTCCAACTCAGATGGGTATCAACCGTGACGTCTGCCGAATAGTGCGAGGGATTGGGACTGCTGGCTCGGCCGGGAACCACGGCGGCCGGGAGGATGAACAAGGTGATGCTCTGGGCAGGCACGATGTTGGTAAGGGTTGAGCCCGTGAAGCTGAGATCGCTGAGCCGCACAATGGTGTTAGCGGCGGTAAGCTGCCAGACCTGGGCCGAACCGGCGTGCGTGAAATTGGTGAGGTTAATCGCCGGCCGCGCGCCTGCCGCCGGTTGTTTGTTGATCACCATGATGGTGAGGGCCCCATCGGGGGAGCGCACGGCAGCAAAGACAGAAACGTTATCCGGATTTGGACCCGTGGCACTGACACTGATATCGCCGAAGCCCGCGTTGTTGCCGTCATAGTTGCGATACATCTTGAATGCGTTGTAGGTGTGCGTGCCTGCGGTGGGACTGGTCCAGCGCGTTCCCAGATCCAGGCCCTCGCGACCGAAGATGCCGAGGATATCGGCCTGGGCGGTGGCGCCGTTGATATAGCCGTCCGCGCCCCAGTTGTATTCGGTGATACCGATCTTGGTGCCGGGGTAGTAAGCCGCGACCCAGTTCTTCATGCGCGGGATGAGCATGACGATACTGTTGATCCAACTGGGATCCACATAGTTCGTATCCCAAAGCTGTCGGGTGGAGCGGTTGCGGAGCAGTTGCATGGAAGTGGAGACATCGGTCGAAGAGAACTCCCCACTCTGCGGATAACAGTGCAGGGTGAAATAATCCAGCAGGCGCTGATTGGTGTTGGTGGCGCGCTGATAGAACTGGTTGAGCAGCCAGGGGCAGTAATCCCAGCCGCCGTTGGTGCCGCGATCAGGAAAATGCGCCGGGTTCCAATCGCTGCGGGCACCAGACCATTGTTGGTCGTAGCCACTATAGAGATAGCCGTTCCAACCCCATTCCTCTGGCGCCGCCACCAGGGCGTTGGGGTCCACAGCTTTGACTTTCCCGGCGTAGTCGAAGAACTTGTCGCGGATCTCCCGCATGGTCGGGCCTACGGGATGCACATCCTGGTGGGTCGAAAACCAAATGCTCTGCTCGTTATCCATGAGGTAATAGGACACGCCGCCGTTGCTAGAGAGACCCCAGTGGTTGGTCAGGTGCTGCACAAACGCTTGTTGGAACAGCGAGTTGGTGGAGAAATTGGCGTCATTGGGATCGTTGGTAGTAATGAGCCACGACGTGTGTTGGGTGAGATTCGTGCCGACTCCGTTGCCCGCGTTCGACATCCATTGCCAGTCCGTCCCGGTTTGCGGGCCGTACTTGTTGGTGGAATAACTGGCGAGCTTGGCTCGGGCTGCTCCTACCTTCGGCGACCACCCGATCATGGGAATGGTCAGCATGGCTTGCGCTCCTCCGCTTTTGCTGGTGGATATAAATGTATCGGCTGCGGCGGCGGGCGTGGCGGAGCTATCGGCAATACTCTCGAAATACCAATCTGCCCCGTGATTGTGTGCGTTGAGTTGCCAGTTGTAGCGCGTCTCGGAATTGCCGCCGGACCGGTGTATCGGGCAGTTCATGCCGGCCAAGTCACTCGCGGCTGATGCGAAGGCCACGCCATAAATCAAAGGGCTAATCAGGTGCCGGTTGGCTTGTGCATCCACCTTGATGGCCACAGCCGTGCTCCCGGTAACCGTCACATTCACCATCGGCGAATCCACGCTGGCGCCGGAGTCGTAAGTGACCCGCGCCAATAGGCTGTAATTGCCGACGTCGACGTTGGTCCAGGTGAAGCTGTAAGGCGCGGCACTGTCCTCACTCAACAGGTTGGTGCCCCTGTAAAACTGCACCTTGGTAATTGAGTGGCCATTGGGCGTGACGCTGGCCGCCAGGCTAATGTTGGCAGGCGCGCTGTAGTTCGAGCCGTTCGTCGGCGCGGTCATCGTCACCGTGGGCGACTGGTTCGAGTTCGTGGCCAACACGATGTCGTCTAAGTAAAAGGTCGGCTGGGCTGTATTGATCCCTTGTATCCAGAATCCCTCCATGTCCGCCCGATTCGCCACACCGAGGGCGGCCAAAGATACCGTGTACCGCGTCCAGGTGTTCGCCGTAGGCGTTGCCAGCGTAACGGCCGTCTGTGGGGCTCCTCCGGCATTTCCCTGAATCTGCAAATGCTGTCCGCCGCTGGCACCACCATTAATCCAGAAAACAAGGTCCGTGAAGGTGCTACAATCAAAAGCGTCATGCGCGATGTAAATGGCCTGCCACGCTTGGGTGATGGTCACGCTGATCGACAGCGACCCCGAGTGAACGGGAGTGTTGTTGTTGTAGTTGATCTGTGTCCAGCCCCAGTTCTGCCAGCCGTTTTGCAGGGAATCACTGTAAATAGCCTGGCCTTGTGCCCAACCGGATGTCACGGCGCACCAGAAGAACAACAGTGATACTAAGAAAGCAGTCTTCAAATTGCAGGCGTTCACGTCTTCCATTTATCCACAGGGCAGCGACCCGGTAAAGGAGATACGGGTCCATCGGCCAGTGCTGCCTGTCGTGTCTTTTGACGACTCACCCCCATGCGGGTGGAAGCGGTCGCTCATTCCACGTCGCGACCTGACAAACCATCCACGGTCAGATTGATGTCGGGGAAGTTGTCCACCGCGGGCCGAATCTTGGTGGCGGCCACATTACTTACGTGGCCATCGATAAAGACGTATAGGCGTTCAGCGCGCCAATCCCACCAGCCTACCTGCACTTTCGCGTGGGCGCTGAGCCATTCCGCGGCCATCCCCTTCTGCGCCGGGAACCGGGCGTCGGCTGCCTTGCGTGTCGCACAGGGAAACGGGTTGTCTTGATACAGGTTCGCGAGGGTCATGGCATTAATGTTCGCGTCCGAAAAATAGGACGCCGCCGTGTACCCGTAGGAGGTGCTGTCGTAGTTCGTGGCTGCTGTGGGATCACTCGGGCAAACGAGGACGCCAGGCGAGAAGTTCGTCGAGTTGTTGGGGTTACCGACCGCGGCTGCCGTGCCGGAGAAAGCCAGGTACGGCTGCACCACCCAGCGCCACCGCCGTCCCATCCACAAGAATGGGTCACCCGTGTTCGG
>Ga0118677_10008675_pt1 | contig 16202 bp, 16 predicted proteins | sample AliMusrvi5mmetaG_FD_86154 | JGI IMG/M metagenome (GOLD analysis project Ga0118677, IMG submission 86154) | reverse complement strand
GTATTGCATCGCGCGGCTTGCGTCAATGCCGGCGTCCGTCATCGCGCGGCTTTCACCCCGCAGCCGGCGCTGGCGAGCAATGCCTCGTGCGATCCGCGGGCGGCCGTGAAGCCGAGGGCCTCTTGGGATTTTTTATTGGAGGCCACGACCGGATAGGCGAGGTAGCCGGCCACTCCCGCGGGGATATCGGCCGAGAACAGCCGGCGGCCGGCCCAGAGGCCGAGCCGGATCAGCGTCAGCGGCGCCGGCAGGCGGCGTTGGCCCAGGATGCGGCAGACCTCGTCGAACGGGATGGAATCGTCCGGAGTGACGTTGAAAGCCCCGCGCAGTTCCGGGGCCTGCACGGCTCGGCAGAAGGCCTCGGCCGCGTCATCCTCGCTGAGGAATTGCAGCCGGTTCCGGCGGCCGAGGGCGGAAACGGCGAAAGGCAGGCAGCGGAATCGGCGCACGGGACCGTCGCGTCCTTCCGACGGGCCCACGACCATGCATAGGCGCAGGACCGACACCTGCAGGCTGCGGCGGACCTGCGGCAGGGCTTTGGCCAGTTCCTCTTCGATGAGCCGTTTGTGTACGGCGCAAGCCAGGCCCGAGGCCCGCAAGCGTTGGGATTCGTCCAGAAGGGGAGGATTGCCGCGGCGGGCGCCGTAGGCGGCGGTCGAGCCGGCGATGACGAGCTTGCTCACTGAGGCGCATTTGGCCGCCGCCTCCAGGAGGACCAGCGTCCCATGCACGTTGGTTTCCCGGGCGCGGACGTCTTCGGGGCGCTGCGCGTCGCAGAATGCCAGATGGATGACGGTGTCGACGGCTTCGTCCGCCATGATGCTGCGCAGGAGATAGGCGTCGCGTATATCCGCGTGGACGAACCGGAGTTTGGGGTGGGCGGAAAGCCGCGCGGGGCGCACGTCCACTCCCACAACGCGGGACACCAGGGGTTGCTCCAGCAGGCGGGGCAATAGTATCCCTCCCAAGTATCCCGAGCATCCCGTCACCAGGATCCGCTTGGCCATCTCTCAGGATTTTAGCTGATTTGGAATCGGAGGGACAGGCCGCTTATTTCGTATTCCGGTTCCGGAGGCCGCGTAGAAAAGCCAGTGCTTCCTTCTTGGACCCCACCCGGCCTTCGGCCTGCGCCTCCCGGACCTCTTCCAGGATCTTCCCGATCAGCGGGCCCGGCGCGACGTCCAGCGCCTTCATCACGTCGTGGCCGTCCACGAGGAGCTTCGGGACGGAGCGGCTCGGCTCGGCGAAGCGCCGGCGCAGGAGTTGGGAGATGTATTGCAGGTGCCGCAAGGTCTTGCGCGCCGCGGCGGGGCGCACCGTCGCCGGATCGAACGCGGCGGGGTCCGCCGAGGCGGCGGGCAGCAGCCGCTCCAGCTGCCGCGCCGGCAGGTAGCTGGCGTGGTCGGCCCAGCAGACCAGGAGCACCGCCACGGCGTGCTCGCCCAGGTCGCGGAAGAAGCGATAGGCCGCCTTGTCCGTGATCTCCCCCCCCGCGACCAGGTTGCCGGGCCGCAGGTGGTGCGTGACCACCGCCGCGACCGTGCCGATCGTTTCGTTGGAGAAGCGCAGGGCCCGCAGGATGGATGCGGCCCGCCGCGCGCCGGTCGTGTCGTGGCCGAAGAAGCGCAGCCGGCCGCCCATGCGCCGCGCCGTTTCCGGTTTGGAGACGTCGTGCAGAAGGGCGGCCAGCATCAGGGTCGCCCGCCAGGGATGGCCGGGAGCGAGGCGCCCCTCCAGGTGCTCCAGCAGCGGGCCGGCCGCGTCCGCGAAGGCGGCCGCGGGGTCCGCCAGCAGGGAATCCAGGCGCGCGGTCACTTCTATGGTGTGGCCCAGGACTCCTCCGCGGCCGTAATAGCACTGGGCGCACTTCCGCGAGGCTTCGAGATCCTGGAACAGGGCGGTCAAGACGCCGGCCTCATCCATGCGTCGGACTTGCAGGGAACATCCGGGCTGCGCGAGCATCAGGGTCAGCTCGGCCGAGACGCGCTCCGGCGCGCTCTGGCGCACGCGGCTGCGCAGGCGGCGCATGCGGCGCAGAGTCCCGGCCTCGAGGGTGAAGCCCAACTGCGCCGCGAGCCGGAAGCCGCGCAGGACGCGCAGCGGGTCGGCCTTGAGGATGTCCTCGGTCTCGCAGCGCAAGACTCCGCGGCGCAGGTCATCGCGGCCCCCGCGCAGGTCGATGAGCGCCTCCGCTGGGATGGCGGCGGCCAAGTCCGGCGTCAGCGGCAGGGCCAAGGCGTTGACCGTGAAGTCCCTCCGGGCCAGATCGGCGGCGATGTCTTTGCCCTGCAGTTCGCTCAGGTCGATCTGGCGCGGGCCGGGGCTCCCGGCCGGCAGGACCAGCCGGTAGCTGCCGGCGTCGCCGTCGAGGACCACGCAGGTGGCGCGCAGGCTCCGCGCCAAGCGCGCGGCCCCCGCGCGGGCGCCCCGCAGGACCAGGTCGAGGTCCGGGACGGGGCGGCCCAGCAGCGCGTCGCGCAGGGCGCCGCCGACAAGATAAACGGGGCCGGGCAGTTCGCGCGCGGCCTGCCGCAGCAGGGCCCGCGCGCCGGGGCTGAATCGGACGCTAGCCGCCGTTCCCATGGCCAGCGCCGCGCCCGCGCCGGGCGAGTTCGCCCTCGCGCAACACGCGCTTGAGCACTTTGCGCAGGGTGTTGCGGGGCAGCTCGGCGACGATATCGACGGCGCGCGGCCGCTTGTATCCGTCGAGCCGGCCCCGGCAGTGGCGCAGGAGCTCGCCGCGGCCGACCGCCGCGCCCGGGTGCAGGACCACGAAGCCCTTGACCGTCTCGTCTCCGGTCTCGTCCGGCACGCCTATGACCGCGGCCTCGGCGACGGCCGGGTGCTCCAGGAGCGCGGCTTCCACCTGCGCGGGGAAGACCTTGAGCCCTTTGACGATGATCATGTCCTTGATGCGGTCCTTGATGGTGAGGTAGCCGTCGGCGTCCAGGCAGCCGATGTCCCCGGTCCGGAACCAGCCGTCGGGGCTGATCACCTCGGCGGTGGCCGCGGGCTGGTTGAGGTAGCCCAGCATCACGCAGTCGCCGCGGATGCAGACCTCCCCGTCCGTGCCCGGCGGCAGGGGGCGGCCTTCGGGGTCGGCTATCCGGATGCTCACGCCGGGGAGCGCCAGGCCCACGGTCCCGGGCCGGGGCCGGTCGATGGGGTTGATGGCGGCCATGGGCGAGGTCTCGGTCAGCCCGTAGCCTTCGCAGAGCGGCAGGCCGAACGCAGCCGTGAAGCGGCGGGCCGTATCGGCGTGCAGGGGCGCCGCGCCCGAAACGGCCAGGCGCACGCGGCGGAAATACCACCAGCGCAGCAGGAGGTGGTTGAGCCCCGTGGCCTTGCTGGCCAGGACCGTGAGGATCGGGGGCACGGCGGTGAAGATGGTCACTCCCTGGCGCGCCATGAGGCGCAGCCAGATCCGGGCCGGGGTCACCGAAGGGGCGATCGCGACGTTGGCGCTCATGCTCATGGGCACCAGGATGTTGGCGGTCCACGCGAAGGCGTGGAACATGGGCAGGATGCAGAGCATGACATCGTTGCGGCGCAGGCCCATGTGCGCGGCCCCGGCCAGGCAATTGCTCACCAGGTTGCGGTGGGTGAGCATGACGCCCTTGGGCACGCCGGTGGTCCCGGCGGTATAAAGGATGCCGGCTAGGTCGCTCTCCGAGACCGTCGTCGCTGGCGGCTCCTGCGGCCCATCGGCTCCCAGTTCGGCGAACGGCGATTCGGCGACCCCGGCCTGCGCGCCGTGGCCCGGCCCGCTGACCCAAATGTGCCGCACCGAGGGCGCCAAGAGGGCCGCGGCGCGCAGGGCCGGGAGGAAATCCCTCTGGGTCACGATGGCCTTGGCCGTGCAGTCCTGGAACATGAAGGCCAGGTCCGCGGGCTTCTGCACCATGAAGTTGATGGGGACGGCCACCGCGCCCAGGCGCGCCAGTGCGAAGTAGGACACGACGAACGGGATGCCGTTGCGCAGGACGATGGCGACCCGGTCGCCCCGGCCGATGCCGGCGGCATGCATGCCGGCCGCGGTCCGCAGGACTTGGTCGCGCAGGTCGCCGTAGCTCAGGCGCGTCTGCGGCGTGGCCAAAGTGCCCGGCCGCGGCCGGGCACGCGCCGCGGCGTCGAGGAGGTCGTTGAGGGTTCGGATGGTGGGCTCAGCCGTCATCTCGGAGTCGCGTCTACCCGCCGCGGTCAGATGGCGGTGGTGACGAGGCACTCCGTGGACGTCACTCCGGGGATGGCGCGGATGCCCCGGACGATCACGTTGGAAAGGGTGGCGAGGTCCGAGCTCTCGATATCGAGCACGAGGTCCCAGCGGCCGAAGACCGCGGTGACATGGGATACGCCTTCCGTTTCCTGAATCTGCGTCAGGGATTGCTTCTCCTGCCCCGCCGTCAGCCGAACCAGCACGAGTCCAGTCACCATAACCGTTTTTCTCCTCGCGGCCAGATTCCCGCGTCCCGACGGAAGCGGAAGTTTTTGAGTATATCAAATTATTGGTATGATTCTGGCCTTCCTTTTGACCGGGAGGGCGACCATGGGGAGAACCAGACGATGAGCGCGGCCACCCGGCCGGCCGGCCGCGTCTTGTTCTTCGTCCTGGCGGCCGGCTACGCCGTTTTCTTCCTCGCCCGCTGGGGCTGGATGAACTGGGACCGCTCCGTACGCCTGGAGACCGCGCGGGCCGAGTACGGGCACGACGAGTTCGTCGACATATGCCTGCGCACGCGCGACGCGGCCCTCTGGCGGTCCTGGCGCGAAAATCCTCCCGAGGTGGCCGTGACCAAGGACGGGCGGCCCGTCGCGACCATCGCGGGCCTGCGCCGGCTGCGCCTGCATGAGGCGGATGCCGGGCTCTGGTCCGGCCGTTGGCCCTGCCCCTGGAACGCGGCGCCGGGCGGGTATGGGCTGGAGCTTTCCGGCGCGGCCGTTTTGGCGGACCGCTTGGCGGTGCGGCCTTTCCGCATCTCCAGGCGCCGGCCGTGGCCCTTGCCCCGCGGCTTCGCGGTGATGACCCTGGAATACGACCAGCCCCTGGCCGGGCTCCGGGTTCCGGCGCCCGACGGCAAAGCCAAGGATTGGCGCGGTCTGCTCGATTGGGTCCAATACGTGGGCGCCGACGCCTTCTGGGTCCTCGGCGGGCGCTCCCCGGGCCGCCGGCCCGGAGAGGTCTGGCAGAGCGCGAATTTCCCGGTCTTTCCCGCGATGGCCGCGGAGTGCCGCCGCCGCGGCATCAAGTTCGGCATCTACGTCCAATGCTATCTGACCCAATCCGACAGCGAGCGCATCCCCGGCTACGAATACGCCCGTGAGGTGCGCGACGGCAAGTCGGTGCTGACGCGGGCCGTCTCGCTGCGCGATGGCCGGCGCGCGCGCGACGTGGCGGAACTGCTCAAGCGCTTCCGGGACATCCCGGGCGTGGACTATCTCGGAGTGGACTACATCCGCAACGCCTTGGGCGGGGTGGAGCTTGTGGATGACTTCTACGCGGACATGGCTGGCGTCGTGCCCCCCCCCCGTGAATTCGCCGCGCTCACGCCGGAGGAGCGCATGGTTTATTTCGCGCGCAAGAAAGCCATGCGCAAGGACATGGCCTTCATCGACGCCTGGCAATGGTGGCGCGCCCACCGCGTCGCGGGCATCATCCGGCGCATCCGGGCCGAGGTCGGCGGCGCCACGCCCCTTTGGGCCTTCATGCTCACTTGGAACAAGGGCTGGCAGCACGGCCAGGACGCGGTGATGTTCAACGACGCGGGCGTCGACGCGGAGGCCCTGATGCTCTACGAGGCGGACTCGGCTCAGTACGCGGCGATCCTCTCGGACTGGAGCCGCTACGCGCGGCGGGGCGATGCCCAGCTCATGGTCGGCGACGTGGTGGATTGGCCCCTGCATCAGAGGAGCCCGGACGGGCCCCGGGAGTTCTACCGCCGCATGGCGCGCGCCATGGACGGGATCTATGCCGACGGCCCGGCGCGCGGGGTGTTCGTGCACGATTTGGGCCGGGCGCTCCGGGGCCGGCTGGGCCCCTGGTCCACCCGCGACTGGCTCGACGCCTCGCGCGACGCGATCCGGCATTTCAAGGCGGCGCAGCCGGCGCCAGCGCCGGCGGGACGGATTTCCTTACCGCCGGAGGAAAGGGAGAGACATCCATGAAACGGATACTGACGGTCGTGATCGCCGCAGGCGTTCTGGCGGCCGGGACGCGGATTCCGGCCGCGGCCAGCGGCGCCGCGGCGGACGCGCCGCAGAAGGTTTCGCGCCACGCCTCGCTGCGTTTCGCTTCCGGCCGGAAGATCCGGGCGGACGTCGTGGATTCCCCGGCCACGCGCGAGCAGGGCCTGATGTTCCGCAGGAGCCTGCCCAAGAACTACGGCATGCTCTTCGTCTTCCCTGGGGAAGATGCCAAGGTCTTCTGGATGAAGAACACCTGGGTCAGCCTCGACATCGTGTTCATCGGCGCCGACAAGCGCGTCACCCGCGTCCACGAGCGCGTGCGGCCTTCCACCGCGCAGACCACGGACCGGGATGTCGCGCGGGCCGGCGGTCTGGCGCAGTACGTCCTGGAATTGCCCGCGGGCGCGGCCCGGCGCTATGGACTCGAAGCCGGCCAGCCGCTGGAGTTCGAGGCGACCATCCCGCGGTTCTAGGCGGCGCGGGCGGTCGCCCCCGGTCAGTCGTCGAATCGGTAGCCGTAGCCCCGCACGGCCACGATCTTATCCGCCGGCGCCCCGAGCTTGTCGCGCAGATGCGAGAGCGTGACGTCGATGACCTTGGTGGAGAGGTCGAGGCCCTCTTCGTAGCCCCAAACGTGCTGGAGCAGGAAGTCGCGGGTCAGCACCCGGTTGCGCCGGTGCATGAGGAACCAGAGCAGGTCGAACTCCTTGGCGCTCAAGGGCATCTCTTTGCCCTTGAGGAGGGCCATGCGCGAGATGCGGTCGAGCTTGAGGTCCCCGGAGGCTTGCACCGTGGGCTCCTCCAGCGCCCCCGCGCGGCGCAGCAGGGCCTCGATGCGGGCCACCAGCTCTTCGGTGTTGAAGGGCTTGGTGAGGTAGTCGTCGGCTCCCATATGCAGGCCCGCGATCTTGTCCTTGATCGTGTCCTGCCCGGTGAGCACGAGGACCGGCAGCTTGGCCGAGCGGGGCGCGGCGCGCAGATCGTGGAGCAGGTCCAGCCCCTCCCCGTCGGGCAGGGAGCGGTCCAGGACCAGGCAATCGGGCAGGGCGCGTTCCAGGCTCTTGCGCGCCTTGGCCAGGTTGTCGACGGCCTGGACCTCGCAGCCTTCCTCCTTGAGGACATCACGGATCAGCGCGGAGGTGGCGGCCTGGTCTTCGACGACGAGTATCTGGGCCTTCATGCTGTTGCCGTAGGCGCGGGATTATACCAAATCAAAGCGGGATGTTGCCCCGGTTCTCGTGGCTGCCCGGCGCGCGCTTGTCGCGCAGGAGGCGCAGGGCGCGGATGATCTTGTAGCGCAGCTGGCCGGGCTCGATGACCTCGTCGAGGGAGCCGGTCGACGCGGTCTGATAAGGCGAGGCGAATTTTGCCGCGTACTCGGCCGCGAGCTTGGCGCGCAGGGCGGCCCGGTCCGCGTCGGTCTTGGCCGCGGCCAGCTCGCGGGAATAAAGGATCTCGATGGCGCCGGCCGGGCCCATGACCGCGATCTCCGCGCTGGGCGAGGAGTAGTTGAAATCGCTGCCCAGCTTCTTGGAGCTCATGGCGATGTAGGCGCCGCCGTAGGCCTTGCGGATGACGACCGCGATCTTGGGCACCGTGGCCTCGCTGTAGGCGAAGAGGAGCTTGGCCCCGTGGCGGATGATGCCGCCGTGCTCTTGCGTCACTCCCGGCCAGAAGCCCGGCACGTCGGTCAAGGTCACGATGGGGATGTTGAAGGCGTTGAGGAAGCGGATGAAGCGCGCGGCCTTGTCTGCGGAGTTGATGTCGAGGGCTCCGGCGAAATGCGCCGGGTTGTTGGCGACCACGCCGACCGACTCGCCGCCCATGCGCATGAAGCCCACCACGATGTTCTTGGCGAAGTCCGTGTGCACTTCGAAGAACTTGTGCTCGTCGGCGATCTGCCAGATGACGTGGTGGATGCGGTAGGGCTTGCGCGGGTCCATCTCGCACATCTTCTCCAGCAGCGGGATGGTCCGCCTGATGGGGTCCGGGTTGGCCTCGCGCGGTGGCTTCTCCCAGCGGTTCTGGGGCAGGAAGGAGAGCAGTTCGCGGACCTGCCGGAAGCAGTCCGGCTCCGACTGGGCCACGAAGTGGCAGACTCCGGATTTGGAGGCGTGCGCCTCGCAGCCGCCCAGCTGGTCGAAGCTCACGTCCTCGCCGGTCGCGGCCTTGACCACGTCCGGGCCGGTCACGAACATGTGGCTGATGCCTTGAACCATGAAGATGAAGTCGGTCAGGGCCGGAGAATACACCGCGCCTCCGGCGCAGGGGCCCAGGATGATCGAGATCTGCGGGATGACGCCGGAACACTTGGTGTTGCGGTAGAAGATATCCCCGTAGCCGTCCAGAGAATTGACCCCTTCCTGGATGCGGGCGCCGCCCGAGTCCAGCAGGCCGACGACCGGGACCCGGTTGGTCAGGGCGAGGTCCATGACCTTGCAGATCTTCATGGCGTGGGCGTGCCCCAGGGACCCGCCCAGGACCGTGAAGTCCTGCGCGAAGACGCAGACCTCGCGGCCCGCGATGTTGCCGAATCCCGTCACCACCCCGTCGCCCGGCGGGTCTTTTTCCTTGAGCCCGAAATCCGCGCATCGGGTGCTGACCAGCTGGTCCGTCTCCTGGAAGCTGCCCTCGTCGACCAGATAGTTGATGCGTTCCCGCGCCGTGAATTTGCCCTTGGCCCTCTGGGCTTGGATGCGCCCCGGCCCGCCGCCCTGCATGATCGTCTCGACCATCTGGCGCAGGCGCTTGAGATTGGGGGCCGCGGCCCGGTCTTTCTTGGCAGCTTCGCGCGGCGCTTCCTTCGCGGGTTCCATGGTCGGTCTCCTCGGCCCTTGGGGCAAGAAACGCTATTATAACTCTTTTGCCGTCGCCTTGACAGAAAGGGGACAATCCGATAATATTGCATCTGTGCTGAAGCTATGGGAAGACGGTTGGTTCGGATTGTCGGCGCTGGGGTTTTTGGCCAGCGGCGTGCTGTTCCTTTATTTTTACAGGCGGTATCACTCGGCCGTCGAGGCGGCGGATAAAACCGAAGCCAGCCTCCCGCCTCTGGACCCTGCCGACGTGCCTTTTTCAGCGGATCCCCATGCGTCGTTGCTGGCGGCCATCCCCATCTTGCCGGAGGCCGAATCCCAGTCGCGCGAAACCGTGGCCACGCTTCCGGAAGCGCGGGACGCCGATCCGCTCCCGGCCGCGCAGCCCGCTGACGTCCCGATCGAGGACCCCGCCGATGTCCCGGCCGCATCCGGCTTGGGCCCCGCTTTCTCTCGGGCCGTCTTCTCGTCATTGCACAGCGCCCCGGAACCGGCCGATTCCGGCTCGGGAGCGGCTGCTGCTGTCGGTCCGGAGCGGCGCCCAGACGAACCGGCCGCCGTCGTCGGCCGCAGTCCCGCGGCCGAATATCTGCGGGACATAAAAGCCCAGATGGACAAGTTCGATAAGGAGATCGCGTCGCTCAAGGAAGTCGCGGCGGGGCAGGCCGCGCAAGGAGAGCGCGCGAACTATCTGCTCGATGCTTTCATGGAACTCAAGGCGGTCGCGTCCCAGCAGGCCGCGCAAGGCGAGGTCTTGCTCCAGCGTCTGACGGCCATGGCCGAGTCCTTGGAAGCGGTCGGTGTGCAAGGCTCCTGGATCCAGACCAAGACGCATGCTCCGGAACCGCGGCGGGGAACGCCGCCGGCGGTAAGGAAATCCGTCCCGCCGGCACCTGCGGAACTACCGATACCGCAGGCGCCGGCGGTAAGGAAATCCGTCCCGCCGACACCTGCGGAACTTCCGATACCGCAGGCGGTTGTTTCCGCCAAGCCCGCGGCGGAACCTTCCCCCTTTCCGGCAGACGTAGCAGCGCCTGCGCCGAAGGCGCAGGAGCCGAAGGTTCAGGCACCGCAAACGGCCGCGGAAACCGTTCTCCCGAGCGAACCCTCCCAGCCGCGCAAAGGTCCCGTCTGGCCCATCTAGTCCTGGCGCTGCTCCTCTGCGGCGCCGGCGGATCTCCAGCCTGGGGCAGTCCTTTTTTCCCGAAGTCGGCATTCTCGAAACAGGCCGCGGGCACGACGGGCGCGGCCTTTCTGGAATTCGCCGCAGACGCCCGCAGCGCAAGCCTCGGCGCCACGGCCTCCGCCGGCGCCGCGGGTTCCGACGCGTTGCTCTCCAACCCGGCTGGGCTGGCCAGCCTGGGCTCCGGAAGCGCATCGGACCTGAGTCTTTCCTTCAACAGCCTGCTCGATACCTCTTACCTGGGCTATGTGGCCTTCGCTCAGGCGCTCCGCGGAGCGGGGGTGCTCGGGGTGGACGTGGTCTATTTTTCCCAGCAAGCCATGACGGCGTACAGCGGCCTCGGCCAGCCGCAGGGCTCTTTTCAACCTGCTGATTGGTCGGCGGCGCTTGCATATGCCCGCTGGTTCGACGGCTTCTCCGTGGGCGCGGACGCGAAATTCATCCGCTCCGCTTTGGCCGACGTTTCCGGCCTCAGCGCCGCCGTCGATCTTGGCGTACAGGCCAAGAGCGTGTTCCTATTATCCGGCGGGCCCGTGGACATGGGCGCCTATTTCTCCAACCTGGGCCCCCCCATCAAGCTGGGCGGTGTTTCTTCGCCATTGCCCTTTGCCGCCGTCGCGGGCCTGCTTTGGCATGGGGCGCCTGCATTCGCTGAGCCTTCCGCCGCATCTCTACCCTGGGACTTGGACGCGGGTTTCGATCTGCATTGTCCGGTGGATCAGGCTCCCTATGCCGCCTTGGGGTTGGAGGCGGGCTTCCGTTTCGACGGCCAGCGGCGCAAGGCGGCCGTGCGCGTCGGCTACAATCAAAGTTCCGCCGGCGTCAGCGGCGGTTCCTCCGGGTTGACCGCCGGGGCGGGGTTGGACCTCCAGAGCTTCCGGCTGGACTATGCCTGGGCGCCTTTCGGCGGTCTGGGGATGCAGAACCGCGTCACTTTGGCTCTGCGGTTCTAGCCTGCGGTATTGGAAGTGCAGCCTGGATCACCCGGAGCATCGCCGCGTGGATGCGGCCGTTGGTGGCCAGGGTCTGGCGTCCGAATTCCCGCAACTCCCGCCAGGGCCGGCCCTGAAAGTCCGTGACCTTTCCGCCCGCTTCGCGGACCAGCAGCAGGCCGGCGGCCACGTCCCAGGGGCTCAGGCCGAATTCCCAGAAGCCGTCGGCGCGCCCCGCCGCCACCCAGGCTAGGTCCAACGCGGCGGAACCGGAGCGGCGCACGTCATGGCAACGCACCATGAACGACCTGTAGAACTCCGTGTAGAACCGCGAGCGCCGGCCCCGGTCATAGGGAAAGCCCGTGATGAGCAAGGACTGCGCCAGGCGGCGCGGCGTTGAGACGCGCAGCGGACGGCCGTTGAGCCAGGCGCCCTTGCCCGCTTCGGCCAGGAAGCGTTCCTGCCGGAAGGGGTCCTGGATGCCGGCCAAGACCGGCCGGCCGCGGCGCAGCAGGGCGATGGAAACGCAAGCGACCGGATAGCCGTGGGCGAAGTTGGTGGTCCCGTCCAAGGGATCGATGACCCAGGTGTATTCCGCGCCGGTGTCGCGGGACGCTTTCTCCTCGGCCAGGTAGTCATGTCCGGGAAGCTTGCGGCGCAGCAGGCCCAGGACTTCCTTCTGGCTTTCCAGATCGGCCTGGGTCAGCAGGTTGGCGCGGCCTTTGTAGGAGATGCTCACGGATCCGAACCGGCGCCGGAGCACGCGGCCGGCGCGGTCGAGGGCATCGTTCAGGACCGCCCGAAGATCAATCATGGCGGAAGTGGCGGGCGATGGCGAGGCTCAGCGCCGCCGCGGTGGCGCGGCGCGCTTCGACGACTGTGTCCGGCCGCCAGCGCCGCAGGGCGGCGCTGGTGACCGGCCCGATGGAGGCCGCCACGGCCCTGCGGAAAAGCCTGCGGCGCAGCGCGGCGGGGAGCAGGGACATCAGCTGCTCCACGGCGGAGCCGGAGGTGAAAGCCACGGCGTCGATCCGGTCCGCGCGCGCCAGCCGGCGGATGACGGGGAGGCCGCCGCGGTCGGGCAAGGTCCGATACGCGGCCACGGCGTCCACGGCGGCGCCCCGGCCGCGCAGCCCGCGGGCCAGGAGTTCCCCGCCCTCCTGCGCCCGGGGCAGGAATATCCTCCGGCCCCTGACGCCGCGCATGATCGCCGAGAGGGCCTGCGCCCGATATTCCTTGGGCGCCGTCGCGGGCCAGCCCCTGCGGCGCAAGGCCAGCGCGGTCCTGGGGCCCACGGCGAAGACTTTCGGCGGAGCCTTCAGCCGGCCCAGGCCCAGGGTCCGCGCGCGGGCGAAGACGCTCTTCACGGCCCGCGCGCTGGCGAAGGCCGCGGCGTCATAGCGTCCGAGGCCGCGCAAGGCGGCGTCGAGGCCGGCGTAAGAGGACGGCGGGGCGATCCGGATGACCGGTGCGCAGACCACGCGCGCGCCCAGGGCCCGCAGCTTTTTTTCCAAGGCGCCGTCCGGGCTTTCCGGGCGGGTCACCAGGATGGTCCGGCCGATGAGGGGCTTGGCGCGCATCGCATGATTCTATCAACTGCCGGGTTTGACAGTCCAATGCCGGAATGATAAAATGTCATTCTACTATGGCATTGCCGTTCTTCCCTGATAAGAAGTCCTCGCCTGCCGCCTTGGGAAAACTGGAGAAATTCTCCGACAAGACGGCGGTCTTGGTCAAGCCCAAGACCATCAGGATCTCGAGGATCTTGACGGAAGACGTCGTTCTGGCGGCCCCTCCCGGCATCGGCAAACAGCAGTTGATCGAGCTTCTGGTCGAGCGCCTCCGCGCGCGCAAAGGGCTGGCGGACCCGGGGCTTCTGGCGCGGGTCCTGGAGCGGGAGCAGGGCATCAGTACCACTTTGGACACCGGCCTGAGCCTGCCCCACGGCCGCACCGATTCCATGAAGAACATCGTCGCGGCCCTGGCCTTGGTGCCCGGGGGCATCGTCGATCCCAGCGCGGGCGGCCTGACCATCAGGATCATGTTCCTGTTCGTATCATCGAACCGTTCCGAGATGCTGCCTCTGCACCTGCAGCTGCTGCGCGCGGTGGCGTCGTTGTTCCAGCCCGAGCTCATCGCGAGGCTCGCGGCCGCCGCCGATCCGGCCGCGGCCTTGGACGCCATCCGCAAGGCCGAGGCGAGCTAGGGCGCGGCGCCGCCAGCCGCGCGCCATAGCGAGGAAGCGGGGATGTCGATCTTGCGCATCGTCAAGCACGGCGAGCCGGTCCTCAAGAAGCCCTGCCTCCCGCTGGACTACGACTCCATCCGCGAGGAGCTTCCCCGCATCCTGCGGGACATGTGGGACACGATGTACGCGGCCCAGGGCGTGGGCCTCGCCGCTCCCCAGGTGGGGCTGCATCTGCGGCTCTCGGTCGTGGACGTGCGGCCCGAGGGCAAGTCCCAGCGCCTGGTCCTCATCAATCCGCAGATCATCGCGCGCGAGGGGAGCATGTTCGAGGAGGAGGGCTGCCTCTCTTTGCCCGGCGTCTATGCCAAGATCCAGCGCCATGCCCGGGTGCGCGTGCGCGCCTTGGACGCGCGCGGGCGCCCCTTCGAGATGGAGGGCGCGGGGCTGCTGGGCCGGGCGTTCCAGCACGAGGTGGACCATCTCGACGGCAAGCTGTTCATAGACCATCTCCCCTTCACCGACAAGCTCAAAGTCCTCTCCCTCGTCAAGGACCTGCGCCGGGATTGGACGTGAGGACGCTTTTCTACGGCACCCCGGCGCTCGCGGTCCCCTTCCTCGAACTCCTCGCCCGCAAGAGCGAGGTCGTCGGAGTCCTGACCAACCCGGACCAGCCCGTGGGCCGCAGCCTGCGGGTCCAGCCCACGCCGGTCAAGGCCCGGGCTTTGGAGCTGGGCCTGCCCGTCTTCCAGCCGGAGCGGCCCGCCGCCTTGGCCGGAGAGCTCGCCGCGCTGCGGCCCGACCTGGCGGTCGCGGTGGCCTACGGCAAGATCCTGCCCAAGGAGATCCTGGCGGTCCCGGCGCTGGGCAGCCTCAACGTCCACTTCTCCCTTCTGCCCAAGTATCGGGGCGCGGCTCCGGTGCAATGGAGCCTGCTGCGCGGCGAAACCCGCACCGGGGTTACCATCTTCTGGCTGGAGACGGGGCTCGACACCGGCCCGGTCTTCCTGCGCCAGGAGACCGAGATCGGGCCTGAGGAGGACGCGGCCAGCCTCTTCTCCCGTCTCGGGGCGTTGGGCTTGCAGGCCCTGGAGACGTCCCTCGACGAAGCGGCGGCCGGACGCATCCGCAAGGAGCCTCAGAGCGGGGAGCCGAGCTTCGCTCCGCGCCTGCGCCGCGAGGACGCCCGCATCGCGCTCTCGCAACCGGCGCGGCAGATCCATGACCAAGTGCGCGGCCTGCGGCTGTGGCCGACGGCCTACCTGGAACTGGTTCCCCCCGCTCCGCGCCAGGTGCGGGTGCTCAGCACCGCCTTGCCGTCCGAATCTGAGGGTAGCTCCGGTGCTGCCGGGCGCATCTTGCGCGTTGTAAGGGGCGGCGGGATTTTGGTAGAATGTGGGGGTAGTAGCAGCCTTTGGATTCTCACGGTCCAACCTGAGGGAAAAAAGACGCTAGCCGCTGCGGATTTTCTCAACGGACTCCGTCTGGGTCCCGGGGCCGATTTGCCATTGGCACTATGATCTGGAATGAGAAGGTCCGACCGTGGGAAGCGGCAGCCGCCGGCGTGGCTCTGCTGGTCGCCATCTTGTTCTTGATGCAGTGGGGTATCGAGGGAGTGATCCACAACCGCAAGACTCAGGTCATGCCGGATCTTAAGGGCGGCTCCATCACGGCCGCCCTGGACCGGCTCGCCCCCATCGAACTCGGGCTGCGCAAGGAAAGCTCTGAGTTCAACAACGGCGTGCCCATCGGTTCCATCCTGCGCCAGGACCCTCCGGCCGGCACGGTGGTCCGCGAGGGCAAGATCGTGCGCGTGGTGGTCAGCCAGGGCGGCGAGACGGAGCTGACGCCCGCGATCGTGGGCCTGCCTTTGCGCAACGCCGAGATGCTCCTGCACCAGAGCCAGCTCGGCTTGGGCAAGGTCAGCGAGAGCTATTCCCTGCGCCTGGATAAAGGCGTGGTCATCTCCCAGGACCCCAAGGCCGAGGCCAGCGTGGGGCGCGACTCTTTGATCAACGTGACGGTCTCCGGAGGCGCGCCGCCGCCCGAGGTCAGCCTCATGCCCGACCTGCTGCGCAAGCACGTCGAGGAAGCCCAGACCTGGGCCGGCGTGGCGGGCGCGGTTTTGACCGTGAAGAAGGACCTGGGCTCCCCCTTCGCCTACGGGACGGTCCTGTCCCAGGAGCCCGCCCCCGACGCGCCTTTGGCCGCCAAGGCCCAGGTGTCCGTGGTCATCAGCGGACGGGAAGGCAATCCGGGCGAGAACGGGCCGGCCGCGACCCATTTCCATTACGAACTGCCGCCGGGCGGCAGCGAAAGCCTCGTGCGCATCGCGGTCTCGGACAAGTACGGCGAGCACGAGCTTTTCAACGGCCTGCGCCGTCCCGGGGCCAAGATCGACATCCCGGTCCAGGAGAGCGGCGGGGCGCACGTGCGGATATTCCTCAACGGCATCCTGGTCGACGAGAGGGACCTGTGATCATGACCCGCGTCCGCCCCGTCGACATCGTGCCGTCCCTGCTCTCGGCGGACCTGGCGCGTTTGCCCGAACAGCTGCGCCAGGTGCGGGAAGGCGGCGCGAGCTGGGTCACGGCGGATGTCATGGACGGGCACTTCGTCCCGAATTTGAGCTTCGGCCCCGATTTCGTGCGCTGCGTCAAGCGCCTGTCGCCCCTGCTGCGCGTGGACGCGCACCTCATGGTGACCGATCCCAAAGCATTCATTCCCGCGTTCGTGAAGGCGGGAGCCAACTCTGTTTCATTTCATGTTGAAGCCGTGAAGAACCCAAAGGAACTTGCCGCCTTCGCGCGAAGTCTTGGCGTGAGCGTGGGCCTTGCCAGCAATCCTGAAACGCCAACGTCCGCAATCGAGCCATTTCTTAATGATTTCGACTTGCATTTGGT
>Ga0118677_10008674_pt1 | contig 16203 bp, 13 predicted proteins | sample AliMusrvi5mmetaG_FD_86154 | JGI IMG/M metagenome (GOLD analysis project Ga0118677, IMG submission 86154) | reverse complement strand
GCCGCACATGCGCCGGGTTATACCCCTCGGCAGGCAGCTCATTGGTGAAGCTGAAGGTGCCCTGACCTGCCCAGTCGTTGCCGTTGTTCACTATTAGCAGGTCGTTCTGCTCGCAGAACTGGTGATAGGTCTTGATGTCATCTGTCACCATTCGCATAAGCCGGTGCAAAGCCTCCGGGCACTCTTTCATGGCGCACATCACATTTTCCATGCCCATCAGCTCAATCAACCGGTAACTGGGGTTGTTGCCAGGGGTGCCCCCCACAAACCGCACCGGCACCGTTACGAACGGCGCAAGATCCGGGAGTATTTGCGCCTCGCCGATTGGACTGAGGAAGCTGCCTGAAGTCGTCCACCCTCCACCAACACGGGCGCGAGGAGGAGTCAAGACCATGAATCCCCTGCAATACGAACTCCAGTTTGAAGCCAGCCGTTATCGGCGCCGTCAATCCGAAAAGCTGGTCAGGCCATCGGTCGCGCGATGGTGGTTTGCCGAGATGCGGCGGGTGGTGGATCAGGCCCTCGACTGGCACGTTGGCTCTCAACCCAAACCCGAACAGACCACCCTATCGTTGTCGCCGGGATAGGATGATCGGGCTTCAGCCTGCGTGTTGCGGGAGTGAGGCACGAGAATCGCACACACGCTGTTCTTTCGCTGCAGAACCCGCCTCACTTCTATTTGTGAAAGTGCCAGAAACCTCTCGTCCCAACGACGAACCGCTCGCGCCAGCCATCGCAAACCAACCCGCGAAGAACTCGGACCATGCCGACAATATGAAAACAAAATCCATCCAAACTCCACCAGCAGCGAAGGCCGAAGCCCGTGCCTCCAAAACTCTGGAAACCAAGGCCGCGCCTGACCGGACGGTTTCGGAGGCAAGGTTAGTTAAATCGAAAAAGACCAGGAAGAAGATCGCGCTGGAGAGCGCACCCGCGCAGCCCGCCCCGAACGCCCGGCCTTCGCTCCAACCGATGACCACGACCATCGAAGTCAAGGTGGATGTGGGCATCGGAAATGAATTATTCATCCGCGGGGAAGGTGCTGGTTTGAGTTGGGATAAGGGAGAGCTGCTGCGCTGTGTTGATCGCTCCACCTGGACCTGGTCCACCGCCAAGGCCCAGGACAGGCTTGTGTACAAGATACTGGTCAACGACCAAGTGTGGTCTCAAGGAGAGAACCTCGTTGCCGAAACCGGGACGAAAACAGAAGTGGTGCCCGCCTTCTAGGGGAACACCTCCTACCTCCTCGTCCCCCCTTTGTCAGAGAATCCACCAAAATGTAAGTGCCTGGCTGAGGGGAATTGCCGGCCACGAGTCGCATGGATTCGTTCGGCTGCAAGGATGGGGCGGCAGCAGGTCGACGGCTGAGAGCGCCGACCAGGGTCGCTGACTCGTCTGACAGGGGGACAGTGGCTGGGGCAGGTGCCACGGCGACGGTGTTGGGACCGGCGGACGGAGCGGGCGGGCTGGCGGGACTGGCCGGTTGGCTGGGAAGCCCATAACGTTGTGCTAAAGCGCCACCAGCAACGCCGGTGGGGGCTGGAGCGGGTATCCCCTCAGCGGCTACGACCAGCGGCTTGGCGGCTTCTTCGCGGACTGCGAATTGCGAAGTAGTGGCCAATTCGAGTTTCGGGGCGTCGAAGCTGTTACGCAGGGCAACGGCGTTGGGCGCTTCAACCGGGAGCGTCATCTCGGTAAGCAGGCCGGGCCGAGTTACGGTGGCAGGTTTCTGCTTGTCGGCGAAGACAAGCAATTGAGATTCCTTCTTCACCGCAGGGGCGAGTGCTGGGGGGAGCGGGGCTTGTGTGGGAGTTGGTCGTGGCTCGGGCTCCTGGGCTAGCATGTCTTTGGTGGCGGGCAGGTTCCGGGCGAAGGAGAGCTCGGGTTTGCCGGTGCGCGGCTCGGGTTGGAGCGTCCAGACCGCTAGACCGAGGACCGCTAGGAGGGCGAGGGCACCGGCGAGGCGGGGCCAGAGTTGGGCGAGGGCTTGGACGAACGAACGAGGTCGGGGCCGAGGCGCCGCGAACGTCCGCGCGACTTCGCTCTGCAGGAGGCGGCGGTCTGCCGGGTGCAGCTCGTAGGGTGCCCCGGCATCGTCGCGGCGCTTCTGGGCGGCGGCGCGCAGCAGCTTTTCGATCGGACGTTCCGGTTCGTTTGCCATAAGGACAATCAGTTAGACGGAAAGGGCGCAGTTTTCCCCCGGGCAAATATCTTGCGAGCAATGCCCTCGAGGCGGTCGAGGCACTTGCTCAGGCGGGAGCTGACGGTCTTGGGGTTTAGGTCGAGCGAGTGGCTGATCTCGTCGTAGCTCAGATCGCCAAAGTAGCGTAGTTCGATGATTTCGCGGCAGGGTTCGCCGAGCTGGTCGAGGGCCTGGTGCACTAGGGCGAACTGCTCGGCGTTCATGAGCGTGAGGTCCGGCGGTGGGGTGTTGCCGGGCGGGTCGAGGGTCAGGCCGGTCTCGGGGTCTTCAGCCTGGAGCGAGACGAGGGGCTGGCTGCCGCCGCGTTTGGCCGCATGCTGGCGCTCACGAAAGTCGCGCGCCTTGTTGGAGGCAATGCGGAAGAGCCAGGTTTGAAACTGGCTGCCACCTCGGAAGCTCTCGAGGTTCCGGATGACGGACAGGAATACTTCCTGGCAAATCTCCTCGACGTCTTCGCGGGAAAAATCGTGCCCGAGCTGGAAGACGAAGCGGCCCGCTGCGGCGTAATGCCGGTCGAATAGCTCGTCCCAGGCGCCCGCTTCGCCGCGGCGGCAGCGCGCAATCAGTTCAGCTTCGGCGTCGGAACCCATGCTGAATCAGACTGTATTCCAGCACCGGACGTTTGAACAGATGTCTTCGGCTGGTCCGCTTATGGGCCGATCAAGGGAGGAGCGCAACCGTTAGGCTGCAGAGGCGCGGGACCTGGCTGTGGCAGTGGTTGTTTTCTATGGCTTCCTCACTTTTCACGGTTCTGCAGCCTGAAGGCTGCGCCCCTGCACGTTAGCGATGACGATTGGTAGAGACCTCTTTGCATTGTGCTCGACTCGCCACCGCGGAACCGGCTAGGTTAGCCGTACAAATCACCCGTGGTTTATTATGGACGAGCTATTACGAATCCTGCAGAGCAATGCGCTTGAGCCGCATGAGAACATCGCCCGCATGTTGGGCCTCCCGGCGGCCGATGTCCGGCAGCGGATTGATGATTATGAGAAACGCGGCGTGATCCGCGGCTATCAGGCCATCCTCAACGAAGACCAGCTTGACTTGGACAAAGTCACTGCCGTCATCGAAGTAAAGGTGACCCCGCAACGCGAGGGCGGCTTTGACACTATCGCGGAGCGGATTGGCCGGTTTCCCGAGGTGCGCTCGGCGTACCTCATGAGCGGCACGTATGATTTGCTGCTGTTTGTGGAGGGGCGCACGCTGCGGGACGTGGCGGCGTTCGTCAGCGAACGGTTGTCAACTCTCGAAGGCGTTCTCTCCACATCCACCCATTTCATGCTGAAGACCTACAAGCGCTTTGGCGTGCTGATGCACCAGACCAGTTCCGATGAGCGCCTCACTGTCACTCCGTAATCGCCTGAACGCGACCGTGCGCGACATCCCGCGCTCGGGCATCCGCGATTTCTTCGACCTGGTCACGACGATGAAGGACGTGATCAGCCTGGGCATCGGCGAACCCGACTTCGACACGCCCTGGCATGTGCGCGAATCCACCGTCTTCGCCCTCGAACGCGGCGCGACGCATTACACCAGCAACTTCGGTTACCTCGACCTCCGCCGCGCCCTGGCGCGTTATGTCGGCAAGACCTTTGCCGTCGAGTACAACCCTGAGAACGAGGTGCTTATCACCGTCGGGGTAAGCGAGGCCCTGGACCTGGCGTTGCGGGCGCTGATCAACCCGGGCGATGAAGTGCTGTACCATGAGCCGTGCTATGTGTCCTACCGTGCGACGATCCTGTTCGCGCACGGGACCCCCGTGGAGGTCGAGACGCGTGCCGACAATGGGTTCCGCCTGACCCGGGCGATGCTGGAGGCCAAAGTGACTCCGCGCACCAAAGTTCTGATGCTCAACTTCCCGAACAACCCGACCGGCGCTATCATGAGCCGGGCGGACCTGGAAGACATCGCCGCCTTTGCCTGCGAGCGCGACCTCATCGTCATCACAGACGAGATATACGGTGAACTGACCTACGACGCGCCACACACGAGTATCGCCAGCCTGCCCGGCTTGCGCGATCGCACGATCTTCTTGCATGGCTTCTCGAAGGCCTGGGCCATGACCGGGTTCCGGCTTGGCTACGCCTGCGGCCCCGCCGAACTCATCGAAGCAATGATGAAGATCCACCAATATACAATGCTATGCGCCTCCTCCCTGAGTCAGAAAGCCGCCCTCGAAGCCCTGGCGCGGCCCGAGACTGACATCGCCGAGATGGTGAACGAATACCGCCGCCGACGCAACTTCATCGTCGCTGCCTTCTCAGAGATGGGCTTGGAGTGCCACCGGCCGCTGGGGGCGTTCTACGCGTTCCCGAGCGTCGCGAAGCTCGGGCTGCCGGCGAAGGAGTTTTCGCTCCAGTTGTTGCGCGAAGAAAAGGTGGCGGTGGTCCCCGGCTCCGCATTCGGGGCCTGCGGCGAGGGCTTCGTCCGCTGCGCCTACGCCACCAGCATGGACAACATCAAAGAAGCCATGGTCCGGATTCGGCGTTTCCTCGCCCGGCGCTAACCCGGCTTGGACGACCGAGAAAACGCTGATCGTTCCAACCCCATCGAACTTGGCAGAACCTCACGTCACTGGCGGCGTTGTTGCCAACCGCCTAGCATCGGGGCAATCAAGAGCAGCAAAGCCAAGGTGCTATCGGTTTAGGGAGCGTGACCATCTGTCTTAAAGGGACTCCACCAGAGGTAGGTCTTGCCACCGGGGCCAGGTCCTTTGCCGCTGGCGGTATTGGAATCGGTGTAGAAGGTCTTTGTCGTGATGAATATCACATGCCCACCAAGGGCCAGGATCTGGCCGCCCTTTTTACTGTGGAGCCGTCCGATGCCCTCGCCGTTGCTCGCCTGGGGGAAATTGGCCGCATCGTTGTATTCGAAAGCGCCCGGGTTGCCTGGGCCCAGGTAGTTTTCATCAGGTTCCCACAACAAATAGCACATGGGACTCCAAACGTTGCTGATTTTACAGCCGCGCGGAACAGCAGCGCCATACCCACATTGCGCCCCATTCATGACATAACTCGACAGCTTGTTGTTCCGGCCACCGCTTGACGTGGGTGTCGTGTAGGTCTTGCTCTTGATATCCACTGGGCAAAGAAAGGTCTTGGGGTTGGGCATATACTGGAACCACAGCCCCTGGTTCCAAGCGCCGACCGGATTATTCGTCCATGGCGCCAACGTCGGGTCGGGCAGGGATCCCTTCTGGCCGTAAAGCCACCCCGGCGCAACTACAGCGCCGCCGTCCCAGTTACAGAACGCCAGCCAATCGAGGTTGTCGTGGCCATACATACTCACGGCCAAAGACATCTGCTTTTGGTTGTTGGTGCAGACCATTCGATTCGCTTTGTCCCTGGCAGACGCCAATGCCGGCAGGAGCAGCGCCGCCAAAATAGCGATGATGGCAATAACTACAAGCAGTTCGATCAGTGTGAAGGCGTGACGGTCTTGACGACGGCAGGTTTTTCTCTGGTCTTTCATATGTCTCGCACAATACAAATACCGGAAGTTTAAGGCTTCGAGTTCCGTTGAGTTTCTAAGGCCATCGCGATTGACCCACATTTTCTATCCGCTGTCAATACCATAATGAGCAGCAATTTTGCACAATTCGCTCCAGGAGACTGACCGAGCGCGAACTCCTTTGAAATCAAGGGTTTCTTTTCCGACGAAAAAGTTTGCCCTTCCCGAGAAGTCTGGCAAAATACTCGTCTAATGTGTCGGGGCGTAGCGTAGCCTGGCTAGCGCGCTTGTTTCGGGTACAAGAGGTCGTGAGTTCGAATCTCACCGCCCCGACCATTTTTACTAAGTAAGATCAGAAAAAGGCTGATGTACCAACCCCCGACCTCAAAATCCACTTCATGGCCGTGAAGTCGAATTATTCATACGCGAATCTAAAGCAGCCGCCTGGCAGAATTCCAGGCTCTCCGCTACGCCTTCGCCGTGGGGTAACTCGCTGATGTGGCCGTCTTGCTCACGAATCGCTCGTTTCACCGGTTCCACCGCGTTAGCCGGCGTTGCCAGCCATCGGGCGTATTTGCGCGAGAGCATTGGCAGGTCGTTCAACTGGTCGCCGACGGCAAACACCTCCGTTTGGCTGAGCCCGAGACGGCACGTGAGTTCAGCCAGAGCAGTGCCTTTATTGAAGGCGTCATGGCTGAAACGCGCATACACATCGTTGCGCACGAGCGACAGACGGGGAATTTCGCGGCAATAATCTGTCAGGTATTCGTGGATGATATCCGCATCGCCATTGTTGCCCGCGATGAGGCAGAAGGGCGAATAGGCGTCTTCGTAAAGCCGGGCGTGAAACCGGGCGCTGATCCAGGCGACGATGCGGGGTACGTCAGCCCGAATGCGTGCAAACAGCTCGGCATGGGCGCGCGCGCAAGCCGTATTCCACTCCTCCAGGCCAATATACTGCGAGTCCTGGTGTCGGTAGATTTCACGCTCCACCACCACCAGGTAGTCAGGCTCGATGGGGATTCGAGCCCGCGCCAACGTCTCCATTAGGCTGGACATGTCTCGCCCGGTATTGATGACCCATTTGGCGCCGCGCGACTGCAGGTCCCCAATCAGTCCCAGCACCGACTCAGGAATCGGCGGGCTCTCGAACTCAGCGAAAAGTGTTCCGTCGAAATCAGTCGAGATCAACTTAATTGGCAACGACATAGTGCTCGGCGCGCGTGAGGGTTGACGTGTGACCAGTCACTGGTCACTAGTCGCCAGTGGTCTGTGATCGGTGACCGATAACCGCGGATCCCGATCTTCACACGCTTGCGCCAGGGCATGATCATGCACTAGGCTGAATTGTCAAAGTCCATATAACTATGAAGTCATCCTACGAACTCGCAATGGAACGTCTGGGCAAGGCGTCGCCCACGGTCAAGCTGACCGGTGAGCAGAAGAAGGATCTCGCAGAACTAGAGTCCAAGTACACCGCCAAGGTCGCAGAACGGGAGCTGCTGCTCAAAGGCGAGATCGTCAAGGCGGTTGACAAAGGCGACGCCGAGGCGGTCGAGCAACTGGAGAAGCAACTGCTCAGCGACCGCAAATCGCTCCGGGCCGAATGTGAGGAGAAGAAGGAGAAAGTGCGCAATCCCGGCAAATGATTCTCTCCAGGTCGTTTCGATTCGTCCCGGCAGCCGGCACGAGGCGCACAAGCTGGCGGTATAAGCAGGGGGGTGAGGGTAACGGTCAGCACGGGGGATACCACTACTCCGATTTGTATTAATAAGTTGAATAGCGGTCGAAGAAGCTGTCTGCTCCTCCCTCTGTCAGGACCGCGTCGGTCCCGCACGATCACAGATTGCGGCGAGACCAAGATGCTAACGACCAAGGTAGGGCTGACCGTTGTTGGGGAAAAGCCGGCTCTAATTCGAGATCGTCCGACGTTTGGCTCGGAGTTCGTTCGCGATTCGCTCGTGGTCCCGGGCCTCGTTCGTCCTCCCGGCGGCAACGGCCTGAACGGCGAGTTCTCGTTCCAATTCTTCGCCTGCTTCGAGCGATTGCCGCCAGTTGTTCATCCATGTGCTATACTGTCGCGCGCCATCAGCTTGGGTTTCGGAAAGCGACCACGCGCGGCGAAGGCTCTCCAGCGCTGCCTCCGTTTTCTTCAGCGCTCGCTGTGTCGCCGCGCGATCCACAAGTTCCGACACCAGCGTCATTTCCCATTCGCGGTTAGCGGGGTCGCGGGCAACGAGGGCTTCGTGCAACTCAATCGCTTCGGTGAGCGTCGCCACCGCCGCGACGAAGTTGCTTTGTCGGGATTGCATCGCGCCGAGATAACCCAAGCCGTGGGCAAGATTGGCCTGCCACGACCTGTTCTGCGGGTCTTGGCGCAGCAATTCGCGGTGCATTTGGGCCTTCTCGATGTAAGCGTCTGCGGCCTCCGTCAACTTGCCTCTTGCTGCAAGCAGTTGCCCGAGGGATCCTTTGACGGTGGCCAGCCTGTCTTTCGCCGAAAGAGAATCCGGCTCGGCGGCAACCCAGCGTCGAAAAGCACTCTCCGCGCGACGAAGCAACTCCTCCGCTTGATCGAGGTTCCCCAGATTCCGCTGAACCTGGCCCAGGTTTTGAGCCGTGGCCGCGTAACCGCCCAGCCACTCGGAATTCGTCGGCTGTAACTTCACCAGTTGTTCGCGACCTGCCAACGCGTGGCCCAGCGCCTCGACGGCGTTCGTGAAGCTCTTCTGCATGGCGAAGGTGATGCCGAGGCCGTTCCAGGTGCGCGCCAACTCGTAGTGCCACTGAAGGTTGGTCGGACTGACAGCGATCAACCGCGAATAAGCGGTGATGGCCGCATTGTAGTTCGTGATTGCCTCCGGCATGCGCCCTTGAATCGAGCGAATGTCGCCGAACTGAAACAGAGCGTTCGCGCGATGCCGCTGGCTTTCGAGCGTCACACTCCCCGGCTGCATCCCGGAGTAAAACTGGTCCACTTCGGTGATGGTGCTTTCGAGCACGTCGAGCCGTCCGACCGGTTCCAGGCGTTTCACGAGATCGCCGAGCATGAAGCTGATGAGCCGTTCGCCTTGCCGGAGGCGGCCTTCCGCCTCGACGCGCAGGCTGGCTTCCGCTTTCCGGTCTTGTCGGAAGCGCTGTGCCGAGAGAACGGAACCAACCGCGACGAGGACCAGCAACAGCGCCACCGTCGTGGCCAGGGACGCAATCGCCGGTCGCCGCCGGCACCAGCGCCAGGCGCGGTGCATGGCGCTGATTGGCCGGGCGAGAATGGGTTCGCCCGCCAGAAACCGCCGCAAATCCTCGCCTAACTCCAGCGCACTGACGTAGCGGCGCTCCGGTTCCTTGGCCAAACACTTGAGGCAGATCGTTTCGAGATCGGCTGGGACCGACGGATTGAGCAAGCGAGGCGAAACCGGCTCCGATTCTTCCACCTGCCGCAACACGGCCGTGGGTGTTTCTCCCGCGAAAGGCGCACGACCGGTAACCAACTGGTAAAGCAACGCGCCCAGCGAATAGATGTCGGTCGCCGGCCCGATGCCACGCTTGGCCGTGGCTTGCTCCGGCGACATGTAGCCCGGCGTGCCGATGACCTGGCCGGTCAGCGTCAGGGGCGGGGTAGCATCGGCTTGGGGTGCGGATTCAGCCGGCAAGGACGGCGCGCCTCCCATTCTCTTCGCGAGGCCGAAGTCGGTCACGCGCGGTTCGCCGAAGGCGTCCACCAGCACGTTCGAGGGCTTGAGATCGCGATGGAGAATCCCGCGCTCGTGCGTGTGCCGGATTGCGTCAGCGATCTTCGCCACCAATTCCGCCGCCTGCCGGGGCCGCAGCGGGCCGTCGCGAGTGAGCGCCGCGAGGTCTTTCCCCGCGACGAACTCCATCGAGAAATAGCGCCGGCCCTTCTCTTCGCCGATCTCATGGACGGCGACGATGTTGGGATGTTGCAGTGCCGCCGCCGCCATGGCTTCCGCGCGAAACCGGGCGAGTTCGTCGGGTGTGGCGAAGGCGGAGTCGAGCAGGATTTTCACCGCCACCTCCCGACCCAGGCTAAGCTGCCGCGCCCGATAGACCACCCCCATGCCCCCGCGCGCGATACGTTCGATCAACTCGTAATCGCCGATCCGCTCCGGCTGGTCGGCGTCGCCGATTTCCCCGGCGGGAGGCTCGGCGTCATCGGCGAAAACGGAGCGTGTCAGGCAACTGGGGCAAAGGCCTTCCGCCACCGCGGCGCTCAAGGGCGTGCCGCAGCGAACACAGCGCAAGACTTGACGTGCCTGAGCGCTCATCTGTCACCAGGTAAAACGCAATTCAACCGCTTGGATTTCAAGGCATGGAATGCGGCGTCACTTCGACCAGATCGAAAGGAAGTAATTCAACTCGTCGTCCAGGTCGGCATGCGCCCCGACGGTTTGGGCCAGTTCCTCGATGACCAGTTCGCGCAAACGCCGGCGCAAGCGGTGCAGCGCCAATGCCACCGCGGCCCCGCTCAGGCCGGTCGCCGCCGCCACCGCCGCGTGGTTCTGCCGGGGTTCTTCCGCGAGGCAGGGCTTGAGCAGATCGAAGAGTTGGGCTTTGCCGCGGGCATGCTGTTCCTCGCGCAGACGTCGCAATGCCTGGGTCCAAACCGTCTGGGCCCATTGACGATCGAACGCCGCCTCCGGCGAGAGCGGTTCGGCGGCCTGGGTTTCAAAGACCGCCTCGGCCAGTTCGACATCGAGGGGCACCATGTCAACGCCTCCGCCGCGCTTGATCGCCGCCTGTTTGCGCGCCTCGCTGATCAAGTAATTGCGCAACGAGCCGAGAAGAAAATGCCGGAACCGGCCTTCGGGCGGGCTGGGTCTGGCGAAGCCCTTGTTCGCCAGCAATTGCACCAGAAACCCCTGCACCACGTCCTTGGCCGGCTCGGGATCATGGCCGCTGCGGCGCAAGTAAGCGTAGAGCGGCTGCCAGTAAATCCGACACAACTCGTTCAGCGCCAAGTCCGCCGAGCCCTCGATGTCCGGCCCGCGAAGGCGCAGGATCAGGCTCCAACGGGTGTCTGGAAACACGCTTGCCTGGGAGGTTGTCGGCATCAGTGCTGGCAGTCTAACGCGCAGATGAATTCCTGGCTATCAAATTGGCGGCGACGCTGGCGGGTCGAAAATCTTTCCCTAAACTTGAAATTGATCGGTCCACTCTGCGTTTACCTTGGTGTAGCAACCATGATTGGCGCGATTCAAACCCACCGAAATGCCGCAGGCGTGTGCGTGTCACCCGCCCGCTCATCCGACACTGCCATTGCTCAACAAACCGAACATCAGAACCTTATGCGCAACCTCATCCTCTCGCTCGTGCTTTTGCTTTCGCTGTCCGCCCGTGCAGCTACCATCACCTGGACCAACGCGGCCAGCGGAAACTGGAACATCCCAGCCAACTGGAACCCCAATCAAGTACCCGGCGCCAGCGACACGGCGGTGATCACTAATGTCTCCGTGACGGTGACGCTGAATATCAGCCCCACCGTGGGCGGCATTATCCTGGGCGCGGACGCCGGTTGTGGCGGCGGGACCACCCTCTTGATGAACGGTCAAACCCTCACGCTCAACGGCCCAATGGTGGTGGGCAGTTGCGGCCATTTTACGTTGAACAGCGGCACGCTCACGGGCACCAACAATGCCACCTTGAGCGGGGTGATTAACTGGCCCGGCGGAAATGGATATTACGCGCACTTGGCGGGAACGCTGACGCTCGCCACCAATGGCACGTTGAACATCATCTCTGTTTCGGGCGCCGATTACCACGACCTGCCGGGCGGCACCTTCACCAATAACGGTACGGTGATGTGGACTGGCGGGCAGGTCCGTGGCGGCTTGGGCACCTTGATCCAGAACAAAGGCCTGTGGATTGCGCAAGTGACGAATGAAATCAACGGCGTTTATGGCGGTGCGATCGCCTTCAACAACAGCGGCACGTTTGCGGTGCAAAGCGGCACCGTGACCATGAACGTTAGCGGCACCAACACCGGCGGCTTTGACGTGGCGGCGGGTGCCACCTGCAATTTCAGCTTCCCTTACATTTTCAACAGTGGGACGGTGTTTACCGGTGCGGGCACGAACCGGTTCAACAACGCTGTCACCTATAGGCTGGACGGCTTGATCACCAGCCAGAACCTGGAATTTGCCGCCGGCACCTTGCTTGGCACTAACAACGCCACGTTGAGCGGCGTGATCGGTTGGGGCGGTGGATCTTCTGCAGCTTTAACTTTGGTCGGGACATTGACGATCCCTTCCAACGGAACTTTGAACATCAGCGGCAACACATATCACGACCTACCAGGATGCACCTTGATCAACAACGGCACGGTGGTGTGGACGGGCGGGCAGGTGCGGGGCGGCCTCGGCACTTTGATCCAGAACAACGGCCTGTGGATTGCGCGAGTGACCAACGAAATCAATAGCGTGCTCGGCCCCACCCCCGCCTTCAATAACAGCGGCACGTTCGACGTGCAAAGCGGAACGGTTGACTTCTCGATGGCGGGCACCAGCACCGGCACTTTCCATGTGGCTGCCAGTGCCACCTGCAATTTCAAATCCAGCTACCGTTTTGACAACGGCACGGCGTTCTCAGGCGCGGGCACAAACCGCTTTAACGGCGGTGCCGCCGCCGCCATCTACATGCTGGACGGATCCATCTATGCTCAGAATGTCGAGTTCACCGCCGGGCATTTGGCGGGCAACCACATCCTGAGTGGATCGAACGGCTTCGCTGGCTCGTTCACGTGGTTTGGCGGGAGCATGGACAGTCCCGGGGCCACCACCATCGCCAGCAATGCCGCGCTCTCCATCATGAGCGGGAGCCTCCATGACCTGCCCTCTCGCACTTTGATCAACAACGGCACGGTGGTTTTCGCAGGCGGGGATGTTCGTGGGGGCCTAGGCAATTTCATTCAAAACTCCGGCCTCTGGCTTGTCCAGACGGACAAGCCAATATCTGCTGATTACGGGGGCGCGATGGCTTTCAACAACACCGGCATCTTCCGCAAGACTGCCGGTGTGGGCACTGCGACCGTCAGTTGCGACTTCACTAATAGCGGCACTGTGAGCGCACAATCCGGAACGCTGAGTTTCTCGGGCAGCTTCACTAATCCGGCCGGCATCCTTTCAGTAGCTGGTGGCAGCAAAATTCAATTTGCGGAGCCGCTGGATCTTCCGGCTGGCTTGGTGACCGGCTCCGGGATCGTGCAGTCTCCCTCCGTTACCAGTTCCGCCGTCGTGAGTCCGGGCGCGCCAAACGCCGTGCTCACCATTGCCGGCAACTACAGGCAACAACTCGGCGGCAGCATGGAATTCGATATCGGCGGCACCACGCCCGGCACGGACCAATCGCAAGTCATAGTCACGGGCGCGGCGAAATTGGACGGCGCCGTGAGCGTGCGCTTCGGTGCCGGTTATTCACCTGCCGTCAGCAGCAGCAACCGCGTCCTCACCGCGGCGTCATTGTCCGGCGCGTTCAAGTGCTTCAGCGGGTTCTACCTGCTCGGCGAAAACAAGCGCCTGACCACCCTTTACGCCCCCACCAGCCTGAGCCTGATCTCCGCCGCGGCACCAGACCCTGCGGGCGTGTCCTTGACGGTTGCTATCGACAAACAGGTCCTTGTCTGCTGGCCGGCGGAGTTCGGCAGCAACCAGCTCTATTTCTCCACGAACCTCAACCAGACCGACTGGACGCTCATTTCCGGCCCCACGAACCGCTACCTCGAAACCCCCTCAGTCCCGGAAAAGTATTTCCGCCTCCGGCAGTCGCCGTAAGAAATGGTGTCCCATGAATATCAAAAATTGTATTGCCCGGCTGCGTTTGAGAACCGCCTGCACCGCGAGGCGGCTGCCACTATTGCTGCTCTTGGCGCTGCCCGCCGCGGCGCATGCTCAAGACTTCACTTACAGGATCTATAGCAGCTCGATCGCCATTACCGGATACACCGGCTCCGGCGGCACCGTGATCATTCCGGACAAGATTGATAGCCTGTGGGTCACTTTGATCTATGACAGAGCGTTTCAAGATTGCACCAACCTGACCAGCATCACGATTCCTTACAGAGTTTCCAGCATCGGGGCCTGGGCGTTCGCTGACTGCACCAGCCTGACCAACGTCACGACCATCTTCGGCTATTTCCGCTCCATCGGGAGCTATGCGTTCTCCGGTTGCATCAGCCTGACCAGCATCGCGATTCCCGACAGCGTCACCAGCATCGGAGACGGCGCATTCGATTCCTGCGCCAATCTGACCAGCGTCACGATCGGTAGCCGAGTCGCCAGCATCGGTATGTATGCGTTCTCCTCTTGCGCCCTGACTAACGTCACGATCCCCGACAGTGTTACCAGCATCTGGGACGGCGCGTTCGATTCCTGCACCAATCTGACCAGCGTGACGATCTCCGGCGGCGTCACTAACATCGGCAGCGGTGCGTTCGCTTACTGCACCAGCCTGAACGCGATAGCGGTGAATGCTACCAACTCTTTCTATCGCAGCGTGAATGGAGTCTTGTTCGACAAAAGCATGGCCACGCTCATCCAATACCCGGCGGGCAAAGCCGGAAACTACGTCGTTCCCAATAGCGTCACCAGCATCGCCGACTTTGCGTTCTGTGGCTGCCGCAACCTCACCAGCATCACGATCCCCGACGGCGTCACCAGCATCGGGGTGGGTGTGTTTGAAGACTGCACCAGCCTCGCCAGCATCACGATCGGCAACAACGTCACGAGTATTGGAGACGGGGCGTTCTGGTCCTGCACCAGCCTGACCAGCCTCACGATCCCCGAAAGCGTCGCCAGCATCGGGGACCAGGCGTTCGAACATTGCGCCAACCTGACCGGAGTGTTTTTCAAGGGCAACGCCCCAAGCCTTGGTGGTATCTCTGTGTTTGACTACGACAACAAGGCGACCGTCTACTACTTGGCGGGGACTACGGGCTGGAGCTCGACGTTTGGCGACCGTCCGACGGCGCTATGGATTCAGCCATTGCAGCCCAGCATTGCCGGCGTCGGCGTGCGGACGAATCGGTTAGGATTTACGATCAACGGCACCAGCAATCTGGTCATCGTGGTGGAAGTGTGCACGAATTTGGCCAATCCCGCCTGGTCTCCGCTGAAAACCAACACCCTCGCCGGTGTCGCATCCTACTTCAGCGACCCCCAGTGGACGAATTATCCCCGCCGTTTCTATCGCGTCCGCTCGCCATGAAGACGCAAACGTGGCGATAGACCCCAAACCACTATGAGAACTTCATTCGTCGGTGCCCTGCCCAAACCAATTGTTCTGTGGTCCAACGCTGAACTCATCTTGCAGTGGACTGCCGCGAGTGGCACCCACGGCGTAGCCGCGATACCGGAATGGTCCGAGGACGTGACGACCTGGCGTGCCGACGTGCCCGGCGGAGGCGCGAGTTTGCCATTGACGAATCTTGGCCCCGGAGCCCAGCCGAACACCAAACGGTGGGAAACACAGGTTACAACCGCTGGCACGCGGACGCGCTTTCTACGCTTGGCAATTCAAGTTCCGTAAACATGAAAACAATGAGAAGATCCTTTTCCAACAAGCTGTTTCTCGGGGCCGCGGCACTGGCGCTGGCAATGCTGGGCGGCAAAACGCAGGCTGCGGTCGGCGGATGGACGAATCGTTACCACGGGCCGGGTAACGCCGATGGTTACGCCACCGCCGTGGCGGTCGGAATGGTCTCGCCGTTTAGCCTGCCCGCAGCGGCGACGGACTCGGCTGACACCGCGCCCGCAAAAGCCTCGGAGCCCCTTCCGTGGGCGCAGCTCGGCGCGAAGGCCGGCGCGGATTACAAGGGCGACGGACTGGCTGTAACCCCCACCGCCGATGGCGCGCGGTTGCGCTGTGTTTTCCAACGGCTCGAAGGCGAGGCCACGCGCGAAGGCTTGTGGCTGACTTCAACCGTCACCGACGCGGTGAACGACCGTTTTCGTTTGGTGGCGACTGGGGTCGGGCGCGTCACCCGGTGCGCGCTGGCGGCAATGGGTGGGGTAGCTGACGGAACATCCAACATCCAACCTCCAACATCCAACTTCCAGTTGTCGCCAATTGGCAATGTTTCCATGGCCGGCCAGAGCGTGCGCTTCGCCCGACCGGGGCTGGTGGAGGAATACACCGTGAGCATGGACGGTGTGCGGCAGGATTTTCTGGTGCTGGAGCGCCCCGGTGACGCGGGCGAACTGGCGCTGCGGCTGGCCGTGAGCGGGGCAAGAGTCGAGCCGGCGGCTTTTGGCGCCCAGTTGGTGCTGGAAAACTCAGGGCGCAAGATTGCCTACAGCCGGTTGCGCGTCACGGATGCGACGGGCAAAGAACTCCCGGCGCGGATGGAGGTAATGGGAAGCGGGCATCCCTCGTATTTGGTGAGAAATGGTGAGGGCGAATCCGCGTCCCAGAGCGCCAGTTATCTGGCGCTTTCGGAAGCCGTCGAGACGGGCGCGCACGAGTGGCCCGAAGGCCGCGCCCCGATGCTCGCCGTCGTGGTGAATGATGCGGACGCGGTGTATCCCGTGCGCATTGAC
>Ga0118677_10008672_pt1 | contig 16206 bp, 14 predicted proteins | sample AliMusrvi5mmetaG_FD_86154 | JGI IMG/M metagenome (GOLD analysis project Ga0118677, IMG submission 86154) | reverse complement strand
CCCTGGCCTCCGCTCTCTTGGACCGACTCCTTCATCATGCCCACATGGTCGTGATCGACGGCCCGAGTTATCGAATGAAAGATCGGGTCGAAGACTCCGCCGGCTAATCACCCGCGGCCGGATTGTTTTGCTATTGATGGGTCTGATTGCATTTCAAGGGTGTATGACCAGCAAGATCGGGGATGGAATGTCCCCATCCGCGGCGTATCTTATGGCGAAGTACAAGTACGAGACGGAACATCACAAAAAGAAATTGGAACCCAATGTTCAGCGCTTTGCCAAACAGGTCGCCGATGACATTATACACGGCATGCCGGATACCAATACCCTTCTCACTCTTACCCTCCCCGCTTTATTGGAGATCAAGAAACAACTCGAATCACCCATCGGACTAGACTTGGGATGTCTAACCCAGACCCGGCTCAAACCGGCACAACGGAACGAGATCGAGACGTGGTATCGCAACAATAACCAGTATCTCCAAATCGACGGCGCTACAGCCTCCGATCGATGGGGGGCCAAGTTGGAGGCGGTCCGAAACAGCGCAGATACCCGCAAGGCAAAGTTTGACCAACTGCTCTCCCTTTCACAGGAGTCCGGCAGGAAAAATGATTTTGAAAAGGCGGTAGCGCTTTGCCGCGAAGCGATGGAGATCGATCCAACGAGCCAAGCGGCAAAAGCCCTCCTTCTTGAGTTTCGCTCCAAGTGGACGATCCTCGAGTACAACCGCATTCGACAAGACATCGCGCAACGGGAAATCGCGCAGGTAGAGGCGTTGATTCGGACATTCCATACCAAGGACTCGTCACCCGAAAAAATCGAGAGAGGGTTAGCCGCCATAAATTTGGCTCAGGGCAAAATCGATGATTTTCGCTCATGGGCGGCAAAGGAAGGCGATCTATCGTTGTTAGCCACAGACCAAGGCGAACCCAACAAGACGGAAACGCTCATCGCGACCCAACGGGGTCGATGTTATGGTGAGAACATTTGGTTAATGCATAATACGAACCGATTTTGGGATGCCTATTCGTACTTGCGGGTTGTGATGGCCATGGAAGATGTGGAACTCGCCCCCAAACGACTGCATCACTTGGCTGAACATGAACGCACCGCCCTGCAGTCCCCGGTGCGGCGCTCGTTTGAAGAGATACTGCCCGCCGCCACTGCGTATTGCTTGCGTAATGCAAACCAAAGAAGGGTTGAGGGGTATAACGGCCTGGCTTTGGTTATCTGCCGGATGGACCAGGAAATGTGTGACTTCGCCCGGCGAAATAAGATCGATTTCCGGCCCGAGATGACGGAATTGCTCCGACAATTGAATTTCGCCGTCGTCCAAGCACAGGATTCCTTAAAAACCAGTTCTCTGCAGCGTAGAATATTTGTTGATGATTTCAAGTCGTTGGCATCCGAAAGCAAAGAGGACGCCGACAAATTGACGGCCATGTTTAGAGTTGATTGGCTCCGTCGGTTTAATGACGAAACAGCGAATTCACTACAAACCAACACGTTCTGGAACGTCGAGATGAACCCCGGCCCACCGGCTGCTGAGCTTCAGCCTGGCGATTACCTGGTCAGAGGCACTCTCAATGAATTCTACGTGGAGAGCGAGCGACCACAGGAGCTGACGCCGGAAACGGTCGATGTGGGATTGCAGCCCCGTTGGGTCGACAACCCAGACCGAAATGAACGCAAAAACACTCCAAAACTGCTCGAACAGGATGTTGTAAAGCAGTCGCGACGAACCATTCTTGAGGCTAAACGTGCGGTGGTTCGCGCTGATTTTTCGGTGACGCGGGGCGGCCGGTCACGCCCACTCTTTGCCATTGATCAGACATTTGACGGTCACAATGCCTTACCAAATGTCATCCTGCTGGATCAAGCCATCAGCGTGAACGCGATCGGAATGCGTGTGATTCAGACAAAAACGAATGAGGGCCTATTGCCCGTGGGAAACCTTCTTTCGAATACAATCGACCGCGTGTCGAGTGATCGCGAAATCCGTCCGGCGATGAGGGCGTATACTCGCGAAATGCTTATTCGCGAACTGGAGTCGGTCGTTTCAGTCTATCCCTTTGAGATCCTTGCAGATGGTCTCGCCAAAGTAAAACTGGGGCAGCAAATCGATGGCGCCAACCGGTATGGAGAATGTCTTGAGTATTGTTTTGAACTCGCCGCTTGCGATAGAACCATCATCCTCAAAACCCATACCGACGGGGGCACTTCGCTGTTCGAAATGTGCCAGCACGGGGATTGGCTATCCGGCCAAGCCGCCGTCAGCGAGAAGGTCGCGCGCATGTGTGGATCCACTTGGGATTCTCAGCCTGCGGAAATGAAGTCCTTAATCGGTGAGCTCTGGTCGACGTGTGTGGAAGCTGCCGTTTCGACTCTCAAGGTATGGGATTGACGATTGAAGCGATCTATTCTTCTGACCGCTGGCGACCCCATTCGATCTCAAACGGCAGAGCAGCGAATCCTGCCAGGATTTCGGTGAACACCGTGGCGGGGATTTCTTGATCCAGAATGAAAACCGCCTTCCCATCCTCATAACGTGCCTTTATGCACCCGGCGATGGGAGTGCGCGAGGAGGGCATGGCCATTAAAAACCGACTGGCCAGAGGCGCGGTACCATCCGGATACAGGGTTGCCCAACGCCAGGACACGATCCGAAGCGTATCCAGAACGCGCAGTCGATATTGGCCCACCATCCGGCCAATACTCGGGCTGGTGCCAATGACTCGTGTCGGATCGACATCCCGGGGGTTCAGGACTTGGTGGGCGACATCGGATAGCACTTCTATACCCTGGGGCCCCCGAACGGTCACAAGGGTGTTACTGACCATCGCTATCGTCAAGGACTCCGCAGCCAGGGCGTCCTTGATCGATCGCCAGGCCGGGGTGATGGATTGGTTTTTCGGCCACTCCAATAGTAGGTCTAAACGATCAAATTCAATGCCATTGGTCACGCCGGCTCGTTGGCGATAGCGGACACTGCAATGCTCGGGAGCAAGTTGGTTTTTATCCTGCGGGAGTCGAATATTACCCGTGAGTCGATCGACTTCGCCAAGCGCGTCACGAAATGCATGCATATAGCGTAAACCATTGCTGACCTCGACCGTAGTCACAACGTAGCACTCCCGACCTCCCGATTCCGGCCAAATCGCGAAACGGCGTCCTCCCTGCTCCAGCGGCAGCAGTTCCCGCATGGCTTTCGCCAGCCGATCACTCGCCGCACGATCCAATACCCCGCTGATGGTATGCACCGTCTCATTCAGCGACTGATGAAAGGGTTCAAGAGCCAACGGGTCCTGGTCCAAATACATATCGAATGCCGCCGTGGCACTACTCGGCCAACGGTGGACCGACGTTTGCCGGAGCGCGTAAGCTTTCGCAGACCGCGCCAAGCCGGAAGCATCGCGCGGCCTGATTACACTATCAAACCCAAGTATGGCATCCTCCGCGTTGATCGTGATATCGACTACATCGATGTCCGCCAGTAATGAGTTGTCGATCACGCAATAAGCGAACAAATCGATGAGAATGTTCGCAGGCGTGGCAGCGAGCCCTCCCACGAGGGTCTTGGGAGGGGGCGTTTTTTGGTAGTCCAGGGAAGTTTTGAGGAAAGCTAGTGCTTTTTGCATATCGATCCGCCCCACGCCCACCCCCTCGGTCCTGAGGATCCATGCGCCCGCTTTGTTACTCGCTACAACATCAAGCGCCTCTTCAGCGTTCGGGAGGCGGGCACCAAGGGCCACTACACCATCGCGCACTAGAACGTTCAAGAGATGTCCATTCCCCAATTTACAGGCATATATGTTTGGCTGGATCTCGTGAAGGGTTCCTCCTTCCGTCATCAGGCGCTTCAGGGTTTCCGTGGGGTGCGTGAGCCTGAAAAGGCAAACCACGCTGAGCTCAGGATGGCCCGTGGTGGGAGCCGCATCGGTCATCACCAGGAGGTCGCCGGGAGTGTTTCCAGCTGCGGTGATGAGCTCGCCGGCCATCTCGGGCAGTCGCTCACGCAAGACACTCTTGCGCGGAGCATAGGGCGTATCCATCGTGCAGGAGCGAAAATAGCCGTCTGCCTGTTTCATTGCGAAAGCGACATCGGGCAGGTGGATCCAGGCGATGACACGGCCAGGGAGACGGAGTGACGCAGGCGAAGGGTTTGAATTCGAACCGGCAAACAGCCCATCGCCGGCCACTGCTAAACCTGCAGAGATTAGCCAAAGACCCATGGCGCCAGATAAAGACACCATCCATCGCCTCGGGATTTTCTCCCAGCATTGTAGGTTCATGTTTGAGTCAGGTGCCTCTCTCGCCTAACGGTTAACTCATTCTGTAGGTAGAATCTGTCCTCGAAATTTAACCCGATCAGCAGCTAATACAACGTTTGGGTCTGACGGCTTCAGGGTCAAAGCCCCTTCGATACTCCACCTTTCGAACTGTAGTCGTTGGATATTGGCGATTGTAAAAGAAACTCGGTTCTGAGTTCTTTCCAGGGAACCGGTCGATGCAAATGATCCATGATAGATCTCTTTTGACCCGGTGCGCAAATCGTGTATGGAATAGTCTCCTTCCCCCACAATCTGTAGATCGCGAGCGGATCCCCGTTCCCAGCAGGCCGAGAGATCCAGGTCAACTTTGATCTCGCCGTGTCCCGACTGGTAATGCATTTCCTTCAGGTCATATTCAAGCGGAAGTAGGGTTAGCATCGGCGGCAGACACAGTCGCCATGCGACGCCGGCAATGGCCAATGCCACCAGGATGCCTCCCAAAAAGATGAGTAGCCACCGTTTATTGGGTTCCCCCCCCACACCACCATCCCCTCCCCTGTCGACAGACTGCCTGACCCAACCGCGCACGGGAATCGTTGCCTGCCAGTTGCTGGACCGGCTGACGATGCGAATCGTTCCCCGGATAAGAGATCGGGGAACCGCCTCCTCGCTCACTGTCAGGGAAGCATCCCACCTTTGCCCAGCGGACATTTCGCGGCTTCCTTGACCGACGCCTTCGATGTCCCAGGAAACAAGGCAGTCGGCTGGCGCATTGATACGAAAGGTGACGGTTTCTGCCGCACGGGCCCGAATCCACACCGCAGAAGGGCAACGCCAGACCGCAGTTTCGGGAATTCCATGGAGTTCGCCTGTCACATGAACGTTTTCCAGACACACTTCCCCCCGCGCCACCGCAATGGCTAAGGCATCGGGACCGCTGAGGGAAGCACCCGTGCATTCAATGGACATATTCCGTAGGACGACGCGCCCGCCGCAATCCACCTGGAGCACGGGCCCGCTTCCAGCCCAGAGAATCGCACCGGCGCCTTCAATGGTTATGGGACGATGAATGACAATAGGGCCTTCAATCTCGGGTCCCAGCCCTTCTTCGCCAAGCCACAGAGTTGCCCCACTCGGTTGAGCATCGATCAGTTGTTGGAGAATATTCATGCGAATAAGAGTGAATGGGGTCGCATTGTGAATCAGTACGTTTGCGGGTAATCCATTACATGGCCTTTTCTGGTTAAGTGATTGGCGGCGGCCATGATCTTCGCCTGAACCTCTCCAATACGTTGAAAAGTCTCATAATGCACATTGGCAATGCGCTCGTCCATCAGGTCGCGAAACACTTTTTGCCGATTCTGCCTGGCTTCGTCACTCCAGAAAATGATCGAAAGGGACACATCCTTCAGTGCATCAGCATACATCGTCCAGTTGTCCGTAACATCCCCATCGGTAAACACGACAATGAGAGGCCGGCCATCCCCGTCAGGTTGCCCCACTGACTTGAGTTCGTAGGTGAGACTCTCTTTCAATAGCTTCAATGCGTCCCCGAACGATGAACTCCCGGATGGCTCCAAGTCGTCCAACCCCAGGTCATGGAGTGATTTCAGCGCCATCACGCTGCTTAACGGAATCGTTTGCATGGCCGCGCTAGAGAACGTAATAACAGCCAGGTGAACCGTTTTGGCCGCCTTGTTGATCCTAAGGCGTTGCAGCATATCGTCCAAAGCAACGCGGATCGCCTCGATGGCAGCCCCCGCCATTGAGGCTGACACATCCACCATCAAATAGAGCGGAAGCCGCAATGGACCGCATACTTCTTGAGTCATAATTTCGTTACCATTTCGCAAGCATCCCCGACAACCATAGATGCGGACTATGCCGTCCCCCTCTTTCGGCGTCAAGCGTTTTCACGATTCGACTCATCATCGAAGTGTTCCGTGAGGGGTAGGCAGAATGGAATGATCAGTATATTTTACCGTCTTTTCCCTGCCATCCTTTTTCGGTCTTGATGAACATCAATTGCCCATCATCCATTGTTTCGATCTCGCCCGTCTTGCGGGCACGCGAAAACATACCGCCTGATGAGTCCTGGAGATGCTCTATCGTTGCGGTGAATTGTACGGTGTATACTTCTTGGCCAAACATGCTGCTGGTTGTCGCATTGACCTTTTTGAAAGACTTTACTCGAGCACCTCCATCATGGGCGTACAGGTTCTCAAAAACTTTCCGTGCGTCCCTCTCGGATGGTTTGTCTGAGCAGCCGCTCAAAGCAAATGCAAAGGAAATTATTCCAAGCAAAATGACCCGCTTGCACGAACCGCGAACACCATCACGCACTGTCATCAGCTTCATGGTTGGTCTCTTTTTGTTGCTGTCGAATAATTTGGTATCACCTGGGTAGTTTGGCGGGGCCGGGCCAGACATAACGCCACCACACTTCTCCAGCCTTTCAGCATACTGCTGTTTTGGTGAAGGGGAGTCAAGGTCAACCCGCAAAGTCACATTTTCGTCACATTTTCGCTTCGCGAATAAGTCTGGAGTAAAAATTAACCGTTCGGTTCAGCGCCACATCGGAGACTAGCGCCGATAATTCTGCTCTGAGAAATAGATTTTCCGGGCCTGCGGGTGCTTGGCTAAATACCGGTAAAATACCACATCCCGTTCCCATTGCGCTTCCCGTTGATTCATGTGCGGGTCTCGATCATGCTCATAGTTGTTGTCGCAATATCGATCGTCATCAGCGTATCGGAAGTTATGATCATCACCACCGCGGGAGTGGTACTCGTCGCCATGTCGGAAGTCGTGGTCATCGGCTAAGACCTTTGTAATACCAATGGATGCCACGAGAACCGATAAGGCCACCAGCGTCATCTTCTTCATTGTCGTTCGCCCTTGAATGGTTGGGGTCTTCAACTGAAGACCGGGTTAAGGATAATAACAAACTGTCGTCTAGTTTATTGTTTCCTGTTCAAAATACTTGGAAACGGTTGAAACTACTCCTTCCCGCTCCAGACAACAACCTTTTATTGCCGGTCTAGGTATTCGGTTAGCGACCGGGGGGAGGGCGGCCAAGCGGAAGGTCGGCGAAGCCCCGGATCCGTTTCAGGCGGTGGGATTCGATGCGAGCGACTGTTGACTGCCGGGACGCGGCGTCTCACTGCGTCGGGATATACAGCGGCAGGTTGCCGAAGATTCGGGCGAACAGGTTGGTGTTTCGGTTTTCCGCATATTGGTTCAGCGCTTGGGTGAAGTGCGCGGTCGGATCAGTGCAACAGGCGTGAAGCGTGTGCAGAATGCTCATGAGGATACTTCGGGTCTCCCGGCCTTGGACAGACTGGGAACCGTGACTGATCTTTCGTGCAATGGCCAGCGGACGAACCGCGCGCTCCGCGGCATTGTTCTCGGCCGGCACGCGCGGGTCTTCCGTCCAGTGCCACAGGCGTGAGGTGTTTTCCCGGAAGATGGTTTGGATTCCCTGCACGGCGGGGTGCCGGGCCGGGGCCTGAACGATCTCCTCGATTTGGTGCCGGATGAACGCCGCTTGCACGAAGTAATTCACGGGGTCGCCGGAGTAGGCCGTTCGCAAGGACATGGCCGCCCGTAGCCAGGGGACGAGCGTCTGGGCAAAGGCCGCGCACTCGGCGGATCGGGGGTTTTCCTTCACGATGGAGAGCGTGTCCCGCTTCAGGTGCTCGAAACAATAACCGCGGTTTCCAGCGAAACAGTTATAACCGGCATACCGGTCGGTCACCAGCGTCCCGGCACAATCTGCGAGCACGGCCGCGGGCACAGACATCGCGCGCGTCGATTCACAGGCGAAGTACCGGAGGCGCCCCGCCACAAACACCCACGTGTAGCCGTTGTCGCCGTCCGTGCGCCAGGGTGTCTCGTCGGCATGCTTCACGGCGGCGTCCCGGAGCAGATCGCGCAGTCCGTCGGCGGCAGGCTTCGCCAGCTTGGCGAGGCGGTGCATTTCGTTGAGAAGGGTTCCTTTTCGCACGCCGATCCGACGCGCCACGGTCCCCATGGGGACGCCGTCGAGATAATGTTCGGTGGCGGTTCGCGCCAGGACGTTGTTCGTCAGTCGGGTTTTGGGCAATACGCCGGAGACCTTCGGGCGTACGGGCTTGCGACAATGCGGACAGTATCGCGCCGGCACCCGCACGCGCCGTCGGAAGGCGGGCAGAGGATGACCGTCGATCAGATCCCGGACCTCGGCGTCTCCGCCCGGAAACGCCGTCAGTTCGGCCCCGCAGTCCGGACAGGCCTCCGGCGGGGGGAGTTCCTCGATTTCAGGCTCGGGGCCTTCCGGCGTCTTCCACCCGTGCCCCGGATGGCCGGGCCGCGCTCCGCCTCTGCGCCGTTTCGTCTCTTCCTCGGTCAACTCGGGCAACGACGGCTTGACGAGCCGTTGGGATGAGGGCGTGGAGAGGCCGAAGGGCTGCTCCTTGGCGGTTCGTTCCTGACGCGCAAGCTTGGCCTTGAGTCGGGCATTCTCCTCTTTGAGCCGGGTATTGGCCGAGAGCAGGTCCAGATACTTTGGGCAAAAGCAGTCTTGCGATGCGCGTTGCGAAACGATCACACCGGCGCCTCCCCCCGGAGAGCCAGAACCAGATCGCGTCCGGCGGCGGTCATCCACTGCTCCAGTTCCCGCCCATTCGCGATGGCTCGGCGCACCCGCTCCGCATGGGACGGACGAACGTACATGCCCCGAAGTCGGCCTTCCTCCCGAAAGGTGAAAATCAACTTCGGATGCTTACGGCCGGAGGCACAAGCCGTGCAGTTCTTGCGCGTGCACGGCGAGCGCGTTTGCGTGAGCGATCCCTTGGCCACAGGCCATAAGTCCGCCACTTTCGCCAGCCATGCGTCTCGGGGACCGTCGTTCGTCGAATGGGGTTTTGTTTTCATGGAATAGCGTTTATCAAATTACAAACGTACCGTCAAGCATAAAAAAATATTTTTTTGCCCCTGAAAAAGAATTCCGCCGCACCTCACGACAGTCTCCCGCATCAAACCCCACCGCCTGAAACGGATCCGGGGCTCCGCCGACCTTCCGCTTGGCCGCCCTCCCCCCGGTCGCTAACCGAATACCGGTCTAGGCCTTGCCTTCGCGAGGATCTTCTGGTACTACCTTTAGTAAGGGAGTGTTTTTATGATATCCACAAAATCCACGCTAGTATTGAAAAAGAACGATCGGATCGTGTTCCTAGGCGATTCCATCACCGAACAGCATCTTTACACCAATTATGTCGAAAGTTATTTGTCGGCGCGCTACCCGGAACTGAGCCTGAGCTTTTTCAATGCCGGCTGGGGGGGGGACACGGCGCCGGGGGGCGTTCAACGCTTACAGCGCGATGTGCTTTCCTTGAACCCAACTGTTGTCACGATCTGCTATGGCATGAACGATGGGGCCTATTGCCCGATGAATGCCGGGATCCTGCACCGTTATGCCGCCGGCATGTCCGAATTGGTGCGGCTTTTGAAAAAGGCCAAGGTTCGAATCATCCTGCTGACTCCCGGAATGGTGGATCATGCCCGGAATCCGGAACTCCGGGCGATCAACTATTCGGGGCAGAACTTGAGAAGGCTGGCGGATTTTGTCCTGGGTCTTGCGAAACGGGAGAACCTTCCCGTGGGGGATGTTCACCAACTGATGACCGAGGTGGATGCCCGGGCGAAACAAGTGGATCGTGAATTCACCATGATCCCGGATTCCGTTCATCCCGATCCGGCCGGACACCTGGTCATGGCCTACGGGCTCCTTCAGGCCCTCAAGGTCCCGCCTTTACAGGAGTCGGCGGAAATCGACCTGAGTGCCGGCAAGGCGGTTTGCAGCAAAGGACTTAAAATTACGGGCATCCAGCCCCGCCAGTGGGGATATGAGTTCAACCTGAAACTCGATTGTCCGCCTTTTTTTGTCGAGCCAGCCGCGCGCAAGATCCTTCCTTTCCTGCCTTTTCAAGAGACCTATAACAACCTGAGCCTATCGTTCCGGGGAGGAAGGGCGGAACGCTATTATTTCAAAAGCGGGGCCGTTCGGACTGAATGCCTGTCGCTCAAAGATTTGAAGATAGGAATCGAACTATCCTCCCTCTGGCAGACAGCCCCAATGGTGGCACAGGCACAAGTTCATCAATTCACCGGCGAGAAAAACCAGATCTACTTTCGTCTGTGGCGGCTCATTGCCTTGGAAGGGAAGTCGGGGCCCGATTATAACAAAGTCGTGCACCAGACAGCACAGGAGGCGATGCCTATTCTGGAAAAAGCACGGACGGCCCTGGTGAAGAAAGCGACAGAACCCTTTTGTTTCCGCATGCTGGCGGCAGATTTGCCGGGGGAACCGCTGGAAAACGACGATTTCATCAGTTGCTGGAGTTTCCGTGGTCCGTTTGCTTCCACAGCCAAGACCGAAGGGCGGGATTTCCTGGGGGGTGAGGCAAAAATGACCGAGACTCCTCCCGTTTTGTCCCGTGAGTGGACGGAAGGCAATCTGAATATCGAAAACCCCAACAATGCCCTGAACGCATTTTTTGGACAACACGACAATTGTTGCGCTTATCTATTAACACTGATCGAATCGCCGATCCACCAGACGGCGGAGTTGCGGGTGGGCAGTGACGACGGGTTCGCGACATGGTTCAACGGAAAATGCCTGGCAAACCGCATCGAGTTACGACGCGGTTTGGCCGTTGACCAGGACCGATTACCGGTGACGTTGCGAAAAGGCACCAACGTCCTGATGCTTAAAGTATCCCAAGGCGTTGCAGGATGGGGCGTTTGTACCCGTTTTGCCGGGCTGAGCCAGCCCGTGTTGGCCAACCGGGCCAAGCGTAAGGGGTGAGCCAGCCTTCCAGGGGGGACAGGACGATCAAAACAAACCAAAAATCACTTCGGTCCCCGATAAAGGGGCAACGCGTTTTCACCTGTGGTCACAGCTTTCATCACTGGGTTGACGCCCTCCTGATTGAACTCGCCAAGGCCGCAGGAATTCGCGGCCACGTCGCGGTCGGAACGTCCTGTATCGGCGGCTCGCGTGTGATTCAGCATTGGGATGTGCCGGAGGACCAGAATGAAGCCAAGAAATCTCTGCGCGCCGGCAACGTGGATGTCTTGACCCTATCGTGCATGACCCAGCCCGACGAAGGCATCCGCAACTTCGCCAAACTGGCGGTCGCGCATAATCCCAACGTCCGTATCACGCTTCAGGAACTCTGGCTCCCGGAAGATCGCTTTCCGTTTGATCCTACGCATCGCGTGCGCACCTCGCCGGAAGAATTCAATGGATCGACCATGTCCGACCTGAAAAAGCCGCACAAGGCGTATTTTAAGGTGATGGAAGATTATGTCCGTGCGTTGAACGCTGAAATGGGCAAGCCCGTGGCCTTCATCGTCCCCGACGCCCAGGCGGTGCTGGCGTTGCGGGAAAGGATCATCGCCGGAACGGCTCCTGGTTTGGAAAAACAATCCGACTTGTTCACAGACGCCTGGGGCCATCCGACGCCCCCCTTGAAAATGCTTTCGGCCTATAGTCATTTTTCAGTCATCTATCGCCTCAGTCCCATCGGCTGGCCATTGCCCGATCTGCTGGCCAACAACCCGAGTTGGGGAGTCGCTCTGAACCGCTTGCTGCAACAGTTGGCGTGGGACGCTGTCACACAACATCCTTTGAGCGGGGTCAAGATTTGAGCGGACTAAGCGTAGCGCTGAAAGAGATCCTGGAAGAATTCGTTCGCCGACAGGCCCAACCGGCACCGGCAACATTCGACGTTGCTGCCGATAATTGCTGGGCACTGAGGATCACCTGTAACACCACCTCATTGCCGGGTTTGTGCATTCGCAGTTTGGAGGACGGCGATGGACCGCTCCTTCAATTATTCAGCGCCAAATTGGGACCGGTGTCAAAGGATCTGTTCTCACCCTACCCTTGGAACGACCCCAGTGCGTTGTCCGGCGCCTTTCGGAAAGCAATCCAGAATTCGAGAGAACAAGTTGATGCCGCGTACCTGATAGAAAGTGCCCAGCATGGTGTCATCGGGCACTTCTTCCTCTGGAAAGCTGGGGGCAACCCGCATTCACATCCCTTCCAAATTGAGGTCCCCGAACTCGGCGTGGCAATTGCGGACAGCTTTCAGGGCAAAGGTCTGGGGCGACTATCAGTGCGCATTTTGCAGGCGGTTGCCCGGGAGCTGCGTTCGGATGCCATCGAACTGACCACGGCCTATGACAATGAAGCCGGGTGGAAGGCCTATCGAGCCTGCGGATTCACGTACACCGGCGATATCAACACTCCGCTGGGAGTGGACGTTACCACGGTCCTCTCCGGTAAAGTTCACGCGGCGGAGTACCGATCAGAGCGCCAGATGGTGTACGTGATCAATGAAGAGAAGCGGGAACGCGTCCTGAGTTATCTGGCAGAAAAACGGCGCCACGCGCCCGGGTAATGATCAGGATTAAACGCTGAAAAACTTGCGGATTTATGGACTTTATTAGTCCATATGTTTTATGATTTCAATGCTGTTTTGGAGCGGGTCGGTTTTGAGTCGCAGGGGCGCATTAGTGATGCTCGTCGGCGGAAATTGCCGCAATAGCATCTGAATTTGTTGTTTATCCTGGGGCGACAAATCAGACTGGTTCTCCAGATAGTTTCGTAGTTGACCAGCGACATTCCCCGTGCGCGAAACATCATATCCTTTTGTTTGCAGAGTCTCCAAGAGTTGACGATAGACTTCATTTGTACCGAGCTGCCGGATATGCTCGGCGTGATCTTGTTGCAGGCGTTCCCGGGCTTCTTCGGTCTTTTTGTAAAGCGCCTGGAATTCGTCTGCGTTTTGCCGTTCAATCCCAGCCAGTTGATTAGTGTATTCCCGCGACTCGCTCAAAAGCACCCGCCCCCATTGCGTTAAGTCTTCCAGATCTTTGCGGCTGACGACCAATTCCATCTGCCGGGCTTGAACGATATCCTGGGGTGAGAGTTCTTTGACCCAAAAGCCATCGCTTCGGGACGGGGCCGGCTTTTGTCCCACCAGCGCCAGGGGTGGCGCAATCACGGTGTTCCAAGTGCATCCCACCACCGGGAAAAGCACCGAATCGGCGGCAAAATGCCAAGTGCCTTTGGCGGTTGAGTTAACCATATAGTAACCCGGAACCACACCCCCACCCCAGGCGGTGCCCAGTACGGTTCCGGCAAGTCCCACGGGAATCCGGACCGCGGTATCAACGGTGCCTTCCAGCAAGGCCCACGGATAGGCCAACCACCAGCCGAAAACACGGCGCGAGGAGCGTGTCTGGGCATTGTCAAAATAATTTCCCCAAGCGCGGGGGACCCCTTTCACGGTGAACTGATAAAGACAATCGTCATAAGCCCATTCAAACGCATCGCCGCTGTTACGGGCCAGATCCCGATACTTATCCGGCTGAACATATTCCGCGAAATCATTCCCGGTTCGTTTGAGATAAGTCCAAGTCCTGCGTGCAGGGGTTACATAGCCCGGCACAATCCAAACATCATACCACCGGCCCTGAGAATCCTGAATTCGCCCGGTTCCAATCAATTGCTTTTTTTGTTGGAGCGACAGGAAATATCCAGGATCAGCCGATGAGGGCGTTCCTGCGGGTCTCGGCGCGGTCGTCGCACACCCTACCAGAAAAACAACCCCGCAAACCACCAACGTTAAACGGATGATCGTATTCATCTACGCCCTTCGTGAAGTATTAAACAACGACTCGCTCGGTTTCATGTTTGTACGATAGCGAACGCCCCTTAACAATAATAAATCGATATGGCGTAACAACCTGTTGTTTAAGCCGGGACGATTCAGTTGCGATGATGAAATTGGGAACTACAATACGACGAACATCCTGACAGGCAATTGATTATGAAGATCAAAGCCATCAGCAATGCAGTTGAAAAGTTAACCGCCGAAAGGTAATAGCGATTTCCGGGGTGGGCCGGGCGGTCCCTCGCACGGCCTTCGATAAAGAAAGAAGAGAATATCCCGCCGCAGGGACGCGTCGGGCCACCTCGGAAACGCACACCAACTGAACCGTTCCGGCTAAGGACATTTCCCGTCGAAGCCATTCTGTTTTTGGAAGAGAAATCCGTCGGCAGGCCCTTGACTCCAGCTCAGCCGAGTGTCATCATCCTATTAAGTTAAGCATTATGCTGGCCCGGTTGACCGGGGCAGGCATCCCAACAATAACGGGTCAGACAAGGCGACACACAAGGAGAAGCCATGCTTAAGGAATTAATGGAAAAGATTCAGAGTCTAGCAGGCAACCGCGATACCTTCGATCCCGCACAACTGAACGATCCCGTGGCCTTACAAACGGAATGGACACCCGCCAAAGGTGGTGGATCAAACTTCCGGACCCATAAATTGGTTTCGGCCAATTCCAACCGAATGGAATTCCGGGCTTCCTTTGGCGCCTTGGCGTTCTATTTTCTTTTCCTGTTGATCGGATTGGGCGTACTGATCGCCTTTTCGTATTTTAAATTTTCATCGGGCGGATTTTCGTTCCGGGCGGAAACGCTCGTCCCGTTGGTTTTGGGCCTGATCTTCGCGACGATCGGGGGCTGCATGCTTTACTTCGGAACGATCCCGATTGTTTTCGACAAACGGGAAGGGTATTTCTGGAAAGGGCGCAAGGCACCCGAAGAGGTGTTCGACAAAAATGCGATCAAAAGCCTGACCAAACTTGACGAGATTCATGCGATACAGCTCATTTCGGAATACTGTCGCGGCAATAAAAGTTCATACTATAGCTATGAAATCAACCTCGTCTTAAAAAATGGCAAGCGCATCAATGTTATTGATCACGGCAATCAGAACAAACTCCGAAGCGACGCCGCCACTCTTGCTGAGTTCTTGCAAAAACCGATTTGGGATGCGATCTAACAATTAATTCAGTTCTCGATCTCTCACCCGCCGGCGGTCGCTTTCAAAACCGCCTGGTAACCCCATTCGTCCCACTCGGGTTTGACGCCGATCCCCGCCAGATCGGGATAGTTTTTCATAATCAGGAAGCCCTTAAAGGTCCGGACCATCCGCTCCGCCTCGGACTCGATTAATGCCCGGTTGCCCGTCGGCAGAATTTTTTGAATGTCGATCGGCGACCAAAGGGCCACCTTTTTCTCTTTGAACTTGGCCGCCAGGGCCGGGAAATCATAGGCCACCGGCTGGTCGAATTGGAAACAATCGATTCCGGCCGCGACCAAGTCGTCAATCAATAGCCAGTTGTACCCGCAGGAATGCATGAAGACCCGTAATCCGCACTCATGCGCCGCTCCCGTCAGCTTCAGATAATGCTTACGAAACACATCGCGCCACATTTCCGGGCTCATTAATAATCGATCTTGTACGCCCAGATCCTCGCAATAAAAAATACCCTCCGCCCCGCTCTTCGCCGCCAGATGGATAACCTTGACCAGCAGATCTGTTACCTTCTCGTGCAAACACTCGATTTCATCCCGATATTCGATCAAATCCATGAAATAGATTTCCATTTTGCGCAAATATCGACTGGTGGCAAAAATCCATCCGGGAACGAAAAATAGTTTGAATTTGTCGGTCGGCGCAGAATACCGCTGACGCAGTTCCTCATACCGGCGGGGATCGTCGTAATCCGGAAACTTGAGATTTGGCAGAACGGACCAATCCTGAATCGCCGGCCGGTAGACTTCCCCGCTCTGGCTGCCCACGCGCATCCGTCGCCAAACATTGCCCCATTCGTCATCAGAGTATTCCATCTCACCTTCAACCCAGCGCTTTTCGGTAAAGGTTAGAGACGGCCCGATCCCGCCCCCCAGGAAATCATTGCACCGATTCCCGTCAAAATTAAGCCCACACCGGTCGGGGGAAGCATGCGTCAGATTAGCCAGAATGATTTCGCGCGATGTCATGCTCATACGGATTCCGCCTCTCAATTGTAC
>Ga0118677_10008671_pt1 | contig 16208 bp, 6 predicted proteins | sample AliMusrvi5mmetaG_FD_86154 | JGI IMG/M metagenome (GOLD analysis project Ga0118677, IMG submission 86154) | reverse complement strand
TTAATTTTTCCATCGTGGATTTCTCTTCCTTATTCAAATTTTCAGGGATATAAACGCCAATATTGACCAGCAAATCACCAGTTCCGTAACGATTTACATTAGGTAACCCTTTACCACGCAAACGAAGTACTTTGCCTGGTTGTGTTCCCGGTGCAATGGTCACTTTTACTTTCCCTTCCACGGTTGGGACTTCCACCGAACCTCCCAACGTTGCCAGAGGTACAGTCAGTAAAAGATTATATATTAAATCATTTTCGTCACGAATCAGTTCAGGATGTGCTTCTTCCTCTACCAATACCAATAAATCACCGTTCACTCCTCCCCTACGCGCGGCATTTCCTTTTCCGCTCATCGACAGCTGCATGCCTTCCATTACACCGGCTGGGATATTGATAATAATCACTTCATCTTCACGTACGATGCCTTCGCCATTACAATAAGAACATTTATCCTTAATTATTTTGCCATCACCGCCACAAGTAGGACATTCAGCAGCAGTTTGCATTTGACCAAGAATGGTATTTTGTACACGCATTACACGCCCCTGACCATTACAAGTGGTACAAGTAGTTGTTGATGAACCATGAGCTCCACCAGTTCCATTACAATGCGAGCAGGAAACCTGTTTTTTTACTTTAATTTTCTTTTCAACGCCGGTTGCTATTTCGGCTAATGTAAGTTTTACTTTGACACGTAAATCGGAACCACGGCGAACACGTTGTCCACCGCCTCGTTGATTACCTCCAAAACCACCAAACCCTCCAAAATGACCACCAAAAATATCACCGAAATGGGAGAAAATATCTTCCATATTCATGTTTCCACCAAATCCTCCACCTCCTGCAGCACTACCAACTCCAGCGTGTCCAAACTGATCATAACGCTGGCGTTTTTGCTCATCACTTAAGATTTCATAAGCTTCGGCGGCTTCCTTGAATTTTTCTTCAGAGGCTTTATCACCAGGGTTTTTATCAGGGTGATACTGAATAGCTTTCTTTCGATAAGCCTTCTTTATTTCATCTGCCGATGCTGATTTGGAAACCCCCAGTATTTCGTAGTAATCTCTTTTTGACATATTTTTAATGTGCTAATAAAGAAGATTAACCACAATAGGCACAATGCAAAAGAAAAAATCTTTTTTGGGCATACCGGATTATCACTTCTTAAATTTCTTTTTTTCTTTAAATTGAACCTGAATATAGACAGATATTTACTTGCCTATCTACAAGATTACTCACCTACAATTACTTTTGAAAAACGAATTACTTTTTCATTCAATGTATACCCTTTCGATACACAATCAATAATTTTGCCTTTCAGTTCTTCTGTTGGTGCAGGGAAAGTCGTAATTGCTTCGTGAAATTCAGTATTAAAATTTTCATTTTCAGTTGGAATTGCTTTCACACCATTTTGAATTAAAAAAGATATAAATTTTGAATAAATTAAATCTACACCATCTTTTACAGCCTGAACATCTTGCGAAGTTTCCATTGCTTTCAGTCCACGTTCGAAATCGTCAACTAAAGGAAGCATATCCGCCAATAATTTTTCTCCTGCAGTTTTAACCAGATCCATCCGTTCCTTGAGCGTACGTTTGCGATAATTGTCAAATTCAGCCATTAAACGAAGATTTTTATCATTCAATTCGGCACATTTCTGAACCATCACTTCAATTTCGTCAACAATCTGATCAGCAGCCTGCTCGGTTGTTTCTGTATTTTCCTGAGCTTGTATTGTTTCAGGAGTCTCAATGGTTTCCTTAATTTCAGGATTTTCTTCTGTATGTTTTGTTTTTTTCATATAACAGGTAAATATTTACTTATTTAATTGATTTCTATCGATTTTTTTTAGTTTTTTCTGTCATTAATTCCAAATTACGCAAAGAACCGCAAAGCTTTATTCTAAGTTGATCATTTGAATAGCCAACATATAAAAAACCTTTGTGAAACTTATTGGTATTAGCAGTTTTATTAAAATAAATACTAAACCTATTGATTTTTAAAGACAAAACTACTTAAACAATAATTTTGCCAAAACACCCGAATTCCGTTTTTGGCAGAAATCGGGTGGCAGAATGTCAGAATTTTGTGGTAAGTTGACAGTTTTTTGTTGATAGCTGGCAGTTAATAATTCCAGCACATACATAGTTATTAATTATGAACGACTTTCAACCATTTTACAAAGTTAGCCGGATCTTCATCAAAGGTATAAGATGTATTCAACGGCTTACCATTATTATCAAGCATTACATAAAACGGTTGTGCATTGGCTCCAAATTTGAAACGCTGCAGATAACTCCATTTATCACCTATGGTTTCAATAATTGTTGTGCGTCCATTTTCCTGCACTTCGTAAGGTTTGGCCAATGCAGTTTTATCATCAACAAATAAAGAAATCAACACAAAATCATTTTTCAACAAGTCTTTCACCGACGGATCAGTCCAAACTGAAGCTTCCATTTTACGGCAATTCACACAACCAAAACCTGAAAAATCTACTACTACAGGTAATTTCTTTTGAGCAGCATAAGCCATTCCCTGATCATAATCTGTAAAAGCAGGATGAACTTCATTGTTGTATAAATTAAAATCCTGAGTGTAAAGCGGTGGTGCAAATGCGCTAATTGATTTTAGCGGTGCGCCCCACAAACCAGGAATCATATAAACTGAGAATGCAAATGAAACTATGGCTATAAACACACTCAACACTGATGTATGCTTGGATTCACTATCGTGCGAAAAACGTAATTTTCCAAGTAAATAAAAGCCTAGTAATGCAAAAATAACGATCCATATTGCCAGAAATACTTCACGGTCAAGAATGTGCCAACCGTATGCCAAATCGGCAACAGAAAAGAATTTAAGTGCCAATGCCAATTCTAAGAATGCCAACACCACTTTGACAGAATTCAACCACCCGCCGGACTTTGGCAGTGATTTCAACCACGATGGGAAAAGTGCAAATAAGCTAAACGGAATGGATAAAGCTACAGCAAAACCCAACATGCCTATAGCAGGTGCCAAAATAGAACCACTGGTCGAAACTTGTACGAGTAATGTGCCAATAATAGGTCCGGTGCATGAAAAAGACACCAGAACCAATGTAAATGCCATAAACATGATGCTAATAAATCCGGCAGTAGAATCAGCTTTTGCATCTAGTTTTGTCGTCCACGAAGCAGGTAATGTAAATTCGAATGCACCAAAAAACGAAATTGCAAAAACCACTAACAGCGCAAAGAATAACAGATTGAAAATGGCATTAGTAGATAAACTGTTTAGTGCGCTTGCACCAAAAATGAGAGTTATCAAAATACCCATCGTTACATAAATAAATATAATAGCCAAGCCATACAAAACTGCATCGCGTTGACCACGTTTCTTATTTTCCGAACGTTTCAGGAAGAAACTTACAGTCATGGGAATAATTGGCCATACACATGGAGTAAATAAAGCCAGAAATCCGCCTAGCAGCCCGGCCAGAAAAATCAGCCATAATGAAGTTGTTCCTACTGAACCTTCAGTATTTCCAAAGTTTTTTAATTCGTCTATTACGGGTGTCCAATAATCGGTCGTTTCAGTAGCCGTTGGTGGTGTTTGTATTTTAGTTATACTATCGGCAGAAAGAACTGTTTGTGTTTTTGCTTGCTGAACGCCCAAGTTAAATGAATTCTTAGTAGGAGGCAAGCAGCTCTCATCGTTACACGACATTGATTCTACATATCCTTTAATCTTTATTTTTGAAGGATCAGTAAACTTGATTTTCTGTACAAAAACAGCTTCGTTCACATACCAGCTGATATCCATATCAAAATTGACGTCGTGAGCTCTTAACAGCTTTGACAAAGCCTGCAGTTCGCCAACTTTAGCTGCATTTTCCATTTTTTCAAAAACCACAGAGGTCGCCTTTGGTCCGCCATCGGGAATATCGATTCCATACAAATGCCAACCCTCATCTATTAATGCACGGATTTGAATATCAGCCGTTGATTTCCCCGTCAGGTTAAGTTTATAGCTCCATTTAACCGGCTCGTAAATCTGAGCAAATGTTGCTGCACATAAAACAGCGATAACCAATGTAAGTATAATTTTTCTTATCATAGAAATAATTTTGAAACAAAAATATTGTTTTTACAAAAACAAATGAATGTAAGTAGTTACAAGTAGATAGTTACAAGTAAAAAGTAAAAAGTCTGATTATCTGAATATTGCTTTTAGAAATCATATCAATAATTATTATTTATTACTTACATTTTTATTAATATTTTATTAATATCATCAAGAACCGATTTAACACCATTTCTGGTGACTCCTAACGGGTAAGCATAAACTTAAAACTAACACCAAAGTTGGACGAAGACACCGGAAAAGATGAAGAGATGAGCGGTGTACTTGCCTGACGATCGTAAAACAATTGTATATTTACCTTCGAGCTGAACACATAATCTGCTATAATTTTCAACGTAAACAGCTTATTACCGCTCGATGCTTGCGTAATATTTTCCTCTACTTTACGCAATAATGTTTTAATATCTTTGTATGAAAAATCGGCACTTAACTTCAAATCATTTTTGATTTTGGATTGCTGATCGGATTTTAGTTTCAGAATCACATCGAAATCCTTCAGTAAATAACCTACACCAACAACAAATTCATCCGAGCTGGACTCAATCAATTGCGTACTAGATAGATTCAGTACCATATTGCGTTGTTTGCGGTATTCCAGCTTACCTGTCATACTGTTTTTCATAGCCACATTCACTCCAATCAACGGGCTGAATTGTTCGCTCAAAGAAACATCTGAAATATCATATGGCGAAGACGGAATTGCTTTTTGGGCATCTTGTACATCGCCCACATAGCCAAAAGCACTACCGGAACCCATAGCAACCCAAGTTGAATAAGAAGTATAAGAACCAATGCTGTATCTACAAGTATAAGCGTGTGTCAAACTAACTGATTTAAAATGATCTTTCACCCAACCGATGTTCGACAGTCCATCATAACTTATCCGCCAGTTTGGCAAAATACTCAACAATGACAAAAACGGGTTAGTATCCACTGAATTCACATCGCGCCCTGTATATGCAGCCAAGAACGAAGGAATAAGTACATCGGCTGAATTTAAATCAAATGTTCCTTTCGAAGGATCATATGTTCCTGTTATATTGTTATTCTTCAAAAAACCGGTTGTAGGATAATCCGTACCTGTGTATTTTGAATTTAATCTTGTAGCAATAACCTGACGGTTACTAAGCAATTTTTCAAACAATTCAGAACTATAATTATGGTTAGCATCGCCGATTGGTTTAAATGCCGTTGACAAAGCCATCATTGTAATATTATAGCTTCCATTATATGTTTTGGGCATTCCATCAAACATAAACTGAATGCTGGTATTTTTGGCTTCATAACGTTTGGCATTCAAATCAATCTTAAATCCTGGAATTGGTTCAACAGACACTTTCACATCTAAATCAGAAGTGTAAGCCATTGTAGCAGGATTCACGATAGAATCATTTTTATACAACCAACCTTTAGAATCAAAATTATCAATTGTATTATCATCGAAAATTCCAAAAGTAAATTCATAACCCGGAGCGGTAATTCCACCTCTTTGTTGCTGTCCGATAAAGCCCGGCGTTGGCAAAAACCCTGGTAACACCATACTGTTTGACTGGCGGTAAGTGATTGAACCACGACGAACCATCATCAATGTACGAGCCACAAAATCAACGGTTGTTTTTGCTGAGCTCTGTACATTCGGATCCAAACTTGCCATTGTCAACAAAATGCTGTCTGCGCTTACTGACGGTGTAATTTCAATAGTTGTTGCACTCTTAGTTTTGTAATTCACCAAAACAGGTTTACCTGATTTATCGATAGCAGTGAATCTTAGTTTTTCACTTCCCAACCGGTGATTAATGGTAATCAGTTTACCTTTTTCCAGATTCACTTTCTGCGTGTAAGTTTTCGATTGGAACTTCTGTTTATTTGCATTATTCATCTGAGAAGAAAACCTTTTGTTAACTTCTTTCAAATATTTCACCTTATTATAGAAATTCTCAAAATTCAACTGAACATCACCTTGCCAAGCTCCCATTGAAGTGGCTATATTTCCCAAATCAGTTTCATTTCCTTTGATTTGAGCCATTTTATTCCAATTATAAGTAGAATTATAAGAAGCATTGGCTGTAACCCAGTCAAATAATGGAATTTTATTAATCGGCAGATTCCACGAAGCAGTGAAAACCTGCTGATAAGTGTACGGAGTTCCAAGTTTGCGTATGCTTGACAATACAGAATCACGCCATTGTGCGTAATATTCTTTACCAATTTCAGGGGTGAAATATGGTTCAGCTATATTAGAATTCATTGCAGTCTGGAAACTGAATTTAATAGCTTTAGTCAAATCATATTTAATATCAAACTGGCGATTCCACATAAAGTCTTTACTGAAAGTCAGATCCATTGGTAGTGCTCCACCTGAAACATCTGCATTTAATTCACGTAGTTTGACTTGTGAAAATTGCCGGTTCATGCTGGTATTGAAATTCAACGCTGAAGGCAAATAATAGAAATTAAAATCCTTGATCAGTTTAAAAACAGGATTATCCAATGCTTTTACTTTTTTGAACGGTTCAACCGGTTTCGGATTGAAAGAGAAATTATAAACAACCGAAGCACGTTCAACTTTCGTAAAATTCTTTTCAATGTCGGCACTATGTTGGTTCGTTTCATTGTAGGCATAAGTAAACGATACATTCGCCGGGTCGTAAAACTGGGGAGTTTTACTCTTTATATTTATTTTCGCTCCGGAAACATTAAAACTTTTTGTTGTATTTACAGTCTGTGAAACCATCAATAAAGTATCACGTTTTTGCTGAGTAGTTTCAATATTCAACGCTTCGGATAAAAGCACATCCTGATCAAGCGGGTTATATTTCGGCGAAACAGTTTCATTGGTATAAGAAAAATAAGCCGGTATTTTGAATTTAGCCTGCTCCGGCAAGAAACGACCCAAATCCAATGATGTTGAGAAATTCATTTGATACAAATCATCCTTTCTGCGGTTAGTTACATTACTTTCAATACTTCCATAACCGGCTGTTTCAACACGACCCGATAGATTCACTGTTCCCAAATCGGATAATCCAACAGCCAGATTTCCCATGGCAGCCCATCCGCCCGATTCATCGAATTGCGACATACGCATTTCATCCACCCATATTTCACCTGATTTAGCTGAAGTGCCTGCATTTCTGACACCAATCATAATATTTTGAACATCAGATATAGAAGGATTGCCAACTATTGTAATTTTATTCAGCGGTTTATCCGGATCATAAACAGTATATGGTATTAAATTGGATACCATGCCAGATGAATTTTGCTTTTCCTTATTCCGTTTGAGCTTGGCACCGGTCAGTGATTCAAAAGGAAAGTCAAACATATTTTCGGGATACCATACTTTTTGACGATCAGCTAAACTTTCTCCATTGTATAACACTCCACCGGGAGTCAAACGAAGTGGGATTTCATATTCGTAGTAATTGTTTACTAAATCTGATCCCAGACGAACAAAACAAGTCAATTCATTATCATTCAGGTTCTGAACATCATCAGTCATTTTTTCGGCATGTACAAACATTTGCAAGCGTTTGTACTGGCGCATGTCATAAGCTGTGTTTTTATAAACTCCACGTGCATCACCCGGTGACAAATCGGTTACGCGCAAAACCATCGACTGTTCGTTCAGTTGCAAAAGAGCTGGTTGACCAGGATCTGTTTCACGGGTGATTCCCGGAGGTAAAACATAGTTTACCGGTGATTTACTGGCATTTTCTTCGATGTTCACCGCCTGTACATCTAATTCTCCATTTGTAGTTGGAATATTTGTTGAAGTATATAACGCTTTTGTATAATTGCGCCATTCACCTCGTACCAATTCAAGTGTTGCAAAACGCAAAGTGGCGGAATCCTGAAAATTAGTCATGAACATCCGAATGAAACGGATAGATTTAAAATTGCGGATACTACCTATTTTATCTTCGTATTCCTGGATTGGAATTTTAAACTGATACCATTTGACTATCTCGGTTTTATTATTTTCATGCGTAACATTCGCGCTAACTATATCCGTAATATGATTTCTTCCAATCGCCATCGAGTCAGGGTTAATTCGAACGTGATACTGGTAATATTTTTCATATTCATTAAGTGTATTATCACCATTTACATCTTCCATATCGGGTAATGACGTGGATGAAGTTGAATATTTTTCAGTTATATCATTAGCATCAGGCGAATTGCCTTCCGTACCATTATAATGTTTATAGCGAGTCAAAATCGGTAGTTGTTCATTATCATAGTCTGTGCCACGGTAAAAATGATAATTATCGCCAGCAGGATCATTTAACGGAGAAAACTTATCATTTTCCATTCGTTGCAGCTCAGCAGGATCAGTTATATTTGCTTTAACCTGATCAACATAGTTTTTGTAAGTTGGATAAGTAAACTCGCTTTCGGTAGACAAACCATCCAAACCAACGTCCTGATTTTTCCGATCGCCTGAAAATGCTGTAACTGTTGACTGAATTTTCGGCACACGCCCCCAAACCGTGGTGTCTGTTTTGGTGACATCACCATCAATAGGTAAACCATGTTCAAATGCTTTTTTACCATCTTTTAGGATGTCTTCGCTGACATCACCAAGGTTAAAATACAAATCACCCTTCTTATCTGTAGTAATTCCGTCATTTACATACGGATCCATCATCCAGAACTCTATATATTCGATATTCGAAGTTTCGAAATCGGTAGCATCTAGTTTTCGCATAATTCCACCCCAACGACTAGAAGGATCATTCAGCGTACCATCAGATTTATTCATACCTGCTGAAGTAGCCGTTGGTAAAACATCTAAGTTATACGGACCACGTTCTTTAGGATAGAACGACAAGTTCATAATCGTCATACGTGGCGATTTGGTAATGTCAATTTGCTTATTTGGGAAAATTTCCTGCTCCAATACACTTCTGGTTAAATTATTCGATTTTGCATCGGCATTGTTACGTATATAAGAAGGAGTTGTAGTTCTAATTTCATTAAAAAGCGGATCGACATAATACCATGCTAACAGCCCACGATTTTTACCATAGTCAACATTATTACTTAATGCAGCCTCGGGAAACAATCCTCCATTCGGGTTATATGGTGTAGCTGCCAGATACCAGTTTACAGGATAATGAATGTCAATAGCTGTTTTGGTCGATTCAAAATCGTCAATATAAGCCAAACCAGCTTTACTAACTACGCTTGAATGACCAGGTATTAATTGCGCAAACTCTGCGTTCAGCGCAATAGTTGACGGCTTGGTGGCATTCACAAACGGCAATTTATCAAGCATGTTTGTAAGCCATTGAGACTCAGTTCGCCAAGACGTATTCAACCCCCAAATTGTATTTGAAATAGGCTCACTTCCTATATTTACTTTGGTGGTCAACGGCATTTCGGAAAGGTGCATAATGGTTCCGCCCAAACTGAAATCCTTATTGAATTTATATTCCAAATGTGTTCCAAACAACGATTTGCGTTGCATGCTAAACATAGATTGGTTCTCCAGTTTCACATCAATATTGGTACCCGATTCTATCAGGGATTTATTCAAAATAGAGACAGTTCCCATGGTATAATCAACCGTATAGTCCACATTTTCGACCAATGTAGCACCACCGGCAGTTACTGTTACTGATCCACGGGGAATGTTCATGGCATTCAAGCGGATTTCAGAACCTGACGTTGCTTTATACTCCCCAACGAGTTTAAATTTATTTTTTTCGCTAGTTTCCTGAGCAACTACTAAAGTGGAGTCGTACAATTCTTGGTATATGTATTTCTTAACCAAATTAGATGCACTTCCTTTGACATAATGCGAATCAATAGCTTTAGCCAAATGACCTCCAAAAGGCTCAAGTACCGGGAAAATAATTCTACCTGATGTTGGAAGAATGGTATACCCCTCTATAAAGTCAAACTTGCCATCAGGATTTGGAGCATTTTTAGAGTCCAGTTTATCCAGATTCATAACCCGAAGTAGAATTTTGTTTTTTGTCGAATCACCCTCTGTAATATACTGCATATCAGTTCCTATAGAATCATTCCGATAGACGATATTCAATTTGAAATTGTCTTTTTGAATATCCAGCCCACCTAAATCGTACACGTTTTTCATCATCAAATCCCACATTTTCAAATGTGGTGACTGGGCTGTACTTTTCAATAATTTTACAATTAATGCATTGGGTGAAGTTATATTATCCGTCGATAATTCACCCACTTGATACACCTGGCCACCAAACGTATATTCGTATGATACACCAAGCACTTCGTCAGGATTCAGGGCATTTCGTAAAGAGATAAAACCAAGTGTTGAATTCAGGGTATATTCCGATGGGTCAAGTTTGCGCGCACTTTCTAATTTTTCGTAATCTTCACCACCAATAATTCCGGTAGAACTAGGATAATTAGTTAACAAAACAGAATTGGTTTGTTGTATATTACGAACATCTTGAATGTTTGTTACTTCTTTATACAGTTTGTTGGCGGTATTTTGTGGAAGTTTACTCATAACAGTATTATCAAGCCAATGAGCATTATCAATACTATCTCTCTCCCCCAAATCCATAAAAGCTACGATATTGCGAGCCTGGTCGTAGTTTCCACGTTTGTTGGTAACCCAAACTTCCACACGGTTAATGGTGATTCCGGATGAAATATACGGAAGTTTGCTCATGGCACTTTCGAAATTATTGCGGAAATAATGTGCCAGAAAGAAGTGGCGGTTATCGTCGTAATTATCAATACTTACATCGAATTTGGTGGTTTGTGCACCGCCTTTTGAGCTGACGGTTTGTGTCTGCGATTCCTGTTGCGAAGCAATAGCCGACACGCTCAGCCGTCCGAACTGCAAATCGGTTTTTACACCAAACAAAGCCGTGCTTCCCGAAATCAACGAACTGTTCAGTTGCATGCTTACGTTTCCGGCTTCAATACTTTTAATAATATCGTCTTCCTTGCCTTTATAGGCCAATTTCACCATTTTCTGGTCGAAATCAAAACTCGATTGGGTATTATAATTCAGACCGAAATTTACTTTATCACCTACGGTACCGGTCACATTCAACTGAATCTTTTCATCAAAATTAAAACTGCCTGTTTGACGCATTCGCTCCGTTAGTGCCGGATTGTCAATTTTATTACTTTTATAGCCAAATATCAATTCAGCCGAACCTTGCGTTTTTATCTGAACACCACCCGGACCGAAAATTTTATCGACCGGACCGATATTGAATTTCATATCGGAAATAGAAAACTTATCTTCGTTGTTTTTTTCAATTTTGCTATTCTTTTCTTTCCAGTACTTCTGCAAATCATTTTTTGCCGAATAATTCCGATATTCCTGCTCAGTCATCAAAAATGGCGTGGTAATTTCCGTTTCACCCACCAAAGTCCGCAGGATATAATTTCCGGATTTGGTATCATATTCCACAACAGATTTCACATTCTCCGGTTTGGGAGCATCCATTGGGTATTTCGTATTTAGTTCTTCGTAAGAGTTTTGGGTGAATTTCTTAATCGGGAAAGTTGGCGTTGGCTGCTTGTCTGAGTCAGCCGGAGCAACCACCATCTCAGCTTCGGGACTGGCTGCTATGTTTTCAGTTGCCGTTACTAAAGCATAAGCGGAACTAAAAAGAATACCGCAAAAAAGAATTATAGTGAATGTTTTATTGGAAAATATCATAAATATTACTCGTATTCATTTACAAAACTATCAACCGACAACTATCAACTGTCAGTTAATTTACATCATTTTCAATGCTAACTTTATTAATTGCTCCACTTTGAGTGCCGGTTGTTCCTTGATAATCTTTTCAACTGTTTTTTGTGAAGCCGCAGCCGCAAAACCAAGCATAACCAATGCCGACACAGCTTCTTCTTTATGTTCACTGTTTGCATTTGATGCAAAACCTGGAATTTCATTTCCGCCTGTACCTTTTATAATTTTATCCTTCAGGTCAACGATAATCCGCTGGGCCGTTTTTATACCGATACCTTTTATAGCATTCAATGCAGAAACATTGCCCGAAGCAATCATTTCCTTAATTTCCTCTGCTGAATACGATGACATAATCATTCGTGCAGTATTGGCACCAATTCCTGAAACAGAAATCAGTAACAAAAACAAGTGCCGCTCACCTTGCAACTGGAAACCGTAAAGCACATGCGCATCTTCACGGATAGCTTCATAAATAAACAATTTGGCAGAAGTTTGTTCGCCCAGAAAAGAAAAAGTAGGAAGCGTAATTTGCACGAGATAGCCTATCCCACTCGTTTCGAGTACAACGTAAGCTGGTGTCAGTTCGGCAATTTCGCCTTTTATGTAGTCAATCATTTAATCGTTTTTAGATGAAGTTTTATTCTTAATTTTAACTTGCAAATATACTCATTATTTGCGACCTCTCCAAAATGAAATGCATCATTCAAGCCTGTGCATTAGAAGCATTGAAATTAATAACGATATATTTAAATAATTAGTACTAAACAGCCTAAAAAAGTATTTTATATTGGTAAAATATTTCCTTTAAGAAATTATTATTCGGAATTTGATAATTCGTATTGGAAGTATTTTGAGCAAATTTCCAATGATTTTCCAACGATTTATAATGTATGTAACTATTAATGTTTTGGTTTGTTTATTATCAAAAAGTTAGTTCATCAATTTTCCGGAAGTTGTTTCAAGTCATGCTATTTGATTTTCACAATTAACACGAATGTTTTTTAAATAATTTCATAATTAATTGGTATGAAAAAGATTTTTCCTTTTATTTTGATTCTTCTATTTGATATTCAACTATTTGCAGGTTCCATTATAAAAGGTAAAATTGTTGATTTTGACGACCAGTCCCCACTTCAATATGTGGATATAGTATTATTCAAGCAAGGTTCCAAAAGTCTTATAAGCGGAACAACAAACGACTCATTAGGTGTATTTGCCTTTCCTTCGGTGGACGATGGAATATATACCCTTCGTTTTACTTTAATAGAATATTCCACGCTGGTCAGGATTGTAGCTGTAAATGGGCAAACTGTTAATCTTGGTGCTATACAATTAAAAGAAAATGTTCAAAAGCTAGGTGAAGTTGAAGTGGTGGCTCAAACACCTCAAGTGCGATTTGAAGCTGACAAAAAAGTATTTAATGTAGATGAGAATATTTCAGCCGCAGGAGGTTCGGCTAGTGATATTTTAAAAAACATTCCTTCTGTCAATGTAGATGTACAAGGAAATGTATCGGGTACAGGATTATATATACGCTACAAGGAACGAGGGCTGGAGCCTAGGTCGAACTAAGTAATTTATTCTCTCTCTTTTTTGAATATATTGAAAATAATATTAACTTATAAAACCTCTACTAAACTTTTAGGAGTAGACCCAATATTTGATTAATAAGTTATGCTATTTTGTTTTTACGAATCAATAAGTCGTTTAGCAAACTCAATCGCACTTTCATTAAACCATGAAAAAGATAACAAGTAATTAGCAGATTTATCTTCTGCAATTACTTGTTATCCAAATGAAAGAATATAGTGATTAGTGAACAGTTTATTTTATATAAATTCTATTAATATCTCTGTAACCAGTTTTATTTGTGTACCAGTCGGTATAACTGCCTCCACGAGTAATTGCCCAGTTGTTAAACATTAAATATGTTTTAGTAATATCTTCTTTTTCTGCCGGATAATCGAACTGTACAGGTATATTTAGTGCCCATGGTAAATATTTATCCGACATATAATATTTTCCTTTTGATGGGTTAGAGTTATCCTGACCTTTACCAAATAATGTTATATCGGCCAACGATGTAGGAGTACTTCCCGGAAGATGAACTTCCCTACCACGTTCTTCATTCACTACAATAAATGGATTGAAAGGTGCTCCACCTAATTCGGCTGTTGTAACCGGATTTACAAAGCTTATTTTTATGTTTACTGCAGAAGGTGTAATATATGTGGAATTACTTATAGTGTTTATAAATCCACCTGTTAAACTACTTGATAACAAATTGTATGCATCATCGAAAGCAACAATCACAGCTTTATCTTGATTAGCTTCAGTTCCATTTTGATTAAGAGTGAAAAGTTTTTTTGTGAAAAGTTGTCCTGTAACTGAAGCTACATTTGATGCTGTGGTGTTGAATTGAATTGCAAATGCATTGTGATAATGTGCCCCGACAGCTCTTAAAGTCAGATTAGCTTCAATATCAACCACTTTGTTTTGGGCATTAGTTACTTGATTAAAGTTATAATCTACGACCATGTCATTAAAATCATAATCGCCTTTGTAAGGCCATAAATCTTCGAATGCCAATGTGGCGTTTTGTCCTTTTGAAGGATAGTAATTATTATGAGCTCGGGTTGGATCGGTTGGATAATCATCTGAAATATCTGGTACACCATCACCATCTTTATCTACTGTACTGACAATTTGTTTATATGGGCTTTTGTCAATTGCCTCAGCAGGATTTGATACGGCGTAAAAAACCACATCATTAAAATCATTGTCACTTCCATTATCACGGCGCATATCTTCAAAACTAATTATTAACAAGTCTCTTGTAGCATCATATAATGTGATATTATGTTTCTTCTTAGTCACATCTGGTTCTGGATTAAATAAATAGTTTGAATAATATGCTACACTATTGTCAACTGTTTTTACGGTACTGCCACTCCATCCATTGGCATATAAAAACCAAGCAACAGAAGAACCAGCAGGAAATATTTTAGAATATTGTTTTGTGACAGGATTTAAATATAACAATTGAACTTTATCGCCAGACGTTAAACCTCCACCTGAATTTGTATAAGATGAATTTGGGAAAATTACGATTTTATTTTTAACGTCACTTGCTGTTGCTGGAGGTGTGTCAGTTTGATAGGTATAATATGCCAATGTATTCAAATATCCGGCACCTTCATGTAGAAATGTTAGATACACTTCTGCATCCTTAGTAACTTTTATACTTCCATCGTTAGAATTATCCAAGAAAGCAGGATGAGACGTTAATAATGATATGTATTCAGGCAATGTTGCTGTTAAGTCAGCCATCAAAGTATTTGATATTACATCTCTTGGGGTAATTAAATATTTAGGTACTCCTTGATTATCCCAAGGATACACATTATTATTTACATCTACTGTACCTAAAGTGTAAAAACCATTAACCATAGAGGTAGCAGGATTTGGTAATGCTGGTAATCCTATTACTTTTTGTCTAACTTTTGCACTAACATTGCTTGCAGAACTTCCACCAATTACAACTTTCATATCAGTTGAACTGATTTTTACTGTTTGTAATTGAGGCAATCCAATCCGATCCACCAAAACCGTTAAACTATCTACCGTAGTGGCAGGAGAAATCTGAGATTCAAGCTCTCCATTTGAATTAGTTGTACCTGTATAAATCAGATAATTTTCATTATCCGATTTTATAGTACCATCAGCATTCATAGGATTATACGTGTAGAGTTTTACATTCACACCATCAACCGGCTGATTAGAATTGTTTAAAGTAGTAACTTTAATATTTAAGGTTTGAGTAGTTTTGAAATCAAATCCCGCAAATGTAGAATTTAAACTAATTTGATTATTCTGATCACTTAAACAGGATGCCAATGATAATGCAAGTCCTAAAATAACAAGTATTCGATTTGTAGATTTAATTGGGTTCATATAATTGCGTTTTAAAAATTATTGATATGGTTTTAGAAATATATAACCTTTATTCAACTAGTGTGCCATAGAATTAATATGCTGTATTTCAGTTAATTCTGTATTAGTATGAATAAATAATTACTTCGGAAACGAACATCTATGTTCAAAAATGAAGTTTTTATCTTGATTTTTAGATTTCCAAACTATACTTTTAAAGTCTTCGGTAAAGACTCGCTGCTGTACTATTGTATCGTGTGGCATTACTAAATCAATCTACCCAAGCGATATAAGTAGTAAGAATTATATAATGTTATTGGTATAGGCGTTTAGAGCGCAGGACTTTTAGTACCTTTACCAAATGGAAAAAGGTTTATATATGGGGTTGAATTCAATTGAATTTCACAGGCGGTTTCAGAGCGATGAAGACTGTTTAG
>Ga0118677_10004287_pt2 | contig 16208 bp, 17 predicted proteins | sample AliMusrvi5mmetaG_FD_86154 | JGI IMG/M metagenome (GOLD analysis project Ga0118677, IMG submission 86154) | reverse complement strand
ATTAACATGTCATAATTGTATTGATTAATTGACAATATGGCCATTATGACCCTTGAATTTTTCAAGCCGGCTACCCTTGCGGGGATGACATTGCGGAACCGCATCATACGTGCCGCCACGCATGAAAGTCTGGCCGACGGGAGCGGAGCGCCGGGTGCGGCTCATGAAAAACTCTACAAGGCGCTTGCGAAAGGCGGGGCTGGCGCCATCATTACCGGCTATGCGGGTGTGCAGCAGGACGGGAAGAGCAGTCTCGCAAACATGCTGATGATAAACGATGACTCGCTGATTCCTGCATACCGGAAGCTCACTGATGCGGTTCACGATCACGGGACACCGATCATCCTGCAGATTGCCCATTGCGGACGCCAGACCCGTTCGGCGGTAACCGGTATGCCTACAGTCGCCCCTTCGCCGCTGAAGGACTTCATTTTCAACGAGGAGAGACCGCACGAACTCAGTGAAGGGGAGATTGAAACAATCATCGGCAGCTTTGTTGCGGCTGCCGGGCGGGCAAGAAAAGCGGGGTTTGACGGTGTCCAGCTCCATCTGGCACACGGTTACCTCCTTGCAGAGTTCCTTTCAAGCTATACGAACCGGCGCCGCGATCGATGGGGAGGACCGATTGCGAACAAGTTCCGCATTATCGCGGAAATACTCCGCCGCATAAGGGCAGAGGAGGGCGACTATCCCGTGCTGGTCAAAATCAACGGATTTGATCACCGGCGGAAAGGGATGCGGCCTCTTGAAGCTGTAGAAATCGCCCGTCTTCTTGAAGCTTCGGGATGTTCGGCCATAGAGGTTTCTTCGGGCACAGTGGAGGAGGGGCTTTCAATCATGCGGGGGCCTGTCTTTCCTTCAGAAGCGCTGCTTGCAAGCAACTTCAAGTTCAAGTCGCTTCCTGCACCGCTCAAGAAAGTCCTTGCCCCTCTGCTTCGCCTGACCATGCCATCGCCCAAGCCATGGAGAGGGTACAATCTCGATGCCGCAAAAGCGATCAGGCAGGCAGTCTCGATTCCCGTCATTGCCGTCGGCGGCCTCCATACGCTTGAGAATATCACCAGTGTGCTTGAGAGCGGCACAGCTGATTTTATTTCCATGTCGCGCCCGTTCGTTATCGAGCCGAACATTGTGCGAAAGCTTCAGGAGGGAAGGCACGCTGCATCGCGCTGCATTGAGTGCAACTACTGTGCAATCATGATTGAGGAGTACCCCCTCAGGTGCTGGTTCGGCAAGCTTCCCTCGAAGCAGCCCGCATAGGCTGACTGAGTCCACGCTCTGAAAATCTATCGTCTTAAGCAGAGCATTTCCAGTGTAACTTGTTAAGCCATGATCGCATAAAAGCAGTTTGTGCGTTCAGAAGCAGGGATGCTGTGTCGTTTCCATCACCAAACGGATGATTGGTGTTACATCAAGCCAAACCGGAGGGCTTATTTCCAAAATAACGTGAACATCATTTTGATAATCCGGCAGTATGCCGTACAATACAAGAAACTGATTCTTATACATATGTCATCAATCGTTAAAAATGCATCGAAAGCCAGGCTTGAAGCCAGGGTTAGTGTAGAAGTGCATAACAAAATCAAGCGGGCAGCTGAACTTCAAGGCCGGACAATTACAGATTTTATTGTTGCTGCCGCTCAAGACGCAGCTCAACATGCGATTGAACAGGCCGAAATCATTCGAATCTCCCTTGATGATCAGGAGACATTTGCCAAAGCATTGATTAATCCTCCAGAGCCGGTAGCTGCTTTACGACGTGCTTTTGAAAGACGGAAAGCCTTGTTGCAGCCAAAATGAATTCGACCCTTTTTCGTATGGCTCCTCTGGACATGGCCTGCAACCGCAACTTATTTTCCTGTGGGTCAATAGCCTTAGATCAGTATTTTTATCACCAGGTGTCACAGGATTTTAAACGAAACGTAACATCCTGCTTTGTTGCACTTGATAGTGATGAGCGCATAGCCGGTTATTACACCCTTTCTTCTGCAAGTGTAGCCTTAACAGATTTACCAGAAGCTACCATCAAAAAACTACCGCGTTATCCCACTGTACCTACTGCCCGTTTAGGACGGTTGGCCGTCGATAATACATACAAGAGAATGGGATTAGGCGGGGCATTGCTGGCGGATGCATTTTCGCGAGTCATAAATTCCGGTATCGGCATCTATGCCATCATTGTAGACGCCAAAAATGAAATGGCTGCTGATTTCTATCGTTACTTTGGATTCATACCGCTCTCATATTTACCGGAAACATTGTTCCTGCCAGTAGAAACAATAAAAAAATCGATGAAGAAGTAAGTTGAGTCAAGAAGTTCCGCCAATATTGGCGATAGGATATCTGCTTATTCCGGCAATATTTTGTTGCATGTAACGGATTTTTAACCTACGTTTCATGTAACATTGTTCAATAAATACAAAATAATGAAGAGGTGCAACATGGCTGGAGTTGTTGAACGGGTACAAAAACACAGGGCAAGTTTACGCAAGGCAGGAATGCGGCCAGTGCAAATCTGGGTTCCTGATACGCGACACGAGGGATTTGCGGAGGAGTGCAAGCGGCAATCAGCACTGATCAAAAATGACCAGCAGGAAAAAGAGGTTTTGCGGTTTTTAGATGAAACAGCAGACTGCGAAGGCTGGAAAGCATGAAGAGAGGCGATCTTGTTACCATTGCGCTTCAAGGTGATTACGGCAAACCCCGCCCTGCCCTTGTTGTTCAGTCCGATTTGTTTTCTGAACACCCTTCTGTGACAATCCTGCCCGTGACAAGCGACCTTCGAAAAGCTCCGTTATTTCGGATTGACGTTGAGCCTACAGCAGGAACCAACCTGAAAAACAGATCGCAGGTGATGGTCGATAAGGTTCAAACCGTACCCTGTGAAAAAGTCGGAGCTGCCTTCGGTCAGCTCGACGATGCTGCAATGTTGTCGATTAATCGAGCTCTCGCCGTGTGGCTTGGTTTTGCTTGAGCACCAGTACGGGAAGAGCTGTTTATTAACTGCTGATTGACTTCATGGCCTGTATCAACACCAATGGATTATGCGCTGAATCAAAAACCGGAATGACCTCCTTACCGGTGTCAAAGAGCCCGTAAACAGCCATCTGTGCTGTTCTTACGGAATACTCAACTGTAAACACGCAATCCTCTGCTGCCTCTGCAAACTGACCCAGGAATGCAAAGTTGGCAGCTCCTTCAGGTATGACGTCAGGTCGGTCCCCTTTTGCGCGGGGCATAAACAGACTATCGACAAAGGGCATGGCTACAGGGATGCAATTGACTTTTCCAGCCTCGACAACGGGTTTCATCAAATCCTGCACTTTCAGGTGATACCAGAGCTCTTCAAGCATCTCCTCGCCATTGCAATCGGACATTCTCTTTTTGATAGAGTTGCCTTCTCTATCCGGGTATAAGCCATAACCCCAGAATATCTTCACATCCTTCGGCTGATTCGGAAAATGGGGTTGGCGGGCGATGACAATCGACATCAACCAATTTGAGTCAAGCAGGGTTACCAGACCTCCCGTTCCATCGAGATTTCCTGAAAAGTTCTCCATATAGTCATGGAAGGTGCTGTCTTTCAACGTGGCGGTAAAGGAGTACCATTTCTGCAAGTCTATGTTGTCGCTGAAGACCCCGGGTTTACCGAACAACTTGTCCTTTGCCGCGATTTTCTCCCACAGCATCCATGAACCCGAGGATGCCTTGTCTTTCAGGACAGCTGCCCGAGCCCATGTTCCATTATCCGTACTTTCCGTAATAGAGCCATTCGTTATAAACACATAATCATCGGGTCGTAGAGCGATCTCTTTTTCGATGCCGTTCGCATCAATCAAATGGATGACCGTTGCGGTCTTTTTGTCGGCGGAAAGCTCGAAATCAATATCAATGACTCTGGTTTTTGTTTGAAAATTGACGCCTTTCTTTTCCAGGTATCTCGTCAGAGGAACAATATCAGAGTGATACTGGTTGTATTTTGTCCTCATAACACCGCCGAGCCGGTAGAGTCCCGCCACCAGATGCATGAAACGTTTCATGTATCTGCGCATTTCGGCAAGGCTGCTCCATTTCTGGAAGGCGAACATGGTCGTCCAAATGTACCAGAAATTGGAGTGAAAAAATTCATCTGAAAACCAGTCTTCAATACGCTTGTTGTCAAGGGCATTCTCGGAAATAAACGTCAGCCGTACCAAGTCAAACTGATCTTTTATTGATAAGCCATACTTAGATACATCCACTTTCTTTCCATCCCTCAACAGGCGGGCCTGGGCATTGGAAACAAATCGTTCGTTAAATTCAAAGGTTTCATCCCTGACAGAAATTGCGGGATCATCATACGACGGTATGCATGAAAGGAGATCCCAATAACACTCATAATGTTTCTCGTGCATTCTTCCGCCACGCACTACAAACCCGGTCTCAATGTCTCCCGAGCCATCGCATGCACCACCAAGGATTGCATCCTGTTCAAGAATAAAAATATTTTCTCCCGATACGCCTGCGTCCTTGACCAAATAGACCGCACTTGCAAGTGATGCAATGCCGGAACCTACCAGATAGACTTTTGAATTTTTAGAGTTACTGTTTTTAACACGTTCCATCATAACTGACTCCATGTTTGCATCCATTGCTTAACCACCTGACAGATTGATCTATCCTCATATTTAAGGCTACAGATGTTATAACAGACTCTGTCTACTGATGATTCCTTCACATTACAGTTTGTGGTGATCATTAAAGGAGGCAATCTTCCATCACATAAAAGGTTTATTTCCGTTTCATTATATTCATATTTTATGGGCATACTGGAGGGAGGTAATGCATAGGGCTTATGCGACTGATATGACCGATGGGATTTATAGAGCTTGCTATCAATGGTGAACAATAATTCGATGAGTGCTATGGGGTTTGCGCTTAAGCTGCTTGGGCTGCGTAGTCACAGCTGCAAGGAACTTGAGCAGAAACTTTTGAAAAAGGGGTACACTGTTGAGAACATCGGGGCCATACTTGAGAAACTGACTAAGCAGGGAGTTCTCGACGACCTTTTGTTCGGCACGGCATTGATACAAAGCCGTTCAAGGCGAAAACCGTCGGGGAAACGTAAAATAGGTGCGGAGCTGAGAAAAAAGGGCGTTTCGGAATCAATTATCGGCGAACTGCTGAAAGAGTACGACAGCGCAGAGCTTTGTTACCAAGCTGCAGAGAAAAAAATCAGTTCTCTGCATGGGGCAACTGAGGCCTGCAGGCAAAAGAAACTTGAAGTTTTTCTGTATAACCGGGGATTTGAATGGAAAGATATTCAATTCGTCATCAAGAAATTTTTTAAACCCGGCACAGATTTTGAGGATTTTGATTAGAGTATGTCACCCTGCACAAGCGAGCCGACCTTCTCTCCCTGCAGCAATCTGGTAAAATTCCCTTTTTCGTTCATGTTCATTACCACAATTGGCAATGCATTTTCCCTGCATAGGGTGATTGCGGTCATATCCATAACCCGGAGATTTTTGCGGATAACATCGAGATAGGATATTTTGGTGTAAAACAGCGCATCAGGATTTTTTTCAGGATCAGAATCGTAGACTCCATCAACTCTGGTACCTTTAACAATAACATCGGCTTCTATCTCTATTGCCCTCAATGCGGCAGCGGTATCAGTCGTAAAATAGGGGTTTCCTGTGCCGGCACCGAAAATAACCACTCTCCCCTTTTCAAGGTGGCGAATTGCTCTCCGTCTGATAAAAGGCTCGGCCATCTGCTCCATTTTGATAGCTGTCTGAAGACGGGTATAGACACCCTTGCGCTCAAGAACATCCTGAAAAGCTATGGAGTTGATAACCGTTGCAAGCATACCCATGTAGTCGGCCTGTACCCGATCCATCTTGGCTGCAGCTTCTGACACGCCGCGGAATATATTGCCACCTCCGATAACCAAAGCGATTTCGGCACCTAACTGACGTGCCTCTTTGATTTCTTCGGCATAACGTTCAAGCATTTCAATATTGATACCGTAGCCATCTTGCCCTGCAAGTGCTTCACCGCTTAATTTCAGCAAGATGCGCTTATACTGCAGCATATCTTTATTCTCCAAAATAATGGATTGGAAAAGTAATCACGTGTCAACTCTATTTAAAAAAAAAGCCTCGTATTACGAGGCTTTTTTTTTATTCTCCCAACTGATAGCGGACAAATCCTATAACATCGACTTTCGACTCGTGCTTCTTTCGGAACTCCTGGAGAACATCAGAAACCTTCGTGGTATTATCTTTGATAAAGAACTGCTCGGATAGCACTACCTCCTGGTAATACTTTTCAAGTCTGCCCTGAACAATCTTGTCGACAAATTCTTCCTTCTTACCCTGACTGAGTGCCTGCTGTTTATAAATTTCTGACTCTGATGCAATATAATCAGCTGGTACTGCTGACCGATCAGTAACTATCGGGGCAGCTGCCACTACCTGCATGGCAAGATCCTTGGCAAGCTCCCTGACGGCTTCCGGATTATCGGTAGCTACATGAATGATTGCGCCAAGCTGCGCACCTGGATGTGTATAGGCCTCGACAAGTCCATCCTGAGCATCACAGAATACAAGACGCTTGAGATTTATCTTTTCACCGAGTTTTCCGGTCATTGTCTTAATGGCATCGTCAACTGTTTCACCACCATAGGCTTCACCCAGAGTAAGTTTCAACAGGGCTTCGGCGGTTGTACTATGAGTTGACAGAGCAAGGTCGCCAAGTGCATTGGCAAAACCTGTAAAAACATCACCTCGAGCAACAAAATCAGTTTCGCAGTTGAGCTCAAGAATAACTCCTGTCTTATGATCAGGGGTTATTTTTATACATACCATACCTTCCCGAGCCTCTTTATCTGCGCGTTTGGCTGCGAGTGCCGCTCCTTTCTTGCGAAGATAGTCTATGGCTTTCTGCACATCACCACCTGTTTCGTCAAGGGCTTTTTTGCAGTCCATCATTCCTACACCTGTTATATCACGAAGATTTTTTACATCTTTTGCTGAAATCTGGCTCATTGAACGTTCATTCTGATTTATTATAAACTCTACTTATTCGCTGATTTCTTCTTTTCCGCCATCCTCTTCCACTTCATCCAGGTCGGCAAGGACTTCCTGTTCCACTTTAAGCGCACGTGCATTAATGACTGTATCGGCAACGGCTGTAACCATAAGCTTGATAGAGCGGATAGCGTCGTCGTTTGCAGGAATTACAAAATCAACCAGTTCAGGATCGCAGTTGGTATCGACCATTGCGATAATTGGAATACCAAGTGAACGGGCTTCCTTGATAGCAATATGCTCTTTCTTGATGTCCACAATGAATAGTGCGGCAGGAAGCCTTGTCATGGTGGCAATGCCACCGAGAATCCTCATCAGCTTTTCCTTTTCGCGGGCAAGCATGAGTCGTTCTTTTTTGGTAATCATGTCAAAGGTGCCATCGGTCGCCATTCTGTCGATGGAGTTCATGCGCCTGATGCTCTGGCGAATGGTCTGGAAATTGGTAAGCATACCTCCGAGCCAGCGTTCGCAAACGTAAGGCATGCCTGCACGTTCTGCCTCTTCGGAAATAATGTGTTTCGCCTGTTTTTTTGTACCGACAAACATGATTTCCCTGCCTGTCTGTGCGATTGCTTCAAGAGCTTTAAGCGCTTCATCGGCAAGCACGACGGTTTTCTGCAGATCAATAATGTGAACACCGTTTTTTTCCATGAAAATGTACGGCTTCATTTTCGGACACCAGCGGCGGGCAAGGTGACCGAAGTGGACTCCTGCACGGAGCATCTCTTCGAGCTGAAAATGTGACATTTGTTGTGTTCCTGTTATTTAGTTATTCCTCTACCATGTATATACTGACCGGTATCCGGCGCAGGGCGCCAGACACTTCCGGAAAGCTTCATCTGAACAGTGATCAGATTGACATGATATGCGAAGTTGTTTTTTGTAAAAGCAATAAAATAATTCGTATTAACGCTTTGAGAACTGGAAACGTTTGCGGGCTTTTTTGCGTCCGAATTTTTTCCGTTCAACCATGCGGGGATCTCTGGTCAGAAGCTTTTCTGTTTTAAGGACTGCACGAGCGGCTTCGTCAAACTCAGTTAAAGCGCGGGCAATTGCAAGACTGACTGCTCCGGACTGACCGCTGACACCGCCACCGTGTACATTGACTTTGATGTCAAACTGTTCTGATTTTTCGGTAATCACAAGAGGCCTGAGAGCCTGCTGACGCTTGAATTCATCCTTAAAATACTCTTCTACCGGCAACTTATTGATAATAATCCGGCCCTTTCCCGGAGTTACAATCGCTCGAGCCACCGAGGTTTTACGGCGACCTACTGTATCGATAACCTCTTTCATTCCCAATTCTTTATTGTTTAGTTGACTTTCATTTCAGCAGGAGACTGCGACGCATGAGGGTGCTCTGAACCTGAATAAACCTTGAGTTTCCTGAAAAGCTGGCGACCGAGATTATTGTGCGGCAACATTCCCCAGACTGCATTTTCGATAACTCTTTCAGGTCTTTTCTTCAGAAGATCCTTGACGTGATCAATTTTTACACCGCCAGGATAATGAGAGTGAGAAAAGTAGCTTTTCTGATCTTCTTTTTTGCCAGACAAAGCGACTTTATCGGCATTGGTCACCACAATAAAATCACCTGTATCGATATGTGGAGTAAACTGCGGTTTATGCTTGCCTCGAAGGACTTTTGCAATCTCTGAAGCCATTCTGCCCAGCACCTGCCCATCTGCATCGATGACATACCACTTACGATCAACTTCTGCTGGCTTTGCCGAATATGTTTTGAAACTTATCGTCTTGCTCATGCTCTTACTATAGAATTAACTGGACTTTTGCGGAAAATAAAGTTCATCAATGTAAATTATTCCACTTAATTCTACAAATTATACCTTATATCTAATCAGGAATTCCAAGAGAGGTCGATTTTACTTTTTTTTACCAAGACTGTATTTGTTCTTATGAAGCCTTTAATTGCTTTGGTTGGTAGGCCAAACGTCGGTAAATCTACCTTATTTAACAGAATCTTACGCCAGAGAAGTGCCATCGTTGACAGTACGCCGGGGGTCACGCGAGATCGGCACATTTCTGAGGGCGAGTGGCAGGGTAAACAGTTCCTTCTGATGGATACGGGTGGCTATAACGCTGATGCAGATGTCATCAGTATGGCTATGCTTGAGCAGACGCTGATGGCCATCCGTGAAGCTGATATTGTTATTTTTCTGACCGATGCCCGTGCCGGCCTTTCGTATGAAGACCTTGAACTTGCAAGGCTGCTGCAGCGGACATTTCAGCACAAACAGCTTTTTTTTGCGGTCAATAAGGTCGAAACTCCGCAACTTACCATTGACGCAGAGTCATTTATAAGTACTGGATTCACGAAGCCCTATTTTATATCTGCAAAAGATGGCTCCGGTGTTGCCGATATGCTTGATGACATTCTTGAAGCACTGCCTTCGTTGGAAAAAACTGCCGGCGAAGAGGATAGTGCCATCCCGCTTGCTGTGGTCGGGAGACCAAATGTCGGAAAATCGAGTTTTGTCAATGCTCTGCTGGGTTCCAACCGTCTGATTGTTTCAAACATCCCTGGCACAACCCGGGATGCCATCGACAGCCGTTTTATACGTAAGCAGCAGGAGTTCATTCTGATCGATACCGCCGGATTGCGAAAAAGAACGAAGATCGATGCCGGCATAGAGTATTACAGTTCGCTGAGAACAGAAAAAGCCATTGAGCGATGCGATGTTGCTCTGGTAATGCTGGATGCGGAGCCGGGAATTGAAAAGCAGGATATGAAAATTATCAATATGGCTGTTGAGAGGAAAAAGGGTGCATTGCTTCTCATCAACAAATGGGACCTGATCGAAAAGGATTCTAAAACAAGCAAAATTTATGAAGATAACCTGCGCTTAAACATGGGAAACCTTTCTTATGTACCGGTTCTCTTTATTTCTGCACTGACCAAAAAAAATCTCTATCGGGCGATTGATACTGCTCAGGAAATCAGCCGAAACCGATCGCGCAAAATCACGACCAGCGTGCTCAACAAATTCCTTGAGGAAGCACTTTCGCAAACACATGTTTCGACAAAATCGGGTAAGGAGTTAAAAATCAAGTACATGACGCAGATCAATGCAGCTTGGCCGGTATTTGCATTTTTCTGTAATGACCCATTGCTTGTTCAGAATAATTTCAGAAAGTTTCTTGAAAACAAACTGCGCGAACAGTTCAGTCTGGATGGAGTTCCCATTTCGATGCGTTTTCTTCAGAAATAGAGAGTGTAATCGAGAGAAACCGCCTTTTTTAATGCAACATCAACGTAAAGAATCGTATGTCGACAGTCACTGAAGCACAAATCATAGAAGCACTGAGCTCAGTCCAGGAACCTGACCTGAAAAAAGATCTTATCACTCTCGCCATGGTTGAGGATATTATTCTTGACAGCGATAACAATGTATCGTTTACTGTAGTGCTTACCACTCCGGCATGTCCTTTGAAAGAGCAGATCAAGCAGTCCTGCATCGACTCCATCAGAACCCATGTGCCTGAAGCAGCGGCAATTGAGGTTAACATGACTTCAAAAGTAACCTCATCCTGCAGTCATCATCACTGCAATCATGAGCGCCCATTACAACAGGTAAAAAATATTATTGCTGTAGCATCCGGAAAAGGCGGTGTTGGAAAATCGACCTTTGCGGTAAACCTTGCCGTAGCTCTTGCTAAAACCGGTGCAAAAGTCGGCCTGATAGATGCTGACCTTTATGGACCGAGCATTCCAACCATGTTTGGCATGCAGAATGCAAAACCAGAAATGGCAGGAAAGAACATTGTTCCTCTTGAGAAGTATGGTGTAAAACTTATGTCGATAGGCTTTCTGATCGAAACAGAAACCGCGCTACTATGGCGAGGCCCCATGGCTTCGAGCGCTATCAAACAGTTTATCAGTGAAGTGGAGTGGAAAGAACTTGACTACCTGATTTTTGATTTTCCGCCGGGTACGGGTGATATTCAGATAACCATTGCCCAGACGATTCCGTTAAGCGGCGCGATTATTGTTACAACACCGCAGGATGTGGCACTTGCTGATGTGTCGAAAGCTGTCAGCATGTTCCGCAAGGTCAATGTTCCTCTTCTGGGTCTGGTGGAAAATATGAGTTATTACGAACTTCCGGACGGAACCAGAGACTTTATTTTCGGGCACCATGGCGGAGAAATATTTGCAAGAACCCAGAACATTCCATTTCTCGGTGAAATACCGATCGACAGAGCTGTCCGGGAAGGGGGTGACAATGGAATACCTTATGTTCTTGGCCATCCTGATTCTGCAACATCGAATGCAATCATTCGAGCATCAATGGAGGTTGCCCGCAGGGTTTCCATAACCAATGCGGAACACGCAGAACAACATTCATAACTTTGATATTGTTTTTTTGCGCTAGAGGTTTGATATTAGCTCTATCAGTAACGAAACAAACGTCATTTTTTCTTCATTGTAAACCAATTATAACATGAGCAGCAGTAAGGATTATCTTCCAAATAGCGATGCACTTTACGACAGGGTTATTGCCTCACTTGAAACTGTACGTCCTTATCTGCAAGTTGACGGGGGTGACTGTCAGCTTGTAGGCATTTCAAAGGATTTTGTTGTGGATGTCAAGCTGCTTGGTGCATGCGGGTCATGCCCGATGAGCACCCTTACGTTGCGTGCGGGAGTTGAACAGGCTATTAAAAAAGCAAATCCGGAAATTGTACGCGTCGAGTCGGTTTAATACCTTTATCAGTCAAGATTTTTCAATAAAAGCTCCAGGGAGTCCTCATTGTCGATGAGGACTTCTCTTGCTCTGCTTCCATCAGCTTCACTGACAATCCCGTTGAATTCGAGCTGGTCCATAACCCTTCCGGCCCGGCTGAATCCCAGACGCAAACGTCTTTGCAGCATTGAGACACTTGCCTGCTGATGGAGTACAACAAGTCTTGCTGCATCATTAAACATTTCGTCTCTCTTGTCATTGTCCTGATTTCCCGATGACTGAAGCCCGTTACCTTTCTGCTGATCAGGTTCCGGCAGCTCATACATAATTTTCAGTGCCGGCTGTGAACCGATAAATGAGGTAATCTCTTCAACCTCACCTGAAGAGACATAAGGCCCCTGAATACGCATGGCTTTCGGCTGATCGGAAGGCTGATAGAGCATATCTCCACTACCGAGCAGCTGTTCGGCTCCGTAACCATCAAGGATGGTGCGTGAATCTACTCCGCTCGCCACCTGGAAAGCAATGCGTGCCGGAAAGTTGGCCTTGATAATACCGGTGATGACATTAACCGAGGGGCGCTGTGTCGCAACTATCAGATGAATTCCGACAGCCCTGGCAAGCTGGGCTATCCGGGTGATAGGCTCTTCAACTTCCCTTCGGGCGGTAATCATGAGATCTGCAAGTTCATCAATAACTACGACGATGTAAGGCAGTTGCTCGTCCGGAAAACGACGATTGTAGTCCCTGATGTTTCGGACGCCCGCTTTTTCAAGAGTTTCATAACGGAACTCCATCTCTTTTACCACGCACTTCAACGCATAGACTGCCTTCTGGGAATCGGTTATAATCTGCTCGTCAATACCGGGAAAACGCACAAGAAAATGATTTTTAAGATGCTGGTACTGAAAGAGTTCAACTCTTTTAGGGTCGATCATGACAAACTTCACCTTATCCGGGTCGCAGGCATAAAGCAGGCTGGAGATAATAACATTGATACAGACAGACTTTCCAGCTCCTGTTGCTCCGGCAATGAGGAGATGCGGCATGGCTGCCAAATCAGCAATATAGACTTCATTCGCGATGGTTTTCCCGAGAACGATCGGCAGCGTCATTGTGCTGTTTTTGAATTTCTCGACTTGCAGGACTGAACGAAGCCATACCGTTTTAGGCTTTGCATTAGGGATTTCAACTCCGACAGCGTTTTTGCCTGGAATGGGAGCAATAATACGGATACCTCTTGCCGATAGCGCCATGGCAAGGTCATTTTCGAGAGATATAACCCGGCTGACCTTGACATCAGGTGCAAGCTCGCATTCAAACAGCGTCACTCGCGGACCGACCGTGGTAGTAATTCTGACAACATCAATATTGAAGATCTTGAGTTTTTCAAGCAGTTTTCGTTTGCTTTCGGAGAGATGGTGCTCATCTATCTGATCATCATCCTCAGGAACTTTTTCGAGGAGGTCAATTGAGGGAAAGCGGTATGCTTCGCGGTCTTTGGTGCGAACTTTAAGGCTGCGTGCATCGAGGTCAGCCGCGATTTCGTGAACGGCTTCCTGAATGATCATTTCCGGCTCGCCAGGAAGCTTCGGCTGCTGTTTCGGTTCAGATATCAAAAGAGCAACAGGTTCCGATAAAGCCGGCTGTCCAAATGTCAAGGAAGGCTTTTCTTGCTTCACCACTTTATGTGCCTCCGTTGACTGCCGTTTATTTTTCGCTCTCAGTTTTCGCTTTTCCTCTTTTTTTTTACGTCTCTCTGCAAACCATGCGTTCATGCCGGCAAAAGGCTTCATAACCATGTTTTTAATGGCAATCGATGCCTGCCGGAAATCGGAGGACATTCCCCGTCCGGTATAAATAGTCAAAACAACAGCAAGAACACCAAGCAGAACCCATGCACCCGCTTCTCCTATAACCTTCAGTTTTTCTGCAAGCATTCTTCCGATCGTCCCGGCCATACTATCACTGAATGGAGTGGAAGTGAGGCCAAACATGGCTTCGATATCGACTGACATTACAGTGCTGTAAAGAAAAAATTTCAACGCTGGTTTAAGACTTTTAGCGCGAAAAAGTGACCAGCCCCAGAAAAATATGGCCGTGAACGGAAGGATAACCGGATAACCATACGTATGGATAAAAAAGGAGGAAAGCTTAACCCCTAAAGGCCCGAAAGGATTATGAATGGTCTCGGCAGCATCTCTGGCTGCCTTGCTGAAAATATCGTGCCAGGCCAGAGTCGCAAAACTTGCTTCATCTTCGGGATGGAAACTCAAGAGAAAGCTGATCAGAAAAAATGATATAAGCATAAATCCGATGCCTGACAACTCTCGCTTCAGCGACTCCCTGTCATGAGTCTGTCCCCTTGCTCCTCTTTTTTCTTTCTTCATTTTCACTTGTGCAATCTCTCCTTGATACCTTTTTACTGACCGCTTAAAGAGGTTGTAACAAAAGGCAGAGTTCTGATCCTACCGGTATGGAAAGTACCGCGAACCTCAACCAGTACAGGAGTTCCAGGATTTATATATTCGCGTACAATACTGCAGGTTCCTATAGGCTCCTGCAGTGTCGGTGAGAGAGTGCCGCTGCACACCCAGCCAATTTCCTGATGGTCGGTATTATAAACCTTAAACCCCTGGCGTGGAAGAACTCGACCATTCAGACTGAAGCCTGCCACTCCACGCTTTAGATTGAGTTCAACCTGCTGACATGCCTCCTTACCTATAAAATGTCCTTTATTTATTTTTACCACCCATTTCAATCTGGCCTCAAGTGGATTTGTGTCTTGATCAATCTCATGCCCATACAGTGAATACCCCATCTCAAGACGAAGGGTATCGCGCGCGCCAAGACCTACAGGCTGAATGTTAAACTCTTTCCCCGCTGCAATAAGAGCCTCCCATAAAGTCAACGCAATATCGTTAGGCATACATATTTCCACACCATTTTCGCCAGTGTAACCGGTTCGAGCTATGATAAGCTCGGAGCCCTGAAATGACGCGTTACCAAACTGAAATAAGCCAAGCGATTCTGTAGAAAATGCAGGGAATACAATCTTGAGAATGTTCAGAGCAAACGGTCCCTGAAGAGCAATCAATGAATGCCGATCAGTATGATCTTCAAGATCAACTCCTTCAAAAGCAGTGATATGCTGCTGCATCCATTCGAAATCTTTTGGAGCATTGCTTGCATTGACTATAAGAAAATAGGTATCACGATCAATGCGATAGATAATAAGATCATCTACGATACCGCCATGAGGATAGAGCATGAGGTTGTACTGAGCATGACCCGCTTCCAGTTTTTCCAGGTCGTTCGTTGTAAGGTACTGTAGAAAATCCTTGGCGCGTGTGCCTTTAACGTAAAAGTTTCCCATATGGGAGACGTCAAAAAGCCCTGCCGCATTTCTGACAGCCTTATGCTCGGCAATAATTCCCGAATACTGAACAGGCATAAGATAGCCGCCAAAATCGATAATTTTTGCTCCAGCCTGCTGATGCCAGGAGAACAATGCTGTTTTTTTCATAACTGCTTTCTGCTAATTTGATTAAGCTGTGCTACAACTGACTGTAAAAAAACATTTAAACAGGAAAATCAAAGCGTTTTATTTCGAAGTACGGATATATTTTTTCATGGTCATACTCCACTGTTTCCCCAGTTGTATGAAGACATGGAGGTTGATAGAGTTAACAGTTCATGACTCTTAACGTTCAGCTTATAAGACGCTCAACAGTAAAGACTCCCTGAACTTTTTTCACTTTGTCCATAAGAGTAGTGAGTTTGTCTGCATTCCGAACATAGACCATAAGCGTACCAACAAACATCCCATCACGGGCATGAAGAGAGATACTGCGGATATTGGTATCGAATTTAGAGATGACCGTCGTAATCTGATTGATAATGCCTATGCGATCTTCACCGACTATCTTTATTCCTGCAAGAAAATCGGTTTCAACCTTACGGTTCCATGATACAGAGACAACTCGCTCACTTTTCAGCAGATTTTCATTACTGACGTTGACGCAGTTCTTGCGGTGAATCTTTACAACTCCTTCCGTTGTAACAAATCCTATGACATCATCACCAGGTACAGGTTGACAGCACTTGGCATAAGAATAGGCAATATTGCTCATACCGGCAATAATGACCTCGTCCTTTTTTACCGATGTACCTTCCTGCTCCTGTTCCTGACGGGCTTTCTGAAGATAATCCTCAACCTCACGAGCTTCGTCAAGAGGAGTTTTCGCCGCTGGTTCATCCTTACGGGATCCGGTCACCCTCTCAATAACCTCTTCACCATTAATCTGCTGACTGGCCAGAGCACTGAAAAAATCTGCAGGGGTTTTAATCCCATACCGTTTCACCTGCCGAATGATATCGTTATCGGAAAAAAGCTTTTTTGTTCCTGACAGCATTTTTTCCCATATAC
>Ga0118677_10008670_pt1 | contig 16210 bp, 15 predicted proteins | sample AliMusrvi5mmetaG_FD_86154 | JGI IMG/M metagenome (GOLD analysis project Ga0118677, IMG submission 86154) | reverse complement strand
GGAACGGTTCCAGGCCCTTGCGAGGGCGCGCGCCGAACGCATGCGGGCCCTGGCCGGAAGCGACGGGCGGCCCGTTCCCCTGGCGCGGTTGGCCCTGTCCGAAATCCTGGGTTCCTCCGGGGACGAAGAGAACGCCCGGACGGCCTTCGATTCGGTGCCCCTGGCGTCCCTGGACGACGCGGACCTGGTCCGCCTGTGGGCACGACGGGGCGTCGAACTTCGACGCGCGGACGGCGAGCGGGCCGGGCTGCTGGCCCTGTATGCGGCCCTGTCGGCCCACCCGGCCCTGGAGGCCCCCGACCGGCTGGCATTCGCCGGACGATACGTGGCGGAACTGCTGCGCGGCCGGCCCGCCTCCCGCCGTGGGGCCGTCCTGGAATCGGCTTTGGCCGACGCGCCTCCCGGTTCCGATCTGGCGTTCCGGCTGGACCTGGAAGTGCGCCTGTCGCCCCTGGGCAGCGGCGACCCCGAGGCCGTGCGCAAGGCCGTGTTCGATCTGTACCGCGGGACGTTGAGTGCGCCCGAGGCGGGTTCGCCGGCGGACGGGAGCAATGCCGAGCGCCGCAAGGTGCTGGCGCTGGCCACGGCCCGCCGATCGGCCGCGGCCGACGCCGAGTCGGTCACCTACAATTTCGCCAACACCTGGGCATCTGGCGTGCGCAGGGCCAGCCCCGACCGGAAGACCGCGGAAGCCCTGTACCGGGCCGTCGTCCTGGACCGGGCGTGGGGCGATCTGGCTGCAGGCAACGCCGCGGACGCCCGGGGACGCTTCTGGGAAGTGACGCTTCAGACCGGCGCCCTGGAGGCGCACGCTGGCTTCGTCGAATCGCGGCTGGCCGAGGGGAAGGACGACCTCGACGCGACCTACGCGAAACGCTTCAAGGACGCGCCGGACGACCCGGAGCCGGCCTTCATGCGGGCGTACCGGATCGCCCGGGACGTTCCGGGCCTCGCCGATCCCGCAGAGGCCGGGCGGGCCGTGGAACGGGCCGACGCGCTCGCCGCTGGCGTCGCCGAGGCTCGTCCGAACACCTGGGAAATCCACCTCCTGCGAGGGTTCCTGGCGCATCGCCGCCACCTGGGTACCGGCGATCCGAAAGCGGCGGAGGATGCGTCGGCGGAGTATGCGCTGGCCCTGGACCTTGCACGGGACGCACCCCGGGCCCGCGCAACGCTCCTGCTGGAAGCCGGGCTGCTGCAGGCGTCGATCGGCAACACTGCCGCAGCGTTGCGGTACCTCGACGACCGGGCCCGGCTGCCCTTCGCGACCCCGGGCGCCGAACTGGCGCTGCGGCTGGCGAGGGCCCGGTGCCTGTTCCTGTCGGACCGCGACGTCGAGGCCGCCGACGAGGCCGACCTCGGCGTCGCCCTGACGGATGCCCACGCCGAGCTCGCCGCCCACAGGGCGCGGGCCCTCGATCGCGCTGCTCTGTACGCGTTCGCCGCGGGACGCCCGGACGTCGCCGCCGATCGGTATGCCCGCCTGCGCCCGCTGGCCGAGGCGGCCGCGGGAACACCCACCGGGGTGCTGAACCTGGCCCGCCTGGACCTGGCGTCTGGCGCCGCGCTGCTGGCGGCCGGGCAGGTGCCACAGGCAGGGGTCGCCCTCGCCCGGGCCCGGCAGGCGTTTGACGCGATGGTCGCGCTGCCCGCCCCGGAGCCGGAGTTCCCGGGGCGCGCGCCCGGGATGCGACCCTTCGACCGCCTGGACTTCGTGGTGATGGCCACGGCGCTGGAGGCCCGGGCACTGGAGGCCGCGGGACGGCTGGACGACGCGGCCGCGCGGACCGACGACGTGGTGCGACTGCGTTCGGCCCGGCTGGCCGCCCGCGGCCTCGACGAAGACGTGCTGGCCCTGGCGGAGGCGGAGTACCATCAGGCGACGACCGCGTGGCGCCGGGGGGACAAGGCGGGGTTCGCGTCCCACGCCCGGGACTCCCTGGCCCGGGCACGCGAGTATTCCGAGCGGACCGGGACGCCCTGGACGTCGGCGGAGGTCCAGGCCCTGGCCGGCCTGGCCGAGGCGCACCTGATGGGCGGTCTTGCGCTGCCCGGCGGCGGGCCCGACATCGGCAAGGAACTGGAAGTGGGCAACGCCTTCCTGGCAACCCACCGCCTGGAGAGGCGCGATGCGGAACGGTTCCGGATCAGCCTGCTGGCCGCCCTGTGGCGCCTTCGGACCGCCGGCGAACCGGCGAGTCGTTGACCCGTCATCCAAGGAGGAACGATCATGGCCACCCGTACGCTCCGCCCCTGCAACGCCGCCTTGCGCGCGGCCGCGGCCGTCACCCTTCTGCTGGCAACCGTCGGGACGGGATGCTCCCCGGCGACGTCCACCGACGAACTGCCGGGCGGTGACGACCTGTCGCAGACCGACGTCCCTCGGACCGACACGCCCGTTGCCGTCACGTTCGCGTCCCTGTATGCGGGCTACTTCCAGGACTGCACGCAGTGCCACACGCCGGCCGGTCGCTACGCCGGCATGGAAACGACGCTGGATTTTTCGACCGTCCAAACCGCCTGGACAACGCTGACCACGGGCAAGGCGGCGGGCCTGACCGGCAACGTCGAGGCGTGCAACAACGTCCACCTGCTGGGATCCACGTATGAAACCAGCCTGGTCGTCGCCACCATCGACGAAACCGTCCGGGCGTCGTTCCTGGCCACCGGCCAGGGCCAGTGCGACCAGGCGGCAGTCACCGACATGACGCTGAAGGTCGCAGGGCAGGCGGCCCCATCCGCCGCGTTCCTCCGCGACCTCAAGGCATGGATCGACGCCGGCGCCCTGCAATAGCTTCGGTTCGCAGCCCGGGCGATCCGGTCCACGCATGGATTCGACGGGAAGGGGTTCGGCGCGATCGATCGGACGTCAGTCGCGACGACGGCGGGCGACGGCCAGCACCAGCATTCCCAGCAGCGCCGGAATCGCGGTCGCGGCGCCGGGCACGGCCCCCGCGACGCACCCGGACTTGCCGCTGCCCTGGTTGTCCCAGTATCCGTTCAGATCCTGAGGCACGTATGCGTCGCCGCCTGCGGCGTCCTGCCCCGCGACCGTGTCGCCCCCGGCCACGTCGCTGCCCGGCGTCGCGTCGGACGGGGGCACGTACGATCCGTCCACCCACTTCACGATCGACCCGTTCGAGGAACCCATCCAGCAGGTCCGCGACGCGGTGCAGCCCAGGCCGCCCACGTAGCCGGCGTTGGACAGCGGGTCCGGCGACACCTCGACCAGCGCCCCGCCCCGGATTTCGTAGATCACGTGCGAGTAGTCGCTCGTGCCCTGGGGCACGTTCCCGACCAGCAGGCCGGTGGTCCCGTCGAACATCAGGAAGGAGTCGATGGTCTTGATCGCGGACACCTTGCCGCCGGGCGCCGGGATCGTGACGTCGTCCCAGGTCTGGCCGCCATCGGCCGTCCTGCGCAGGATCGGCGCCGTCAGCGTGTGCCCGACCAGCCAGCCCTCCTGGGCCGACAGCATCTGGATCCGGTCGTAGGCCTCGGTCTTGCCGGTGAACAGGGCGGTCCAGGTCGTGGCGCCATCCGTGGTCTTCAGCAGCGCGCCCACGGGCTTGATCGCGGTTTCGTTCCCGTTGCTGTCGCTTTCGACGGCGGAGTTCACGGCGTATCCCGTCTGGGCGTCGACGAAGGACGTGCCGACGATCGCCATGTACTGCGTGGTGTCGACCTTCGGCACCTTCCACCCGAAGGTCTTGCCGCCGTCCGTGGAATGCATGATGACCGTCGCGCCCGACGACAGCCAGATGTCCTGCTCGGTCACGACGTCCATCCGGGTGAACGTCCGGGACCCCAACTGGGTCTTCCCGGGCCAGACCCAGGTCTTGCCGACGTCGGCCGAGGAAATCAGGTTGTTCTGGATCACCACGCCGACGCTCATGTCGATGCTGGATGCGAGGGCCAGACACTTCTTGGCCGACAGGCAGCGGACGTCGTTCAGGACCAGCATCGCACTGGACGTGAGGCCCTGCGCGGTCCCTAGGGTCCAGGTCGCCCCGCCGTCGCTGGTCAACACCATCACCGGCGTGGAGTTGCCCTGGCCATCGTCCTTGGCCCCCAGCGCGAACGCGTGCGTCTCGTCGGCCGCGCCGACCACGCCGACCCCCTTGCCCGCACCTGTCGTCTGCACGGTGGTCGTCCCCGACGCCTGGACGGAGAAGGCCCCCGCCGCCCTCGCGAACGGCGATACCGCGAGCGCCAGTGCCAGTCCGAGGAAACCGATCGAGCGCACCATGATGCCTCCTGGTAGACCCATCCCGGGGCGTATTCTAGTCCTGCAGTCGCCGGAGGGAAGTCCCCTCAAGCGCGTGGAGTGGAAGTTCTACTCGTCCCCGAACCCGAGGATCTCCTCGATGTTCGGCACCAGCACGATTTCGATGCGGCGGTTCTGGGCGCGGCCGTCGGGGGCGTCGTTTCCCGCGACGGGCTGGAACTTGCCATAGCCGGCGGCGGAAAGCCGTTCCGGCTGCATGCCCATTTCGACCATGTACAGCACCACTTCGCGCGCCCGGTTCAGCGACAGCGTCCAGTTCATGTCGTCGGCGCCCACGTTGTCCGTGTGGCCCGCGACCTGGAACGAGCGCCCCTCGATCGACCGCAGGATCCCGGTCAGTTGCGCCAGGGCTTCCAGGCCTTCCGCCTTCAGTTTGAACTTGCCGGTGTCGAACAGCACCTTTTCGGCCATTTCCACGATCATGCGGCCCTTGTCGGTGCGGATCTTCAACTGGCCCGCGGCGACCATCGACTGCAGCTTGCCCTTCAATTCGGCCATCTTGGCCCGGCGACGCTCGGCCTGCGCCTTCAGCTCTTCCATCTTGACCAGGGCCTGCTTCAGGTTGTCCGACAGGGCACTCTTCTCGCCGCCCATCGCCGCCAGTTCGGCCTGCAGGCGCGCCTTCTCGTTTTCCAGGCGGGTCCGGTCGGCGACGCACTTGCCCTTTTCGCCTTCCAGCCCGCCGATCTGCTCCTTCAGCGCGGACGTGTCCTTCAGGTACACCTCTTCCTTGATGCCGCACCCCAGCGCGGTCACCGCCGCCAGAATCCCCAGAGTCCATCGCTTCATCTGCTACCTCCCGTCCCCGCGCAGCAGGGACCATGACAACCCCAGGAAGAACATCCAGGAGAATCCCGCCGACACCCAGCCGGCGACCGTCCGGGCGGTGCCCCCCTGGTCCAGCAGGATCACGGCTCCGAAGAAGAACGTCGCGAACAGGCCCCCCAGCAGGGCCCGGTTGGCCACCGCCGCCGTGTGCTGCTGCCGGGACTCGAGATCCGCCGACCGCAGGTTCATGGTCAGCTCGCCGCGCCGCAGCTTGCGCAGCACCCGCCGGATGTCGAACGGCGCGTCCTTCAGCAGCGTCAAGCCGTCCATCACCGACCGCGCCACCACCTGCGAATGCCGCTTCGCGTCCAGCAGGCGACGGACGTACACCTCGGTCAGGTACGGGCGGATGGCGTCCAGCGGCTTGAACTCCGGGTAGATCTGGTGGCCGATGCCCTCCATCGTGGCGATCGACTTGCCCACCAGCAGGAGGTCCGCGGGCAGGAAGACGTGGTGCCGGATGTTGACGGCCATCACCTCCTGCAGGAACGCCGCGACGTCCACCGACCCAAGATCCGCATCGGAGTATCGGAACAGGATCGACCGCAGGTCCGACCGCAGGCCGCGCAGGTCGGTGTCGTCCCCGATCAGGTCGGCGTCCAGCAACTGGTCCACGACCATGTCCACGTCGCCGGTCAGCACCGCCACCATGAAGGCGAGCATCTCATCGACGCGCCGGGGCTCGATGGTGCCCATCATCCCGAAGTCCAGCAGGATGATCGTGCCGTCCTTGCCAACGAAGAAGTTGCCCGGGTGCGGGTCGGCGTGGAAGAAGCCGAACTCGAAGATGGACCTCAGGGTGAGCCGCATGCCCACATCGACGATCGCCTTCAGGTCCAGGCCCATCGCCACGAGCGCCTGGCGATCGGTGACCTTCACGCCCTCGACGCGCTCCATGGTCAGCACGCGACGGCGGGTCCACTCTGGGTACGAGCGGGGGACGACCAGGCCCGGCTCGTCCTCGAACATCTTCCGGTACCGCCCCATGCTGGCGGCCTCGGCGACGAAGTCCGTTTCGCGCTGCAGCGACTTGGTGAACTCCTCGACGATGGCCCGGGGCCGGAAGGGGCGCGTTTCGGGGACGCGGGACTCCAGCAGCCGGGCCAGGCCGGCCAGGATCCGCAGGTCCGCGGTGATCTGCTCGTTCAGGCGCGGCCGCTGCACCTTGATCACCACGGGTTCGCCGGTCCGCAGCGTGGCGGAATGGACCTGCGCGATCGAGGCGGCCGCGATGGGCACCTCGTCGACCTCGGAGTAGACCTCCGCCATCGGGAGGCCCATCTCGGACTCGATGATTTCCTTCACGTCCTGGAACGGGAACGGCGGGACCCGGTCCTGAAGGTGCGTCAGCTCGTCCACCAGCGCCATCGGCACCAGGTCGGGCCGGGTGGCCAGCATCTGACCCAGCTTGATGAACGTGGGACCCAGTTCCTCGAACACCAGGCGCAGGCGCTTTTCGACCGGGATCGGGGACGAGCGAGGACGATGCAACAACGCGCGGAACACCCCGCGGGCCCAGGCGCCGGGCCCCATCCGGGCGGCGATGTCCGCGAACCCGTGGCGAGCCAGGACGCCCGCGATGCTGCGCACGCGCCCCATGTCGCGCAGGCGCCACGTCATCACCACCAGGTCGATCGCGCCGCTCATCCGGCCTCCCGATCCGACGGGGACAGGTGGTCCCAGCCGGCCTTCAGCAGCGACTTGATCATCGCGCCCGCCGGGCCGGCCGCCCCCAGGGCGGCATCCAGCACCTCTTCCACCTCGCCCCGGTGGTCCCGCCCCTGCTCCTCGGACGCCTTCAGGCGATCCTGGATGTCGCGGCGGATGCGCTCGACGGCTTCGGGGGACAGCCCCCGGCGGACCTCGGGGCGGGCCAGGACGGCTTCCAGCACGTGGACGCGCAACAGTTCGGCGACGATCGATTCGATCCCGCGCTGGAGCGGCGGAACGGGCACGGCCTCCTCCTTCCCCCGGGTTCATTGCAGGGCCCCGCCGGCTGCGGGCCCGGTCGGTGCGGGGGGTTCTGGCGGGGACTAGGATACCGCGAGACCCCTCCTCAGGGCCAGCATCTCACGGACGACGAGCGCGACGCGCCTTGCAGAAAGCACCTTGGAACGGCCGTGCGCCCTGGGCAGGGGCGCCGTGATCGTGACCCATCCGGGGACCACGCCCAGGCGCATCAATTTGAGGGGAAGCTCCACGTTGACGATGAAGGAATCGCAGGCCAGGCGGACACGGTCCAGCCAGGCGCGCCGGAACATCATCGTGCCGGTGAAGCGGCAGCGATCGCCCAGCAGGGCCAGGGCCGTGGCCTGGTAGCCGGCCGTCACGAGGACGCGGACGATGCCGTCGCCGCGGTGCTCGTAGGTCGACAGTACCAGGTCGTGGTGGTCCGTCAGCGGCAGGAACCGTTCCAGGGTTTCGGGCGCGATCTGCCCGTCGCCCGGAAGCTGGGTGACCCATTCGCACGTCGCCGCGCCATACCCGCTGCGGATGGCCGTCCCCATCCCGAGGTTGCGGGGGTGGTGCACGACCGTGACCCGCGGGTCCTGCCGGGCGAGGACGTCGGCCCGCTCCCCGGTGCCGTCCGTCGACCCGTCGTCCACGACCACGACCTGCCCGGACGCCACGGAACGATCCAGGAACGCCAGGGTGGCGCGCACCTGGTCGGGCAGCGATTCGCGTTCGTTGAACGCCATGATCACGACCGACAGCGAACCGGGATGCCGCGTCACCTTGCGCCTCCGCCTCCGGCAACGCGATTGTAGTCCAGACCCCGTCGGGCACGCGGACGAAACACCACCGGGCAGGAACCTTGCTACACTGTCGCCGATTCCCACGGAGGCCGACCGTGCCGATCGACACCTTCACCTGCTTCGACGCCCACGTGCACGTCGGGCGCTGGCAGTCGCCGGACTTCGGCGGGCACGGCAGCGACCTGGCCAGCGTCGCGGGCGTCCTGTCCGCGGCAGGATTCACGGGCGCTCTGGTCATGCCCACCGACTCGGGCGACAACGCGGGCACCCTGTCGTCGCTGCAGGCCTTCAAGGGCCCGCTGTCGTTCCGTTTCGCCCCGTGGATCAACCCCCGGGACGCGTCGCTGCCGGCCTTCCTGGAAGCCAACGCCGGCCACATCGCCGCGCTGAAGTTCCACCCGTCGTTCTGCCGACTGCCGCTCACGGCCCCCGAGTGGCGCCCCTTCCTGCAGCATGCCGCGGACCGGGGCCTGCCGTGCGTGGTCCACTGCGGACGCTGGCAGGAGGTGGCCGGCTGGTCAATCACACTGGGGGTCGCAGCCTCGCTGCCGTCGGTCCCGTTCGTGCTGTCGCACATGGGCGGCGATTCGCCCGCCCTGGTCGCGGGCGCGGCCACGGCCATCCGGGAGCGCCGCCTGGACAACGCCCACCTGGGCACCGAAAGCATCCGGGAACCCTGGGTGGTGGGCCGCGCCATCGACGCGATCGGGTGCGATCGCGTCGTGTTCGGCAGCGACCACAACCTGAACCACCCCCGTTCGTTCCTGGCCGTCATCGATGCGCTGGGGCTGTCCGGGTCGGAGCGGGCCGCGATCCTGGGAGGCAACGCACGGCGGATCCTGGCCCCCCGGGCGGGCCGGACGGCTTGACAAGTCCCCTCCGGAACCCCATTATCCCGCCGCGGAACAAGCCCCGTGACAGGGGGAGGTCGCGATGCCAACGTACGAATATCGCTGCAATGCCTGCGAAAGCGAGTTCGAGGTCGAAAAGCGGATGTCCGACCCCGTACAGGCCTCGTGCCCTGCGTGCGGGTCCGATCAGACGCAGCGGTTGATCAGCCACTCGTCCTTCGTGCTGAAGGGTTCGGGCTGGTACCTCACCGACTACGCCCGCAAGAACGGGAAGAGCGACCCCGGCGACAACGGCGGCAAGCACGGGAAGCCCGCGGGCGACGGTCACAAGGACGGCGCCCCGGAACCGGCCTCCTCGACCCCCGCATCCGCGGCCGAATCGACGACTCCGTCTTCGCCCGCCGCGGCACCTTCCGCGGCGACGTCCGGATCGCCGTCGGCATCGGGTTCTGCCGGGGCGGCCTCCACGACGTCCCCATCGTCCTAGGGCGACAGAACAATTCCGTTTGACGCAGGCGGGATTCGATAGTAGCATTCCCCGCCTTGTGAGCATGGCCCGGCCGGGAGTTGCCGGATCCGGTAGAAACCAAGCGCAGTTCGGGAGTGAGCCAATGTCGATCGCAATCATCGGTAAGAAGATCGGGATGACGCAGTTCTTCGACGACCTCGGGAACCGCATCCCGGCCACGGTCGTGCAGGCGGGCCCCTGCGCGGTGCTGAAGGTCAAGTCCGCCGAGGGCAAGGACGGCTACGACGCCGTCGTCCTGGGGCTGGGCAAGGGCCGGGTCAAGTCGCTGACCAAGCCGGAAATCGGCATCTACGCGAAGCTGGGCGTCGAGGCGCCGGACGTCGTGAAGGAGATCCGCGTCACGCAGGACGAAGCGCTGCTCTACACGCAGGGCGAAAGCGTCGACGTCTCGCTGTTCCAGCCCGGGGAAAAGGTCGACGTGATCGGCCTGACCCGCGGCCGCGGCTTCACGGGCGTCATGAAGCGGCACGGGATGCACGGCTTCCCCCGCACCCACGGCGTTCACGAAGTGCAGCGCCACGGCGGCTCGATCGGCAACCGTACGTGGCCCGGCCGTGTCCAGAAGGGCATGAAGATGCCCGGCCACCACGGCGATTCCAAGCACACCGGCCTGAACCAGAAGGTCGTGGCGGTGTTCCCCGCCCAGAACCTGATCCTGATCGAGGGCGGCGTCCCCGGCGCCCCGAACAGCGTCGTGACCATCCGCAAGGCGATCAAGGTCGCCATCCGGAAGAACGGCTGATCGCGATCGCCCCCGCTTCCCTGCGAAATCCCACTTTCTTTCCCGATTCCGGAATACCCGCGCCCGAAGAATGATTATCCTGGGTTCGTACGGGGACGATGCCGTGGATCGTGAGCCTGCCAGGTTCTCGCGGATCGCGGCCGCCGGCCTGGCCCTGCTGGCCATGACGGTGTCGCCGGCCTCGCCCCTGGCCGCGCCGGGCCCCGTCCGCGTGACGACCCAGTCCGTTGGCGCCGCCACCGGCGGCAAGTCCACGCCGACTCCCCGGAACACCTCGGCCGTTCGGGATCTCCTGGCGCCACACCTGTCTGCCGCAGACCTCCGGGCCGTGATGGCCAGCGCGGCCACCGTGTCCCGGGTGACGCGCCTGCTGGACGTGATGGCCTCAGGGCCCGGTCGCGACCAGTTCCTGGCGGTGGACGTGGTCCCGGTGCCGGGTGGCGGGCGCACCGTGTACGTTTCCCTGCGCCAGCGCGGCACGCTCGATCGATCCGAGGCCGATCGCTCGTATCGACAGGAGTCCGCCACCACCGTGGGCGAGGTGGCCATCCTGCTGCGGCCCGTCGAGCTGCCCCCACCGCCCGCGCCGACGATCGCGATGCCCGCGCCGCGCCCGGCTCCCGACGCCCTTCCGACGGGTTCGGCACCCTGCTCGTCCGGTGATGCCGCGTGCTGGCGCCACGACACGATGCGCGAACTGTTCGACCACCCGCCTTCCTGCGAGGCGTACCTGGAGGAGCAGGACCGGCACGTGAAGCGCCTGGCCCTGGACTTCGACGTGAACGGCCGGGCGGTGCCCTCTGCGATCCCGGACCCCACCGCGCCGGAGCGCGATCGGCAACTGCGCGCACGGGAATGGGCGGGCGCCTACCCGACCGGGGAAATCGACTCGGGGTTCGACGAGTTCGCCACGCGGCCCATCCGGCTGACCAACGGCGCCCCGTGCGCGGCCCCCCGTCCGGCCCGTCCCTCCGACGAGTGCAGCGCCGAGTGGGCCGAACGGTCGGTTTCGGCGGTCCCGACCCTGGCCTGCACCCGGGAAATCGTGGATCACGAGCACTGGCGGGTGGGCGACGCGCTGGTCCGGGCGGCCGAGGTACCCTTTTCGCCGATCGCCAGCCTCCCGATCGTCAGCCAGATCCTGGCGGCCAAGGCCCGGCGCGTCGCGGACGACACGTCCTGGCGAGGGGTGTTCGCCGTCCGCTGGATCGAGCGCCTGGCCGATGCCCGGGCCCGGGGGGACGATGCGTACCAGGACCGGGCGGCCGCCAACCTGGCCGGGACCCCCGAGGAGCGCCGCATCCTGGCCGCGAACCTGAGGCGCTGGCTGGCTTCGGCGGTCAACGCCCCCTGGCACGACACGATCCGCGCCTTCTACGAGGAGCGGTTCACGGCCCTGTATCCCCAGGCTGTGGACGCCTGCGGGATGCCGTTGCTGGAAGGGTTCCCGACGCGCCTCTGGTGGGCGACGAACTGGCTGGCGGCAGCCCAGCGCCGGGGACTGGCCCCGGAGGCGGCCGCGGAAATGCTGCGCTGCGCGCCGGACAACGGCCAGGCGATCGCGGTGCTGAAGGACCTGGCCCCGCACCTGTCCACGGACCCGCGCTTCGCCTCGATCGTGGTGCCGCTGGTGGCGTTGCTGTAGGAGCCTGTCGGGATGCTGGCGTTTTCGCAGTAGAACAGGGTTTCCCGACAGGTTCCTGACCGGGAAGGCGGCCGCTCTTCAGTTCCGCGGGACGGCCAGCGCGGCGGCATCGATGTCGCCCTCGAACACGCGCGTCGCCGGCCCCTCGAGGGTCACCCCGGACAGGTCGCTGGCAACCGTCAGGCGGAGGGGACCGCCCGGCAGGTCCAGCCGGATGGGCTCGCCCGCCGGCACCCGGCCGGTCAGCACCGCGGCCACCGCCGTGGCCCCCGCGCCCGTCCCGCACGCCAGGGTCAGGCCGCAGCCGCGCTCGTACACGATGACGCGGAAGTGGGCCGGGCCTACCGATTCGGCGAACTCGATGTTGGCGTGCCGCGGGAACAGCGGGGACGTCGACAGGATGGAGCCGAAGCGCTGCGCCTCGGCGGTGTCCACGCCCTCGAAGATCACGAAGTGCGGGTTGCCCATGCTGACGCCGTTGCCCACGAATTCGCGCCCCATCGCGCTGGTCGCCACGCCGAGGATGTCGCCGGTGCCGCCCATCGGGATGAGGCCCCGGTCCAGGATCGGGGCGCCCAGGCCCACCGCCACGCTTTCGACCAGGCCGTCGGCGTCCAGGCGCACGCGGCAGGGCTTGACCCCCGCGAGGGTCTCGATCCGGATCTCGTCGTCGGTGACGCCCATCCGCTCCCGCAGGTGCCGGGCGACGCACCGGACCCCGTTGCCGCACATCTCGGCTTCCGATCCGTCGGCGTTCAGCACGCGCATGAACCACGGGGCCAGGAGGCCGCGCTCGATCAGCAGGATCCCGTCGGCGCCGATGCCGAAGTGCCTGTCGCACACCGCCCGGACCACCGCGTCGGTCATCCAGGCGGGCCGGCCTTCCAGGGCCTCGACCACGACGAAATCGTTCCCGGTACCCTGGTACTTGACGAATCGCATGCATTCACCGCATCCAGCCCGGGGCAGATCCTAAGGTCGACTCCCTCGGAGGGCAAGGGTGCTACAATCCCGCCCGTCTGGGACGGGGCCTTCCTGATGGCGTGGGACGACGCGGGATACCAGCGGCACATGCGGGACTTCCTGCGGCAGTTGGGCGAGGATCCGGACCGCCCGGGACTGGAAAAGACGCCGTCCCGCGTGCTCGACTCCATGCTGTACCTGACCCGCGGCCAGCGCGAAAACATCGAGGATGTGGTCGAGGACGGCATCTTCGAGGAGCACACCCGCGACCTGGTGCTGCTGCGCGACATGGAGTTCGTGTCGCTGTGCGAGCACCACATGCTCCCGTTCACGGGCCACGCCCACGTCGGCTACGTACCGGACGGCCGCATCCTGGGCCTGTCCAAGATCGCCCGCATCGTGGACCATTTCGCATGCCGGATGCAGGTGCAGGAGCGCCTGTGCGCGCAGGTCGCCGACTGCCTGATGGAGGTCCTGAAGCCCAAGGGCCTGGGCGTCGTGATGACCGCGACCCACATGTGCATGGTGGCCCGCGGAGTCCGCAAGCAGGACGCCGACGTCCTGACCTCCGCGTGGCGCGGTTCCTTCGCGGGTGACGACCGGGCGCGGGAGGAGTTCCTCCGCGGCCTGGGGAAGCCATGACGGAGGGATTCGTGGTCGACGCGCCCATCCCGCCCACTCCGTTCGACCCCCGGTTCACGCTGGAACAGGCGGCGGCGCGCCTGCTGGCACGCACGCCGCTGGAGGAGCACCCCCCCGAGGGCGTTCGCCGGGCCGCCGTGCTGATGCTGCTGCGTGACGGCCCCTCGGGGCTCGAGGTCTTCCTGACCCGCCGCTCCCAGGAGGTCAGCGACCACAAGGGGCAAGTCAGCCTTCCGGGCGGCGCCGCCGAGCCCGAGGACGCCGACAGCGCGGCCACGGCCTTGCGCGAAGCGGCCGAGGAGGTCGGGCTGGACCCGGCGCGGGTCCGCATGCTGGGCCGGCTGGACGACTACGTGACCATGACAGGCTTCCATATCGTGCCCTGGGCCGCCGCGGTCGACGACTTCGAAGGGCTGGCGGCCCGCACCCGGGAAATCGACGAGGTGTTCACGTTCCCGCTGGCCTACCTGGCCGACGAACGCCACGTCCTGCGCATGCCCTGGAAGCGCCTCGGCAGCCCCGAGGACGTCCTGTTCGTACCCTACGGTGACCAGTTGCTGTGGGGCGTGACCGCCCGGATCCTTTACCGCTTGCTGGAGATCCTCTCGTGACGACGTTCCGCAAGACCGCGATCTTCGATACTCCGGAAGGAACCGGCGTCCTGCAGGCCCTGAAGGCCGCGCGGACGGTCGTCCTGACCACGCACGAAGGCCCCGACGCCGACGGCATCGGGTCTGAAATCGCGCTGGCCCGCGCGCTGCGCCGCCTGGGCAAGCGCGTGTGGATCCGCAACCAGGATCTGATGGCACGACGCTTCCGCTTCCTGGACCGCGACGACGACGTCGTGGGCTTCAAGGCGGCTGTGGACACCGCGATCGTCAATTCCGCGGACCTCGCGCTGCTGGTGGACACCGGCGAGTTCCGGCGGGCGGGCGCGGCCGGCGACGCATTTTCGACCCGGACGCACCCGACGTTCGCGCTGGACCATCACGCGCCCAACGGCAACACGATCCACGGCATCCTGGGCAGCGAATTCAGTTCGACGGGCGAACTGGTCACCCACCTTCTGTCCCGCCTGGGCATCGCGCTGTCGCGCGATATCGCGGATCCGCTGTTCGCGGCGATCCTGTTCGACACGGCCCAGTTCCGTTTCTGCCGCAACGACGCCGACGTGTTCGCGACGGCCGCCCTGCTGGTCGAGGCGGGCGCCGACGCCGAGGGCATCGGCAAGGCCCTGTTCGGCACGATGTCGAAGGATTCCAAGCTGCTGGAGTCGCGCGTGCTGAACGCGGCCCGGTTCGAGTGCGGCGGTCGCCTCGTGTGGTCGGTCATCGGCCCCGACACGACCACCGGACTGTCCGTGGACCGGGACGAGGTCCGATCCATGGTCAACGTGCTGGGCGACATCGACGGCGTGGAAATCGCCTGCCTGTTCAAGGCCGACCACAACCGCATCAAGGTCAGCCTGCGCAGCCGCGGCACGGTCCCGATCGTGGACGTGGCGGAGGCGCTGGGCGGCGGTGGTCATCCCTTCGCGGCGGGCGGGGAGCTTCCCCTGGACCTGGAAAGCGCGATTGCGACCGCGCTGCCGATGCTGCGCGCGAAGATCGCGTGACCTGCGCTACTCGACGACGATCGGCTTCACCTCGCCGCTGATGTCCACATCGACCTCGTAGTTTTCCGGCTTGATCGTCAGCACCATGCAATGGGCGCGGCGGACGACCTTTTCGGTCTGGCTGCCCAGCAGCATGTGCTTGACGCCCGTGTAGCCATGGGAGCCCAGCACGATCAGGTCCGCGCGCTTCTCCCATGCGAAACGGCAGATCTCGAGGTAGGGCTTGCCCGCGCGGATCTCGATGCGGACCTTGCGTCGGTCCACCTCGGCCAACCCGCCTTCCTCGAACAGTTCGTTGACGCGGCGGTGCACGCCCGCCTGGATGCGATCCATTTCGGACGCCTGGCGCTCCATGTCCTCGCCGGTGTCGAACGAGGCGATCGGCTCCACGACGTGCAGGACGTCCACGGCGGCGTCGTACTGCCTGGCAATCTTGAGGCCGATGTAGAAGGCCCGGCGCGACGTGTCGGAAAAGTCGATCGGGATCAGCATCCGTTCCACTTTGAAGTTGAAGTCCATGATGCACTCCTCCTTCTGATGCGTTGACTATGCCTTCAGAGAGGAATGTTACCATGCTTTCGCGGAGGATTGGTGTCCCGCTTGTCCGCCATGGTGGCCAGGGCCGACGCCAGGTAGCGGCGGGTGTCGCGCGGACGGATGACGGCGTCGACGAACCCCCACTCGGCAGCCTGGTAGGGATTGGCGAAGCGTTCGCGATAGGCGTCGGTGCGTTCCTTCCGGGCGGCGTCGGGGTCGGGCGCCCCGTCGATATCACGGCGATCCAGGATGTTCACGGCGCCGTCCGGCCCCATCACCGCGATTTCCGCCGTGGGCCACGCCAGGTTGAAATCGCCCCGCATGTGCCGCGAGGACATCACGATGTACGCGCCGCCGTAGGCCTTGCGGCAGATGACGGTCAGCTTGGGCACGGTGGCTTCCGCATACGCGTAGACCAGCTTGGCGCCGTGGCGGATGATGCCGCCGGTTTCCTGCTCGGTACCGGGCAGGAACCCCGGGGTGTCCACGAAGGTCACGATCGGCACGTTGAAGGCGTCGCAGAACCGCACGAAGCGGGCCGCCTTCACCGCGGCGTCCATGTCCAGGCAGCCGGCCAGCACCGCGGGCTGGTTCGCCACGACTCCGATCGTCCGCCCCGCCAGCCGCGCGAAGGCGCACACGATGTTTTCCGCGTAGTACTGGTGGACCTCGAGGAAGCGCCCGTCATCGACCACTCGGCCGATGACCTCCCGGATGTCGTAGGGGCGAGCCGACTCCATCGGAACGACCTCGTCCAGCGAGGCGTCCACGCGGTCGGGCGGGTCCTGGGTGGGAACCACCGGCGCGTCCGAGG
>Ga0118677_10008669_pt1 | contig 16210 bp, 14 predicted proteins | sample AliMusrvi5mmetaG_FD_86154 | JGI IMG/M metagenome (GOLD analysis project Ga0118677, IMG submission 86154) | reverse complement strand
GCGCAATACTATACCCTGCATACCAAAAAATATGGAATGCGGAAGAAGTGGCAACCTGTCGACCAGAACGAAGTGCGGTCATTTATTCCGGGAACCATTCTGGAGATTTACGTGAAACCAGGACAGGATGTTGCAGCAGGCGAAAATCTGATCAAGTACGAAGCCATGAAAATGCAGACCATCCTCGAGATGCCCTTTACCGGCAAGGTAAAAGAGGTAAATGTCGAAGTAGGGGATAAGGTAAGCAAAGGCCAGGTTCTAATCTTGCTTGAAGAAGAGCCGGTGGAATAAGTGCCTGAAGTGCGCTAAAGTGAACTAAAGTGACTAGAGTGCCTGGAGTTGTGGATTCCACAGTTTAGGCACTCTTTTTTTAGTTACAGGTTACAAGTTACAAGTTGCAGGTTACGAGTTACAGGAAATCAAGATTGGAGCGTTCTTTACTTTATCCTTTCGCCTTTATCCTTTATCCTTTTGCCTTCTGCCTTCTGCCCTTGACTCTCGTTGCAGGTTACTGGTTGCGGGAAAAAGTGCATTGCGTTCTGCATTTTTTCAAGTAGCCACTAATGACTACCAATTAAGAACATCTTTGATATTGGAATTAGTTAAGAATAGAAGTTATTATGTATATTTGAATTAACCAAAACTATCCAGGAAGGAATTAGGTACAATTACCACTCATGCACCATTCGGGTTTAAGTAGAATGTCAATCTAATCCCATCCATGTATTCAAGCATCTGAATATCGAAATTTATGCAGAAATCCACAAAATGCACTATTTTATTTATTTGCTTGATTTTATGTTCTCACGGTATCAAAGCACAACAGCAAATTTCAAATGTGCTACCGAAGTCATCCGTTAGCATTACCTATCAAAACGACCATCCACTAAGTAAACTTGCAGTAGATAGTATTTATGACAACAATGAGATTTGCCAAAAACGAAATGAGGCTGTAAAGCTTGATACATTATTCTGGAATGAGCATTCCCAACTGAATATTGACAGTGTTGCATCTTTAATAAACATCTCAGCAAATGAACTGGCTAAACAGGTTCTGGAGATAAAACATTCAAATTTCTATAACAATGAACCATTTAACATGCTTGGGTCATACAGTGAATTTGATGCACGGGTTGATACATCAGACCTGAAGAAATTAGAACACGACCAGACAAAAACGCAGGTTACTATTTATGATCAGGGTTATTTTAGCAACTCTTTGCTCATGGCACATACAGATAAATGCAATTATGTGTATAAATCTCCAACCAAAAAAAATTCTTATCTGGACCTCTATATGCTCGGACTGGGAGGAGAATACAGCAATTTGTATTTAGCACTGGATTTGGACTTCCTGCGAATGTTTGACAGAGAATATTCACCTGATTATGGTGGTGACAGGAGAATTTGGGACAGTAGAAAGACTGAAATGCGCGGTGGTCCTGACGATTTTAAATATTACAAGGCATTTCGTAAAGACTCTACGGATTATGTAGTGTTAATCAGCCGTCGTAGTTATAATACAAAGGAAGAAGAGGGAAAAAATCCACATTTTAAATTTGTTAAATTGGATCCAAAGGACACAATCAACTTTCGTTCAAGGATGAAAGATGCCACAAAAACAGGCGTTGTTACGTCTTATTATTTAAAGGAAGACACTATTCATGCTCCGGATAATTTAGACTTCAAATATTTATTGGTCAATTTAAAAACAAAGTCAATTGAAAAATCGGGTTATTATACTGAATCGGGCGATCCTTCCCGCCCTTTTTCAGGGAGATCGTATGAAACAAGATATAAGATGATTGGGAATCACTATTATTTGGATCAAATGACTAAAAACGAATTTCATTTTAACCCGAATATTAACCAAATAAGCTTAAGTGGCCTAAATTTCAAGACAGACAGTATAATTTCAGATCCATCTAAAATCAAAAAGATCAGTAAAGCGAAAGCAGATCCCCGAAAAGAAAACTACATAGAAAAATTATTTCAGGAAGGGATTAAAGTTAGGAATAACAAACATAATTGAACTGTAATCCCATTTCTATCCTTTTGAAAATTTAGGCACTTTTTTTGCAGGTTACAGGAAATCAAGATTGGAGCGTTCTTTACTTTATCCTTTCGCCTTTATCCTTTATCCTTCTTTAGCGTACTTCCCTGTCTATCCCCCTGAAAATCTCCAGCAACTCTCTTGCAGAGATACTGACGGAAGTAACAATTCCCAATTCTTTCAGCAAGAGAGAAGCTTCTTCCGCTAAATCGCCCTTGCCACCTTCACTGGATTCAGATAGGTTGAGGTACTGGATGATCCAGAATGCATTGACCTGATGATAAAACCTTTTTACAAAATTCCGGATATCGGCGCAATTTTTTTTAAGTTCATTTAACCTGTCCAATGTGCCGGTCTGGCGGATATAATCCTGTAATCGCTTGTCAAACTGACAAATCCTGTTTTCCCATTTCGTATTCTCTGTTGTAAAGAAATAGCCGGGATCGGTGAAGAGCGGTATCAATGTTTCAAATATTTTCAGGGCATAAACGGATTTGAGTTCCTGATCGCCTTCCCTCCATTTTTGCAAAGCAGCTCCGGTACCAAATGGGACCCGGTGCGACACCCTGGCGGCCGGGTAGACTGTTGCATCCGGGATATGCCCGTAATCACCCAACAAGACAATTTTGTGGAGGAAATGAAAGTCTTCGCCAGCCTGTCGCCTGTTCATCCCGCCCTGTTTTACGTAGGCAGACGCTCTTACTGCAAAACTGGAACCGACCGTGTGGATGGAGTGGGGGTATCCGCACCACTGCATTGCGTTCCGTAGATAACGCAGGTAAAGTTCGTAAAGGATAATCCCTTCCCGCATAGAGGACTCAAGGGTAGGATCATCGACGGGATGACAAAAATTAAGGTTGACAAAATGATATAGCGGATTTTTTTTGAAAGCCTCTTCAATAGATGTGAAATAATTTGGCGAAACAAGACTATCGGCATCAAAGGCGGCAATTATTCCATCCTCCTGATCAGATTGATTCAGGCAACGGACTGCTTCATCCATGGCAATCTTCCTTGCCCAACCCACTCCGGCCCATTTGGAAGGCAAAGAAGGTGCATGCAGTAATCTAAGATGATAAAAGGGAGCATGATCCTTCCTCCAGTTTACAATAGAGGAAATGGTTTCAAGATTTCTCTCCTGCGCTTCAAGGGGAGAATGGTCGGATGAATTAACCACTACAATCACAGTCACGCCTGCGGAAGGAGGCTTGCATTCAGCCAGAGAATTCAGCGCTTCGGGAAGTTCCTGTTCATCATAGCACGGTATAGTAACAAAAATTGTATTCCTGTTGACAGTAACGCGGAGAAGATCCTTTACCTGCAGAATTTGCTGCCGGTCTAAATAGACACTGAACTGTGACATAGGGACAACTTAAGCTGGAAACTACCTGACCCGGTATTTAGCAAGATATTTGCTGTTTTTGAAGATCAGGGTTTGTACCTTTTATTCAGGCCGTCGGCTACATCTTTCGTGATGTTGAATCTTGGTGTACCTTCCAGCATACTTGCACTGTTAAGGATGAGGTCGTATTTCCTAACAGCATTGTAGCTTTTGAGAAATGAAGAGATACTGTCAATGATCTGTTGGTTGATCTGACGCTGCATCTCGTTTAACTTTTGAGTCAGTTCAACATCGAGACGTTCGATTTCCTGTTGCTGACCAACGAGCCTTTCCTGCTCGAGTTTCGCACGCTCCTCAGTCAGAAAACCACCCTTTTGAACTTTTTCCTGAAAAGCGGCAGCCTCTTTGTCGAATTTAAGCCGTTTTACGCTGTATTCTTTTTTGAAAGACTCCTGATTCACCTGAAGATTGGAAGTCAGTTTTTTTGCCAGTTCGTAGGTAAAAAGAACGGAATCCATTTTGACGTAGGCAATCGAAACAGAATTTTCGGTACTGGTATTAACAGCCCTGTTATGAACTGCTCCGCTATTATTGCCCATGAAATGAAGCAGGTAGAGTACTACTATTGCTATTCCCAATACAACCGTAACAATCGTCGAATTCTTCATACTAAAAGAGATATTCAATTATCATAATTTAATCGACACAAATATAACTGAAATGAGCTGGAATACAAAATTACCAAACCGGATGAAATAACCTATGATCAAACTCCATTCAAGCGTTGAATTACAAATTATTAACAATTTAAGATGGACATACGACATCTGATACGATCAATTTAAACTGTCAATATTTCAAATGAGTTGATAAACATCATAGATTGGCAGTTCTGACATCCTTATTTTTGCAATACCAACCAAGGGTAAAAAATTGAGATGATTAACAAAGCCATAGCCAATATTCTTCCCCACTTGCCAAAAAGGCTCGTTCGGATCTTTGCCAACAAATATTTTTCGGGGGAAAACCTTTCAGATGCCCTTCGTGAATCAAAGAAACTGAACGAAGAGGGATGTTCGGTTACTCTCGATATTCTGGGCGAATATGTTTCTAAAATGGAGGAAGCTGAGCAGTATAAAATTCAATATCTGGATGTGATTGAACAGTTTTCCGCCGCGAATATTACCGGGAATTTCTCACTGAAACCCTCCATGTTCGGAATATTGCTTAACAAGGAAGCATGTTATGAAAATTACAGGGAAATTGTCAAAGCTGCTGCAAAGCACAACAATTTTATCCGTATCGACATGGAAGATTCAAGCTGCACCGACGATGAAATAAATCTCTACCTAAGGCTAAAAAAGGAATTTCCGGGCCGCGTAGGTCTTGTGTTGCAGGCATACATGCATCGTACCCTGGATGACATTAAAAAGATGATGGAGGTTCATACGGAAGCTTCCCCGCTCAATTTCCGCCTTTGCAAGGGAATTTATGTGGAAGACAAATCCATCGCTTACAAAGGCTACCAGGAAGTGCGTGATCACTTTCTGGAGGACCTCGAATACATGCTCTTGAATGGCATCTACGTCGGTATTGCCACGCATGATGCTTATCTGGTTGAAAAATCCATGGAATTGATTGAGAAACACAAAATATCAAAAGATAAGTTCGAATTTCAGATGCTTTACGGGGTCAATCCGGGGATGCGTCGTTCAATTGCCGGCAAGGGATATTCAATGAAGATTTATGTGCCGTTTGGCAAACAGTGGTTCAATTATTCGACACGCCGGTTAAAGGAAAATCCGAACATGGTTTGGCACATTGTCAAAGCGATATTTATCAGGGGATAAAAAAATAATTTTGGATTTTGGATTTTGGATTGCGGTTCCATCATGTCGGAACGCCTCAAAAATTGGTATAGCATATTCTTCAAAGCAAACAGGAATTCTCCTTCAATCAGAAATGATGCATTACATCAATCCAAAATCGAAAATCATCCCGGTTGCTTAAGGTTTAAATGGAATATACTTTGTTGTGTCTGTTTTCTGCGCATCATGATGGGCCATAATCAAATCTATTTCATCCCTGGTGGCCATTTCATTGGTTATTTTTTTCTTTCTCAAAATCGGTGATCCAAACTGAAGATAGTTGGTGTGGTAATTGGTTGTGGAAAACCCGACACTGTTTTCAGGCGTGACAAGGAGCCCTTTGTTTTGGGCCTTCATTTCGTATCCGCGCATAGTTTTTTTTGCGTTCATCTCGGCATCATATCTGGTAGTAGGTTGCGTCAAACCCTGAATCGTAGCCCTGTTGACATTCTTTTGGGCCTGATTTATCATCTGATCACTCATTTTTACCTCTGTGACGATGGAAGGATAGGCATCAATTCGCGGGAAAATCACAATCTCGGGAATGAGGATGGTATCTTTTGGCATGAAAACGCCCATCAGGTACTCCATCGCCTTCAGGGTATCAGGGATGACAACCTTGATCTCTTTGTATCCTGTATAGCGGTAAGCAATCGTATCTCCTGGTTGGCCGTAAAGCGAAAATTTGCCGTTGGAACGGGTTGAATAATTTTCGGACCTGTGAAGGATAAACTGGGCATTGGTAAGAGGCTCCTTGGTCTCGCTGTCATAAACAGCTCCGGTGATAAAAATTCTGATTTTTTTGGAATTGGTTTCTTGTCCCGAAACCGGGATGGATGCAAAATAGAGCAGCGACACAAAAGTCAGAAAGATCGGTTGAAGTCTCATTCGAAAATATTTTTTATGAAAAAATTGAATATTTCGAAGTTCTACGAATGCCCACAAAACCAATGATTGATTGTTTTTGTGAGATTATGCTAAAGGTAATAAAATCGCAATTAAAAACCAATATAATGTGGCAAAATTCATTCTGCCAGGTTGAAAATACGGAATCTGGCGATTCCCCACTTCTGCAACCGGTATTTCATGGATACCAGCAAAACCCCGATGCCATAAATTGTGCTTCTTCTGAAATTAATGGAGGAAGCCTCTTCAAAATATTTCGTCGGACAGGTAATTTCGGCAATTTCAAAGCCCGCGTAGAATATTTGGGCAATCATCTCATTATCAAAAATAAAATCGTCAGAATTCAGATTATAGTCGATGGTCTTCAGCACATTTCCGGAGAAAGCACGGTACCCTGTGTGATATTCCGACAATTTCTGGTTAAGCATCAGGTTTTGGAAGAGCGTCAAAAACCGGTTGGCAATGAATTTGTAGATAGGCATTCCTTCCCTGACTGCTCCTTTCCCCAGGATTCTTGATCCGAGTACGACCTCATACACACCGTTGGCAATCAGATAGCACATGGAGTGAATTAGCAGCGGGGTATACTGATAATCGGGATGCAGCATGACGACTATATCCGATTGAAGTTCGAGAGCTTTGTTGTAGCATGATTTCTGGTTGCCTCCGTAGCCCTTGTTCTCCATATGGGTCACAATATGTTTGATCCCGAGGTTTTTTGCCACCTCTACGGTATTATCCCTGCTCAAGTCATCCACAAGTATGACGTGATCCACGATATCAAAAGGAATTTCCCTGTAAGTCTGTTCCAGCGTCTTCTCTGCATTGTATGCAGGAAGGACGACGGTAATAATTTTGCTATTTATCATTTTTGATTGCTTTACGCATTAAAAAAACAAATCCGTTTTTTTCGTATAAAAACTGCAAGGTCGGATATTTTTCCTTGTTAGCAGCCAATTGATCGACCTTCACAATGAAGTAGGTGTCCTGATCGAGATCACCCTGAAGCAGCCAATCCATGTCGTATACCTTGGGGTTATCCGAAGGTGGTCGTTTGGCATAAAAGAGCGGGGCATAGCTGAAGTAATCCACTGCGTAAGCCCTGGCATTTTTCGTGGATACATCTTCAAGGAATTCGATGGCCGCACGTTGCGAATAACCTTCTATCCTGGGAGTAACCATCAGGGTCAGCAGGGTAACGCATACGAGCGAACTGAACAGCAGAATCCTATGGGCGACCATGGTATTCCTCAGGGAATAAATTGCATACAACAACAGTCCCACAAGTAAAATAACTCCTGCAGACGATTCAAACCCCGACCAGTGGACGGCTGCCTGCATGTTGCCGGCAGCAAAAGCGTCATCCACCCAACCTTTCTTCAATACCCACGAGATATTCATGGCAATAAACGGGAGTGCAATGGCAACTACCGCGATTAATCCTCCGAATATTATTTGTAAGGTACGTACCCACTTTTTCGGTGCATAGGACTTCATCTCTACTGAATAGACAAACAAAGCCGCAAGAAATGTTATCGGGAAGTAGCAAAGGGAGGAATAATGGACAATTTTCGTTTTCACGATGGTAAACAGGATTAAAACAGTCCAGAACAAAATAATCATCCATCGTTGAAATAAAACCTGCAGCGGATTCGCCGGAAGAATTTTCAGGAGGAGAGGCAGCGCAAATACCGATGAGGGAAAGACTCCCAACAATAGTACAACGAAATGGTAAAGTAGAAATCCACCGTGACCGGCATCCTGGGTGGTAAACAGCCTGATCTGGTATTGGATGAAATCCATGATCACAGATCCATGACCGGTAAGCCATTGCACGATGAACCAGAATCCTCCCACAAAACTGAACATGGCCAGATAAATGAGAACATGCAAAGGTTTAATCTGCATTTTGAACCTGATAAGCAGTACAAAAACCACGAGTGCGATGCAAAAGATCAGGAAGGCAACCGGACCCTTTGTGAGTACAGCGAGACCGATAAATATGGCAGAGATAATCAAAAACCTGATTTGTCTTGCATTTCCCGATCTTTCTGTCAATTCCTGAATATAATATACAAAAAATGCGACTCCGTTGAAGATGAAAAGATTGAACCATGGGTCAATGATACCCGATTTAAAATAGAGATAGGGTAAAATTGAGCAGGAATACATGAGGACCCAGGTGAGGCCGAATTTTGAATCATATAGTTTTTTACCATGATTGTACACACTGAGCAGTGTAAATACCCCACACATCGCATTGGGGAATCGCGCAGCAAACTCATTGATTCCGAATAGCTTCATAGAAAGGACCTGAAACCAGATGAACAATGGAGGCTTCTCCCAGAAGGGTTTAAAATCAATCTGTACAGTCAGATAATTGTGCGAAACAAGCATTTCCCTGGCAGACTCTGCAAAATTGATCTCATCCCAGTCGAACAGGTGCATGTTACCGATGAACGGAACAAACAACAAGGAAGCAAACGCAACTATGAGCAACTGAACCAGCCACTGTTTTTCAATTAATTTGTTCAGCATATTTTCGATGTATTGGGAATAAAGGACGATCCAGATTCCTCAGTAGGTTTTTCTGCTCAAACCATGTGAGTAATAGCAGGGAAGTGAAAACCCCGATCACAGCTCCGGCTATTACGTCAGTCAGGAAATGCTGGGAAAGATACATTCTGGAATAGGCGATCGCCATCGATGTCAACAGTGCGATGAAGTGCAGGAGCTTCTTATCGGTATAGGTTGCCAGGCAGAAAAACAGTGCAAAGGCTGTTCCTGCATGTCCTGAGGGAAAACTATGTTCAGTCAGGATCTTGACCCCATCTACAAGGTGAAGCGGATAACTATTTCCAATAAGAGCAACCGGGCGCAACATATCCGGAAAAACAACCAGTTTAAGCACCTGAATGATCAATCCAGATAACAGGTATCCTGTCAGGAGTAGGATGCCTTTCCTTACATTGAACAGGATAAAGATCAGAGAAACCAGGATCGCTGCCAAACCATCCCCCAGATTGGTAAAGAAGCGAAAGAAATTATCCAGGAATGGATTGTTGTGGGCATTCACCCATAGTTCAACCTCCACTTTGCTGTAAAAGAGTAGCCATAATGACAATCCACCCACGAGCAGAAAAAAGGGAATTGAAAATACTTTTGTCTTTTGCAAAAATCCAATCATGGGCATCTTAAATTAAGGCAACAAAAATAGACAAAGAAATTAATTTACTTCAAGTTCCCTCCAGCCCGGGATTTTCGGAAAAGATGCATGAGGATCAGTCTGATACCAAAAACAGGTCGATGCAATATCCGAATGCTGGGCCAGGTACCTTCCTCCCTGATGCCATCCGAGATCCTGAATAGTCACTTTAAGGTCTTTTTCAAAGCGGATGGGATCCATGATGTGCCAGCGGTAAAGCCCGAACCTCATCATGACGTTATAGTCTCCCGTGGGCCTGATCACCTGGTGCAATCCCGTGTAAGGAGTACAGAAGACGTTGTATTTGCCATCCCTGTCAAAATTATAGGATCCGCAGAAATAATCCTCGGTTCCTGTCCCGCAGATGGTTGGAAACTTGCCGTCGCCGTCGATATAGAATTTGATTTCACCTTCTCCCCACCAGCCATTGTTGTGTGCACCCCAGGCCAGATAGAGTCCGACAAACTGTCCCTTGCCCTTTATCCCGTCCACGATGGTGTAAACAGATGTTTCAACTGGATTGGCACGGCGAAACTGGGCATGAAAATAGGCGGCATCAGAAGGAACCTCCGTCAGGGTATAATCGATCTGGTAATACACTGACATGGCATCCTTGTCGCTGATGTTTTCCATGGTTATCCTGCATTTTTTGCGGAATGGCATGGACCAATAGCAGTTGAATGCGCTGCCGGGATTGACACAAACGGGAAGGGAGGTCAATTGGGCGTAACTACCCCAGCCCTGACCGAAAAAATCGCCTACCGGACATTCAACGGATGGCTCTGCTTCATCGTCCCAGTAAATACGAAGGATGGAAAAACGCCAATTTCCGGTAGGGGTCATCCAGATGTGCTGTATTGCTCCGGGACCTTCCATCTCGGCGAGTGTAAAGGTTTGTCCGGCCTGGATCTTGATGAATGGATTGATTTTCCAGCCTTGGCCCATATCACGTGCTGCATTGGCTGCATTGGCCGTATTGGGTTTGGATTTGTCAGCGGGATCAGCCATTCCTCCTTTCCCTTTCTCTCCTGTGAAATTCTCGGGACTTATGGAGCGCGTTTTAGCGTCTGACAGACGGTAAAGATTTCCCATATTCATCTCCAGTCCGTTGAATTTTGACTGGGAAAATCCGCTGTATGCAAATATCACCAAAAGGACAATAAATGGAATTTTTCTTTTCATTTTGTGTAGTTATTAAGTCATTATATTGATTCAGAGGCTCAATTTACTGAAAATTTTGCAAACTAGGTTTGAGTTCAGGTTGTTTTACATCAAAAATCGCTCTCAATAGCACACTTGAGAATTACCATGATTTTATGAAAGGTTGTTTACGATGGTAATATCTGGAAGTACTGCATAGCGGCTTTTCCGGTGGAATGGTAATTGAGTCTTAGCTATGCTCTGCAGCAAGTGCCCTGTACATTTTCATCAGATTTTCAGCGACAGCCTGATCATTGAATTTCAGTGAATTCACCAGACCTTTTTGGATCAATTCACTTTTTAACTTAGTGTCCGTCAGTAATTCTCTGATGGCCGCACCTATTTGTCTGCTGTTTGCAGGATCAACATACAAGGCAGCATCTCCTCCAGCTTCAGGCAAACTGCTAATATTGGATGTAATGACGGGGCATCCCGATGCCTGTGCTTCCAGAACCGGTAAGCCAAATCCTTCGAAAAAGGAGGGATAAACCATGATCTCAGCCATTTGGTAAATAGTTTGCAACTCTTCTGAATTGGTCTGATGCAGAAAAATCATTTGTTTCCTGATTTCAGATTCAATGATGAATTCATCCAGTTGCTTTTTATATTCTGTTGGTTTTCCGACAAGAACGACCGGGATATCCAGTTTTTCGTGAACCACACCCTCCAGGATGGCGAGTTGATTTTTCCGTTGTTCGATGGTTCCTACACACAGGATAAACTTTTCGGGCAGGTTGAATTTCAACCGGACAGCTTTCTTCCGGATTTCATCTACTCTTTCGTAATACTTTTTATCACACGATTGATAAATGACTTCAATCTTGCTGGCATCAATTCCCAATAGTTCGATTAAATCGTTTTTCGTTTGTTGGCTGATAGCCAGCACTTTTGTTGCCCTGTGACACGAACGGATCGTAATGAAACGGTACAGCATCGTGTCAATCTTTTTATAAAATTCAGGAAACCTGAGAAAGATAAGATCATGGATGGTTAATACAGAGGGAATGCCAGATCTCTTCAGGCCAAAAGGAAGTACATTGCTTAATCCGTGATAAATATCGACTTTGTTGGGTTTGAGCAGTTCTGATACTTTGTACAGACGCCAGAAGGGTCTGAATCTTTGAGAAAATTTGGATTTTGGGGTGATAACCGCCACATTATGCGGCAATGGATATAGATTGGTCAAAATGGGTGCAAAGAGCAGGTAATTGTTATCCGGATAAAATTCGGATAATAGATTTACGGTGTTCCTGCTGTAGTTACCAAGCCCGGAGAAGTTCTGAAATAACCTCTTGGCTTCAAATCCGATAATCATAGTTTGGTCAATTAGATGGTTGCATTTATGGAATCCAGCAGTTACAGACGCTAAAAGTAATTTTTTTTTCAGTCATCCAAAATTTTCGCTACCCGGTTATCGTTCTGAAAAGTTCAAGGTATTCATTCAGGTTGGTTTCCCAGGAAAATTTTAGCGAATACTGTTTTAATACTTTCGGCAGGGATTTGTCTTGATCGAATGCTTCCATATTTTCAAGGAAAAAGTGGGCCATCTGTTCTGGTTCTAATGTTTTCCAGTAATAGGCATACTTATCACAAACTTCAGGGATGCTTGAAAAGGTTGAGGCAAAAACAGGCTTTCCAAATCGCATGGCTTCAATGGGAGGCAGACCCATTCCTTCAAACCTGGAGGGGAAAAGAACCGCTTTGCAATGGTTGTACATCCAGAATTTATCTTCTTCCGAGATGGTGCCAGGCAGAATGATCCTCTCGCTGAGGCCCAATGCATTGATTCTCTGCTGCAATTCCTCCGCATGGGCTGAAGAATTGTTGCCAGCCATGATCAATTTGTAATTTTCGGGTAATTGCTGCATGAATTCCAAGAGAACACCAAGGTTCTTCTTCATCTGGATCACACCAATAGAGAAAAGCAAATCTCCTTCAGGTGCAAATGCCGGCCGGCTAACCTGACCGAATGTTTTTACCTTCACACCATTGTAGATCATGTGGATGGGCGTTTCTCCAACTTGCAGGTTCTCCCGAACAACACCTTCCGTAAATTTTGATATGACTGTTATGGCTGTTGCCCTGTCGACCTTTTTCTGCAAAATTTTCAGCCTGGATTTTGCCTTGGCAGGAGATTTCTCTCCAAGGAAATTCAGGTCGTGAATGGTAAGGATATAAGGCGTTTTTGAATCTGAAGGGAAATAGGCTGAATCCTGGTGCAAGGCATACCAAAGGTCATATTTCCTGCACAAGGAAGGGAAGTATCTGCGCTTCAGAGAGACAACTTCGTAATCCACAAGATCTCCGAAGTATCCTTCGAATTTGCGGGGGACCAAAAGCGTAAATTTGAATCGTTTGTCTTTCACCCTGCTGATTCCCTCCCCGAAAAACAAGGCAACCTGTCCAAGACCCGTGTTAAGATCCTTTAGCCTGTCCAGATCAATCAATACCGACAATTTTTTCATATAATTCATTTTCTCAGAACATCCTGACCCTGCCCTTTTTCAATTTTGTTTTAAAAGTCCAGAATGAATCTGTCCCCTTGATGTCGATCCGTTTTAATTCGAACCTGTTTGTAGTTCCCTGTTCATTGTACCTGTTTCCGATGCGCAATCCGGCAAGGATGCCATTTTTTTCCAAAGTGATGAAAAACTGTTGTTTATCCGGCTGTTTTCTGGGATATGCACCGTACGGGTAGGCCAAAACGGGCAAAAAAGGGATTTGGTTGTCGTTGAGAATCCTGAAGCATTTGGCCAGATCGCTCGCAACTTCCTTGGTAGTAAGTGTGTTGTAGTTTTTGTGGGCATATGAGTGCAACCCAAATTCGACATATTGCGGCTCCATTTGGCGAAGATGGACAAAATTGAGCAGAGGCAACGGAGGTTCGGTTTCCCACTCGCTGGTAAGGCCGATGTATTTTACAGGCAGCATGATGGATGCATGAAGCTTGTACCGGATCAGCAATGGATAGAGTAATTCGAAATTATTCAGGTACCCATCATCAAAAGTGATCAGGAGTGGTTTTTCCGGAAATTTGAAATATGGATCAATGAGGTCAGATAACCGGATACAGGTGTAATTGTTCTCCAGAATTATCTGAAAATGTCGTTCTAGCTGATCTACGGTAACCGATGTGCCTGATTTATAGGTTTCAGATACTTTATGGTACATCAATATCGGCAGTCCAATTGCAGGTGGCGCAAAAAGGTTGAACCGTATCTGCACAAGTACAAGCAGAACTATAGCGCTGCAAATCAGTAGGATCATTGATTTCTAAGATTCGTTTTTTCGTAAAGTTTCAGGTACTTGATCAGATTGTAATAGGCCGTATTGACCGACCAGATGAATCCCGGAAATCCATTCATGAAGTTTAGCTGCACAAAATAGGCAATAAAAAATGCAGCAGGGAATTTGACCAGCATTTTGAACTGACCGACTTTTTTCTTCTTCCTGAGTGCATCAAGGGCGGCATAGGATGTAAACCGGTTGAACTTGTCGAAATAATGTGTGATATCCCTGTAACTATAATGGATGACAATGTTTCTAAGTTTTTTTACCTCCCCCTGCAGAATTATTTTCTCATGCAGTTTGTCATCGTTAAATCCCCCAAATTTTCTGTTATAAAGTCTTAAATGGGAAAGATTTGCCTCTTTCCCGTACCGGAAGATTTTTCCCATGAAAACCAGGGATATAATAATGCTGAATCCTGCATATTGGATTTGATCCTGGGCAAATATTGATTTTAGCTCCTCTTGCAAGGCTTCCGAAACGACCTCGTCGCTGTCGATGGAAAGAATCCAGTCATTTTCGGCAAGACTGACGGCATATTGTTTTTGTTCGCCATAGCCGTCGAAAGGGTGGAAGGAGAATTTACAGGAATATGTAAGGCATATATCCTTTGTCGAGTCGGTACTGCCTGAATCAACGACCACAATCTCGTCGCACCAGTTCAACGCTTTCAGAGTTGCCTCCAGTGTATCGGAGTTGTTGAGGGTGATAATTACTGCGCTAACTTTGCTCTTATTGGCCATATTAACCACTAATATCGCATTTTATTTGGTTTTTTCCCATTCTTCCAAATCCTTGAAATACCTGTCGACCTCATTCTTTGAACTTTTGCGCAAAAAACGCTCGGAAGGTTTGAGATATTCAGCGCTGCTCGGCGGACTGTTTACGATGACGGAACGATTCCCTTCGGCATCCTTTTTGATGGTTAATCCATCAAAATAAGTTCCGTCAAATGTGAAAGCCCTGAATCTGATTGAATCTTTGCCTACATCGAACAATTGGTACATGGCCGTGTTGGTGGCCATTTTGTCCATTTTATCCGAGAACCCGATATCGTAGAATTTGGGACTCGTATGCGACACCACATAGACCGGACCCTGTTTCCCTTTGTTAAAATCATTGGGAAGATGTGCCGCTCTCCCGTACACATGATCATGCCCCGAGAGGACAAAATCTACGTTGAACTGGTCGAACAACGGCTTAAACAGTGTGCGCAGGTAGAAATAGTCGTGGCCCCGGGTTGTGGAATAGAGTGAATGATGCATGATTACGACAATCCATTTTTGATTTGTGGTCTCAAGAACAGATTTCAACCATCTTCTTTGTTCAAGGGCGGAAGGAATTGATTGTATTCCGTTGCTGTCGAGGCTTATAAACCGCGTGTTCTGATAATCCCAGTAGCAGGCGCTTTCATGGAAATTTGGCGGACCGTTTTGTGGAATGGAAAAATGGGCGCTCCATCTTTGGTCCAGTTTTTGGATCAGTCCTTTGTAAAACTCGTGGTTACCAGGTGTTGCAATTACGGGAATGGTTTTGAATAATTTTCCGCCGGCTCTGAACCACTCTGCCCAATAGGCATTGTGAGGACGTTCTACAATATCCCCGATAAAAACCATGAATGCCGCGTTGGGCAGGTTTTCTGCTGCCTTGTGAAAAATCTCACCGGTCTTGCCGTTCACAGAGTCCTGCACATCACCGAAGTAGAGAAAGGAAAAAAGGCTATCTGATTTGGCAGCCATCTTGAAGTTGTACCATTCAGACCAGTGGATGCCGTTTGCAACCCGGTACTTGTAAGAACCGGATGGTGTGAGGTTTTTCATTCCAACTCTAAAAAATGCAGAGGCTCCTCCGGATGTTTTTATTATTCTGGATGTAGATTGATAACGGACGGTATCTGCCACGTTTGAATCGTCTAAAAGTTCCAGTGATCCGGATTTTGTGATGGTATCCCCCTGCCATGTTACATCGCGGGAGTTTGCAGCGTTATCCGACCAGGTCAGGAGGATCTGATCAGGCGCTTGTGATGGGCTATAAGCAGGCTCTGGGGGATTAATAAACCAGGTATTCCATTGAAGTCCGACAAAAATGATGATCAGAGCGGGGAGAAATAGCCAGATGAGTTTCCTGTATTTTTTCTTCATTGCGGTATGTTATCCTAAATTTTAACATTGATACGTAGAAACGCTCACTAGGTAACAATTGTAATCGACAAACATTTGATAATCAAATCGAAATCAAAATGTCCTTTCGTTTAGCCGGGATGAGCAGGTTCACTTCCGGATATTTACTTCAGGTCGGTCCTTAAACCACCCTCAAGAGGTGGCTGCCGACTTCATAAGGAAGTATAA
>Ga0118677_10008668_pt1 | contig 16211 bp, 22 predicted proteins | sample AliMusrvi5mmetaG_FD_86154 | JGI IMG/M metagenome (GOLD analysis project Ga0118677, IMG submission 86154) | reverse complement strand
CCGCGAGGTCTTCCACCCTCACCCCGTCCACTCCGGGCGCTCCCCCGTTGGCGATCACCTGCCAGAGCGCGGCCTCAAGGACTTCCCTTCGGCACACGTCTCCATACAGGCTCCATGCTTTCCATTTCGGCTTCCCCTTGGCTTGCCGGTATAACGATGTCGGCTATCGCCGTTTTCGGGTTTAGTCAACAGCCGGAGAGAATTGGGTTTCGCAAAAATCCCGGTAACAGTTCCTGCGGGATGTTTTCAGCGGTATGCAAAAACCTTGTTCCGCTCCCGCGTGCCCTCGGCGAACCCCGTTTTTTGAAGAGGCCGCCGGGCCCGAAGAAATCCGCGTAGATTTTCATATCCGAAAACCGCTCGATTGGCCATTTTCTTCGACCTCTTTTTCCGATGACCCATTTCAACCCGATCCTCGTTTTCCTCTCGCAAATCACCCAGTCGGCGCTTTTGCGCCAGATCGCCTACCCACCGGGGTCATCCTTTTTCCTCGCTCAGACCCGGCAGAAAGTGAGCACCCCAAAAAGATCTTGCAAATATGGAGTCACCCTCCATCTTTACAGATATGTTGCCTAGGCGTCTTCAAACTCGGCTCAACGATTTACTCACCCATTCCCCTGCGGTGGTGCTGTTGGGGCCAAGGCAGGTTGGGAAGACGACGCTGGCTTTGGAGATCGGAGAAACGCGACCGTCCCTTTATCTCGACCTTGAGGAGGACGAGGATCGGGTGAAGCTTTCCGATCCGGCGCGATACTTGGGGGAACATGATGGGGAATTGGTGATCCTCGATGAAGTTCACAGGGCGCCAGAATTATTCCAACGCCTTCGTGGGATTATTGACCGACGGCGTCGGCAGAAAAGGCCGAACGGGCATTTCCTGCTGTTGGGGTCGGCGGCGATGGATTTGCTCCGGCAATCTGGAGAAAGCCTGGCCGGCCGCATTTCCTATCTGGAGCTTGGTCCATTTGATCCGCTGGAGGTCAACCCCGTTGCCTTGGAAACGCTTTGGGTTCGCGGGGGGTTTCCGCGGAGCTTTCTTGCGCCGACGAATGCCCTGAGCATGGAGTGGCGGCGGGATTTTATCCGCACATATCTTGAGCGGGACATCCCACAATTTGGCTCCCGGATTGCGGCCGAAACCTTGCGCCGCTTCTGGACGATGCTGGCGCACAACCAGTGCCAGATTCTGAATGCCGCGAATCTCGCCGGAGGGCTTGGCGTGGACGGGAAAACCGTCGCTGGCTATCTGGATCTTCTTGTGGATCTTTTGCTGGTGCGGCGGTTGCCGGCGTGGCATCGGAATGCCGGCAAGCGCCTGGTGAAATCGCCCAAAGTCTATGTGCGCGACACAGGCATGGCTCATGCCCTTCTCGGGATCCGGGACAAAGAGGCGTTGCTCAGCCATCCCGTGGTGGGACAGACATGGGAAAGTTTTGTGATCGAAGCACTGATCTCCACCGCGCCAGAGGGGACCGAAGCGCATTATTATCGCACGTCCACGGGAAATGAAATCGATCTGGTTCTCACCCTGCCTGGCGACAGGATCTGGGCGGTTGAAATCAAGCGAAGTTCCACCCCAAAAGTGGAGCGGGGGTTTCACATGGCGTGCGAGGATCTCAAGCCGCAGAAACGGTTCGTGGTGTATCCCGGCAAGGACCGCTTTCCCCTTTCCCATGAGATCGAAGTGATCGGCTTGCCCGCTCTGACGGGGCTTTTGCAGGCCTCCTGACGCGAAGGATCCTCCTCGCTTCGCGCATGAGCGGCCTCAAGCGCGATCCGCGCTTCAACTCCACCTCAGCCTCCTCGCTCCCGTATGCCCGTATCTGGATGAATTCGAATGGCTATTTGCGATTTGCCAGTTTTTCGGCAATCCATTCCGGGTCTCGGCGGAGGTCCAGCTCCGCAGCGACACGGAGGAGTGCCGGGCGTGGGTCAAGCACAGGTTCGTGAACTGACTCTCCGTCAGACCCTACTTTGTGGCCTCGGTGAGGCGTTTCTTCGCCTCGGCGTAGATCTCCGCGCTCAGTGGCCCGCGTGCCGCCGCCGCGACATTTTCTAAAAGATGCGCGACGCTCTTCGTGCCGACAATGTTTGTGTGCATGCCAGGATGTGTGTTGGTAAAGCGCAGCAAAAACTGCGTCCGATTCTCTCCCTCGCCAAGAAGCTCGTCGAGGTTCGCCTTCTCCCAGTTGGTCCATCGGTCGGTGCTGCCAAGGCCCGCGCCAGGCTCTCCGCGCGCCACGCCGCCGCGAATGATTACGCCCGCTCCGCTGTCGTGTGCCTTCTGGATTGCATCTTCGTGCTGTCGCTCCAGTGCCGAGTAGGGAATCTGAAAGACATCGAATACGCCCCATCCGATGTAAGTTTCGATGTCCGGCAGTGTCGAGCTGATCCCGATCCAGCGCACCTTGCCCTGATCTTTCATCTCTTGGAGCGCAGCGACCAGTTCGCCCGCTTTGGTCTGCTCGATACTCGGGTTGTGGAGCTGCATCACATCCACATAGTCCGTCTTCATCCGCTCTAGGCTTTCGTGGAGGCCACGGAAAAGGTTTTCTTTGGTCCAGACGTGAGGGGTGTCGTCAGTGTGCTCGTCTTTGTGGACGACCGAGCACCCGCACTTGGTCGCCAGCACATACTCGCTGCGACGGCCCGCCAGAAACATGCCAATCCGCTCCTCTGAGAGCCCGTAGTCGTTCGACGTGTCGATGAAGGCGATTCCGGCATCCAAGACAGCGTTTAAGATCGTGCGTGCCTCTTCATCGGTAACGGGGCGCCCACCCCAGATGCGCGTGCCACGAACTTCCATCGCACCGTAGCCGAGTTTTGTGATGTTGAGGCCAGTTCTGCCAAAAATATTGCAAGGAATTTTCATGATATTCTCCGATTGATTGGATTCGCAGGATAGACAGACCCTGTCGGATTTGAAAACCGGAATCCGCCCGCACCCCCCAAGCACCCCCATCAGCGATGGATTCCCGCGAGCGGCGCGAACGAGGCTCATGGCGGTATGAAAACCAAATCATCGCCAGCAACTGCCGCCCCGGTTGCTCCCGCAGCCGGGCTCAAGCGGATCAACCTCGCGGGAATCGCAACCTCGGCACCAGCCGCGAAAGCCGCCAAGACGACCGTTGCAGCGTAACCATTCTTAGTTGTCCAGCGAGTTAAATGCTCCGTCCGATTCAGGGCGGAGCAACCAAAGGAGAGCGATGAAAACAAATCAGTGGAAGCACAAACTTTATGCGGACGTTATGCACGGCACCGGTCTGACGGCGACATCTCGCCAGATCGGCCTGATGGTCAGACACGTTTGGCCGTTCGATATCGCCGAGAGCTGGTTGAAACACGAGCTGACGGCCAAAGAAGCGGATGTCGAAGCGCAGGCTCAGTTGCAGGCCGCGCAGGACGCTATGGCCGATGCGGAAATGCGCAATTTCGAGTTCGAGCGTGCCATCGTGGACGGCCCCACGGCCACCTATCGTGGTGGCCCGATCGAAGCTGACCCGGATTACGTGCCGGACTATGACAAAAACGCTTAACAGGCGATTCAAATAGGGCAGGTGGAAGTTCCACCTCCCGTTGAGGTTTATCAAATGTACAGAAAGATTCGATCCGTAACTTTAGCCCCGCTCACGAACGGCACACTCATGGTTGACGAGCATCAGAATGCGCGGTTGACCGTTGAAGCCGCCAATATGAACGCGACGTTTGATTGCAGCCATAAGGCGCTGCGCCAGTTGTGCAGCATGAAGAATGACGGCAGCAAGACGCCGTTCTACTCGGTTTACCCAGCCGAGATTGCCCTGCCGGGTGCTTCGCTTACCCAGTCGTTCGAGACGCCAGAGCAGGACGAGGCTGCGTACAGCATCATCCGCATGTTAAAGCTGTCAGATCCGTGGAACTGGTCTTTCTCGCTGAGTTACTGGAAAGAGTATTGCCGGGAGAATTGCGTCGGTCTTAGCAGCGACTTTGGCGGTCTCGAAACCCTGGCGCTGCCAATGCTGGACATTCAGCTTTCTCAGATTGTCACAATGACGCCGATTTTTGCGGCCAAAACCCATTTGGCGTATCTCGAATGGGAGTTCTGGGAAGCGGAATCCATGCCAGCACGCGCAATGATTCGTTCGTAATCAGTTAGTTCGCAGGCCACTCGCCACAGTGGCGTTCATTTCCGTTACGGAGCCAGACATCATGTCATCACGTTTTAACGCATCACGTCTGTTAATCGTCGCTATCGCCGCCGCCCTGCAGTTGCTTGCCGTCGGCACAGCCAATGCCGGAGCCGCGCCGCCGCAGAAGCCAGTTGCCACCGCGGAGCCCAAGTTCGACGGTCCCTGGTTGGGAGTCCCGCCCGACCGTGGCCAGCCGGCCTACACCGGCAAGCAGGTCGTTTGCCACAAAGCTGATAACCCGCTGGGCGGCTCGATGTTCGTTCGCATGACGATCGACGTCGCCGGCGTCGAGTGGATGACGGCTCATCCCACCGACGTGCTCATCGCCCATCCTGACGATGTGTGCCGCTCGAATTCGACCGGATATCGCGCGGCGCGAATCTTTACGCCGCTCATATATCGCTGATTCAAATCCCCGGCAGTTCGCGCCGCAGGGCAGCCTCTTCGAATCGTTCCGAAAAGCCTGCCCTGCGGCGCGAGCCGTATCTTTTCTAAGGAGTTGAAATGACAGACGAGCTATGGAACCAGTTGCTGAGAGAAGCGATTGCCACCAAGTACAACATTGTTATGGCCGGACGAATGGCGACAAAGTCAAAGGTCGAAGATCATCTCATGCGCGCCTTCGGCGTTGACCGCAACGATGCGCACAGCGCCATGAATCACATCGAATACGCGATGCTCGATACCCGCCATATCGATTATGGCAATACCGGGCGTAAGACGGCATGGATTTCAAAGGAATGGCCTGAGCCGGTCACGCTGATGCCGGAAATCTATCAATTGCCGGTACGGGAGGTTTGCTGATGCTGAGAGTAGATTTGAACGGGAAATCCTATCTCGTCAACAAATGGGCGATGGTGTTCAACAACATCCCGCCCACCGACACGCCAAGCGTGAGCGACGAGCCGCCGGCTCCGAATGCCAAACTGGTCGCCGTGAATATGCAGACGTTCGACGTGTCGCATGACGAACAGTGGGCGGTCATTCTGCATCTGTGTCAGACGGCTGGCTATAACTGCAAACCCGGTCCGAACGAATCATATGTTATGACCGCGCCGCCCGGTGTGGACGATACCGAACTGAACTTCGGTAAGCCACTCTAATCCACCACGAAAGGTGGCCGTGGGCCATTGCAGGTGGAGTCGCAAAATTGACAAAGCAAGTCATTCTGCAAAGTAATATCCAGACACGAACCGTGGTTCGTGTCAAAAGAGTAAACATCTGATGAAGACGGAAATTGATATCACGACTTATGCGCCGCTGGATTTGACGCCGATGCCTCTGGGCGATGGCTACAGCACCTTCGAAATCGACGGAGAACAGCATCCGGTGGTCGTCGGTCTGGATGAGACCGGCAAGAATCTGGTTATTGTGTTGCCGGACGCCTCGAAGCGCGTCATCGACGTAGTTGCGCTGGCAAATTACCTGACTGATGCCAGCCGGAACACAGTTCCGATCGACGAACTATTCAAGCGTGGTCGTGAGCTGCAGGCGAGCCTCCCGGTGATGGATGAGGCATCGACAAAGCGGCTTGCCGAATTGAAGGAGCAGCAGGAAGCGATCGACGAGGAAACCGAGTTGATCCAGAACCTGCACAGGAATGCCAAGCAGCCGATTCAGAGACAGATCGACGAGGTTAAGTCGGAAATCTGTGCGCGACTCGGACATCACGGTCTGACGACCAAGTTCGGCAATGCCAGGAACTGCGGCAAGCGCACGGTGATCACTTACGACTGGAAGGTCGTGGATACCGTTGCCGATTTGCTGGACGGCGACCGCCCGAAGCTGACGAAATTGCTGGCGAATGCGCGCAAGGAAACCACGAACGAGGGCGAACTGGTGATCACATTTAACGAGGTATAGGAATGTCAGATACTGCAACGGCGCTGGTGATGTTGAATGCCCGGAACCGGCTGGTAGCGGCAATCGAAACGATCCGCGATGATCTCGCCATCGTCGAACAGGCGAACGGCGTGAAGATCGAGCGCGAGCCAATGGCGACCGCGAAACTCTGGTTTACCTTGCTGACGAGGGGGCTGTTTCGGATCAAGCGGCCGGTGCAGGACTACATGATCCTGAGACCGTTCAAAGCGGTCGTGGCCGAGATGGATCGCCAGATCGATCTGCTGACCAAAGGCGGCGACGTTCAGGAGCTGGACATGAAGCTGATCGAGCGGTTGCTCGACGCCGATTTCAGGGTAGGGACTGCCGGCAATTTAACCGAACTCGAACCCGAATGAACGATGATATTCTGGCAGACGCGCAGAAACTGAGGCATGAGCCGGAAGTCAGTGCGCGCACCTATCTTTGCGAGAATCACGGAATACCCTGGCAGTTAGCCGCGCTATATACCAAGATAGCGCGGCTTTCGTGTGATGGGCGTCCGACGTTCAACGCCGTTCTGCGCGAGGGTGATTTTCTGGTCATGATCGAGCTGATGGAAGCCGGGTTTGGCGCCAGTTCAGCCCAGATCGTGCGCCGCGCTTTGCGTATGGCGCTGCGCCAGTCGCGCGGCATGACGGTTGTACAGCGCCCAAATACCCCTAAAGATATGCCGCACTGAACAATGGCGATATTCGTGGACGAAGCAGAAAATCTGTACCACGGCAAATACTTTTGCCACATGTTGACAGATCAGTTTGAGCAGGCCGAACTACACGCCTTTGCGCGGCAGATCGGGGTCAAACCGTGCTGGTTCCACAATCCGAAGCCGGGCGATCATCCCCATTACGACCTTAACCAATTCCAACGTAAGCGGGCGCTGGCGAATGGCGCACAGTTCATTACCGGCAAGAGATACATCATCGAGATTGTCCGGCCACGCCGGGCGAAGCTGGCTGAGTTAGCGGAGCAAAAATGCAAGTAACAATTAAATCGGTTGTACACGCGATCGGTCCGACACCCGACCGCTGGGTAGGCAACTGTTACGCGACAGCCTATCTGATCCATAGCAAGAAACTCGTCAAGGGCATCTTGCGCTATGGTCATTATCACGGCCCGATCATTGAAGGAACACTTTTCGCAGAGCGCAGTAAGCATACGGCGATCATCCATCATGGCTGGATCGAAAAGCCGGATGGCATGATATTTGACCCAACGCGCTGGGTGTTCTTCGGTAACCGCCCCTGGCTGTTTGAAGGCCAAGATATCGGCGGCGAATACGATCCGGGCGGCAACATCCTGCGCGCTCAGAACGTGCAGCCGCCACCCAGTATCAAACCGGATTCCCTCAGAAGCAACATTGTGTTTCCGGCGCTGGATGTCGATGCGTTCTGCAGGGTGTTATGCGGCAATCCGCTTTGGCTGACGACTGACCACCTGTTTTGGATTGCGAATCTCCCGATAAATATGCTGCACGAATACGCTGAAGTGATCTATCGCGCCATCGCCTATGCAGGCTATAAGGCATGGATTCCGCTCGATAACTGGAATATCGCCACCTGCAAGGGTAGTTCTGACCATACGGCCACCTATTGTGGCGGGACTACGCACGTCGAAGCTACCGTCCAGACCGATTAATGCTATCCGGCGACCTCCCAGTAAAAGTCAATTTGACAAACATACACCGGCATGATAGTATTAAGGCATGGAAAACAACACCAGACTTTCAAAGGCTACGCAAGCACCAACAGCGCAGCAACGGCTCGCAGTGGCAGCGCACGAGTATCGCAGCGCTCTGAGCCTGATCGGTTATCCCGTCTCTGATCTGAAAGCGGCGGAGGCGAAAGGCAAGAAAGCGCAGCCGTTGAACACGTTCTCGATCGGATCGTTTAATCCGCTGGATACAGTCGCTGGATTCGTCGGCAAGGCCGAAACGGTTTACTGGATCGTGTCCAGTCAGCTCGGCACGTACACCTGCACGAGTCCCGACGGCACCCTGAATTTCGGGGTGGGTGAGCCGTGGAAGACCAAAGGCCGGCGGGCGGCAGAGACCAAGCTGATCGAAGTCGAAACCGAATGGAACGCCATGACGGATCGCGAGAATTGCAGTTGGGACGGCGAATACATGTACGGAGAGTGGGCGTAGTCAAATACTCCCGGTTAAAACAGGGAGCTTGTAACTGCCATGAGGGGCAGGCTGTCTAAATGGCAGCACTATCGCGTGGTTTGACTACCTCAAGGGTGGTCTTTGGACTACGCAAAAGGAGGTTATGTGAATATGCCGGTAGCAAACGGCGAAATGCAATTCCTGACTGCGGCGCAGGCGGCACATTATCTGGGGCTAAAGACCGGAAGTTTGAAGCACCATTTGTATCGTGTTCCGGTGGCGCGCCGGCTTCGGTATTCATTCCGCATCGGGAATAACCTAATGTTCTCAAAGGCCGTGCTAGACGCATGGAACAGTTTCGCGCGGCGCGAGGCCGGGCGATTGGCCGAAGACGATGACGATGCGGTCGAGGCGACGATTGAAGACCGTCTCGCCCAGTATGCAGAATTCACCAAAGGTCTGCCGTTGCTGGGTTTGACCGATTAACCAAGTGAAAGGAAACCATGAAAACAGATCGAGTTAGTTCGCTGCCAAGGGATCGGATCGTGGCCGGGGAAAACGACCGCCACGATTTTGATCCTGTTCGGCTACAGGAATTAGCCGACAGCATGAAAGCTAACGGGCTGGCACAGCCGATTACGGTGCGCGAGATTCCACGGCTCAAACCTGACGGTTCCTGTCGATTGTGTGGCAAGACGGATTGCTCCTGCGTGGGTAAGCTGGTCTTCCAGATTGTGGCCGGCGAGCGCCGGTTCAGAGCGTCGGGCGTGGCGGGCTGGACCGAGATTCCGGCCATCATAAAGGTTCTCAGTGATGAGGAAGCAGCCGCGATCATGCTTGTCGAGAATACCGCACGCGCGGACTTGAATCCAATCGACGAGGGCGCGGCCTATCTGAAACGACGCGCGGAGTTCAACTGGACGGATGCGAAGATCGGTGAAGTGGCAGGCAAGAGCGAGGACGTTGTGAGACGCCGGGTCAGCTTGTTGCAGCTCGCGCCAGACATCCAGAAGCTATTGAAAGCCGGTCAGTTGTTTCTCGGCTACGCCGAGGCGATGGTGTTGCTCGATCACGAACGCCAGCACATCGCCCTGCGGATCGCTCAGGCCGGCAAGAACCGTATGGCATTCGACACATTCCGCGAAGCGTGCGGCCAGTTGCTGGCGCAGCAGAATCAGGATGCGTTGTTTGCGATGGGCGAGATTCTGACGGCGCAGGCGGTCAGCGCGTCGGGCGCGAAGTATGGGGAGGGCGTGCAGGTAGGCGTTCCAGTGAACGGCAATCTGCCGGCGCCATCCACGAAGGCGAAGGCTCTTAACGTGGTGTTTGAGACGTGGCTGAACGACCTGCAGGGGCAGGGATTCAACGCAGAAGCCGCAGTCGCAGGCACTTTATACACTCACTTAGTCCAGCGGGGAATTCTGGCAATTCCGCTGAAACGGATCTACGAACCGTGCAAATAGAGGTCGAATTCAGCGATATGCCGGATAGGACAGGCGTTCTAACCGGCTATCCGTGGTTCTGGATGCGCTATGTGCGGGGATTCATGCCGTGGTTTCATTGCGCGAAGTCATTCGTTGGCGAGCGCGATAAACGGTTTTATCCCGGCATGGTTCTACCAGTAAAGATAGTGCTGCAGGACCCGACGAGTTATCGACACGCATATTTGTGTGGAGTTTCGCCCATCAAGGACACCGGCCTCCATCTGGCCTTGCTGCCCGAAGAGGGGACGAAATTCACGCACAAAACCTACAACGGGATGGTGATACAAGTATCAAACGCTCGGCAATTGTTCATCAGGAAACTGGACGCCGGTTTCATGGCTATGCCATGGAGCTATGTTTCGTGTTGCAACTGGCAGTTTGGAATTCAGTATTACGGAACAGGCGGCTGGTTGCCCCAGCCCGGACAGTTTACCGATCCGATACAGGAAGACAACACATATATTCGACCCACATCCGGCCCCGCATTGGCGCCGGGGGAATTGATCGATGAGTTCAACCGCCTGACCGAGCGCGCACTGCCGCGCATGGCGACGAGAAAGGATTGGCCGCTGACATACAGCTACGCATATAAGCGCATTCTGTACGACGCGGTGCTCGGCGGGGCGTGGCATAAATATATCGCCAAGCCAGCCTATCGCCATTTGACGACCGAGCAGATGCAGATGGCCGTCGATCTCGCGAAGAGGATTATCCAGGAAGGGCTACCACTGGTCGAGGAATTGCTGCGCCGGTCAAATAACTGGCGCGAACATCCAGACCAGGCGACGCCGGGCGCGAGCACCACCGCGACCCAGCACAATCTATTCAGTTAATCTGCCCACAGGGGCGTTGATAGGAAGGAAACCAGAATGAAAGTCGTTATTGATCGCAATGCGTTTTTGAAGGCCGTCCAGGTTGCCCTGCGCGGAACCACCAATTCCGCGTCACTGGCTGTTCTCAGCCACGTTCTGCTTGCAGCGGATGGCGGGACCATGACGGTGAGCGGCACGAACCTCGATTTGGCTATCGTCACGCGCACGCAGGCCGTCGTGGACAAGCCGGGCAAGATCGCGATTCCCGCGAAGTTGCTGGTGAGTGCGCTCGGCACGCTGCCGGCGGGCAACCTGACACTCGAATCGGGCAAGTACCCGAATCTGAGCATCACGAACGAAATCACCCGCTTCAATATCAAGGGAATCGACGCCGGTGAGTTTCCCGAACAGGCCATTTTCGACGAGACGACGGCGCTCATGATCTCGTATAAGACTTTGCAGACGCTGATCAAGCGCACGGCGTTTGCATCCGCGAAGGATGAGAGTCGCCCGATGCTGACCGGGACATTCATCGAGATTCAGGAAGACCATATCTGCTTTGTGACAGCCGATGGATTCCGGCTGGCGGTTGCAGATGGTGAGCTGGTTGGCAAAGCCCCGGCGGCGCTGAACGCGCTGATCGCAACGAAGGCCATGCAGGAAATTGCTCTGGTCGGCGGAGCGGATTCCGATTTATTCGGAATGTCGATCGACGGCAAGACCGGTATTGCGATTTTCCACACCACGAATACCGATATCATCTGCCGGCTGATTGATCAGCGCTTCCCCGACTATCGCGCGATCCTGCCAAAGACCAGCACGACCGAAATTGTTGTCACCCTCGCGGATATCAACCGTGTGGTTTCTCAGGCTGCGGTTATGGCGCGGATCGGGACGCAGAATGCAGTCGTGTTCAGCTTCACCGAAGACGAGGACGATGGCAAACCCGGTTCGCTCGTGGTCAAGGCGCTATCCGATGCGGACGGCGACACGAAGGCTGAACTGATGACGGATGCCCATACCGGCAAGCCGCTGACAATCGCTTTCAACTCCGACTTCATCCTGCAGGGGCTGCAAGCCATGACCGGCGAGCAGGTCACGCTCAAGCTGGGGACGGCCAAAGGCCCCACACTGGTCATGCCGACTGGTGACGCGACTTTCCGCTACGTGGTCATGCCGGTCTCGCTGCCAGAGACTGTGACGAAGAAGGCCAAAGCTGCGCCAGTCGTAGCTACTGAAACCGCCCCGGTAGCAGAGGTTGAGCAACCCGCGCAGCCGGAAGCCGTTGCGCCCTCGATGGAAGTCGTGGTCGTAGCCTAGCCCAACTGCAACCACATAGTAAACGCGATACGGACGGTCATTCTGAGTGGCCGTCCGGCACCATCGCGCCTTGTGACCTGCAAGGGTCATCTTGAGATGACCTGCAAGGGTCACATTGGGGTGAAACCAAATGAATGTCAAAGAATCGGAACAGGATCGTATGCTTCTGGAACGGAGGCAAGCCCTGCTATACCCGGACAATATCGCCGTAATCACCATGTTGACGCACGCGCTGACTGAAAAGCGCGGCGACAAAACCGATTCGATCGAAGTCGAAATCGAGTTCTCAACGTTTGCCCACACTTTTGTCGTGAATCCACCCAACTCGAAGACCGCAGGCGACCAGCCAATGGTGTATTTCGAGCGCAATGCGAAGAGCATGACGATTCGGGTGCGGCCGGCTGGCGATCCCTCATCGCTTGCCGGGCAAACCTTCGACGCATGTCCGGCGAAGTATTTCGGCCAATGGCATCTCTATCTCTCGGACATGATAGAGATGAATGCAACGGATGACGATGACTGGCCGGTGACAGTTGCCAAGCTCATCCTGCAGAACGGCGATGTCTATTTCGAGTATTTCGAAGTGCAGGATCAGGCCATCGTCAACGAGCAATCAATTCGCCTAACGTTCTGCAATCCTGAGAACGACACTCGTGAGTTTGTTGTCAGATAGGAGGCTATATGGATTCGACCAATGGATCTTTGGTTGACGCTGAGAAGCTGTGGGAGCTGGATGACGTGCGCGCGGCGATTGCCAAGCGCATTAGTGTGCCGGTGCTGCGGCTGAGCGCGTTCTATATCGTACAGGGCGACGACGGTGGCATGGAAGTGTTTTTTGAGGATTACGGGGAGGCGACCCGGCAATATCGCAAATATCGCGCCGGTTATCGAGACGCCCGACTGCAGGTCGTCGTGTGTGACGGCAAAGTACAGTCGGATATCTACGTCAATACGATTCGGTCATGGTACAAGCGCAACGAAGACCGGCTGGCGCAGGGGCGCCGCTGGCTGAGGCGCTGGATGACACCGGCTGCGAAGGCATGGGAACTGGATCACGTTTGCGAGGCCGTCGCCAGAGAGTACGTCATTCCACTGAGCGGCCTTACGGCGAATTACTCCGTCTGGGAGTGGGCGCCGATGCATTATCACGCAAAGGATTACGCAGATGCGACCAGCCATTACCGGGAGATACGCAACGCGGACCACGAAGGCGGGTTGTTTGTGCAGGTGTGGTTAAAGACGGACACGACCAATCCGATCCACGAACATGCAGTTCGTTACTGGGACAAAGAACAGGAGAAGCGCTATCAGCGTCTTAAAGCCATGCAAGAAGTCAAACCAATTGCTCGTTCGATTAAACGCACGCCAAAAGTGGCCGGTGTATCCGGCTTCCAACTTGAAGACATGATCAGCGCCGGGCGCGATATCGGCTTGCGGCTGAATAACGCACAGGCATACGAGATTCTTGGCGATCTCGAAGAGAATTTCGACGCCGAGAACGGAGTGAACTGGACGGTCATTCGCGAAACAATTGATGGACACCGCTGGGACGGCGAGAGGCCCTGGCGCTGGGCGTATCAGGATGAAGTCTGGCTGACCGGGGTGGTAACGGAATCCGAGTGGGACGAACGCGCACGCGAGATATGGACGTTTCGTAACGGCATGGGAGTGCGCTGGATCGATATGTGCCTGACGCTGGAATCTGGCGCGGTCGTGACCTTGAAAGTATCCATTCCCGCAGAAACACCAGAGAGTCTGGTCGAAGCGGTTGCACTGGCGAAAGCTCCAAAGACCCTTGCGACTGGCAGCGATCCCGCCTCGAATCTGGCTATCAGGTCCGCGCGAGTCCGGCTATTTCGCCCGGAGATCGATCAGGAAGAGCCGCCGGACGAGCTAAATGCCGAAATCGAGATCATGGTTGACGAGCGTGAGTTCGCCGCGATTCTGGCTGGATTGAGGCTGTTGCAGATCCATAAGGAGGGCAACGTAGTTGGCTGGCAGGAATGGAAAGATATTCTGGCGATTGCAGACAACAACTATGAATTGAAGCCATTGGAGATTCAGGAGATCGAGGAGCTGGCCGAGCGGATCAACACCGCACAGTAGCACCTCAAAGGAAAGGGAACCTAGACATGGGACTAAAAGCAGTTGTGTTCGATACGGATGGAAACGGCCTGGTCGTCAGGATGGCCGAATCCGCTAAGGCCGCAGAAGCCGTTGTGGATGCGTGGATTCGCGAGTGGTGGGTGGCGGAAGTCGGAACGCCGGTGCCAGAGAAACTTACGCTCGAAGCCCGGACGGAATACTTTGACGCGGCAGAGGAACGATGCGAGATTCTGGACGCCGACAAAGTTGCCGTAGATGACGATGTGATCAAAGGCAAGCCGGCACGCGCGAGTGGTCGAGCGGTCGTGCTGTCAAAGCGCGAGCGCACGCTGATTCTCAGCGGCTTGCAGGAGATTCTTGCTGCGAAGCTGAACGGATCGGAAGAGATTGTCGATCTGATTACCAAGATGTGGAGGAACTTCAAAAAGGAGGTGGTGCGTGCCTAAGACTTTCTATCGCGGCGGACCGGCCTCGGCAATGCCGCAAGGCAGCGCGCAGGATGTCCTGCACAACGAGATTGTCGAACTCGGCAATAAGGATGTCATCATCGAGCCGGGAATCACGCTGGACGAACTGACCCGTATCCGGGCAGCGACCCTGCAATGGCTGACTGAATGCGTCAGGGACGCCAGCTGTTACGGCCATACACGCCCGATCGCCCTGTCCAACTATCGCATCCTTGCGCGAGATGGGCAGGGTGGGTGTCTGGTAGAAGTGAAATGACCATGAAAAAGCAAGTGCGGCCTGTCGGCGTCTTCAAGATGCCGACAGGCGCGTAACAACCTGCAAAGGTTGCCATGGGCAATCGAATTGGAGCGTGTGTGAAAAGAACTATCAGAGCAATCGACCTGTTCGCCGGCGCCGGTGGCACATCCACCGGGCTGCTGCGCGCGTGTGAAGACCGGGGAATCCGGCTGGATCTCCTGGCCGTCAATCATTGGGATGTCGCCATCAGCACCCATTCAAAGAATCATCCGAATGCGCAGCACCTTTGCGAGAATCTCGATAACGTCAGTCCTGGCAAGGTGTTCAGTGGCCATCTGGATTTGCTGGTTGCAAGTCCCGAATGTATCCATTTCTCGACCGCGCGGGGTGGACGCCCGACCAGCGACCAGTTGCGCGCCAGCGGTTGGCATGTCATCCGCTGGGCGGAGGCGCTCAGGCCGGACAACATCCTGATCGAGAACGTAAAGGAGTATCGTGATTGGGGCGCGATCGGTAGTAACGGACAGCCTCTGAAAAGCCGCAAGGGCGAGACCTATCAGGCGTTTCTAGGCGCATTGCGCAGCCTCGGCTATACGGTCGAGGATAACGTCTTGAACGCCGCCAATTATGGCGATGCTACGAGCCGTGAAAGGCTGTTCATCATGGCGCGGCGCGGCCGGCGCAAGATCAACTGGCCGAAGCCTGGGTTTGCGCCGGTGGAAACCAAGACCGGCAATGGGACGCTCCAAAAGTGGCACACGGCGCGTGAGATCATCGATTGGGATTTGAAGTCTCAGAGCCTCTTCGAGCGCAAGCGGCCGCTGGCTGAGAACACGATTCAGCGCCTGATTGCCGGGTTACGCAAGTTTGGCGGCGAACACCTGATCGAGCCGTTTCTCGTCATGATGTACGGAACGGGAGAGGCAGCATCACTTGACCTGCCTCTCCCGACGATCACAGCGCAGGGCAACCATATCGGTCTTGCCCAGCCGTTTCTCATGACAATGGTTCCACCTGCAATGGTGGCCGTGGGGCCAAGACCACCCTTGCAGGTGGAACATGGAGCGCGCGGCTATTCGGCGCAGGTGTTATCTGTCGATGAGCCGATGCCGACGATCACATCGGCGGATGGATTCGCCCTGGCACAACCATATATGAAACCCTCGATTACCGCGGGCGACTCATGGAATCTGATTCAGCCGTTTCTTTTGGAGTATTACGGCAACGGGCAGGCCGACAGCGTCGATTTGCCGATCCCCACGATCACAAGCAGAGATCACTTCGGGCTGGTCGAGACTGGCAGGATCAACCAGAAGCTGGACATCCGATTCAGGATGTTGCAGCCGCACGAGCTGGCGGCGGCGATGAGTTTCCCGAAGGACTATATCTTCGATGGAACGCGCGAGCAGCGCGTCAAGCAGATCGGCAACGCGGTCGCCGGCAACATCGCTAAAGCCCTGTGTGGCGCGATCCTCGATTGACCCGTAACCGTTGACTTTCCGTTGCAGTAATTGCGGCGGTATTTTGCAGTAGGGAGGATATGTGGAAGAAAAGGAACTGTATATCACCGGCGGACACACGATCTAGGTGAAGAACGGCCCGGCAGACCCGCTGCCACCTGCAATGG
>Ga0118677_10008667_pt1 | contig 16212 bp, 14 predicted proteins | sample AliMusrvi5mmetaG_FD_86154 | JGI IMG/M metagenome (GOLD analysis project Ga0118677, IMG submission 86154) | reverse complement strand
AGATAAGAAGGCCGAACAGATCTCGATCCTCGAGATGGACAAGGCCTCCGGCAGCTTTACCGATTACTTCGTGATCTGTTCGGGCAGCAACCCGCGCCAGATCCAAGCGATCGCCGACGAGGTGGAGCTGCGCCTGAAAAAGGTGGGGCAGTATCCGCACAACGTGGAAGGCTACAAGAAGGCCGAGTGGGTGCTGCTCGACTATGTGGATTTTGTCGTGCACGTCTTTTCGGACAAGGCGCGCCACTTCTACGACCTCGAGCGGTTGTGGAAGTCGGCCAGGCGGCTGGAGCCGGGCGAACTGAAGACGGCCGCGCCCAAAAAGGCCGCGCCGAAAAAAGCGGCTGCGCCCAGCAAGGCAGCGCCGGCGCCGAAGACTGTGGTGAAGAAAGCGGCAGCCAAAAAGCCCGCGGCCAAAAAAGCTGTGTCCAAAAAGGCTGCGGCCACGCCGCGCAACAGCGCCCCGTGGTCGTAGCGAACCCCGGCGAACAGCAGCAGCCCGGCCGGCCAGACCCCGCCCAGCCCCCCACGACAGGACTCCACCGCGCCACGTATGGCGCAGTCCGCGTCCAAACATCCGGCATGCCCGACAGGCATGCGCAACATGGAAACCTTCTCGGCGGCCAACCGTATCGCGCTCGAAGGCGCCCAGGCCGTCGCCAAGCGGCACATGGAAATCATGCAGCAGACCATGGCCGAGCTGACCGAGACCATGCACGCGCTGGCCACGCCCGGCGAGACGCCGCAGGCCCGGACCGCCAAGCAGGCCGAGCTGATCAAGCGCACCTACGAGCGCGCGGTGGCCAACACGCGCGAGATCAGCGAACTGATCTATGCAACCTGCAAAACCTACCTGATAACTCAGGGCAAGTTTATTCTTGTTCTCTGGGTTCTTATCGGAGCCATTATTGTCGCCTATTTCGGTTGGCTTCGACACCTTGAAGCGATTAAGGTTATTTCCATTCTTATCGCCAGTCTTATCGGTATTCTCGGAAGTTATATCGTTGCCTGGTTCGGCATGAGGATCAACACCTTCGCAAACTCAAGGACAGCATTCGCAAGCCTCGGCGGAAAGCCGTTCCCGACCTACGAAATTCCTCTCAGAGCAGGTATGAGTATCGGAATGCTCCTCATCAGCATAGAGCTCTTCGTTATGCTCTGCATCCTTCTCTTCGTACCTCGCGACTTTGCCGGCCCATGCTTTATCGGCTTTGCCATCGGTGAATCTCTCGGTGCTTCAGTACTCCGTATTGCCGGCGGTATCTTTACAAAGATAGCCGACATTGGTTCCGATCTTATGAAGATCGTGTTCAAAATCAAGGAAGACGACGCCCGTAACCCAGGCGTTATTGCCGACTGTGCCGGCGACAATGCCGGTGACTCAGTAGGTCCAACGGCTGACGGTTTTGAAACCTACGGCGTTACAGGCGTAGCCCTGATCTCCTTTATCCTTCTTGCCATCAAGGCCCCTGAAGTGCAGATTATGCTGCTTGTCTGGATCTTTGCCATGCGACTTGTCATGATCTTCGCCAGTGCGGGTTCCTACTGGGCCAATGCAGCCTTTGCCAGGATGAAGTACAGCAATGCCGATGAGATGAACTTCGAGAAGCCTCTGATCTCTCTTGTCTGGCTTACATCGATAGTTTCAATCATTCTTACCTACATCGCATCCTACTACCTTATCAGCACACTTGGCGACGGCACCATGTGGTGGAAGCTTGCTTCTATCATTACCTGCGGAACGATTGCCGGTGCGCTTATTCCCGAACTGGTCAACCGCTTTACCTCCACAGAGTGCGCCCATGTTCGCAACGTTGTACAGTGCTCCAAAGAGGGAGGCGCAGCCCTGAACATTCTTGCAGGTCTTGTTGCCGGTAATTTCAGTGCCTACTGGATGGGTCTTGCTATTGTCAGTTTGATGGGAGCTGCCTACGGTCTCAGTACTCTTGGTATCGCCACTCTCGGGCTTACTCCTGAGCTGATCGCTTCGCAAGGGATCCTTACTGTCGGTCTTACCAAGGTCATCATGCTTGCACCTTCTGTCTTTGCTTTTGGTCTTGTTGCTTTCGGCTTCCTCAGCATGGGTCCGGTTACCATTGCAGTCGACTCGTATGGCCCGGTAACCGACAACGCTCAGTCTGTTTACGAGCTCTCGCTCATCGAAACAATTCCGAATATCAAGAGTGAGATTCAGAGCGAGTTTGGTTTCCAGCCTGACTTTACAAATGCAAAGAGGTACCTGGAAGCCAACGACGGCGCAGGCAACACCTTCAAGGCAACAGCAAAACCGGTGCTGATCGGTACTGCTGTGGTCGGGTCCACCACGATGATCTTCTCGATTATCATGATCCTGACCAATGGACTTGCCGACACAGCAGCCATTGCAAAGCTCTCAATCCTTTCGCCTCCTTTCCTCCTCGGTCTCATGATGGGCGGTGCAATCATCTACTGGTTCACAGGCGCCTCTATGAACGCGGTCACAACGGGAGCATACTACGCGGTTGAATTCATCAAGAACAACATCAACCTTGACAGTTCCGTTGAAAAAGCCTCCATCGAAGACAGCAAGAAGGTTGTTGAAATCTGTACCAAGTTCGCACAGAAAGGTATGATCAACCTCTTTCTTACCGTATTCTTTACCACGCTTGCATTTGCCTGTCTCGATTCATTCTTCTTTATTGGTTATTTGATCTCTATTGCGCTTTTCGGTCTCTATCAGGCCATCTTTATGGCCAATGCCGGTGGTGCATGGGATAACGCCAAAAAGATTGTTGAAACCGAACTCAATGCCAAGGGCACACCGCTTCATGATGCCTCAATTGTCGGTGATACGGTCGGCGATCCTTTCAAGGATACCTCTTCGGTTGCTCTGAACCCGATCATCAAGTTCACTACATTGTTTGGTCTTCTTGCTATCGAGCTCGCAATTGAACTTCCACCTCAGCTTGCCCTCTCTCTGGCAGCAATCTTCTTTGCCCTTTCGCTTGTTTTCGTTCATCGCTCCTTCTTCTCTATGAGAATCAAGGTCGACGAACACTAACTGGTACAAGGTAAATGATTAAAAAAAAAGGAGCCGCAGAGATGCGGTTCCTTTTTTTTTCAGGTAACCTTTATCTGTACTCTGAAAAGCTGCTTTATCTTGATATATATATAAGGAATGTATAAGTTAATTCTACTGGTAAAGGGAGCAGAGTGAGTTGTTATACTGTCTCATGATGAGACGATAGCGTATATTTGCAAGACATTCAGATCTACTTCTGAAATAATGAGGGTAGTGGCTAAATCTCAATATACTAATCACTTACCTTAATAGCTGACTTTTCGTTCTTCCTTTTTTGCGTCTTGGCTTATTAGTTGCAGTTATATATTATATACTCTTAAAACTAATAGAAAGGGTTAACAGTTTTTTAATAAGGAAGTATATATGAAAACTATTGGACAAGGATTTGTTGTTGCGTTTATGGCTATAATGCTGGCATCTCCTTCTGCTGATGCAGCTCCAAACGCAAAACCTCTTTACTCAAGTGCTGCCGCTAAACTGAAATCGCAGGACACAAAAGGAGCTATAGCCGATTACACAAAGGCAATCGAACTGGACCCTACTGATACATATGCATATCTTCGAAGAGGAATTATAAAGGGGACTATTGGCGACACTCTTGGAGCCATGACTGACTTTACAAAAGTTATTGAGATTGATCCGAAAAATGCTCAGGGATATTCTAATCGTGGAGTTCAAAAGGAACAAAACGGGAATTTTAAGGACGCATTAGTAGATTACACAAAGGCTATTGAGCTGAACCCTAAATATGCGTTAGCATACATTAATCGAGGAAATGCAAAAACGAAGGCTTGGGATTTTAAGGGCGCAATAGAAGATTACACGAAGGCTCTTGAGCTGAACCCCAAATCAACGTTAGCCATCAATAATCGGGCAACTGCAAAAGGTCTGCTCGGAGATAAAGAGGGAGCTATAGCTGATTATAAAAAATCAGCAAAACTCAATGATCCCGATGCTAAAGCATGGCTCAAAGCCAGGGCGTTACCGCTCAAATAAGTTAGCTTATAACCGCGGAAGGTAACCGGGCTTTAATATTCCCCCCCCTGGACTCTTCTTTATCCAGGGGGGGGAATATTAAATAGTCAGGCGATCACTCTTTCAAAATTTCGCAGTAAAACCGGCAAGAATACTTGTGTCTGTCTCTGCATGGTTCAATCCGGCTTTCACACCCAGATCAAGGTCAACGGCATCAGTTACGCTGTAAATCAATCCACCGACAACAAAAACACGATTGGGAAACTCTACATTCTCACTATTGCTGTCAATGCTGATGTCAGCTACAGAGCGGAGTTTATTAGTCATATGAACCTCTGCAGCAACTGAAGCATTCCAGATATCTTCTTTATAGAGGGCACGATCCTGAGCTAATGAGTATGAATTGCGGGCGTATCCGAAATTACAGTGCACTGCCCTGTGCTCCCACTCCTTGGTTGCAATCAGCATCACACCTCCAGATATATTGCCATAGCCTAATCCTTTAAGCGCATCACCTGTGGGAAATGAGAGTTTCGGTTTGAGGGCAAGGCTGAACTGATCTCGGGTAGATTCAAAAAACTTCCATTTGATTTTAACTGTTGTATCGCCAATTCCTTTTTCATCCGAAAAAATAATACCGTTCTGCATGAGAGAACTCCATTGAAAATAGGATTCCACAGAAAGATCGAGGTTGTCAGCTATTCCATAGGTCAGAGCCGCCGCAACATTTCCTCCTGTCTCCTTTTCAAAAATAGAGCCTTCAACTTCATGATCTGTCGTGTATTCGCTATTAAGCTCAAACTGAAATTTACCTTTTCCCTGAACGCATGTATCATCAGTCATCAACGGGTGAGTGGCAAAAGCGGGAACTGACCACACCACGGCAAGCATCATGGCGGAAATTTTTTTGATCATGGATTCCGTAGATTATCTAACGGTTACTATAGGTCGTTACCCGGCAAGCCATCTATGTTCATCAATTTCAAAAAAGGATTGATGTCGTGGCGTTTAAAAAGCAGTTTAAATATATTTTAATAATTCCTGAAATATAAATTGTACCATAAACATCAAATCCAATCTCATTGAACTTCATTTCCTCTCCAGTAACTGCTATAGGTACCATAGCTCCTATTCTTCCAGCCTCATCCTCTTCAGTCTAAGCGAATTGCTCACCACCGAAACGCTGCTTCCCGCCATGGCAAGCCCCGAAAAGACCGGATTAAGAAAAATGCCCCACAATGGATAAAAAGCCCCGGCAGCAAGAGGAATCCCAATAATATTATAGATAAACGCCCAGAAAAGGTTCTGGCGTATCACTCTCATTGTCGCGCGCGAAAGGGTGATTGCCCCTGCAATCTTCCTGATATCCCCCTTCAGCAGGGTAATTCCGGCTGACTCTATGGCAACATCAGTTCCTGTAGCCATGGCAATCCCCACATCAGCCTGAGCCAGAGCAGGTGCATCGTTGATGCCATCTCCAACCATAGCAACCCTTTTTCCTTTTGCCTGCAGTTCTTTCACTTTTAACGCCTTTTCCTGCGGCAGAACCTCAGAAATCACCTCGTCAATGCCTACTTGTCCCGCAATGAACTCTGCCGCTGAACGGTTGTCGCCCGTCAGCATGATAACCCTGACCCCTTTCCTGTGCAGCGCGTCAACAGCACTCTTTGCATCCTCTTTGACGATGTCGCTCAACGCAATCAAACCCGCGCATATTCCATCTTTTTCAATGATGACCACACTCTTTCCCTCATCCTGCACTCTCTTTAATTCAGATAAGGTTTTTTCACCCTCCACCGGCTTGCGAACTCTGACGGCAATGCCCCCGATCACAGCCGAAACGCCGACGCCTTCAAACGCTTCAAATGCTTCGATATCGCTTAAGGTGATCTGCTGTAGTTCAGCCTCCTCAACAATTGCCTGACCCAGAGGGTGTTCCGACCGGCTTTCAACACTCGCTGCCAGCTGCAAAAGGGAAGCAGGGCTGCTGACACTGTCAAGCGGGATGATATCGGAAACCTTCGGCTTGCCTGTCGTAAGCGTACCTGTTTTATCAAACACCACGGTATCAACCGAACTGAGCTTTTCAAGGCTTTCAGCATTTCTGATAAGGATGCCGTACTCAGCCCCTTTACCAATCCCGACAATGATCGCCGTCGGTGTTGCCAGACCAAGCGCGCAGGGACAGGCAATCACCAGAATGCCGATAAGGCCGGAGATGGCAAAGGGGAGTGCAGCAGAAAATCCGAGAATATACGAGCCCACACTCAGCCAGATGATAAACGTTGCGAAAGCCAGCATCAGCACAACCGGAACAAAAATCCCTGCAATTTTATCAGCGATGTTCTGTATAGGTGCTTTCGACCCCTGTGCATCTTCAACCATCCTGATAATGCGTGCAAGCAGCGTGTCAGCACCGACCTTCGAAGCGGTGAAGGTAAACGATCCCTGTTTGTTGATTGTGCCTCCGATAACCTGATCCCCAATCGCTTTATCCACCGGTAGAGACTCTCCCGTCACCATTGATTCATCCAGAGACGAATACTCCTGGGTAATAATGCCGTCAACAGGCACTTTCCCCCCCGGTTTGACAATAACAGCATCGCCTCTCTTCACCTCTTCCACCGCAATTTCAATCTCCTTCCCCTCTCTGATGACAAGGGCCGATTTAGCCTGCAGGCCAATCAGCTTTTCTATAGCTTCGCCGGTCTTCATCTTCGACCGCGCCTCAAGGTATTTTCCCAGCACCACAAAGCCGATAACCACAATGGTAACATCGAAGTAGGTGTAGTCGGGTATATGCAGCAGCTCTCTTACAGAAGGAATCAGCGTCACAACAGCACTGTACATATAAGCTGCAAGTGTCCCGATGCCGATCAGCGTATCCATGCTCGCCGCTCCGGTTTTAACGTACATCGATATTCCATGCAGGAATGGAGCCCCGATCCGGAATACCATATATGTGGCAACAACCATGGAGACAAGATTGAACAACTCCATCGAAATCGGCATGTGCGGAATAAAAGAGAAAAACATCGAGCCGGTATCCCACATCATAAGGATAAACACCAGCAAAGCCACCGGCAAAGCAAACCTCACCTGGCCCAGTTGAGCCTGAAGCTCTTTCTGTTTCTCCTCTTTTAAAAGGAGAGCATTACCCCTCTCTTCCATCTGTTCAGCACTAAAGGTATAGCCATACTTGCCGATCAGCTCATTAACCTCCTTCGCCGAAAGTGCACCGCCCTCAAACTCAAGCTTAGCCCTCTCACTGGCAAGATTGACACTAACCTCCGCGATCCCCTCAACCTTCAAAAGCTTCTTGGTAATAATTGCCGCACAACTCGCACAATGCATCCCCTTAACGCTATAAGTCCTCGTCGTCATATGCAATTATAAGTCTTACCCTTTAAGTCCCAAAGCTTCTATAAGTCCTATATGACCTATTCTTCTCTCAAACAGCCAACAGCCAACAGCCAACTGCCCACAGCCCACAGCCAACAGCCCACTGCCAACTGCCGACAGCCCACTGCCAACAGCCAACAGCCAACAGCCAACAGCCAACTGCCAACTGCCCACAGCCAACTGCCCACTGCCGACTCTCCACTATCTTTCACTTCACCAAAATCACCCCGCGATTCACCCCCATGGCACAGGTTATCTTATAAGAACCCGCCCGTTTAGGCGTAAATTCCATAACAATTTTTTTCCCCTTGATAATCGGCTCAGGTTTATCCCACAATCCCGGCACCATAATGGTATTCATGCACCCGCTGGCAGTATCCAGTGGATTGACTTCAAGCCTCACTCTCTCGCCCGTTTTTACCGTAAAGGTATTTGGCGCCATATTTTTGGCATTTGAATAGAGTATGGTAAATGTCTTCACACCGCTGTTTTGAACCGCTGCGCTTGTTGCAGCATTTGCCGTTGCCTTCTGGTCAGCCGCAAGAGATACGGTCGATGCTGAGCAGGTAAGAAGTGCTATAGTTATCACTCTGCTTGTTTTCATGGTACTGCGTCGTTATTGATTTTCATTATGTTAACACTCAACAATCAATATCATTTTCCGTGCCAGAACACCACAGCCTGTCATGGCGTTCCTTTTATGCCTGCTGATTGCTGCGATATGTCGAATATTCAACACTGCTGAAGCATATTCTATAAATGAAAGTTTACAAAACTAATTAGGCGATATTTGCTTTATGTAAAACTGTTGGAAAAGTTTTATTTCAATTGTTTTTTTTATGAGTTCGAAAAAATCAATACAAATGTTTTAAAGGAGAGATACATGAAAAGGTTTTTAACTGTTTTGGCGGTAGTGATTCTGTTCAGCGCTTCTGCAAATGCCGAGCCCGTAGATGCTGTGAAGCGGTCTCAACCCCTCGATAAAACCATGAAGATGGATCCGAACTGTACTATGGCTAACATCTGTCCGATGAATGGTGATAAGCCGATGCCCATGAAAAACCCCATTTTCGATACGATGCTCCCCATGGTTGATATTATAAAAATGCAGCAGAAGATCATAAAGGGCGTGAACCCTTCAGAGAAAAAAGCACTGCTGAAAGAGATCGATAAAAAGATTGTTCAGATGGAGAGCATGGCTTATATGCCGTGTGTACAGCCTCCTCCATCCGTTCAGGAAAATAAGCCGACGGTGAAGTAACTCCCTTTTCAGCGACTCTCCAGCAAGCCCGGTAACCGCCGGGCTTTTTTTTTTGTTCAGTGTTTCATGCCCGAATGGTGCAGCCGCCCCTTTTTCAGATCCCGTATTTTCATCAGCACAAAAATCACCGGTGTCATAATCAGAACATGCACAGCAGATGAAATCATCCCTCCTATCATCGGCGCAGCAATAGGCTTCATCACATCGGCACCCGTACCAACTGACCACATGATCGGAATCAGTCCCAGAAGAGCCACAGCCACCGTCATAAGTTTCGGCCGCAGGCGAAGCACCGCCCCCTCAAATGCAGCATCGTAAATATCCTGTTCAGTGCAGGGCCCGTTGACAAGTTTCTTGTCCAGCGCCTCGTGCAGGTAAATCACCATCACAACCCCGGTCTCCACAGCTATTCCATAAAGGGCGATAAACCCGACCCAGACCGCAACCGATAGGTTATATCCCAGAGCCGATACCAAGTAAACCCCGCCCACAAGAGCAAAAGGCACCGAAAGCATCACCATGGAAGCTTCAATGGCCGAATGGAAGGTAAAATAGAGCAGTATAAAGATAATCACCATGCCCAGCGGAATCAGTACCTGCAGCCGTGCCTTTGCACGAATCTGGTTCTCCCACTGTCCCGACCATGTCACATAATAACCCGCTGGAAGCTTAAGCTTTTGTTCCAGAACCTGTTTCGCCTCTGTTACAAAGCCGCCCATATCGCGACCACGAACGTTAAGATAGACCAGCGAACGCAGCAGCCCCCCCTCACTGTTGATCTCAGGTGCACCGGTCGACAGTTTCAGCTTCGTCACCAGCGACAGGGGAATCTGGCTTCCCTCCATACCGCCCACCAGAATGCGCCGGATTGAGTCAATGTTATCACGGTAGTCCCGCAGGTATCGGATGCGGATCGGAAAGCGGTTGCGCCCCTCAACCGTGGTGGAGAGCATCTCACCGCCGAGAGCAGTCTCTATGACATCCTGAATATCACCCACACTCACCCCGTACCTGGCTGCTGCCTGACGATCAATATCAATGTCCAGATAGTTGCCTCCGGTAACCCGTTCAGCCACCACGTCAGCCGCCCCGTTGATCGGTTTCAAGATTGTTTCAGCCTGAATGGCAAGATCCTTGAGCACATTCAGGTCATTGCCGAATATCTTCACCCCAAGGTCAGTACGCACACCGGTAGAGAGCATGTTGATGCGGTTGATGATCGGCTGCGTCCACCCGTTGCGCACCCCTGTCTGCTGCAGCTTTGAGTCCAGTTCCGCAACAATGTCCGCCTTCGTCACTCCTTTGCGCCACTCCGCTTTCGGTTTCAGGATGATGATGCTCTCAAACATCGATACCGGAGCCGGATCAGTGGAAGTCTCTGCTCTGCCAACTTTACCGAGCACATGCTCAACCTCCGGCACGCTTTTAATGATGGTATCCTGCACCTGGATAATCCGCTTAGCCTCCGTTATTGAAACGTTGGGCAGGGTCACCGGCATATAGAGCAGCGAACCTTCATCAAGTGGCGGCATAAACTCCGAACCAAGATTCATGAACAGGGGCACTGCAATGGCGAGAGCCAGCAGATTAAGGCCAATGGTCGTTTTCTTCCATTTCAGCACCCAGCGGATAACCGGCGAATAGAGTTTGATAAAAAAGGTTGAGACCGGATTCGAACTTTCCGGAGGCATCTTACCCCGCATAAAGAAGAACATCAGCACCGGTACCAGCGTTATGGCAATAATGGCCGACCCCATCATCGAAAATGTCTTGGTAAAAGCCAGTGGATGGAACAGTTTGCCCTCCTGTCCCTCCAGCATGAAGACCGGTACAAACGAGAGCACAATAATCGCCAGAGAGAAAAATATCGCCCGCCCGACCTGCTTGGCACTCGTAATGATCACCTCCAGCCGCTTTATGGTTCTCTCCTCCGGCGGCATTTCCGAGAGGTGGCGATAGCAGTTCTCCACCATAATAACCCCGGCGTCAACCAGCACGCCGATTGCGATGGCAATACCGCCAAGCGACATGATGTTCGATGTCACCCCCATGAGCTTCATCGTGATAAACGCAATCAGCACCGAAATCGGCAGGGTGAGCACAATCACCAGCGCACTTGGAAAGTGGAGCAGGAAAACCAGAATGACCAGGGAGACAACAATTGACTCCTCCAGCAGGTTCTCCTTCAGGGTATCCACCGCCCTCGATATCAGGTCGGAACGGTCATAGGCGACCTTTATCCTGACGCCCGGAGGCAGCCCCTTCTCCAGCTCCGTTATTTTTGTTTTCACCCGGTCAATAACCTCTTTGGCATTTTCACCATACCGCATCACTACAATACCGCCAACCTTCTCCCCCTCACCGTTCATCTCCAAAAGACCGCGCCGTATGGCTCCGCCAATCTGGACGGTGCCAAGATTTTTCAGATAGACAGGTGTCCCGCGCATGTCAGCCCCGACCACAATGTTCTCCAGGTCAGCTTTCGATTTCACGTATCCGCTTCCCCGTATCAGGTACTCGGCATCAGCCTGTTCTATCAGCCGTCCTCCCACATCCTTGTTGGAAGCCTTAACCGCCTCCATCACTTTACCCACCTTGATGCCGTAGGCAAAGAGCTTGTGCGGATCAAGATCAATCTGATACTCCCGCACGAATCCGCCGATTGATGCCACCTCCGCAACTCCCTGCACCGTGTTGAGCTGGTAGCGCACAAACCAGTCCTGCAGGGTTCTGAGCTGCTCCAGGTCATACCCCTTCCCCTCAATCGTGTACCAGAACACATGCCCGACACCCGTACCGTCAGGCCCAAGCGTCGGCACCACCCCCGAAGGCAAGAGCGACGCGGCGTAGTTCAGCCGCTCAAGCACCCTTGTTCTCGCCCAGTAAATGTCAGCCTTGTCCTCGAAAATCACATAAATCATGGAGAAGCCGAAAGCGCTCGATGCCCGAACGGCACGAACCTGCGGCAGCCCCTGCAGGTTTACCGCAAGAGGGTAGGTCACCTGGTCTTCCACCACCTGCGGTGACCGGCCCGGGTAATCGGTAAAAACAATCACCTGATTATCGGACAAATCAGGAATTGCATCAACCGGCGTGTTATAGACCGACCATCCGCCCCAGGCAATCACAAGGGCAAAAAACATCAGCACAATAACCCGGTTCCTGGCGGAATACTCTATGATCTTTTCTATCATTTCAGTTGTGATTCAGAGTCAATAAGGTATCCGCCCGATACAGCCACCTTGTCGCCGGATTGCAGGCCCGATAAAATTTGAACTTTTTCTCCCGACTGCTGCCCGACCTGAACCGTCCGCGATTCAAACATCCCCGGTGAGCTCTCCACCCAGACAACCTGACGCTTGCCGGTATTCATGAGAGCCGTAACCGGAACAACAAGAGAAGGGGAGAGCGGCACCCTGATGATCGCATTAACGAACATCTCAGGCTTCAGTTTCATGCCGGGATTAGCCAGTTCAACCCTGGCCTTGACCGTTCTGGTCTTTGGATCGAGAAAAGGATAGACAAATGCTATCCTGCCGGTTGAAGGCTTGTCGGGGAAAGCCTGCGACCGTATTTCCACCTGCTGACCAAGGTGAATGTTAGAAACTTCATTCTCATAAATCTCCATTTCAACCCATACGCTTGAAAGGTCAGCAATATTGAAGAGAGCCTCACCCATGGCGATATACTGTCCCTGCTGAACCATTTTTTCAATCACCACGCCCGAAAAAGGCGAATAAATCGGGATTCTGATATTTGGTTTCCCACTCTTCTCAAGTTCAGCAATCTGCCCCTCCTTGACCCCGAAGAGCAGCAGTCGTTGTCTGGCCGATGCAACAAGACCGTCGCCATTCTGAGCAATGGAAGCGATCGGTGAATTCTTCAGCTGTTCACGGCTTTTAAGAGCAAGCAGGTACTCCTGCTGCGAAGCAACAAGATCAGGGGAGTATATCTCAGCCACAGCTTTCTCTTTGCTGACAAAGGCTCCGATACTGTTGACATTAAGTTTCTCCAGACGGCCGGCAATCCATGCGGTCACTTTTGCCTGCCGCGACTGATTATACTGCACAATGCCGACAGCGTTGATCTCCTTGTTCAGGGTTTCATTTTTCACCCCTGTCGTCGCGACATTAGCCATGACCCGCTGCTTCTCAGAGAGCGAAACCTGCTCGTGCAGGTCAGCCCTCTTTGGCTCTCCAGCTGGCTGAACGACTCCTTTTACAGCGCTCTCTATTTTCTTGATAAGCTCCATGCCGCATACAGGGCAAAGACCGGGTTTCTCCTTTATGATAAAAGGATGCATGGAGCATGTATAGAGCTGGTGGATATGTTTTGTATCAGCCGCCTTGCCGCCCTCTTTATTCTGCCACAAAAACCAGCCTCCGCCTGCAGCAATTGCAAGCAGAATAATCAGCAGAGGAATTGCGAATTTCTTGTTCAGTGCCATGACTCTCAGGTTGGTATTGTTAATTATTCGGAGGTTCAGATGCCGCTGCTGCAGGTATGATTGTCACCTCACTGCCCACCACAGCCTCAAGCTGCGCAAGCTTCATCATATATTCAGCCTTCGACTCATTCAGTTCCCGCTCATAGTTGAAGAGGTTCATTCTGCTGTCGAGCAGCGTCAGAAAATCCACCTTGTTGACCCTGTAACTGATAAGAGCCGATTCCAGCGATTGTTCTGATTGTGGGATAATTCCCCCTTTGTAGAGTTCCACCTGCTGACCTCGACGGTCAAGCTGAGCAAGGATGTCGTTGATGGTATAGCTGATGCTGTTCTTCAAGGCATTCAGCTCCTCAGTGGCCATACTTCTCTCAAAGGTTGATTCCGCCACCATTGCCCGCCGCTTTTGCAGCTGGATGGGCAGATTGAAGGAGAGACCAACACTGAACATGTTGTACCCCGGGTCAGTAGCCATGCCGGTTGTTATCGGTTCGCGGAACATATACTCCGCCGAGAGATTGAAATCAGGGTAGGACTCTTTTTTTGCCAGACTGCGCGACGCTTCAGCCTTGTTGACGAGACTCGCCAGACTTTTCAACTGTGGGCGATTATTGAGAGCAATCTCGATCAACTGTTCTCGCGAAAGGGAGACGCGGGGGAGTGTGAAATCCGCAAAAGTCCCGATCGGTGTATTGCCCTGTCGATAGAGAAGATAATTAAGGTTGGCTTCCAGACTTTTGCGTTGCTGCTGCAGCGAAATCTGCATGTCGAGCATCTTCGACTTTTCAAGCCCCGCCTTGTAGATATCCTGCTGCACACCCTGACCGACCGAGTACTTCAACTCATTAATGGTCAGAAAATTAGAGAGGATTTTCAGGTTCTTGTCAATAATCCCAAGCATCTTTTTCACAGCCCAAAGCTGGTAATAGCTCTCCTTCACCATTTTTTTTAGCTCAAGCTTCCGCTCTTCAAACCCCCACTTGTACGACTCAGCTTCGCTCAGAGCAACTTTCTCCCGCAAAGAGCGTTTCCCCCAGAAGGGGATTTGCTGCGATATGCCGACAACCTTAGCGGACGTCGGATCCAGGTTAAACACCCCCGGTTCACGGGTAAGCATATTCTGCAGCCTGAACATCACCATCGGGTCATCCAGCGCCTTAGCCTGCTTCGCCTTACTGGCAAACATCTTCCACCGTGCTTCCGAAGCCTTCAATTCAGGGTTGCTGGAGAGTGCCGTGCTGACAAGAGTCGCAATCTCTTCCACCGGGCCGTTCACCTCTGCCGACCATGCCAGTGCAGGTATAAAAGATAACTGGATAAGTAAGGCAACTGCCAGACGCTTTTTCATAGGACTTCAAAACGATAAGTTGTCGATCACCATCTATTGTAACATAAAGCGTGCCATTCACCGTTCATGCCGGTATTGCTGAGCTAAAGAATTCTGTGTGGGTAAGTTATGGAGAATATTCTTCACACAAAGGAGAATAATCCTCATACTGCTTCAAATTTGCCCCTTCGTCAACCCGAACTCCCGTGAGGGATCTCCCCCCACCAACCCAATCTTTTATAAGTCCCATTCCCTATAGTCTCAACCCTTCGCCGAACTCAATATTTCTCTGTACTGCAACCCTCAGCTTTACAATTCCCTGCCGCATTTGAATATTTCCCTTGAATGCCGTTGTTCCCGATTCGGGAACTTTGTATATTGTAGGCAAACGATATCCACATGAAGAGTTGAGAGTCATTTCACGGAAAACACTCGTAGACTTCTGGATGAGGCATAAAGATGCTGAACAGCCATTGAAAGCCTGGTTTAAAGAAGCCGAAAAAGCATGCTGGCAGTCGCCTGATATTCTTAAGCGCCGTTACCCTTCGGCGAGTATTCTAAACCACAATCGGGTAGTGTTTAACATCAAAGGCAACAAGTATCGCCTGATAACAATGATTAATTTTGACTATGGGCAGGTGTTCATCCGTTTTGTCGGTACTCATGCTGAATACGATACCATAGATGCAACGACAATTTAGAACTGAGTGTGATATGGAAATTAAACCAATAAAGACCGAACTGGATTACAAGGATGCTCTTCATCGTATGGAGGCAATTTTTTCAGCCAAGCTTGGTACCACGGAGGGTGATGAACTCGAAATCCTCGGTATTTTGGTCGAGCAGTATGAAGAGGCCCATTTTCCCTTTGATCTCCCTGATCCGATAGAAGCAATTATGTTTCGAATGGATCAGATGAATCTTAATCAACGCGATTTGGCAAAAATAATCGGCTCCAAAAGCCGGGCAAGTGAAATAATGAACCGCAAAAGACCTCTATCAATCCGTCAAATCCGAACACTGCAAAAAACGCTCAACATCCCAGCAGAAGTCCTGATCAGAGAGTATTGAGACTTTCGCTGACAGCCAACGAATGAAAATTTATGTTTGACATCACGATCCTTCCGTATTTTCCAGAACATTTCCGGCTTCGACCCCTGCTCGAATTCGTAGACGATATTGAGTCTGCCGGCCATCGCCGAAAGTAGGGGACGACATTCATATCGTACACTTTCTCCAAACAACCCCTCGCTGAACTCAATATTTCTCATCACCAGGACGAAGGGTTTGGACTGATAAAATCAATTTTTTGGTTATACTTATAAAATATCATTAGGCAATCGATCCTGATCGGACGGGTATAGTCGCTATAGAGGAAGAAAAAAATGCGTTTGACAACAGAACAAATCAACACTATTGTTAATACCAGTCGGGCCATCGCCGAAAGTAGGGGACGACATTCATATCGTACACTTTCTCCAAACAACCCCTCGCTGAACTCAATTTTTCTCATCACCCGGACGAAGGGTTTGGACTGATAAAATCAATTTTTTGGTTATACTTATAAAATATCATTAGGCAATCGATCCTGATCTGCTGTGTATAGTCTTTAGATGAAGAAAAAATGCGTTTGACAACAGAACAAATCAACACTATTGTTAATACCAGTCGTACTGTTGCTGGAGAGGATACGCTCGTTTGGCTATATGGTTCACGGCTTGACGACACGCGACATGGCGGCG
>Ga0118677_10008666_pt1 | contig 16213 bp, 18 predicted proteins | sample AliMusrvi5mmetaG_FD_86154 | JGI IMG/M metagenome (GOLD analysis project Ga0118677, IMG submission 86154) | reverse complement strand
CAGGATTGAGAGTGAGCCAGCAATACCAATTGCAAAAACCGGGGCAGCGCCGTCCAGCTGCGAGAAGTCGAGTGCAACTTAAACTACCTTCAAGTCTGTCCGGACTCTGGGGTCCACTTCATTACGCCGTTTTCGATGTCCGAGTAATGATTGGTTGTCATCACAAAAATCGTCTGTGACATATTCATCACCGACTTCAGCGATGCCATGCTTGGACCTTTCAAGAGGTCAACCTCGTCAAGCACAAAGTAGCGATGACTCCCGATGGGCATAAGAACAGCCTCGTTCTTAATCCGTTGCATCAGTGCAGCGCCATCATTTCCTGATTCAATGCTTTCGAAAGTCTCGTAAGCACGACCTCCCGTTTTCACAGCCTCGATAGCATCGGGAAGCAGTTTTGCCAAGGCACTTTTACCCGTGCCATTGACGCCGTAGAGCAGAATGCCGTTCTTGCCACCTGAGGGAAACGGACGACGCCCGTGCACGATGTCCATCAGCAAGTTTTCGTCGTGGTCGTTTGCGAAAACGATGTCGCCAAGCGATTGCGGTGTGTAGTCTTTGAAGCTCATATAGATCTTTTTGTGTTTGAAGTCGAACTGAATGGGTGAGTTGCGCTGCCGCTCACCGATTCGAGACCACTTGATTTAGGCAGCTTGAAGTACTGCGTTTGCGATTGCCGTCTGCGTCGCCGTTGCGTCGTTCGCAGCCTTTGTTTCTTTCGCCGACGCCGCGAGCGCCTTCTTGTTCGCGCTGTAGAAGCTCGACAGCGCCGCGTTGAGAACGCCGTCGCTTTCTACGATGGCACGCACGGTCACGCTGCCGTCAGCTTGCCAAGTGCCGATCAGCACCACTTGCGTGCCGACCTTTCCCGAGTCCAGCAGCTTGCCGAGACCGACGCCACTTGCCACACCAAGCGTGCAAGCGTTGACCACTGACGCCGCAGCGATCACCTTCTGCTTGTTGCTTGCCTCGCTTGTAGACTTGTCAAGACGCAGCTCCTCGATGCCACCAGCATCACGAATGAACGCGGGAATATCCAGTACCGCGATGCCCTTGTCGAGTGCCATGCGAAGCGCGATGCTGTAAGCACTGACGCGCCGACGATCAGCGCCGAACACGCACTTGACGATCTTCGCCAATGTGTGCGTTGTTTTTGCGAAGGTGACGCCCTTCAGATTCACATAGTCGTTCAACCCCGAGCGCAGCGCAGCCGCTTGCGTTGTGCTGTCGCCCATCTGCTTGTAGAACTGATAGCACTTTTGCAGCAGCACATAAAGCTGCTCGTTGCTGGTGCGGAAAGCGTTGACTTCCCACGTCTGACGCTCGACGACCAACTGATCGATGAAGGCGTAAGTGACTGCCACGCCCTTCGCGTCGTTTGCAGCGTCGTGTGACACGACAGCTTGGGTGGAAGAAGCGGCAGCTGCCGAAGTGGCGATTGTGGTTTGGGTGCTCATGAGGTTCTCCTTTAAGTGAGCTTTATCGGCATCAAACTTGGACCGTGTGTCGTTCGTCTTGCTGATGGGTTGAATTATTTCACCGTTATCAATTACAATGGATTGATATACTTTAAGTGATAACACAACATGAGAAAGCTCTATCCAAACCTTTCAAATGGCAGGTACCCCGAACACGTCAAGGAGCTAGCGGCGGCGAGGCGAAGTCTGTACTTCTGGTGGTGGAAGTACTTGCGACTCAGCAGTGATTACTGGTGGTTGTGTCAGCAGAAGGGAAAGACGACAGACAAGGCTTTTGCATCGGTGTACGCTGACTTTGGCGATGTGTTTGCCGATGGCTTTGAAAGCTGGTGGAATGAGCGAGGCGGGGACATCTTCGCGTACAAGCTGGATCCGCCTCGTGTGAGCGTGATCGATAAAAAGGCGCTGTTCAGTGTCGGACGGATGCCGCCCTCGAAATCGTTTGAGTTGAATCACTTGCGCGATTCGGATGAAATCTCAATCGTGGCAATTCCGCTCATCTATACAAAGTCCGAAATTCTCAGCCAACTTAGCGAATTGCTGAAAGGGCATCTACCAGCGCCGTATCCGCAAGAGGTATCTACAGACTACGAAGTCGGGGATCTGCGTGGTGTGCGTAAAGTGGCGTTGATCGATTCACATCGCGTGTGGTGCTTGAATGACGCAGTCAACCGCGAGAAGGACGGTGGGCGACTTGATCGACCTGAGCGATTTACGCAGCAATGGCTCGGTCGCAAGCTGAGCATTTTGCCGAAAAGCGATGCCCAAAAATTCAGGTCGACTAGGGTCGAAGCCAACGAGCGACTGGCGATTCGTGTCAAGGTGAACCGCTATCTGTCAAAGGCGAATCTGATCATCAAGAATGTGGAGATTGGCAATTTCCCTGTCTTCGCCCCCGTTCCCGAGACAAAGCGATGGACGAAGAAACAGCTTGTAGAAAAACAGGCTGCGCTGATCAGCGGAGCCTGGACATGTCCCGAGTCATCTGCTGAAGAAGTCCTTGCGTTGCTGAAGTAGTCGGCATCGGAATGGATTTGTGGTCGCGGTGTCGTGTAACACGACAGCCATCTGATCACGCAATCATTTCGACCGCCGTTCGCATCATGGACGGATTGAGTTCGATGTAGCGCTGAGTAGTTGACAAGTTCTTGTGCGAGGCAAGCGCCATCAGCACGCGCACCGATACGCCCTTGTTTGCCAATGAGGTGATAAAACCACGTCTTCCCGAATGTGAGCTGGCACCCTCAACGCCCGCTGCCTTGTACAGATAATGAAACGCTTGCGAGAGCGTATTCGCAGTGAAGCCGCGAATGGGCTCCTTCTGCGTGTTGAACAGCGCACGACTTGTGTCCGTGTAATAGATCGCTGCCAGGTCCTTCAAGCGGAAGCGAACGCTCAGGAAGTGATGAATTTCCTCCTGCAGTCGCTGAGGCAGCAGAACCGTGCGCGGTGACGAGCCCTTTGTCTGATCTGCTGACAGGCGGACCTCGTCCTTGATGCTGCCATCTGTATTGAGCACATCGCAAATCTTCAGCGCAGCGACTTCGCCGACGCGCATCCCACTCAAATGAGTGCAGAGCAGCATCGCCTTATTTCGTGATGCGTGTTTGTGCGACGCGACATAAAGCAGAACTTTACGCATTTCCTTTTCATTCAAAACTTTCGCTTGTGACATCTGACTTTCCTTACGAATAAATGATTAACTGTGTATTTATAGTATTACCTTTGATTAGGTCGGACAAGCCTTGCGGACAAAAAGAATACCTTTTTGAAAATCAATCACTTACGTCAGGACCAATGACTTTATATATTCCTATTGATTTCGGAATGCGTCATTTGTTGTCAATCAGTGCCACGGTGTCTCACCGTAGCCTTTGATGCTGCTTTGTGTCTCGGTGTTCAAAGAGTCAGCATATTTTGATTTGTTGAACCAGAGATTAAAGATTTGTAAGTAACGATTAGAGAATACGGGAGAACGGGTATGGCTACGCTATTAAAGACCACTGCGATCTTTTTAATCATCCAAAGGAAAATTCATTCAGCGATGGAAGGGAACTCACTTGCCGTGCATGGAATCAGGACATTGCCCCAATCGACGCACTCTCTATTTATGTATTTCGCCTGTTTACTCATATACCCAAGCCAACCACGGTTCCGATATGGTTGTACATCCACTTGATTTCCGCTGAGCGGTGCATGTCGCCACGCATCTCGCACTTTCACCTCAATTGCCTCGAATCTATCCTGTGGAATGCCAATGGCGCAGTGGTAATGAACCTTCGCACCATCGATGAGACCTTCGATAACAGGCACCATCAGCAACTTGTTTCCGTATCTTGCTGTTGTATTTCCGAACAGAGATTTATTCAGCCGATTCGCAAAGCAATGAACACTTTTCTTTTGCAATTCGAGCAATTCAATTTTCTTCAGTATTTGCGAATTGCTCAATCTGTTGCAGATATGGCGAATTCGTTGTGGGTTAAACGTCAATGTTATGGCATGGGTGAATTGAGGTTCAAATTGCATCAGCCATTCATAGTGCGCGTCATTGAATTTGGCGATTCGTCGCTGATTTTGTAAATGCAATTGTTCCGATAGAGTGCTCATTGACTATTTATGCCATACCAAATAAAACCGTTAAATAACCAATGGTAATAGGCGAAATATCGGTAGGAATGAATGGACAATGGGAATAAAGTTGATGCACTCACTAACAAATGGAGAATGAAATGAGTGTATTAAATGGTTTGAAGTTGGTTTCAGCAAAGCGTCCAGCAGCACTTTCGGCAATTCAATTTCGTCGTAACAAATTGAGCATCAAATTGAATGATCAAATTCAACTTGCCAAAGCATTGAAAGATGGAACGACATACGCCCCCATACGGACGCGTAATATCAAGAATAGCGAAACAGGCGAAGTGCGACAAATTGAAGTCGCGAAGAAGGTCCGTCCTTGGTTCTTCACGGCAGACAGCGGAAAAGTAGTTGTGCAGTTGCGCTATGGATCGAAGGTGATCGATATCGCCAAAGGCAAGAACTCAATCGAGGTCAATGACGGGACGCATTTGATCAGCGTCTTGGAAACCTTGAAGGTGGCTGTCGAAACTGGCGAACTTGATGCTCAGGTTTCTGGTGCCGCCGAAGCAGTCAAGGCACGGTTCGCTAAGTGATCGAGCTGATAAATAGTTGATGAAAATTAACGAAATCACCAACTCACTTCCCCTCTTCTACGCCACAGTCAGAGCGAAAACGGCAAGCTCGGCGTGGGTGCTGAAAACGGCAATACACGCTGAGGGCATCGCGCAGGCACGACAACTGCTGACAGCGATCTATGGCGAGGGCAGCGTGATGTCGCTGACCCTCAGCGAAAGTTTTGGAACCAAAACACTTGACTCAGGTCAACTGCGCCTAAAGTCAATCCAAGATCAGAAGGCGAAGATCGCACAGAACGAAAAGCGTGAACGCGCAAGACAGAAGGTGGCGAAGGCGCAGCAAGCGATGCAGAGGGCAAACGCCTCGATGATGTCAGCAAGTGGTTGAGGTGTCGTGTTACACGACACCGCGGTGCGTGAACAGCCTGATGCGGTATGCCAGCAAAAGACACCAAGCGGTCAGCCAATTTGCCGAAATGCCTGCCGGATCGCCGACATGATGTGCTGCGACATAAACCGGCGTCCGTTGTCACCAGCGGCGTAAGGTCAAGTTTCAGACCCTGTGTGACAACTATGCTGCACGATCTATAAGTCTCTTCATCTGACCTTGAGCAATCACATGGCCCAGTGCTGCAGCCTTGGCTACCCACATCAAGCTCAGGTGTTCATCCTTTGGCACACCCGCACCTTTACCATAACAGTGCCCAAGCCATTGCATGGCATCGGGGTTGTTCTGCTGGGCTGCTTGCTGAAACCAATAGAGGGCCGCTTTGTATTTTTCTGATCCTAAAAAGAGTTGCCCGATTTCGTCCTGAGCATCTGCAGTGCCCGCATCGGCCTGCAAAATTAAGTGTTTTTCTTCGGCCCCTATGGGTATGCAGATTTGCCGCTCCACATCTGACCATAGGATCATTGCGCGTCCACGCGCGTCATCCGCGACACGAGTAAAGTCGCCTTTGGCGATGCGCCGCCAGCAGGTACTTTTACTCATTTCGGTTATGGCGCATACCGAATCAAGGCTGATGGCGGTTGCGTTTACGCTTACGTTGGTGGCATCCATCTTTTAATGATACAACGATCCGTTATCGTTTGATCTTGGATTTGAACTTCCCGAGTCAACCAGCTGTGACACACCAAAAAGCTCTTTGCTTGAACTGGCGACACACTGAAAAGCTGTGTCATGCGAGCCAAAAAAACATGATTTATGAGTTCAACTCCCGAAAATTGACAAAATGGCTCCTGATTTGGTCTTTTTTAAGGCTGGCATGGAATCTGCTGAATGAAAATGTACCGTTCTGGCTACGTTGTTATTTTTCATTTTTTCCTTAGGAGTTATTCATGAAGCGTTCTATGCAAAAAGTACAAAAGGGTTTCACCCTGATCGAATTGATGATCGTCGTTGCGATTATTGGTATTCTGGCGGCGGTTGCTTTGCCGGCGTATCAGGATTACACAAAGAAGGCGCACTTTGCTGGCGTAATTGCTGCAACTCAAGCGGTCAAAGCAGCTGTTGATATCTGCTATCAAACGAATAATGATATCACTACGTGTGACACTTATGCCAGAATAGGAGCGACTGCGCCGGTTGCTGACTCAAATGTTGCATCAGTTGCAATTACAGGAACTACTGGGGTAATTATTGGAACTGGAACAGCCGCTGCTGGCGCATACACAATCATCCTCACACCGCCCGCAACCTTGGCCGCTGGCGCGTCCACTGTACCATGGGTGATTACTGGAACATGTGTTGCGGCAAATGCGTGCAAAAGTTAATTGACGTTACCCGAATTGTGTAGTTGAGGTCTGCAATTGGCGCCAGATTCCAACTGGCGGATTTAGCCCCCTTTGCTTGACTAAAGTCAAAAAGCCCCGCCAGTCAATTGGCGGGGCTTTTTGCTGTCTATGACTTACCAAGCAGGAAAGAATAAAAGTCAGCCGAAGGCGTTGACCCACGATAAAGGTGATCATTACACTGCGGTGTCGTGTAACACGACACTTGAGGCGGCGCATTTTTTTGATTCAGGTAAGATGGACGGATCAAAGAGATAAGTTTTAATTGCTTGCACATTTACTTGCACACCGCGTTTTGTGCCATGTAAGCTGTTGATTTATAACGGAATTATTTTACACAATCGTTTCATAATCCGCACTAAGAAACTGCGGGACCGATGCTGGCCAACTTCTGCGTGCCGGCGCGGTCCCCAACTGATCAAGGAGCTTTCATGAGCTGGCTGGAAAAACTGCTACCCCCGAAGATCCTGCACACCAACCCGGCCGACCGGCGCAGCGTGCCTGAAGGACTGTGGATCAAGTGCCCGAGTTGCGAGACCGTGCTCTACAAGTCCGACCTGGAGCAAAACCAGAACGTCTGCCCGACCTGCAGCCACCACCACCGCATCGGCGCGCGTGCGCGCCTGAATGTCTTTCTGGACAACGAAGGTCGCTTCGAGATCGGCCAGGAAGTGCTGCCGGTCGACGCCCTCAAGTTCAAGGACAGCCGCAAGTACCCCGAGCGCCTGAAGGAGGCGCTGGAAAACACCGGCGAGACCGACGCGCTGGTGGTCATGGGTGGCGCTGTGCACGGCATCGGCGTGGTGGCGGCCTGCTTCGAATTCGAGTTCATGGGTGGCAGCATGGGTTCGGTCGTCGGCGAGCGCTTTGTGCGCGGCGTTCACACCGCCATCGAGCAGAAGGTGCCGTTTGTCTGCTTCACCTCGACCGGAGGCGCGCGCATGCAGGAAGGACTGCTCAGCCTGATGCAGATGGCCAAGACCAACGCCTCGCTGACGCGCCTGGCGAAGAAGGGACTGCCCTTCATCAGCGTGCTGACCGACCCCACCATGGGCGGCGTCAGCGCCGGCTTTGCGTTCCTGGGTGACGTCGTCATCGCCGAGCCCAAGGCCTTGATCGGTTTTGCCGGGCCGCGCGTGATCGAATCCACCATGCGCGTGGCGCTGCCGGAAGGCTTTCAGCGCGCTGAATTCCTGCAGACCAAGGGCGCCATCGATTTCATCTGCGACCGCCGCGAATTGCGAAAGACCGTGGCCAGCACGCTGGCCATGCTGCAGCGCCAGCCGGCAGACGCCGTGATCTGATCCGGGCGCTTCAGAACAGCAGCAGGACCGCGCCCTGCAGATGCCCGAGCAGGATCGAGGCGATCTGCAGCAGCACCAGCAAAACCAGGGGCGACAGGTCGACGCCGCCGATCAGCGGCAGCAGGCGGCGGATCGGCCGCAGCGGCGGCGCGCAGAGCCGCTCGATCACATCGGTCAGCGCCGAACGCGCCTGAAACCACGACAGGACGGCGTAGACGATGACCAGACCGGTCAAGCCCGAAATAAGCAGCCGCGCCAAGCCAAAGAAAGCCAGTGCCGGCACCGCCAGCAATGCCCCACCAGCGCCGGCCAGCAACCACAGCAGGATGTACTGCGCCAGCACCAGCAGGTAGGCCGCGATCAGGCTGGCCATGTCCCAACGACCGAACGCCGGCACGACGCGCCGCAGCGGCAAGACCAGCCAGTCCGTCAACGCAAAGATGAAAGGGCCGAGTGGATTGCCGGAACGCGCCGACAGCGGGATGCGCTGGTACTGCAGGTACAGGCGCAGCAGACAGGCTCCACCCAACACGCCGGCAGCGACATCGAGCAACAGGGAAATGATTTGGTACAACATGAGACTTTGCGGGACAGACCGCACGGCGCCGGCCCTGCCCTCAACGGTTTAAATGGGTTGGAAATCTCGTCGCATCATAGCGAGCGCGGCGCTCAACTTAAAATCCTGTCTTTCGACTCGCCGGCCATCAACGCCCTGTTCATGGCGGCCTTCACTACTGTACCTCTCATGTCTGACCACACAACCGCCCCAGCGCCCCAGGACGAAAACCAGCTGATCCTGGAGCGGCAGGAAAAACTCAAGGCCATCCGCCAGCAACAGGCGCAGGGCAAGGGCGTCGCCTTCCCGAACGATTTCAAGCCGACCGATCACGCCGCCGACCTGTTTGCCGCGCACGCCGGCCAGACCCCGGAAGCGCTGCTCGAACAGGGCACCACGGCCAAGGTGGCCGGGCGCATGATGCTCAAGCGCATCATGGGCAAGGCCAGCTTCGCCACGCTGCAGGACAGCAGCGGACGCATCCAGCTCTACATCAAGGGCGACGACATCGGCGCCGACCTCTACGCCAGCTTCAAGCATTGGGACCTCGGCGACATCGTGGGCGCCGAGGGCAAGGTCTTCAAGACCAAGACCGGCGAACTGTCAATCCACGCCACCAGCCTGCGTCTGCTGACCAAGAGCCTGCGCCCGATGCCCGACAAGTTCCATGGCATGAACGACCAGGAAACCAAGTACCGCCAGCGCTATGTCGACCTGATGACCGACGAGAGCACGCGCGCGCGCTTTGTCGCGCGCAGCAAGGCGCTCAGCGGCATTCGCGAGTTCATGGTGGCGCACGACTTCCTGGAAGTGGAAACGCCGATGCTGCACCCGATTCCGGGCGGTGCCAATGCCAAGCCGTTCACCACGCACCACAACGCGCTGGACCAGCAGATGTTCCTGCGCATCGCGCCCGAGCTCTACCTCAAGCGCCTGATCGTCGGCGGTTTCGAGCGCGTGTTCGAGATCAACCGCAGTTTTCGCAATGAAGGCATCTCGGTTCGGCACAACCCCGAGTTCACGATGATGGAGTTCTACGCCGCCTACTGGGACTACCAGGACCTGATGACCTTCACCGAAGCGCTGGTGCGCGATGCGGCGCAGAAGTCGCGCGGCACGCTGCAATTGAGCTACGGCGGCCGTGACGTTGACCTGACCGCGCCATTCGAGCGCCTGACCATCGTCGAGGCCATCTGCAAGCACACCGAGGCGGGCGAGCCGCTCGAAGGCAGCGCGCATTTGAAGGTCGAGGACCGCGACTGGCTGATTAAGGCCTTGCGCAAGCTGGGTCTGACCGAAGCCAAGGACAAGCTCTCCAGCCGCTCGCTGCCGAGCCTGCAGGTGATGTACTTCGAGGAAACCGTGGAAGAGAAGCTGTGGCAGCCGACCTTCATCTGCGAGCACCCAGTCGAGATTTCGCCGCTGGCGCGCGCCAGCGACCACCGGCCCGGCGTCACCGAACGTTTCGAGCTCTACATCACGGGGCGTGAATTCGGCAACGGCTTCTCGGAACTCAATGACGCGCAGGAACAGGCGGCGCGCTTCCAGACCCAGGTCGCAGCCAAGGACGAGGGCGACGATGAGGCCATGTATTACGACCACGACTTCATCCGCGCGCTGGAGTACGGCATGCCCCCGACCGGCGGCTGCGGTGTCGGCCTGGACCGACTTATGATGCTGCTCACCGACAGCAGCAGCATCCGCGATGTGATCCTGTTCCCGGCGCTGCGCCGCGAGGTTTGACACCCACACTCAAATACCTGCAAGGCTACGATCCCGCCACCGTGGCGCGGGTCGCGCAACTGCTGCAGGAGCAGCGCCTCGGCCAATGGCTGCAGGACAAGTATGCGCAAGGCCACGGCCTGCGCACCGACAAGGCCTTGTACGACTACGTGCAGCTATTGCGCCAGGCCCACCTGCGCGGCGCCGAGCCCGTCACCAAGGTCATGTTCGACAGCAAGCTGCAGGTGGTCGCGCACGCGCTGGGCACGCACACCACTGTGGCGCGGGTGCAGGGCTCACGCCTGAAGGCCAAGCGCGAGATCCGCATCGCGGCGCTGTTCAAGGATGTGCCGGCCGAGTTCCTGAAGATGATCACGGTGCACGAACTGGCGCACCTCAAGGAGCGCGCCCATGACAAGGCCTTCTACCAGCTGTGCTGCCACATGGAGTCGAACTACCACCAGCTTGAATTCGAGGTGCGCGTCTACCTGACCCATCTCAATGCCGCAGGCGCGCGCCTGTGGGCGCCGCCGGCATGATCAGCCCGCCGCCGGGCGGCCGCAGACCCGGTTAGCGGAACTTGCCTTGCGGCAGGCTCTTGAGCTCGCCCGGCAGGCTGCTGACGTAGTTCGCCAATTCCTTCAGTTCATCATTGGAGAACTGCTTGGCAACCCCGCCCATGATCGGATTGCCACGACCCCAGGTGGTGTTGCCTTCGGTCTTGTAGGACTTGAGCGCCACGAACAGGTAGTCGGCATACTGGCCCGCAATCCGGGGATAGGTCTGATCCTTGGGCTGGCTGAAGTTGTCACCATGGCAGGTGACGCAGGCGCCCTTCTGCAGCAGCGCCGTGACGCGGGCGTCGCCTTCAGCAGCCTTGGCTGGCAGCGGCGCAGCATCGGGCTTGCCATGGACTTCGTAGTAGGCCGCCACGTCCGCAATGTCCTGCTCGTTGAGGTTGTCAACAATGCCGCGCATGCTGGGGTGTCTGCGATCCCCCTTCTGGTAGGCGGTGAGCGCCGACACGATGTACGTGGCGCCCTGGCCCGAAATCTTGGGCACGCGGTAGACCTCGGGGAAGCTGGCGTGATAGCCTGCGATGCCATGGCAGCCAATGCACATGGCGATTTTTTTCTCACCGGCTTTGCCATCGCCCTTGATTCCCTGCGCATGGGCAGGCAGGGCCGTCACGCAGGCGACAAGCAGGGCGGGCAGCGATAGCAGGAATTTGTTCATTTTCGGAGGACAATCGGCAAGAGTTTGAGTTAGATCAACAATTGATTATATCGGCCGGCACCGCTTCCCCTACCCTCAACGCTGCTTTTCCAATCAAGCGAGAAACATGAAATTCCAAGGAACCAAAAACTACGTCGCCACGCAGGATCTGATGTTGTCAGTGAACGCCGCCATCACCCTGAAACGCCCGCTGCTTGTCAAGGGCGAACCCGGCACCGGCAAGACCATGCTGGCCGAGGAAGTGGCTGGCGCCCTGAACATGCCGTTGCTGCAATGGCATATCAAATCCACCACCAAGGCGCAGCAGGGCCTCTATGAATACGACGCCGTGAGCCGGCTGCGCGACTCGCAGCTCTCCGACATCGACGGCGGCGAGCGCGTCAAGAACATCCACAACTACATCATGAAGGGCGTGCTGTGGCAGGCCTTCACGGCCGAGGAGCCGGTGGCGCTGCTGATCGACGAGATCGACAAGGCCGACATCGAATTCCCGAACGATCTGCTGCGCGAGATCGACCGCATGGAGTTCTATTGCTACGAGACGCGTGAGCTGATCAGGGCGAAGAACCGGCCGCTGGTATTCATCACCTCGAACAATGAAAAGGAACTGCCCGACGCCTTCCTGCGCCGCTGCTTCTTCCACTACATCAAGTTCCCCGACGCCGACACCATGCGCAGCATCGTGGACGTGCACTTCCCGGGCCTGAAGAACGAGCTGCTGACAGCGGCGATGAAGACGTTCTACGACGTGCGCAACCTGCCGGGCCTGAAGAAGAAGCCGTCGACCAGCGAACTGCTGGACTGGCTCAAGCTGCTGCTGGCCGAAGACATCCCGCTGTCGGCGCTGCAAAGCAAGGACGACAAGGTGGCGGTGCCGCCGCTGGTGGGCGCCCTGCTGAAGAATGAGCAGGATGTGACCCTGTTCGAAAAGCTGGTTTTCATGCAAAAGCACAATCGTTAAACCATGTCCTTCGTCGAACCCGTCACCCTCGCGGCACGCGGCATTGAGCTCGTGCCACTGGCCTTGAGCCATGAGGCCGGCGTGCGCGCCGCCGCGCAGGATGGCGAGCTGTGGCGCTTGCGTGTCACCTCAGTGCCCGAACCGCAGCAGACCCGCCAGTACATCGAGGACGCCCTGGCCATGCGCGAGGCCGGCAACCGATTTGCCTTTGCCGTGCTCGAAGCGGCGAGCGGCACTGTGCTCGGCTGCACCAGCTACCACGACATCCTGCCGGCCGTCAAACGCGTCGAGATCGGATGGACCTGGTACGCCCGGCGCTGCCAGCGCAGCCACGTCAACACGACCGCCAAGCTTCTGCTGCTCACGCACGCGTTCGAAACCCTGGGCTGCCACGTGGTCGGCTGGCGCACCGACAACTTCAACTTCGCCTCGCAGGCCGCGATCGAGCGCCTGGGCGCGAAAAAGGACGGCGTCATCCGCGGCCACGCCCTGCGCCGCGACGGCACCATCCGCGACACCGTGATGTACAGCATGCGCGTCGGCGAATGGCCCGAAGCCAAGGCGCAGTTGCTGTACCTGCTGGACAGGAAGCCGCGCGCCTGAGCACGCCGCACGCTGCACCCGGAGAGACCCCATGCTGATCGACTTCTTCTACACCCTGCGCTCGGCCAAACTGCCGGTATCGGTCAAGGAATACCTGACGCTGCTCGAAGCGCTCAAGGAGGGCGTGGTCGGCCCCAACATGCCCGAGCCGGCCGACGACGCCGATGCGCGTGGCTACAAGATCGACGACTTCTACTACCTGAGCCGCACCACGCTGGTCAAGGACGAAAAGCACTACGACAAGTTCGACCGCGCCTTTGCCGCCTACTTCAAGGGCGTCGAGACGGTGGCCGACTTCACCAAGGAAATTCCGCTCGAGTGGCTGCGCAAGAACCTGGAACTGAACCTGAGCCCGGAAGAACTCGCCAAGATCGAGAAGATGGGCTGGGACGAGCTCATGGAGACGCTCAAGAAGCGCTTTGAAGAGCAGAAGGAGCGCCATGAGGGCGGCTCGAAGTGGATCGGCACCGGCGGCACCAGCCCGTTCGGCGCCTACGGCCAGAACCCGCAGGGCATCCGCATCGGCCAGGACAAGAGCCGCAACAAGAGCGCGGTTAAGGTCTGGGACCAGCGCGCCTACAAGGACTACGACGACACGCAGGAACTCGGCACGCGCAACATCAAGGTCGCACTGCGCCGCCTGCGCAAGTTCGCGCGCGAAGGCCACGAAGAAGAGCTTGATCTGGACGACACCATCAAGTGCACCGCCGCCAACGCCGGCTACCTCGATATCAAGATGATTCCGGAGCGCCACAACAACGTCAAGGTGCTGCTGCTGATGGACGTCGGTGGCACGATGGACGAGCACATCGCGCGCGTGGAAGAACTGTTCTCGGCAACCAAGACCGAGTTCAAGCACCTCGAGTTCTACTACTTCCACAACTGCGTCTACGACTTCATGTGGAAGAACAACCGACGCCGCTTCGCCGAAAAGTTCCCGACCTGGGACATCATCCGCAAGTACAACAAGGACTACAAGCTGATCTTCGTCGGCGACGCGACCATGAGCCCGTACGAGATCCTGCAACCGGGCGGCAGCGTCGAATACAACAACGAAGAGCCCGGCGTCGAGTGGCTGCAACGCCTGACCAAGGCCTTCCCCAAGTTCGCCTGGATCAACCCCGAGCCGCAGGGCGTCTGGCAATACCGCCAGAGCATCAGCGTAGTCCAGCAAATCATGAGCCAGCGCATGTACCCGCTGACGATCAAGGGCATCGAAGACGCGATGCGGTTGCTGACCAAATAGAATACGGCACCTGCCGCCGTAGTTCAATGGATAGAACAAGCGCCTCCTAAGCGCTAGATATGGGTTCGATTCCCGTCGGAGGCGCCAAAAGATCGAATTACTCAGTATTAAACAGTCTCAAAACCCGCATGCTTCCTAGCATTGCGGGTTTTTTGTTGTCTCAGACGGATTTAATCAGTATCATCAGATACCGACAAAAAAACTACGCTCTGGCGAGGAAAGATTTTCAACAAGCCGTCTTATTCGCCAAGGAGAAAGCGGACCGCGCGCGCGGCTTGATGTGGGTCGGAAAAGCATTTGCCACGGTTGGAGACATGCAAAATGCACGATCAACCTGGGAACAATCACAAGTATCTGATCCTAGCGGATATTACAGCTTGCGTTCACAGGAGTTACTTCAAAATAGGCAACCTTTTACAGCTCCGCCAACCTTAAATCTGAATGTAAACCTGGCTGGTGAAAAAGAAGAGGCGGCTTCCTGGCTAAGAATCAAATTCAATTTACCCGTTGAAACTGATCTTTCAAATCCAGGAGCGCTAAGTAAAGACTCCCGGTTCCAACGAGGTGCAGAGTTTTGGAAATTGGGGTTATACGACCAGGCGCGTATAGAATTTGAGGATCTGCGGCAGTCAGTGAAAGCTGATCCTGCCGATTCTTTCCGTCTTGGAAATTACTTGCTTGATATTGGCGCATATCGTTCAGCGATCAATGCGCTCCGCGAAGTATTGACCCTTGCTGGATTGGTCGATCAAAACACGAGTTTGACTGCACCTGGATATTTTCAGCATGTTCGTTACGGGTTATTTTATTCGGATATTATCCTGCCAGCCGCATCAGGGACCGGCTTTAACCCCTTATTTGTCTTCAGTGTAATTCGTCAGGAAAGTTTATTTGAAAGTTTCGCTGGTTCAAACGCAGGCGCGCGCGGCTTAATGCAAATCATACCCGATACTGGCACAAGTATTTCCACTCAAATGGGCTGGCCTGTTGATTTCGAGCCGAAGGATTTATTCAGCCCATATATTAACGTCAGGATGGGAACTTTTTACTTGAATTCGTGCCGGCAGTATGTGAACGGGGATATTTATGCCACCCTGGCTGCCTATAATGGCGGCCCAGGTAATGCCAGTATCTGGCAATCTCTCGCAAATAACGACTTAGACTTGGAACTCGAAATTATTCGCTATAGTCAGACGCGCGATTATATTCGCGGTATTTACGAGATTTATTCGCTTTACCGCAGTTTCTATAGCCCGATGCAATAATACAGAGTGGTTTTAATTTTTAAGTACAAACACTTTTATTCAAGATACGCCAGGATGCGTTGATGCGCTTCTACCGTATCAATATCCAGCACGGATAATAACTTGTCATTCCCTGTGATGCCGCCAATGATATCAATTTGCGGCATTGAAACTCCCAAAACCTCAGACAGAAATTTTATCAAGGCTTTGTTACCCTCTCCATCCATCAGCGGAGTGGTCAAACGCACTTTAACAGTGCCATCAGGTTGGATTTCTGTAATTTCATTTCGGCTGGCCCGAGGAGTAACACGAACTGTCAGTGCAGCGCCCCGGCGACCATCATGCAAATGATACTTACGAGAATTCATTCCACACCTCAAAGTCTCAAAAGAATGTATTGCAATATACTGTCAATAAATTGTACCAGAATAATCAAAACTACAGGGCTAAAATCCATCATTCCAATAAGAGGCACAACGCGCCTGACGGGATTTAACAGCGGCTCCACCAACCTATCGATAAATGATCTGATCGGATGGTATGGATTCATAAAATAAGACAAAATAACATGCGCCAAAACCGTGAAAATTAGCACTTGTGAAAAAACGTCAACTGCCCTAGCTAGAATAGAAAACATAATATTTTCCTTGAATTTGTTTTGGATCGAGAATTGAAATGGCTAATTGGCGCCCAAACGTGAGGGCCGTGGGCCTAATATTGCTGTGCCAACTCTGATAATCGTGGCTCCTTCCTCAATCGCTGCAGGAAAATCTGAACTGGTTCCCATCGAAAGTTCTTTCCAATCGAGCTCTGGATATTTTTTATATAAGTAACCTTGTAATTCATACAAGCGCCTGAAGTAGGGTCTTGTTTTTTCGGAATCGTCAAACAAAGGTGGCATAGTCATCAAACCGTTTATC
>Ga0118677_10008028_pt2 | contig 16213 bp, 6 predicted proteins | sample AliMusrvi5mmetaG_FD_86154 | JGI IMG/M metagenome (GOLD analysis project Ga0118677, IMG submission 86154) | reverse complement strand
GAGTGAGGCCACCGGGCGGCTGTTGGTGGCGGATGTCAATCACGGCCGCGGATCCAACGGCATCCGTCGCGGCGAGATCAGCAAGATCATGGTGTATGAAATCCTGCCTGATCCCATTCATCACGAAGGTGCGCCCGGCCAGATCAGCATGAGCAGCGCCTGGAACATCAAACGCCTCCTCGGCACCTTTCCGGTCGAGGACGATGGATCGGCCTATGTGGAAGTCCCGGCCCTGCGCGCCCTGCAATTCATCGCGCTCGATGCGGGAGGCCTCGGAATCAAACGCATGCATGCCTTCACCAGCGTGATGCCGGGGGAAACTCAAAGTTGCTCCGGTTGTCACGAGCCACGTACAGAAACACCCGATTCCGGTTCATCCCGCATGGCCTTGCGGCGCGCGCCCAGCCACCTGGATCGCGAGGGTCTGCCGGACATCATCGATTATCCCAAACACATCCAGCCGATCTGGGACCGGCACTGTGTCAAGTGCCACAACCCTGGACAGATGAAAGGGAAACTGGATCTCAGCGGGCACCGGGGAACCTACTGGTCCCATAGTAGTTACAATCTCATCGCAAACGGGTATGTCCGTTCAACCGGCGCGCGGGGCCCCGCCAATCCGCCGCCGCGATCCCTGGGCAGCCCGGCCAGCCCGCTGCTGGACTCATTGCGCGGGAAACACCACGACGCCCGGTTGTCCGATGCGGAATTCCTGCTGGTGGTTCGCTGGATTGATGCCGGGACTCCGTATGCGGGAACTTATGCGTGTTCCGGCACCGGCAAGGGTGGGGAAGCCCATGTGCCGCAGGATATCGCCCAACAACGGTGCGCGACCTGCCACCGCCGCGGCGATGGCGGGTTGGTCTTCAACCGTGCGAGATTGAAGCGGGCAAGATATGCCGGAGCGCCGGAACGCCGCGAGGACTTCAGCACCGACGATTCCCTGGTCGATCTGACCGAACCGGCCAAGTCATTGATCATCATGGCGCCACTTGCCGTGGAGGCGGGCGGTTTGGGTTGGTGCCGGGAACCGGAAGGAGCGCCAACAACCGTCTTCGCCACCACCGACGACCCGGATTGCCGCCGGATCCTGGCGCAGATCCGCACTGGTGTGAACAGTTTCGAGGTGCCCGGTTTCAACCCCCATCCCGCGTATTTCCGCGAAATGATCCGTTATGGAATCCTGCCTCCCACCTTCGATCAACTCACCGATCCGTATGATGTCTATGATCTGGATCGCCGGTATTACGAACAACAATATCCACCTTTTCCGGGTGTCAAAGCCCGGACCGCGCCATGATCACCTTGCCGTCCATTCATGAATCCTTGAAAGGATGGAATGCCGCAGCTTGCCGGTCCTTGCGGCCTTGGAACCTTGATTCCGATTTTGAACCATTTTCGCGCACGAAATGAACCTGTTTTGTGTTTGCCAAAGGAACAGGTTTTGGCAAGAAGGAACTGCTTTCAAGAACTTACAGACAACCCAGTTCCAAGAAACCTTCAACCCAATCCTGTCGAACCGCTTTTCCAACAGTCGCCGCGACTGTCGGCCGTTCTCATTGAGATAGCATGAAATTATATCATTATGCAGTGTGCATGTTGTCGGCGGCAGTTATGGTCGGTGTTTTTGATGGCACCTTGTGCGCCGCTGGCCTGGCTGCGGCAATGGGAGGTTCGCTGATTGAGCCGAAGGGCTTGCTCTCGCTGGAGGACAACAGGGCGCCGCTCAAGCCCACCGCCTTCAGGAATTTGCCGCTCGGGACTGTCAAGCCCCGCGGCTGGCTGCTTGATCAATTGACGGTGCAGGCTAACGGGCTTTCGGGGCACATCGAGGAGATCTGGCCAGACTTGGGCGCTACCAGCGGCTGGCTTGGCGGCAAGGGCGAATCATGGGAGCGCGGTCCGTATTATCTCGATGGAATGCTGCCGATGGCATACCTGCTCGGTGATGCCAATCTCATTGCCAGGGCGCAAAAGTGGATAGACTGGACCCTGGCGAGTAGCAGGACGAACGGGCTATTTGGTCCTATGGAGAAGGAGGATGTGGATCTATGGCCGAACATGGTGATGCTGAAAGTTCTAACGCAGTATTATGAGGCCACCGGAGACAAGCGGGTGATCTCCCTGATGACGAACTATTTCCGTTTTGAATTGGAACAGCTCAAAGCGCATCGTTTGAGAGAATGGGCTGAAGTGCGGGCGGCTGACAATGCGATGTCGGTCTACTGGCTTTACAACATGACCGGCGATGCGTTCCTGCTCGATCTCGCCAGGCTGCTCTATTCCCAGACCGCGCCATGGGATCAGTTGCAGGGGCTGTATACGATGGATACCGTACTTAACGGCACCTCCCATAGTGTGCATGGTGTGAACTGCGGCCAGGGCCTCAAGGCGCCTGCCGTTTACTCGCAGCAGACAGGTTCGGAGTGGCTGCGCGGCGCGACCAGGCGTGGCTATGAGAATCTGCTGCGATGGCATGGCCAGCCGACCGGCATGTTCTCCTGCGATGAGCATCTGCATGGCACGTTTCCCTGGGCTGGCACGGAGATGTGCAGCGTGGTGGAGACGATGTTTTCGCTGGAAGAGTCCATTCGGATCTCGGGAGACGCCGGGTTGGGTGATGCGCTCGAGCAGATTGCCTACAATGCCCTGCCGGGAACATTCACACCCGACATGTGGGCGCATCAGTACGATCAGCAGGTCAACCAGGTGCTGGTAAGCAAGGCCAAGCGCGCCTGGCGCAGCAACGGCAATGATGCCAATCTATTCGGACTGGAGCCGATTTTCGGCTGTTGCACGGCGAATATGCATCAGGGCTGGCCGAAGTTCATCAAGAGTCTTGTCATGGCAGCTCCTGAAGGCGGCGTGGCGCTGGTGGCATACGGCCCGTGCGCTGCGAAAGTGCAGGTAGCCAACGACAGGATGCTCGATCTTGAGGTTGTCACGGATTATCCTTTCAGCGGCCGGATTGAGTTGAAACTCGGCCTGGATGGGGCGGCCATGTTTCCGCTTGTGTTGCGCATTCCGGCCTGGGCCGGTGGTGCGCGGATTACGGTGAATGGCCGGAGTGAGAAGGGTCAACCGGCGGCAGGGTCCTTCATGTCCCTTACACGCAAATGGAGCGATGGCGACAATGTGGTGCTTGAATTGCCGATGAACATCCGTCTGGCCTCGGGGCACCGCGGGCTGATTTCTGTTTACCGCGGACCGCTTCTCTTCGGGTTGAAAATCGGCGAAGAGTATAAAAAGGTCGGTGGTGCGGAGCCTCATGCGGATTGGGAGATTCGGCCCACAACGCCATGGAATTACGGGATGGTGCTCGAGCGTGAGAATCCGGCCGGCAGTTTCAAGATCGAAACCCAGTTGCCTGGCAAGGTGCCGTTCGAGAATATGGCGGCAGCCGTGAAGCTCAAGGCGAAAGCCAGGCGGCTTACCAACTGGAAAATGGACAATGAGTCGGCGGGAGAGATAGGGGTTGGCCCTCATGATACGGCCGAGCCAGTGGAGGATGTGATGCTGGTGCCGTATGGCAACACGCGACTGCGCGTGGCAGCTTTCCCGCTGGCGCGCCAGTGACCAGCTGGCCTGCGATTTTTATAGGATTTTCTGCAAAATGTGTGGGTCAATACGGGTTCTGGCAAACCGCCAAGGGTATGAAACAAAGAGGTTTCGAGCACATCGAAGGACCGCCTGGGGTTTTGTTGTTGTTGGGAAAATCGCTCTTTGCCACGTGCATTCATTGCATTTATTATTGACACAGATGCACCATGCTGTATTAACCCGCCGCACCCAACGGTCAGGCAAGCTGCAGCTGCCCGGATCATTCCACATCCCATGAAAAACAACCGACTGATTGTGCTTTGGCTGGCGTTTGCAGGCATGTTTCTAACCGCCGGCCCGTTGCGGGCGACCTGGTATCACGAGAACATCGCGAATGGTTCGGACATCATCATGATGGACCTGCGCTGGCCGTGGTGGCCGTCGGGCACTTATTACGCCAATTGGAATACCGGCTTCAACCCACAGCCTAACAACGTGAGCTTTTACGCCGGGTTTCTGGGAACCGTGCCCGACGGCCCCGGTTTCACGCCCAATCCGGACGAGAAGATCCAGGCGGCCTTCCGGCCCGGCTCGGTGTGGTCGTTCTGGGGCAGCGGCAAGGACGGCACGCCGGTCCGTTTCACCGACACGGCTCCGAACTTATATATCAATAACACTTACGGCGGGGAAGGATGCAGCGGCACGCTTGGGGCTGAACCATGGCCCTTCGTCACCTGCAAGCAATGGTACACGATGTTAGGCCGGGTGTGGCTGCCGGTTGGCGAGAAGAACCCGGCGTATGCCCATGTCGGCCGCTGGATCAAGGATCAGGTGGATGGCCGCTGGCACCTCGTCGCCATCGCCCGCCTGCCGATTCCCGCCACTTCGTTTTCCGGCAACAGCGGGTTTATCGAAACGCTCTCGGATGGCAAAGTGGTCAGACCGCTGCACCGGCGCTTCGGATACTGCCGCAAGGACGGCCAGTGGCTTAAATCGGACACCGTATCTATCAATGAGACGCCGTACGTGGTGGCCAATATCGTCCCCGAGGGCGATCATGAATATGCCGCCATCGAGTATTCCGCCCAAACCGATTTGTTGCCGCGGCAACTCACGGGTAAACCGCTCACCAAGGGCGACAAGCATGATTTCACGGTGAAACAACCCGCCCTGCCGGTGCTCGACAAACCGGCGGTGACCCAGGTGCGGGCGGAAACCACCGGCAAGCAGGTGGCGGTGTCGTGGGAGGTGCCCGATACCGCATCGCCGGCGTTTTCCTACAAAATCGAGGTATTTGACAACCCCCGGTGCCACGGCACGCCGCTGGCCGTGAAGGAGGAACGCATGCCCACCATGCGCCACGCACTGGTCGATGCCGTGGTGGCGGCGGCCACCATCCGCCTGACCATCACCGACATCTTCGATCAGGCGGCACCGCCGGTCATCGTGGCTGCGGTCGCGAGCAAGGCGCTGGCACCGGCCAAGGCGGGCGTCGCGAGCGTCCCGGGCCTTGCCTACGAGTTGTATCACAAGGACTCGAAACGGCAGGACAACTATTTCAGCCAGTCCACCCATAACTCCGGAAAGGCTCAACCGCCGCCGTGCTTGGGCGATCTTGTGCAAGGCAAGCTGTTCCGGAGCGGGCTGGCGCGGGGATTCGACCTCGGGGTGTGCGAGCAGCGCACCTCGGGGTATGCCCTGGCATTCAACGGCTTGCTCCGCGTGCCCGAAACCGGATTGTATATCTTCCGTGCCCAGATCGATGGCGGCTACCGCATCCGGTTGGATGGCGAGGATGCGCTCGTGTGGGACGGCCAGCATGGCTCCACCGAAAAGGCCGCGGTGCGCGGCCTGGCAAAAGGCGACCATGCGATCACCGTGGATTATATCTATGATCATCTGCCGGCCCAGAATTTCCGCATCGACTGGGAAGGCCCGCGCCTGCCGCGCCAGACCATCCCGCTCGAGGCGTTGCGCGTCGCGGATGGCGGAGCGTATCCGGTGCCGACGGTCATTGCCGAGGCACCGGGCGACGGCACGGGAAAAGTCACCGTCAAGGTGGAGGCACGCGGTCATCAGATCAACAAGACGGCATTGTTCCTCGGACAACTTCAGTTGGCGGAAAGCAATGGCACGGCGGCCTTGAAATACGAAGGCCCCTTGCCTCGTGGCGCGGTCACCTTGTGGAGCCGGGTGATTTTCGATGACAACCATTCCGCAGACTCGGTGCCCGCAGTTCTAACAGTCACCGGCAAACCGGTGGACGCGGCATGGGCGGTGCGCAATGTCGGAGACTCGAAGGCGTCCGCGGGACTGTGGCAGACCGGCCCGCAGGCATTCCGGTTTTTCGGCAATGGCATGCACACCGTGACCCAACAGATCAGCGGCGACTTCACCGCCACCTGCCGCATCGACTCCTATAACGGCGCCCATGGCGAACCGGTCAACGGCCATGCCTGGGTGGGCCTGACCGCCCGCGAATACGGCGACAAAATCAACTGGGATTGGGGCCGTGATTTCCACCTGGTGCAGACGGCCAGGGATGGCCTGCGCACATCGGCTGACTTCTCGGACCTGGGCTCGGGGCGGCTTGCCACCTATGACTTGCCGAAGGACCGGCCGTGGATCCGGATCGTCCGCCAGGGCCAGGTCTGGACGGCCTGGTCGTCGGCGGATGGCAAGCAGTGGGAACTTGGCGCCTATCAGCACAAGGGAACCCGCCCGCGGATGGATGTCGGGCTGTTTTTCAGCGCCCTGCCGCAGGAGGCCCGCGCCCACTATCATGCCAGTGTTTCCGCTCTATCCATCGTGCCCGGCGTGCTGCCGGAATCGACCCCGCCGCTCCCGGTCGTCGCACAACATACCGCCGGCGCGCGCCTCACCGGCGTGGCCATGGCGCGCTCCGACGCCCAGATCGTGGTGGTTAGATCGTCGCATGCGGGACTCCTCAGAACCACCGATGGCGGCAAGACCTGGTCGCCGGTCAACGGCAACCTCGCCGGCGACGACCTGGCGGTGCGCAGCGTGGCCATCCATCCGTTAGACCCGCTGACGATGTTGCGGGCGGGTGGCCGCGGCGCGGGCGGCCGCCTGTGGAAAACCACCGACGGCGGGAAGACGTGGACCCAACTCGCGGTGGACGGGGATTTCGACGGCACCGGTCCATCGGCCTTGTGCGGTGAGGTGATCGCGTTCGACTTGCGCACGCCGACGACGATCCATGTCGGCTGCGAATCGAAGGGGTTCTTCAAGAGCACCGATGGCGGTGCCACGTGGAAATTGTTAGGGCTGGCTGGCCAGCGCATCACGGCGGTGGCGATGTGGCCGTGGGAGAAGTATTATCCCGCGTTGACTCAGGGCGGGACCCAGCTATGCGTGACCACCTGCCCGGACCACTGGATGGCCTATCTCGGGCGGGGCAAACCCGCGGTCGCCACTGCGGAGACCGCTTCACGGACCTACATTTCCAAAGACAACGTGCAATCATTATCCGTATTGGACGAGCGCACCGATACCGGGTTCACCAACGTGGCATGGGACAAGTCGCTCCAGTCCACCGGAGAAATCAGCTATGCCACCACCCATGGCTATCAGGGCAACTCCGGCGGTTATATGTCACTTTTCCCCGCAATGAAAAACCTCGAATGGCTCAGACCGTTCACCGCCCTCGGCACGACCGCCGCGGGGGACCGCCGCGGTGGCCGCTTCCTCACCCAGGCGCTCGACCCGGCAGTGCCGGGCCGCCTCTCCCAGTGCACCGGTGGCTGGGGGATGGATTGGGCGTGGCTCCCGGCCAAGGGCACCGCACCCAAGGGCGGCCTCATCGCGGCCTGTGGCGAGCACCTGCAGGGTGACCAATGGTGGTTCGTGCATACCGATGGCCTGTACTTCTCGCCTGATGGCGGTGCCACCGTGAACAAGGTCATGGATGAATCAGGCAGAAAATAACCCATGGACACCATGACCTCGCGCGAACGACTGATAGCAACCTTGAGCCATCAGTCACTATTATTATGCACCCTGCCGTTGCTGCAACTCACCTGCCAGACGGGACTTGGCGCGCCGCCGGACGACTGGCGTAAAAATCTGCCGGAACCGGTGGTGGAGGCGCACCCGGGATGGGTGGATCTCTATTATGATACCTGGCGAATTGCGGACGCCAAGATGAGCAAGTACGCGGACCAATTCATGTTCGACACCGCTTTCACCAAGGGCCGGATCTGGATGTGGGATACCGTCTGGATTTCCCATTTCGGCGTTTATGTGCAGGACGCCAACCCGCGGATCACCAATCCCATGCACGGCCACGATCTGTTTTACGGCGTGCAGCGTGCGGACGGTTGCATCCCCCATGTCTGGGATGCCACGGGCAGCCATGACTGGGGTGTCCACAACCCGATTTTCACGCTCGGGGAACTCAATGCCTACCGGCATACCGGTGATACAAGCAGACTGACCCGGGCGCTGCCCATTCTTGATAGGTTCTATTTCTATCTGAAGGGAAAATACCGCGATCCATCGGGCCTTTATCACAGCTTTGACTGGAACAACGGCATGGACAACAGGCCGAGCCCCGGCATTTCCATCGATTCGACGTGCGAGCAGGCGATGGTGGCCGGCCACTTGAAGGAGATGGCGGAAATCGTTGGCGACAAGGAGCGGGCCACCAAGTTCGCGGAAGAGCACCTCGCCCTCAAAAAGCTGATCAATGACAGGATGTGGCAACAGAACGACAACTTCTATGTCGATTGCAACAATCAGGGCCAACCGGAAAATGTTTGGTCGGTTGCCTCCTACTGGGCGTTGTTGTCCAAGGTCGCGCCTGTCGAGCGCGCCAAACACATGAGGGATCACCTGTTGGATCCTGCCAATTTCAAGACGCCCATGATGGTTCCGACCTTGGGCCGGAAAAGCCCCGCCTATGATGGCAAGGGTGGCGGCTATTGGAAGGGTTCGGTCTGGATCCCCACCAACACCATGGTGATCAAGGGCCTGTTGGAATACGGCTACCTTGCCGAGGCCAGGGAGATCGCGAGCAACGGCTTGGAGGGCATGTTCCAGACGTGGAAGAAGACCGGCACCCTTTTTGAAAACTATGACCAAGAGAAACCGGGAACGCCCGGCGGGAGCAGCAAGGCGGATTTTGTCGGCTGGAGTGGCGTGCAACCGATTGCCACCCTGCTGGAAACCATCATCGGTATCAGAACCCACGCGCCGGAAAACAAGATCCAATGGACCCTGCGTCTCACAGAGAAGCACGGCGTGCGCAAACTGAAGTGGGGACCGAATTACGGCAGGCAGGTGGACCTGATCGCGGATGCCAGGAATGCCGCCGGTGACGCGGTGACAATCCATGTGACCACCAATTCACCCTTCACGCTGGAAGTGGACACCGGGTTTGCCACCAGGACTTTCGCAATCAATGAGGCGGGCGGCAAGACGTTCACCATTCCGAAGCGCTGATGCGGTGCCCCCCGTCCACACCGGTCATGCGGCCGTGAACGTTAGATCATGCATCCCGAACCCAGATCCGGCACCACCTACAACTGTCACTCGAAAACCGCATCGCGGTTTATCTGAGATTAGGATTGACACAGTTGGGCAAAAGCGCATTTTTACACTGTGAATACGGTGAAACACAAATTTCCGGCGAGCGGAGGCTTTGCGCTGGTGATTACGCTCAGCCTGATGGTGCTGCTCACCGTCATTGCGGTAGGCTTGCTGTCGCTGAGTGCCGTGAGTTTGCGGACGACGTCGCAGGGCAAGTTGATGGCGCAGGCCCGGGCCAATGCGCGGCTGGGGATGATGCTGGCGTTGGGCGAGGTGCAGAAGTCATTGGGGCCGGACAAACGGGCGGCGGCACCGGCCAATATGATGGTGGAGGGACCCGCCGAACCGCACGTCCCCGGCGTCTGGCAATCATGGACCTGGGACCCGACGCAAGCCTCCACCGCGCCGGATTACGCGAAGGCAAAGACGGACCTTTTCCTCGGCTGGCTGGCCAGTGACAATCAGGAACCAGGGCGCCGGTTGGACCCGGATTTCCCGTTAGAAGGTCCCGGTGATCCGGTGACTTTGGTAGGGACGGGTTCCGCTGCGGCCAGCAATGGTGTGGCGGCGGAGGTGCGGGGCGGCTTCACCCCGATCCAACCAACTACGCAAGGCAGCTCTTCTGGCACTGCTGCGGCCAACAGCTCTGGTTATGCCTGGGTGGCGCTGCAAGAGGACGTCAAGGCCCACGTCCAACCGGGGTCGGGTGATCTGCCGGCCACCCGCGAGGCGTGCGTGGCTGCGATGTCCGCCCCGGACGAGAGCGGCCTGACAGGGCTGGAAATCGCCGGAAGACTCGGGAGTGACCGGGCGAAGCGGCACTTGTCCATCAGCACTGCGACGTTTTCCCTGGCCGGCGGCGATGCCAAGGTGGGGCGGCAGTTGTTTCACCACCTCACGCCGTATTCACTGGGCTTGCTGACCGATGCGGCGGCGGGCGGCATGCGGCGCGATCTCACCACCGAGTTCGAAAACTTCAGCGCATCCCCGCTGAAGGGGCGGCGGGTCTATCAAGCCAACGGTGCCACCGCGTTGGGTTCGGAACCGTGGTGGGATGCCTTGGCCGCCTACTATAACCTCGCGACACGGGTGAAAAGCCAGGCGGACGGTGGTGCGACGCCGCTGGTGCTCACCAACTCCACGGATCTCGCCCGCTTCACCGAGATCACCGGAACCAACACCGTCCCGAAGCGCCCGGTCCTGCGGCCGGTGGTCGCCAAAGTGGACATCCTGTTTTCGCTGGTCACCCACAATGTGGACGATAGCAACGAAGTCACGAAATCCACTGGCAGTTGGAACTATGGCCTTGCCACCAAGATCCAGCAGAACGATCCGGACAATTCTCACTACATGGCGTGGCTGGTGTTTGAGCCAATCATCACCTTGTGGAATCCCTACAACGTGCCAATCCAGTTTCCGACGATGTCATTCGGCATCGACTACCTTCCGATCGGGGTTCACACGAAGGCGGATTTTGGCGGGGGGTGGCAGGATATCCTGGGGATGCTCGATCCCGGGGATATCAATTATTGGCAGCCGATCGCGGCCATGAACACGGGAAGCGGTGGCGGCAGCCTCATCAACTGCAACTTCTTCATGCGTCTTCAGGGGACAACCACCGCCGGCGGGTCACCGAGCGCCAACACACCGATCAAGCTCGATCCCGGGGAAGTGAGGGTCTTCACCGCTTATGTTCCCAAGAATGCCACCTGGGCCTCGGTCAAGGACCAATTCATGCTCGAGCGCGGGGTGACTTCCGACTATCAGGGCGCGGCTGGCCTCGTCAGCAATTCGCTACAAGGCGTGGTGTATGCTCCAGGATGGAACAGCCGCGTCGGCGGCTTCCAGGTCAATCGCCTCAAGAACGGGGGTAGAGGCCATTCCTGGGAACCGGGTTCGGATTTCCTCATCTTGTTGGACGGTGACAAATTCAAGGTCCAACTCCGGTTGCGCGACAACACCACCAATATGCCACCGGTCACAGACGACTGGAGGACGCCGGATCCCAACGCCGACAGTGCCGCCGGCAGCAAATTCACGACGCATATTTTGCTCATGACGGGCGACGCGACCTTCCAGGATTTCCAGAGCGCCACCCCGGCCAAGTTGATTCAGAAACTCACGGTCAACGAGAAGGACTTCCGCAAACAATGCGAGAACAACCAACTGGTCATCGAGATTCCCAATGGTGTCACCGGCAGCACTGCCTATCAGGCACCCACCGACACAGGTCCCGGAGGCAAAACCCCGTTCGCCTTGCTGAGCCTGACCGCCAAGCCGACCCACGACCTGCTCACGCCGACCAAGGGCTGGCTGTTCGGCAACCCGGTGACGGCCAACGCGACAGTGGACGACAACATCGCTCCCTACTCGGTGCAGCCCTACGAGATGACGTTCCGTGAGATCACCGGTTCTAACGGTTTTCCGATGGTGGACGTCGATGTGCAAACCGGCACCCGGGGGTTTTTCGGACCCGGGCAAACCAGCGAACGCGGTCTGACTGCGGCGACGATGTTCACGCTGCCATGCGAGCCGCTGGTGTCGCTCGGCCAGTTTCAAAGCGCCAACCTGCTGACCTCGGACACGCTGCCACGCTTCAACTATCCGGTGGGCAACTCGTACGCCCATCCGATGATTCCGCCGGGATTGGTGAAACAGGGCACCGCGTTCGATCATTCCTACGCGCTCAACTATAAACTCTGGGATGGTTATTATTTTTCCTCGCTCTCGTCGCAGGCCAAGGTGCAGGCCGAGCAATTCGCCAAGGGCGAGGTGCCGCTCAACTCGCGGTTGCTCTATCACGCGGCCCCGGGCGTCACCGCCAAAGAAACCGTCACCAGCATGACCGCAGGCGAGGCCACCACCCGGTCGCGGCGGGTGCCCACGCACCAACTCGTCATGGGTGCCTTCAATGTGAACTCCACCAGCGTCGAGGCCTGGCGCGCCGTGCTTGCCGGGCTGCGGGACCGCGCCATTCCGACCCGCGACGGCAACGAGCGCAAGGCGCCATCCGCCAGCGCCATCCCGCGCTTTATCGCGACCATGACACCTGCCGATGAGGCGGCGGCCATCGGCGGCGGCGCCGGCAACGGGGGGGCCGAGGCGGCCCGCGCGGCACGCTGGGTGGGCACCCACCTTCTCACCGACAAGCAGATCACCGCCATGGCCCGCCATATTGTCCTGCAACTCCAGAAACGCGGCCAGACGGACAAGGCCCCGATCCTCACGCTGGGCGAATTCGTCAACCGCCGGCCTGGTTCGGAAAGCGCAGTGCAGGCGTTGAAAGGCGTGCTGCAAACCGCGATCGAGGAAGCCAACAAGGAAGTCCCGCTCTACTCGGCGGCGGACGGTGATCCCATCAACCTCCCCCTCAAGGACCCGCCGGCCAATCCTGCCGCGCTCACCGGCAATACCGCCGAAGGCTCGCCCGCCGCACTGCTCCAGGGCGATATCATGCAGGAGATCGGATCGTTTCTAACAACACACAGCGACACCCTGCGGATCCGCGCCTATGGCCGCGCCGGCATGGGCTCCAACCGCGCCGAGGCATGGTGCGAGGCCATCGTCCAGCGCGTCCCGGAATATCTTGACCCCGCCGATGCCGCCGAAGACTCCCCACCGAAACAGTCGGCCAACACCCGTTTCGGCCGCCGCTTCAACATCATCTCCTTCCGCTGGCTGTCGCGCAATGAGATCTAACGGGCAACCGCCGATAAGAATTCCCATGGGTCCCATGAAACACCTCCTCTGCCTGCTCCTGGCCACCGTCACCCCGCTGGTTGCGGCACCATCCGATGGGCGGGCCATCCGTTTCCGCACCTTGTGTTTTGAATTCGCGCCCGGTGACCACACCGTCACGGTGAGCGGCGATCCGACCCTCGCCAGCAAGGCCACCGTCGAACTGTTCCGCCGCTTGGACAGCAGCCAGAACCAGATCAGCGTGACGGTGGCACAAGTGCTGTTAGGCAAACCCGCAACCGATGCCGCGGGAAACCCGCTGATCGAACCGATGGCCGTGGCCAAACTTCCCGCCACCGGCAACGAGTTCCTGTTTCTGTTAGTCCCGAGCGGCAGGGAGACCGGTGAGGTCTATCGCTGCATGGTGCTTGACGATGACACGAAAAAGTTTCCGGCCGGCGGGTTCCGCCTGATCAACATGAGCCACACCAAGCTGCGTTTCATGATGGGCACTGAAAGGTTCGAGCTGTTGCCCGGCGCGATCCGCATGCTGGAGAAAATCGGCGGCGCGCTCGAGGACGGCCGCTTCATCTATGTGGCCCAATACCAGGAAGGCGACACATGGAACCGCCTGAGCACCGGATACTGGACGCGTCGCGACAAGATCCGCTCGGTCCAGATCGCGTTCCTCGACCCGAAAACCCAGCGCCTGACGATGCGCGGCTACGATGATACCCTGGTCATCGCCAACGAGGCCCTGGCCAAACCGAAGAAAAAGAGCAAGAGCTGATTGTCAGGTCAATGCCTCCATGTCACCTTCCGCTGCTAGAAAGGGAATGGAAACCGTAGTTGAACGAATGACGATAAATTTCCCCCATCTTAACTGTATTTGTTCTTGATGCAGCAGGATTCTTCTGCCACGTCATGTGCGTTCCCGAAAACATCCATACCCATGAGGATAACACGTCTGACATCGCTCCACCCCATTTCACTCCTGACGGGCATCGCCATGATGACCCTGGCTCCAGGAGTCCGCGCCCAGCAGACTGTCGCGCCGCCACCCAACGCCCCGGCCACGGTGGTGTGGGATGCCGGGCAGGGCAAACTGGCAATCCGTTACCACGATTCCTTGATCCTCGACGCTAGGATCCACGCCGAAGACGCGACCGGCAAAACCGTGCCCGGAGTCGCAGTCAAGCTGGAACCCACCGAAACGCGTGACCCGAAGGAGAAAGTCGAGCAACGCCTGAAGTTCTCCCTGGCCACGCCCAAGGATGGCGTGAAACTGGTCCTCACCGGCACGGCCACCGGCAGCGCGGAAGCGTTTGCTGCGGAAACCGAAGGCAGCGAGGTGCAAAAGCGTTTCCCATTGACCCGCACCAGTGTGGGCTTGAGCCGCTCGCTGCGCAACAACGCGGTTTATGATAGACGTTGGGATTGGATGCTCGCCGGTCCGGGCGACGGATCAACGCGGGTGTTGCCCAAGGAGTCCGGCAAACAAACCACCGTCTTCACGTGGGAGAGTCGCGGCAACGCGCTCGAATTGGTGTTCCGGCCCCGTTTCTATCAGAAACACAAGGACCTCGTGTACTTCGAGCCGTGGACCTATCAGGTCTGGCAGGGTTCGGTCAGCGGCTATTGCTCGTGGTGGGCTTACAGGGACGGCATCAGCCAAAAGGTGGTGGACTCGCTGGTGGACGTGTTCGCCGCGAAGAAACTGCCGGATTTCGGTTACAAGTATCTCCAACTCGACGCCGGATACGCCCCTGGCGGCGGCGGACCTAAGTCATTCCTCGAATGGAACAAGGACAAGTTTCCCGGCGGCGCGGAAACCGCAGTGAAAAAGATCAAGTCCGCCGGCATGAAACCCGGCATCTGGGTCCACCGCGTGTACCGGTCCTATGTTGACAAATTCCTGCCCGACATCGGCAAACAACACCCGGATTGGTTTGTGACCAAGGAGGACGGCTCGATCTATCAGGGTGGCTACGGCGTCTGGTGCCTCAACACCAAGAACAAGGACGCGTTGGATACCTTGGTGCGCCCGCTGTTCCACGAGCTCAAACAGCAGGCATGGGACTATGTCAAAATCGACGGTGCCGGCGATATGATGAACTCCGACAAGGAACATCCCGCCGCCGCCCATTTCAAGCGGGTCGGCTCAACACCCGAGGAATCACTGCGCCTCTGGGACCGCGTGGCCCGCGAGGAACTCGGCAAGGAAATCTTCATTCTAACATGCTGGGGCGTGGGGCCGGGCCGCTCATCGATCGGTCTGGCCGACGGCTGCCGCCTGGGCAGCGACGGGTTCCAGTGGAATACCCTGCTGGGTAACAGTTCGGCCAACGGGGTGGTGTGGCGCAACGACCCCGACCACTGCGACATCATGGCCGCGGGGGCCAAGGACAAGACCACCATGAAGACCTTTGCCGTGCCGGAAGCACCGGCCGACACCATCGACCAACCATGCGTGGTGGCCATGGCCGGCAGCATGCTCCTGGTCAGCGACAAGGCCGAGGACTATCAGAACGACGCCAACCTCGAGGGCATGAAGCGCAGTGCGCCGGTACTCTTCACGGTGCCGGGCCAACTCTACGACGGCGGCGGCAACGGCACCTGGTGGTTGCAGGAAATCGACCGCCCCTTCGACCATTGGTCGGTACTCGCCCGCTTCAACTGGCGCCAGGGCAATTTGCAGGGAAAACGCGCCGACAACCCGGAACAGGAAGTGAAGTTCGCCGACCTCGGCCTCGAAACCGACCGCGAGTACCTGGTGTTCGAGTTCTGGACGCAAAGTTTTCTGGGCAAGTCGAAGGGTTCGTTCAAGGCCCCGGCGCTTGGATCTAACAGCGCAATGCAGGTCTTCGCCATCCGCGAGGCGCGCGAATACCCGTGGGTTCTATCAACCACCCGCCATATTTCGCAAGGAGGCGTTTGCCTGTTAGATGAGAAGTGGGACAAGGCCTCTAGCACCCTTTCCGGCAGGAGCGCGGTGGTGGCCGGCGACCCGTATGTGCTCACCGTTCACATGCCGGACGGATTCAAGCTCACCAACGCCATAGCCGCTGACGAGAAGGTGGAGCTTGCCAACCAGCAAGCGACCGCTACCGTCCGCATCGTTCCCACGGCCACCATGACGGTCGAGTGGAAAATGAAATTCGCCAAGTGAAACCTGTCTGTTAGAAACCATCCGCCTGAAAATCATGCAAACAAACTTGAACCACACGAACATGGCACCCGCCACAATTCTTCACCCCATTTCGCTCCTGACGGCCATGGCCATGCTGGCCCTTGCCCACGGAGTGTACGCCCAACAGCCTGCGGCTGCGGCCAAGCCGGCTGGTGCCGCCGACATCCTGATCCAGGATTTCGAGGGGGCGGACTACGGCACTTGGAAAACCGAAGGCACGGCGTTCGGCACGACCCCGGCCAAAGGCACGCTCGA
>Ga0118677_10008665_pt1 | contig 16215 bp, 25 predicted proteins | sample AliMusrvi5mmetaG_FD_86154 | JGI IMG/M metagenome (GOLD analysis project Ga0118677, IMG submission 86154) | reverse complement strand
ATTTCTTTTGGTATTATTACTCTTGTATATTTTATATTACATATATTAAATATACTATAGGTATCGCCGCAGATAAATGAAAGAAAAAAGTAGGTAAAATGAAAAGAAAAAGTATATAAAGTGAAAGAAAAACGTAGGTAAAGTTGACAACTTCCAAAATTTATTGTATAATAAGGTAAGAGATACAATAATGGAAGGAGGTCATATGGGATTAATAAGAAGGTCTAACTCTCGCCAAATTCCGAGCACTATAGATTATACTTCTCACTTACTTTATAATGATTTGATTTATGGTTATTTACAGTCTATTTCTCTTCCCGGATTAAGTGGTTCTAGGTATGTTCTAGCAAAAGATGCGACTAGAGCACAGCTTAGTAGAACTTTAGGTCTTTCTCCTCCTACTATTAGAAAGTATTTTGAAGGTATGCAAGAGTTATTGCTTATAGGTCCTAAAGAACATAGTAGATACGAATTAACTTTTATTGGTAATGACTATGCTTATTTAGTTCCTTTAGATGTATTAGAAGCTATTATTAAGAAGCGACAGGCTAGAGTTTTAAGTATCTATATATGGTGTTTAGAAATGGCTTTTCATAATCCTATAATCACCTATAGTCTGACCTCCTTTAAGAATGTAGTAGGATTGTCTCCAGACACGTCTGATAATGGTCATATTATAAAGGAGGCTTTAGATATTCTACAAGATTTAAATTTGATTAAACATTATTCTACTACAGTTATGGACAATGGAGTATTTAAGTCGAAGAAAGTTATTACTAATGTTACTAATATATTGGAGGAGAAATGAGCACTATAGCAGAATATATTGCGGCAAGTAATGGAGGTACATCCTGGCCCTGGAGACTTAGAGCCTTTTGCTATGGCCTATAAGAAGTTTGCGCGGATGCATCAGAAAGAGCTAAAAACCTTAGAAAAAGATAAAAGAAAAAGTATGTAAAATGAAAGAAAAAAGTATGTATTTTGGAAACTTTATCAGAACTGAGAAAAAACCCAAGAGCTTTATAATAGTACGATATTAAACTACATTTGCAAAACTCGCCACTTCGTGGCTCGTTTATCATGTAGTTTAATATCTTAGCGATACTTCTTCCCTTTAGAGCGCATGGAAACTAAGATGAAGTTGACAAACTAAATAAAATATGATATAATATAAGAGTGAGAAAATAATTTGTGGAACTTTAACCGCAATTAGTATAGTCTTTTTACTCTTGTAATAGTTCATAGTTCGCCTTATAGGCTTATTATTCCTATTACCGATTATAGAAAGGAAGAGAATGAAAGTAAAGTATTTGGTAGAAGTAGAGCTAGATAATGCTGGGAATGACCATCCTGACATATTTGAGAAAAGAGTAGAAGATATGAAGAAAACTTTCGCGCAGAGAGCTTATATACTCTTGCGGCTATATCCTCTTGTAAAGGATGTGAAGATAAGTGAAGTATAAATATATGATGGTTGTTATGATGGATTCGCCCTATGGGTTGGCTACTCAATGTGCGCCTGAAGATAGCCTAGAGTCTCTTGCATGTGCACTTGAGTTAGATAGGGTGGAGTTTGTTGATATGATTGAGGTAGCTCCAGTGCCTTATACTCTTTATCTGCGGGAGATATTGGATAGATTGAGCTATGGAGATGGATAGTTTTTTACTGGGTGTTTATGGTCTTATAGGAGCGGGTACACTTGCTCTTGTAGTCTTGTTTATATATGATGATAGGGACTGGTAAATATGGGTGCAGTAGGAGAGATAGTCATAGTTACTCTTGTTTTTGGACTTATAGTATGGTTGCTTGAGAATCCTTGAGAATCCTTGAGAATCCTTGAGGCGTGGAGGACTAGTCTCTGTGACTTTTATACTTTACAATTTATCCGTCACCGTATTAGTAATAGAAAATAAAACAACCCTTGGCCTTATATAGGTCAGGGGTTAGTTGCGTTGATCTTATATACTCTTGCGAACTGTCAAATTATGGGAATTCTCAGAAAAAATTTTTTTGGAGTAGTTTGAAAGATAAAACTTGACAACACGTAAAAAATATGGTATAATCGCAGCTAGCCCGTAGGCTTCGAAAACCTACGGGCTAAGATGAGGCTGGACATACTATTATACTCGTCTGCACCTCTATCTTATTTCACTGTTGAAGTGAGTACCTGCGGCGGATAAGTGTTAGCCGCATCCTCTCCTAGTTATTCCCTGTTACCCCACATAAGGGGTATTCCCTCCTCACTTCACTCAAGGCTGTCGGGAGATTCACCCGCATTTAACGCAGACAGACCGTCGCGCACCAAGTTTTGTAACTGTCGCCACCCCTCAGTTACCACCGCTCTCCAGATTCTGCGGCCCCAAATACATCAAGCCACCTTTATCTCCGATAATCTAATCCCTTGTACCTCGGGACTATAGGAGAGGGGTCTGATGGTAAACTAATCTCTACCTTCGTGTATCGAAGCGTCGCTCCACTTGGGGACAAACTCTACATAGATATTCTCTATGTAGCATCGCATTCCATCGTACCAGACTTCTCCATAGTTGTCTGCGGCGGCCAAGAGCATATCTCGCGCACTATTTGCGGCTTCACGATTGGTAAAGCAGGCAAGGGGAGTTTCCGCATGGTCCGCATCTACTAGGATATACATTAATCTGTCCCTCCACTTGCGCTGAAGTCGAAACTCCAACCTGCTCTTGTAGTGTTGTCCCGCAACCCCAACTCAACCATTGGAATCAGGTCTCGCGGGTCAAGGCCATCATCGCTAATCATTGCCAACTGCTCGTCGCTTATAACGCAGATTGAGCAACCATCAATCATCGTCCAAGTCTCACCATCTGCTAGAACTACAATAGTGTGCATTTTCTTCTCCTGTTTCCGCAATGTGCACTCGCGTATATTGTCGCCGCTCGCCTGATTGTTGCGATTAAAACAACTGGCTAAGCGTTTGTTCCCTGCAAGTTGCTGATGAAGGCACTTAAGCTTCTTTCCATCAGTTCAAGTTGCGGGCAGGGACAGCCGTTCTACCAATACGGTAACAATATACGCGGGTGAACATCATTTTCATTTTTTCTTATGTATCCATTATAACACAAAAAAACTTTTCTGTCAAGAGAAATCTTTTGAGTTACCTATCGAATCGTAGGACTGGACAGTCCCTACTAAGCTCCGAGCGTATACAAGTCCAGTATGCACTACTCGCGTCTTAGCTTCGATAGGTAGCTCAAAAGATTTCTCTTGATAGTGTTTGCGGCTGGGTATCTTAACGGCGACCCACTTAGCCTCCCCCTGCCAATGGGAGGCACCGCTCTATATTAAGCTACCTTCTCGGCCTCTTCAGCCATGGCTGCGAGGATTGCGGGCAGGACTTCCACGGGAATAGCGATGTTTTTGCGGAAATCGCCCTTCACGCGGGAAAGGGTAATATGAACCTTACCACCCTTATTCTTCCAAGTGGACACTTCCAGGTGAGCCTCAGCCATTGCCTTGATATCCTCAAGCTTCATTGTCTACCTCTTTCTAGTTATCGTCGAGAACATCTTCGTCTCGAACAAAGACACAACCATCCTCATCGAGCACTGGGTAGGGAAGAATGCCGCGACCATCTACGAAGAAGCCGCCATAGTTGATGCCGACTCCCCAGTCCAACTCCTGGCGGTCAACCACATCTGCGAACGCGTCATTCGCAAGAGTGTGAACCTCACCATCATAGGACATAAATACTTTGAACTGTACCTGCGTGGGCATTCTCATACTACTCTCCCTTCGGTGGACGCTTCTTGGTGAGCGTCACCTCGTACTTGTCATTGCCAAGAGTGAATGTAATCATTCGCTCACCATTGATGATGGTAGTTCCATCAAACGTAGTGTTCAGAACTTCAGCTGCAATCTGCTCAATGTCAGTGTCCATGGACTTGGCGAAGGCAGTTATCAGCGCACGCTTTACGTCGTCAGGCTTACGGACGGGCTTCTTGCGCTCCTTGCGGTCTGCCTGCTCCCTATGAGAGGTGCCGACCAACTTGGCCTTTGCGTTCAGCGCATCCTGGTCAGGGTTCTCCTGGAGTCCCTCATCTGCCAGGAACATATTTATAGCCTCACTCTTGCTGAGCTTCAGTCCACGCATATTCTTCTCGATGAACTCGTCCGGGATAGTGATGGTCTTGCCATTGAGGTCGTAACGCATTTGCAGCCTTTCTGCTTTTCATTTTTTCTTATGTATTCATTATAACACATTTCGAAAAATATGTCAAGAAGAATCTTTTGAGTTAGATAATGGAGGACCGAGTCTTAGAGGCGACTCGTTTTGTATCCATTGGCCTCAATGTGAGGAAGCCCTCCATGATTATCTATGCGGCGAAGCGTGCCTTCTCCTTGCCAGTGGCATCTGTGCGGGTAACGATACCCTCAGCCACGAGCTGACGGAGAAGCTGGCTGGCCTTCTGCACGCTGATGTTCTTGAAGGTAGCCACGTCCGTAGCGGTCATGGCACCAGCGGTGAGCATATCAGCAATCTCAGCCTTGAGAGCCTCGTTGGCAATCTGGTTGGAGGTGGGCTTGCGGGGAGCATTAGCGCGCTTGTCAACAGCAGCAATCTCCTTGTCGATGAACTCCACGAGGGTGGGGCAATCGTTCTCCGAGAGAATCTCACTAATCTCTACGAGCTTGTCACGCTTGGTCATTGTCATCAACCCTTTCTAAGTTGATTGCGGAAGGCGAGGTTTTTCGCTTTCCTTTTCATTTGGTAATACCATTATAACACAAAAAAAAATAAGTGTCAATAAGAATCTTTTTGGCTTGTCTATATAGAGGTCAGGTGTTAGTTGCGGGATTGCATATAGCTAGTTAAAAGACCCAGGAGTCGGGCGCAAAAATGCGTATACTGTAAAATTTTCCCAGATTCGGCGCCTTCTCTGCCGAGAAGGCGCCGACAAATGTCAAGCCTTTTTAGAACAAAAAAAAATACCCCACCTGGTTTCCCAAGTGGGGTATTCTTATGCTGTCTAGCCAGCGTTGCGGAAGGTGATTACCTTTCCGTCCTGGTCACGCTCTACCGTGTCAGCCATCACCATCTGGCGAAGCAGAGCCGTTACCTTCTGAACAGACAGGCCCAGGACACCCGCAATCTCAGTTGCGCGGCGGGGACCACTATCCATCAGTACGCACAGGATATCAGTCTTCACGATATCATTGGCAATCTGTGCCTTGGTGGGGCCAGGCTTGGTATTGGCCTTGTGGTCCAGCAACTCAATCTCGTGGTCGATGAAGGCCACGATATCCTCGTTACCGTCCATACCCACGAGCACCCCACGCATGGTCAGGAACATATCGCGCTTGGTCACCTTACGCATTTTCGCATCAGCCCTTTCTTAGCTTTTTGCTTTTTCGTTATCTCTATTATAACACAAATAAAAAAAAGTGTCAAGAAGAATCTTTTTTTCTAGGAAATCCCTTATAGTGTAAAAGACCCAGGAGTCGGGCGCAAAAATGCGTATAGTGCATTTTGGTCTAGACTTTCGGCGCGTTTTCTACCGAAAACGCGCCGCTAACCCTCTAGTAGAGGGCTAGGGTTTACGTTGTAACCCTCAACGTCAAGTAGAGGGCTGGGATTACTCCCAACCCTCTACCATGAGCCTAACCCTCTAGGCGAGGCTGAAGGTCACCACCTTCTTGTCCTGCGTGCGAACAACCGTACCGTCCATCACCATCTGGCGAAGGATAGCCGCGACCTGCTGGATGCTGGAGCCGGCACCTTCGGCGAGGATAGCCGTTGCGCGCATCGGCTCGTCGGCCTCGATAAGGACGCGCTGGATACTCTGCACGACAACGGCCTTCGCGGCCTCGCGCTTGGAGTTAGCGGCCTTGCGGTCGAGGAGGTCGATTTCGTGCTCCATCGCATCGACGAATGGCTGGACACTCGGGGAGTAAAGAGCCTCAAGGATAGTGACGATGCCGCTAAAGGCCTCGCGCTTGGTCATCTTCTTGGTCATGTTAGACCGCCTTTCTGTCCCCTCGGGGACTTCCTGTTCTGTAAGAACATCATACCACGGGGGTCTGACACGCACAAGAGGTTTCAGAAAGATAAGAAAACTCTAATAATGCGGCAGTTGGTATTGGTTTTGCTTCTGGGATAGCCAAAAAAGTTGGCATGGCGTTTGATTCTGCATAAAAAACTTGGTTTTACCCAGTTTATTGCATATTTCGGCGCGTTTTCTACTGAAAACGCGCCGATTTTCCCTTTGTCAAGGGAAAATCAACACTTTTTTGCGATTTAGTCGCAATTTTCATGCCAACTTTTTTTTAAAAAAAAAATAGCAAAAAGTGTGCCAACCTCTTTTCAGAAGTTGGCACACAATTTGACTTGTGTTACTCGGCCACCTTAAAAGTCGTGACCTTGCCAGTCTGGACACGGTCAACTGCCCCGTCCATAACCATTTGCCGCAGGAGTGCGGTAGTTTTCTGAACAGAGATTCCCATTCCCTCGGCCAGAGCCGTGGCCCTCATAGAAGTGTCATTTGCTTCCAGCAAAGATAGGATGTCGCTCTTAACAGTCTCATTAGCAACCTGGGCCTTCGTGGGGCCAGACTTGGCCGAAGCCTTGCGGGTCAACAGTTCGACTTCGTGGTCGATGAAAGCGACCATTGCTTCCAGTTCGGAGGTATCGTTGCGAACATCGCCCTCATGCTCAATCGTCTCTTCAATAAGAGCGCGAATCTGAGCGAATCGGTCGGACTTGGTGATACGGGGCTGAGTCATTTTGTTCTCCTTGTTTGACTCTTGCTTACTCTTACATCATAGCATAGGGGTCTGACACTTACAAGGGGTATTCGCACTCCTTCAAGATACGGATAGCAGCGGCGCGAGGGGTCAACCCTTCGTCCATGCACTCGGACGGTGAACAATGTCCATCGGCAAAGTTGGGAAGGTCAGAGTAGGAAACCATACTGTCGGTCAGTTCGTCAATCCACAGTTCCACGGCTGCGAGGTAGTTTACAAAGTTCATGCCAAGTTCCTTTCTTTTGGTAATACCATTATCTCATTTTTTTGGGAATCTGTCAAGTAAAGATTTCATAACGCTTTCTCTTGTGAATAAATCTTAACAGGTAAACCTGTTTAAAATTCGGCCCATTTGTGGTACACAAATGGGCCGACAATATGCAAGGTAAAAGTGCATTTTTATTTTGCACTTTTACCTTGCGTTTTTGTCTGACGTTATACCCCCTGGGGAATCTTCCACGTATTATGTCTGATATTTTCGTCCATCTTTTTATGCTGGCGAATCGCGTGAGTAAGAATCTCAGTCTCGATTTCCACATCTGCGAGGCCCGTATGCTGCTCCTCGAATGTTGCATTATTAGTTATGTACGAATAGCAGACCTCTGCGGTGGTGCGAATATTACCAGCCGCACTAACGAATCCGTGAGCCTCGCAAAACTTCCGGTATCCCTTCTGGCGCATTATGGTCGTGCAAGCGGCTGTCCATATGTCGCAGAATATTGTACCCTCGGGGAAGAACTCGGCGCACTCTCCGCGACTAATACCGGCGGTGGTATAGTTCAATGCGTCACGGTCGAACTTCATATTATAAGCAAACACGCGGCGCACGTTATACTCGGCCATGAGGTTATGAACCATAGTACGGATAACATGGAAGGGGTAAACGTCCCACGCGCCCGACTCAATGCCTCGCGCATACTGCGGCAGTTTGTTCGCATAGAAGGCCGAAGCCATCTCGTGCGACTTGCCATAATAAACCTCGGGAACCACAAACGACCGGGCGGCAAGTCTGCGGCCCGTGGTACGTTGCACAATCGCGCACCCGAGGTCATACACCTTCGACGCGCCGAACGGCCCGCAAGTCTCCACGTCCACAATCAGAATGTTCTCACGCATGGGGTTTGTCTTTCTCTCTGTTTCTAATGCACGACCATCATAACACGCGGGGCTGACACGCACAACCCCAAATCCCAAAGATTAGAAAACTCTAATAATGGGCATCTTGGCATGACGTTTGCGCCAAAACTTTCCAGATGAAAAAATGGTATGTTGGCATATTTTTTGTAAAATCGGCGCGATTTCTACTGAAATCGCGCCGGAAAGTCTAACCCTCTTATCGAGGGTTATCCTTCCAATACTGTTCTGCTATTTTATGGATACGCCATGTGTGAGCAAACACAAGGCCGAACAGCCAAAAGACAATGAGGACGAGGAAACCAAGAACACCAATCGCCAGACCGATATACATTTAGCTTACCTTTCTCAGAGCGGCGATTATATCGCCTGTTGCGTCGATTGTGTCTCCCCGCGTCCACGCTGCCCGTACTTCTGCGTTATCGTCTACCAGGATTCCAGCGTTCTTTGCTACGCGATGCTTCGGCGTACCGAACTGCACTATATGTATTTCAGTCGCCATTGGCAGGAACTTCTTTATCCAGTCCCGCTTTATGCGGCGGGTGGCCTTCTTGTACTCATCGGACGCGCCGCCCGCGAGCCAAGATATAACGCCGATAGTGTGACCCTTAGCGATAAGGTCTAGGCAAACCTCATACAACGCTACCGCGTCAACTAGGGTATCCTCGATTGTGTAAATGGTCGGGTCTGCCCATGTGGTGATTCTCGGCAACCATGCGGGCTGCTGATAGAACGGGTAGACCGTGCCGTCCAAGTCGAAGTAAATGGTCGCCATTAGAGGCCGACCGGGGGGACGTAGCCATAAGGCGTGTGCAGCAGGGGCGCGACTGTCTGCGCGAAGGACACGCAGAAGGGGAGGTTGAAGCCGATGGTAAATGCGATTGTGTAGAGCAGGTCAGACATGGGGTTCCTTTCGTTTGTCCGTAGGACAATCATAGCACGTTTCGGGCGATTGTGCGAAACTTTCTTGCTAAGTTTTCTTCACATCAAAAATGTGCTACTTGGCACACGATTTGAATTCCGGCGCGATTTCTACTGAAATCGCGCCGGCCTCGACCTCTACTTGAGGTTGAGGCTCGACGCTTAGGGTTAGACCGTGGCGATAGCCCGCGCTCCTTCAAGTAGTTCATCCATGTCCATTTCCTTTACACTTTCATCTTCGTTGACGATAGCAGCAGCAAGGATAAGTGTTATCCTTCGCAGGGTGTCTATTTCTGTTTCCAGAGTGATTACATACTCCATAGTGTGCGGGTTAGTCATTGTCTTACTCCTCCTCGTAAGCATTGGCAAGAGCGCGAGACAGCAGGTAAGCGGCTTCATAAGGCATGGAGAGTCGGGCGACTTCCTCGCCATTCTCTACCTGAAGGATATCGATGAGGCCGAGGCCGTCACCATCGGGGGCGACCTGAATGTAGTCTTCAGAGTCGTCGTTGTAGATGCGGCGAATGACTTTTGTGGAGTAAGACATTACTTCGCCACCTTGCTGCTCGTGCAGTCGCCATAGACGTGCTGGATAGCGCACTTACCGTTCTGCTTGCAACCCTCGCAGGTGGCCTTCTCGTTCTTCTTCATTGTCTGTCCCTTCATTGGGTCTTTCGATAGACTCATCATAGCACGTTTGGGGATAGCGTGCCGAACTTTCTTGCTAAGTTTTCTTAACACGAAAAATCTGATGTTGGCATAACTTTTGAAATTTCGCCGCGTTTACTACTGTAAACGCGCCTGCAACCCTAACCCTATGGTGTAGAGTAGGGGTTGCGAGTTGGCACGCTATGTGCTATGCACTACACCTCTCTTATGGAGTCTACCCTGCAGTCTACCCACTGCTCTGCGCACCAATGTGTCATATAGTCAAGAGCGTCAGTGATATTCATATCCACTGTCTCTCCAGTGTAGACAAGACCTTCATCTATGTTGGATATGATAGTGTAGAGATACGTGCGATACATGGTATGTACCTTCCTTTACAGCGCAGCAGCGTGGGAGTAAGACGGGCGAACCCTGAACGTCCAGCCGGACGGGCAAGACGCGAACACGTTCTGTCCGAGTGTGTCTGCCAGATTGTGAGCCGCTACCATCATGTCCACGTAGGACGTGTACGTGTGGACATTGCTCATCATGTTGTGTGTGTAAGAGATAGTGTACATGGTTGGCCTTTCGTTGCCCTTGTCTGTAAGACAAGGATACCATAGGGGTGTGACACAAACAACCCCAAATGGACGATGTAATGAAATCTTAACATAAAGATTTCTTCACACCTGAAAGTGAAAGTTGGCACGTCTTTTGTGTTATGAAATCTTAACATCAGAATCGGGATAGTTGGCACGCATCTTGTGTTAAGTTTTCTTCACAACAAAAATGTATGTGTTAAGATTACTTAACAATTAAGGCGCGTTAACTACTGTTAACGTGCCTACGTTAACGTATCTTAACTGTTAAGATTACTCTATGTGTTAACATATCTTAACTGTTAAGATTTCTCTATGTGTTAAGTAATCTTATCTGTTAAGATTACATAACACAACACTAATCCTCTCCTTTAGAGTCAGGGTTATGCTACTTGGCACGCTACTTGTAGAGGTCGTGCACTTCCTGCTCGGGTATCTCCACGATACCCGTTACCTGCATGTCCAGCCAGTCGGTGCGGCACTCCTTCTTCGCGAAGGACAGTGCCTCCTCTATGCCACGGTAGGACGTGACGATTGTAGTCTGGGTTCTACTATGCTTGTGAACGTTGCCTTGTACCACATGATAGGTATCCTTTCTATCTAGTCGGTATGGACTAAGCGGCCAAGATGTACTTGGCCGTTGCGCTGTATCCCATGAGCATGAGCAGACCAGCGGCCGCATCTTCGGCGCGGACACCGCGACCGTAGGCAACACGCAGGATAGCAGTCTCTGCATCTGTGAAGTAACCCTTAGGGTGATTGAAGATGATGATGCTGACGGCTTCGGTGAAAGTAACGAGTGTCATGGTGGTGACTCCTTCTTGGTTGAACCTCTACTTAGATTATCCCATAGAACGACCCTCCATAACCAAACCCGTGGGGCCAATCGGTGAACGGTAGGGGTGTCGGTGAACGGCGGGCAAGTCTCGTGCCAAGTGTGCATACCCCGGGGGGGGTATTCGGGAGTTTGTTAAGTTTTCTTAACGAATGACGTCCCCTCACCACAACACCGCCCAAAACCTCATCTCCCTTTTCGATTACGATTACAAAAATTTCCAATTCCTCCTTGACCTCTCGAAAATTTTGTGCTATACTTAGAGAGTAAGGAAACAAGAAAGGAGAGTTATATGTCGATCAAACTTGACTACACGCTGGATAGCCCAGCAGATAGAGTTATCCTTGTGAATCAAATCGTAGAAACAACTCCTCCTATTCAGTTAACCCCACGGTACAAAGAGATACTAGCAAACTATATTATATTTGCAACAACAAAAGAAGAGCGTAAAGAGCGCAAAATTTTAACCGAAGGCCGCATGGTAACTGTTAATAAGAGAGAAACGTCATTTGAGGCATTGGTAGATAAATTAGAGAATGGGGAAGATGGTATTTATAATATGATGCGGGAGGATAAGAACACACTTCTCAGTCCAAAAGATGCTATCACGGCCGCAGATATAGCAGATATACCATATCTTAAGTCTCTTGTAGAGCAAATTGCAATCATTGAGCCAATGGCCAAAGCCGCAATAGGAACTGGCAAGCGCGCTTTCTTATTAAAAAAGCAGGTTATTCAAATGCGGCAGGACCAGTACGTTATCCGCAATGGTTTTCGCCAACCATCAGTAGCTACATCTCTTGTAAAGAGCTTGGTCAGAACTGATATACCAGAAGATGTGTTTCTTGATGAACACCAGAACGTAAAAAGCACAGGGTATGTAAATGTATTCGATCAGAACCATGTGGAAGCTCTCTTGGTTCACTATTCTATTTTAAAGCAAGAGTCTTGGGACGATATGTCATCTGACATGCACTTCCTTTTAATGGACTTAGATACAATTATAGATTCGGCTCTGACAGTAAAACATCCCATGCTGCGCGACCTTCTTATCGATAAGATAGATGGTCGGACAAATCTCGAGATCCAGGATCACTTAGAGAGTGATTATGGAATACGTCACTCTCTTGAATATATAAGTTCTCTTTGGAGAAATAAGATACCTAAGTTAATAGCTGAGCGAGCACAGATGGAATGGCTAGTCCATACCGCGCCTATCCCGCAAAAACATAAATGGAAGAGATGTAGTAGGTGCGGCAAAGTAAAGGTAGCTCATAATAAATTCTTTTCTAAGAATAAAACTTCTAAAGATGGATATTATAGTGTATGTAAGGAATGTCGCAATCAAAAAAACAAAAAGTAGGTGAATTATATGCCAGAATCAGAGGACCGCGCTAATTATGCGTTTTTAGTTCAAGTATCTTCTACTGATTATAATTTACTCAATAGCTTTGGATACAAAACAGAGGGTAAATTTCAAGATAAGATTACTCGTCGGATAATGACTGCGCTGGCAGATTATCCGCACATAGTTGCGATAAATATTGTACCAGTTGAGAATCTTATTAATTCTTTTGGTGCGGTAGAAAAGGAAGAAGAAGAGGAAGAGGCAGGTGATGAGTAATGGCAGTGATAGGACCAATCTTTTGCCCCAAGTGTAAAAAGACTTTAGACCCAGTTAACTTCTATACTCATAAAGATGGAAGTAAGTGCGACCAGTGTAAGAAATGTCAGACAATGCATATTGACAACCAGAATCCAGATACATTCCTATGGCTCTTGCAAGATATGGATGTTCCATATATTAAAGAAGAGTGGGATAGTCTATTTGCGAAAGCAATGGCTAAAGATCCTTATAAGATTACTGGTATGTCAGTTTATGGAAAATATCTTTCTAAGATGAAGTTGAAGCAATGGCAGGGTTATACCTATGCGGATTCAGAAAAACTGCGGAAAGAAAAAGATGAAAAATTAGAGTTATCTAGAAGCGAAGGTCACGTCCAGGATGAGGATGAACTTAAGAAGATGTTAGATGCGGGAGACATTTCTCAAGCTGCGTATGATACTCTCTCTCTTGAGATTGCGCCGACTGGTCCTCCTCCGGATCAGTATTATCCTTTAAATAACCCTGGGTATGAGATGGTAGAGATTGATTTAGGTAAAGATTTGACTGAGGAAGATAAATTATATCTAGCTATGAAGTGGGGACGTCTATGGACGCCTACTCAATGGGTTATGTTGGAGAAGATGTATAGTGATATGATGGATTCTTTTGATATCCAGGGTGCGGCCAGGGAGGATACTTTAAAAAAGATATGTAAAACCTCTCTAAAAATGGATGAAGCAATTGAACAGGGCGATGTAGACACTTTTCAAAAGTTAAATCGAGTCTATGACCCATTAATGAAATCTGGTAAGTTCACAGAGGCACAGAATAAGGAAGATGGTAAAGGTTTTGTCAATTCTGTGGGCGAATTAGTCGCTATTTGCGAGAGGGAGAAGGGTTTTATCCCCAGGTATGCGGTTGAGGCCCCTCAAGATATCGTGGACAAGACTATTATGGATATGAACAAGTACACGTACAACTTAGTGACTAAGGATATGGGGCTTGGACAGCAGATTGAAGATTCTCTTAAGAAGATTCAACAACAAAAAGATGCGGATGATGAAGAAGATGAATTAAATACAATAGAAGATATTGAAGCTGCTGTTTTAGAGGATATTGATATCCAAGAGTTCTATGAGGAAATAGAAGAGCAAAAGGAGATAGATGCGGGTGAGGTAGATGTCACTTAAAGATCTTCTTGATTTAAACGCGAAAATAAGTCTAGAGAAAAAAGGTTTATCTGAGGAAAGAGTCTTAGAACAACTAGATAATGTGCGGGATACTGTCTCTTATTGGCGCGAGTATCCTGATATGTTCGTAGATTTTATGAAGGGGCCAGATAGTACCTTCAATTTGTTCTTTTATCAGAGGATTTTCTTGCGGATAATAATGCGGGTTAGATATGTGTATGCGACTTTCCCTCGTGCTTATTCTAAATCATTTTTATCTATCATGGCTTTAATGATTAGGTGTAGTTTATTCCCTGGTGCGCAACTGTTCATCTCTACTGGAGGTAAAGAACAGTCTGCGGCAATCATGCGGGCGAAGGTAGAAGAAATCTGCCGACTCATTCCCGCATTTCATACAGAAATAGACTGGGGACCAGGTAAAAGTACTCAGTCAAAAGATTTAGTTCGATATACCTTTAAGAATGGTTCAGTTTTGCAGAATGTTGCAGCAAATGAACGATCAAGAGGGTTGCGTTTCCATGCGGGACTGCTTGAAGAGTGTGTTACTATTGACCAGGATATTCTTAATGAGATTCTAATCCCATTAATGAACGTTTCTAGAAGTGTTAATGGTCAATTCAAACCAGAAGAGGTTCTAAACAAGAGCCAAATCTTTATTACTACTGCAGGTTATAAAAATACCTTTAGTTATGAGAAGTTAATTCAATTCTTAGTTAATCAAATCATTAATCCTAAAGAGGCTTTCATTCTTGGAGGTTCATGGAGAGTTCCAGTTCTTGAGAAGCTACTTGATAGGAACTTTGTTCGGGACCTGAAGCTAGATGGAACTTTTAACGAAGCTTCCTTCGCGCGCGAGTATGAGAGTGAGTGGTCAGGAGATGCGGAAAACGCCTTCTTCTCTTCTGAGAAATTTGATAAGCATAGAAAGTTACTACAACCAGAAGATGCGTATAGTAATCGTTCTTCAAAAACTGCTTATTACTTACTAGGAATTGACGTTGGGCGGATAGGATGTACTACCGAGGTCATGGTATTTAAGATAAATCCGCAACCGCAGGGAGCCTCGTTAAAGAGTTTAGTTAATATCTTTACTTTTGACGCAGAACATTTTGAAACACAAGCTATCTATATTAAGCGGTTATTTGCTCGGTATAAATGTAGGATTGCGGCAGTTGATGCTAACGGTCTTGGAATTGGTCTTGTCGATTACTTGGTCAAAGATCAAATCGATGCGGACGGGACATTACTTGCTAATTTTGGAGTAGAGAATGATGATGATTATGATCGCATGTATCGTAAGTACACTACTGATGATACTATTAAAGATGCTTTGTTTATTATTAAAGCTAACGCACCGATTAACACTGCGGCTCATACTTATGTACAAACACAACTCTCTAGTGGGAAGATTAAGTTTTTGATTGATGAGAATCAAGCAAAGGTTAAATTAATGGCTACTAAGGTTGGACAAGCAATGACAACAGAGAAACGAGCAGAGTATCTCAAACCTTTCGTTCTTACTACTGTTCTGCGGGAACAAATGCTAAACTTAGTAGAGGAGAACGAAGGAGTTAATATCATCTTAAAACAATCTAGCCGAGGAATCAGAAAAGATAAGTTTTCTGCTTTTGAATATGGTCTTTACTATGTTCACTTAGAAGAGGACCGAAACCGCAAGAAGAAGAAAAGAAATATTAGTGAAATGATGTTCTTTACATCAAAGTAATGTGTCAAACTTCGTTAAATAGTTCTTTCTACTTTTAATGACTATTAGCTAAGAAATTAGAGGTGATAATAAAAATGAGATCTAGTCGAGGCGAAATTAAGATTGCAGAAATTTTAGAAAATAGTGGGCTCCATTTTGAAGAAGAATTTACATTCCCGGACCTCAAGACCAAAGCTGGACGCTTTTTACGATTTGATTTTGCGGTTTTCGACGATGAAGAAAACCTTGATTTTTTGATTGAATTTCAAGGAATCCAGCACTATCAAGCAAAAGGTAAGTTCGGCGGCAATAGAGGACTCTCCCGGCAAAAATATAACGATACGCAAAAACGAGTCTACTGTTATAATAACCATATCACTCTAATAGCGATACCTTACTGGAAAGAAGCAGAAATTAATTATGATTATATCATGAAGCGAGCAGGATATTAAGAAAAGGAGGTGTTCTTTATATTGAGTAAAGTAAATGACAGAGCACATGAAAAAGGTTTTGATATGAACCTTATTAGAGATAATGAAGAATATCTCCCTGGTCAGGACCGAGACCCACTCGACTTCAGTAAGATTAAAGTTGGAATGAGAAGTCTTGATAATTCAATCATAGATATTAATTATTATAAGAAGGTTAACCCAAGAGCAACAAAAGAAAGTATCTTGCGGGCTATGAGCCAAAATAATTATGAAGAATTAAGAGAAATATCTGATTTATTTTATAAGAGTAGTGGTATCTATGCTCGTTTATGCAGATACATGGCTCTTTTGTATAGTTATGATTGGTT
>Ga0118677_10008664_pt1 | contig 16216 bp, 15 predicted proteins | sample AliMusrvi5mmetaG_FD_86154 | JGI IMG/M metagenome (GOLD analysis project Ga0118677, IMG submission 86154) | reverse complement strand
CGCGACAGGGCAAGGATCAGCAGGATGATGGCCAGCAGGCGCATGACATAGAGACCATGGTTCACGTAAAATTTCAGAAAAAATAGTAAGCTGACAATTAGATTCAGATTTATTATTACCCAAAAATTTATTATTTAGAATTATGATGAATGGTGTATATACTACGGCATATTGAGATTTGATCTATGGCATTATACTGTTATTTTTCGTAAAGTGATTGACTATGGTATTTTTGCTCAAACTATTATTTGTCTCGATATTTGCTTGATTTGCTTTTACATGATATATGCTGATTTTTGAGTCTTTATCATTTTGGATCTGAAGTTCTAGAGAGTTGAGCAGGGCGATATTTGAAGCAGTACTAGGGCCATCTCACTATCCTCAGGGAATTTTTCAGGGCATGTTTTTTAAATCACTTTTTATGACCAGTCCCCCTTTCGGATCGCTCTTTGGATTCGTGAAATAGGCCACAAGATTGGCAGACAGCAGGACAATGATCAAAACTGCGGCAACCTTTAAAAAAGCAGAGATCATCGGAGCTTTTGATTTTGCTTTCTGCATCCGGAGTTTCTCCCCGAAACGGTCAAAATGGCCCTCATTCGGTTCCTCTTCAAACTCGTGGCGTCTTTCAATTATTTTTTTATCCAATATATCCATAGATACCCTCCTTCATTTGCTTTTTTCTGTTCTCTTCCAGGATCTCCCTGAGTTTTTGACGTGCCCGGGAGTATTGAGTTCTCGAAGTGACATTTTTGATCCCCAGGATTTCACTCACCTCCTCATGATCATAGCCTTCGAGAAGAATCAGTGATAAAATAGTTCTGTAACCGTCAGATAATAAGTTAATGGCCGATTTTATCTCTTCGACGGTAACTGCATCAGCATCTGAATACAGTTCATCTTCAACGGGAAGCTCCGCATGAAGTTCCTCAAACAGAACCTTCCTTTTTCTTAGTTCATCCAATGAACGATTAATCACGATCTTCTTCAGCCAGGCCCCGAAGCTCACCTCTACGCTGTAGTACTTTAGTTTGAGAAACGCAGCCAAAAACGACTCCTGCATGATATCTTCAGCCTCTTCGGGTATACCCACAATCCTCAGGCTTGAGTTGTACATCGACTTGTAATAGAGCCGGTAGATCTCAAACTGTGCACTTTGGTCACCAAGAAGGCAACGATCAAGCAAATCCTGATGAATATTGATAAACTTCTTTCCCAATTGATCTGATTTCTGTGTAAAGGACGAAGTTAACCTATTTTTGTTGCATCAGGTTCCGGTTTTGTTTGTTTGATTGTGCAGTTAATTTTCTACTTTTAACAAAAATCTCAGTTAGCTATGAAGAGTTACGATCCGCAAATGCATACAGCAGAACATATTCTGAATCAGACCATGGTAAGAATGTTTGGTTGCGAACGATCCTTCTCGAGCCATATCGAGAAGAAAAAGTCGAAATGTGATTACCATTTCAGCCGTCCGCTCGACAGTGATGAAGAAATTTCTCTGGTTAAACAGGTGAATAAGGTGATCGGCCAGAATCTTGAGGTTAAAGAACATTTCCTGGCCCTGGAAGTTGCTTCTGAGAAATTCAACCTTAGCAGATTGCCCGAAGATTCCGGGGATGAAGTCCGTATTGTCACTGTGGGTGATTACGATGCATGTCCCTGCATCGGGCCGCATGTTGGCAATACCTCAGAAATCGGTTTGTTCCAATTAATTTCCACCTCCAACGAAAACGGGATTTTACGGATTAGGTTTAAATTGATAAAATAATGAATTGATTTTCAATTCATTATTTCATTATTTCATTATTTCATTATTTCATTATTTCATTATTTCATTATTTCATTATTTCATTATTTTTAAGTGCCCTCCCTCGAAATCTATAAAGCCTCTGCGGGTTCCGGAAAAACATTCCGGATTGTACGTGAGTACCTTAAAATGGTTTTCCAACGTCCTGCTGCTTATAAAAATATTCTTGCTGTTACCTTTACAAACAAGGCAACTGCAGAGATGAAAGACCGTATTCTGAAAGATCTGTCATCGCTTGCTTCAGGAAAACCCTCGGGGCACCTGGAGTACCTTAAAGGGGAGTTTTTGCAGTCTGAGGAGCAGATACGCAAAACTGCCGGAAAAATATTGAAATTAATCCTTCACGATTACTCGCGGTTCTCAGTTAGCACCATTGACAGCTTTTTCCAGCGGATAATCAGGGCTTTTTCGCGTGAGATGCGACTTAATGCATCATATCGGACTGAACTTGATGCACAGTTAGTCCTTGAAGAGGCTGTCGATCGACTTTTCCTGGAGATTGATACCAATGCCGCTCTGCGCAGCTGGATGCTCGAATATGCGGATGAAAATCTCAGGGAGGGGAGAAACTGGAATTTCAGGGAAGATCTGACAGGACGAGGCAAAGAGTTGTTCAAAGAGGAATTTAAGCTGTTTAGTAAGCCGTTATTAGAAAAACTTGCGGATAAAGGTTACCTTACCCGATATGGTCATCAATTGAGAGAAATACTTGGTAATTATGAGCAAAGGTTGATAGCAATCGGTAAACAGGGACTTGTCCTGATTGCGGAAGAGGGGTTGACCACTGAGCAGTTTAAATATGGGAAATCCTCATTCGCCAACCACTTTAACAAACTCGCCGATGGGGTTCTCGCGCTTCCCGGTTCACGTACAACCGAAGCCTTTGATAATCCGGATTCCTGGTATAAAGTTTCAGATTCCCATGAATTGAAGCAACGTATTAACGCCATATACGACAATGGACTTAACAGGCTATTGGGCAATTCCATTGAGTTGATGAAAACAGAAGGGATTGTTGCAAATACAGCCAAAGCAATTCTTGCAAATCTTTTCTCCTTTGGACTTCTAACCGATATTGCGATGAAAGTTCAGGAAGTATCGCGGGAGAAAAATCTTGTTTTATTAAATGATACCACCCAACTCCTGCGTAAAGTAATCTCCGGAAGTGACTCCCCGTTTGTTTATGAAAAGATGGGATCTGTCTACCGGAATTTTATGCTTGATGAATTCCAGGATACTTCGCGGTTGCAATGGTATAATTTCAAGCCATTGATTGATAATTCGCTGGCTGAAGGTAATCGGAATATCATCGTGGGCGATGTTAAGCAGTCGATTTACCGGTGGCGCAATGGGGATTGGAATCTGCTGGCCACCCAAGTTGAAAAGGATCTTGCTCCATTCGGCAGTTTGGTTATTCCATTGGACACCAATTGGCGAAGTGCCAAGAAAGTAATCGACTTCAATAACATCCTGTTCAGGGAGTCGTCAAGGTTATTGAATGCCGATTTTGAGTCCAGTCTCACCGGATCTGGCCATTCTTTTGATGAACTTCCCGGGATGAAGGGGATCATTGAACGTGCTTACAGCGATCATTATCAGAAAACTTCGGGAAAAGTTCAGGCTGAAGGATATGTTAAGGTGCAATTTTTGGAGTCTGATGATTCCCGCAAAAAGGGTGATTACCGTGATCAGGCTATTGAGGCGCTGATCGTCCATTTGGAATTAGCTCAGGATAATGGAGTCCGTCCGGAGGATATCGCTATTCTGGTACGGAGCAAAACCGAAGGTTCATTGGTCGCCAGGTCGCTGCTTGAGCGGAAAACCTCCAATCCGAATAGCATCTATTGTTACGATGTGATATCCAGCGATTCACTAATCATCGGTCAGTCACCAGTGGTCAGATTTATCCTTAATTTCTTCACCCTCTTTAGCTCTGGGAATAACAATATTGTAAAGGCTGATCTGATTTATGGCTATTTTACTTACTTGCATCCGTTAATTTCTAAGGTTGAGGTTCCTCCTGCACAAAGCGATCAGTTTCATACGTGGTTTGAGGCAAATCTAGAAGTTCCTGAAATATTCAAGCCTTGGATCAGAACTTCAGATAATGAAGCTTTTGAAACATCCTTTCTAAGCCTGCCATTGTTTGAACTTGCAAGCCGTATTGCCAGCGATTTTGGATTGAATATGATAAAAGGGGAGTTGGTTTACCTCGAAGCTTTTCTGGATTTGGTCCTTCAATATGGCAAAGATGAGGCAGGGGGTATTGCGGGGTTTCTTGATTGGTGGAAAACCACCGGAAACGGAAAGTCCATAACGCTGTCAGAAGGCCAGAATGCTATTTCAATTCTTACCATCCACAAAGCAAAGGGGTTGGAATTTCATACCGTAATGGTACCCTTTTGTGATTGGGAGGTAATTCCTCAAGGGACAAAAGCCCCTTATTTGTGGTGCCATCCTCAAGTGGCGCCTTTTAATGAGATGGACCTGGTGTTGGTGAGATATGGTTCCGGCTTACAGCAAACGTTATTTTCAGATGCCTATTTCAACGAAATGCTTTACAGTGCGGTGGACAACCTAAACCTTTTATACGTTGCGTTTACCAGAGCGGTTAATTCATTGATTGTGTTTTGTCCTTACTCTCCAAAACTGAATAATCCTTACCGTAGCATTTCATCATTGATACAGGGGGTTATCGAGAATTTTCCCATGCTTGATTCTCTTGATCGTGAAAAATATATCGATCTTAAGGAATTCTGGAATCCGGATACAAAAACTTTTGAAACAGGAACGCCCAGAAAAGTGTTTTATTCGGCACAGTCACAGGTTTCTGTCAATAATGAACTTAATCAACTAATACTTGCCGGGAGGAGTGACCGGCTGAAACTCAGGATTCATAGCGATGCATATTTCGATCTGTATGATTACCAAATGTCGGAGCGGATCGGACACGGAAAACTTATGCATGAATTATTTGAAAAAATCGCAACGCTTTCTGATGTTTCAAATGCACTCAAACAGGTATTATCTGAAGGTAAAATTGATACCATAACTGCCCATGATTACGAGAAGCTAATCTATGAGGTATTGGGCAAAGAGCCTTTCCGGTCATGGTTCAGCGGTGAATGGAAGGTCTTAAACGAACGGGATATCCTTCGTGGCAAAGAGAGTCGGCACCGTCCTGACCGTGTGATGATCAAAGGGAAAGAATTAATCGTGGTTGACTATAAAACCGGAGAAAAATCAGAAAGCCATCATGCGCAGGTTCGCGGGTATCTCAGGGACTTTGTAGCAATGGGTTATCCTGATCCGATAGGCTATCTTTGGTATTTATCTGAAAATGAATTAGTCGAAATCTTATAAAGCTTTATAATTGAGAAAGATAATAAATCCATATGCCCAATCGGGCAGAGATTCTTACCAGTGTTTTGGATGTTCCCCAAAAAATCCCATTGGACTTCAGCTCGAATTCTGGAAGGATGGAGATGGGGTTATTGCCAAATGGATACCGCGTAAATCGCTCGAAGGGTTTGTGAATATATTGCATGGCGGAATCCAGGCTACACTGCTTGACGAGATAGCCAGCTGGGCTGTTCAGACTCAATGCAAAACGGTGGGTGTCACCTCCTCAATGGAGATCTCATACCGTCGTCCGGTATATATAAGTGACGGAGAGATTTCACTTAGGGCAACGATCAGGGAAGCAGGATCCAGAATGGCCATCGTCGATACCGAACTTTTGGGTAATGATGGCAAATTGTGCGCCTCAGCAGTAATTAAATATTTTCTCTTCAATCAGGAGAAAGCCTCGGATGAATATTTCTATCCTGGAGCTGACGCTTTTTGATCCAATTTTATTTCCCTATGGTCAGAATTAAAGTGACCAGTAATGGAACCAGCATAGTCAGCACAATTCCGCTAAAGAGGGAAATTATCGCATAATCCTTTCCTGAATATTTACTGATAACCGGGAAGGTTGTATCCATCGATGTTGCTCCGCCCGAAGCAATTCCGGCGAGTTTGCCAAAATACTTTACCAATAGAGGGACCAGGATCAGGGTAAGTATTTCCCGAAGTATATTTGACAAAAGTGCAATAACTCCAAGTGAATCATTATGCAACCGGGAGATGAATATACTTGAAAGGCTGTAATATCCAAATCCGGCACCCACTGCAAGTACTTCCCGTAGTTGAAGTGCGGGGAGAAGCACTGATACGACAGTCACACCTCCCAAAGTACCAATAATGATCCCGGCAGGAACCAGGAATATTTTAAGATTCATCGCCCGAAGAACATGCCACGATTTACGGTCAGCACCAATTCCCACCCCTGCGAGAAACATTAATAAATACAAAGCATAGGAACTCCAGTCTGAGGAAATCATGTTGGCAGGCAATTCCCCTGATACACCAAGCATGACGCCAACTGCAAAAAATGCAAGAATGATTAGTGTCCCCTTCATTTCAAATGGAAAAAAGCCTTATAAATCATCCAGCAAACCAGCACACTTCCGGTTATGGCTCCGAGTGTTATAATTATTGCCTGAAATCCAAGATTGTAAATATTGGAAATGATTTTCTCACTCGATCCGACCGCTATTCCCAACAGAAGAAGTAGGGCGTAAATGGCCAGGCTGAGCAGTTTTTCGTTAATCTTCACGATTGCCGGATAATTATTCAGGAAAAGACCGGTTAGTATTCCGGCAAGCATTAAACCCAATATTATGGTCATGATTTAAAGTTCTTGGTGATTCAGATACGAATGCAGGTGCAAAAATAGGATATCCTTTCATTTTTATGGAATCAGTTTGAAAAGAGAGTCTGAGGATTTAAATTTACTTAAAACTTAATATTGATTTAAAGTGTTAAGAGGTAAATTTGCTATTTCAATTTTTTAGTGATGAATTCAATTTTCAAACCTAAGCTATATGTTGTTTTGAAACAGGGATACAACCGAAAGCTGTTTCAAAAAGACCTTTTTGCCGGATTAATGGTTGGAATAGTAATGCTTCCACTGGCCATAGCTTTTGCCGTTGCTTCGGGGGTTTCACCTGAGAAAGGAGTTGTCACGGCAGTAATTGCAGGAATAGTCATTTCAATTTTTGGAGGAAGTCGCTTTCAGATAGGTGGCCCAACGGGCACATTTATTCTAATCGTATATGGAATTCTTCAAAAATACGGTTTTGATGGTTTAATGATCTCCACCATTCTGGCTGGTTTTATGCTGGTTGGATTTGGACTCTTGAGATTAGGGGTAATTATTAAATTTATACCCCATCCATTGGTTGTTGGATTTACCAGCGGAATAGCATTAGTCATCTTTTCAGCAGAAATTAAGGAAGTCTTCGGTCTTCAGATCTCAAGGATTCCGGATGAATTTGTCGGGAAATGGGTGACTTACTTCACGAATTTTGGCCAAATAAATTATAATGCACTTGCTATAACTGTGGCCACTATCCTTATTTCAGTTTATAGTGGCAAGGTGATCCGAAAAATGCCGGGATCTCTTTTGGCAATAATTCTGGTGACAGCGGCGGTATTGCTATTCAAACTACCGGTTCAAACAATCCAGTCGGCATTTAAAGAGATTCCCAATACCATAAGTTTCAGACTGCCTCATCTTGAATGGGGCTCCCTCCGTGATTTTATCCAGCCTGCTTTTACAATTGCCATGCTCGGAGCAATTGAATCACTGCGTTCAGCATTGGTTGCAGATGGTATGACCAGCGGTAATCACAGATCCAATACTGAATTGGTCGCACAGGGAATTGCCAATATTCTGACTCCGTTTTTTGGAGGGATTCCGGCAACAGGTTCCGTAGCCAGAACCGCAACGAATATTAAAAACGGAGCACGGACCCCTGTCTCCGGAATTGTCCATGCGTTTACATTATTATTGATTTTGCTCGTATTTGGGAAATGGTTTACGCTTATTCCAATGGCTTGTCTGGCAGGTATATTGATCACTGTAGCTTATAACATGAGCGAATGGCGCTCATTTGTTGCAATTCTTAAAGGTTCGAAATACGATGTTCTGGTTTTACTCACTGCCTTTTTCCTGACTGTTTTTGTTGATCTCACAATGGCCATCGAGTTGGGGATGGTTTTCTCTGCGATGCTGTTTATGCAACGGATGTCCAAACTAAGTAATATTGAATCGGTGAATATAGATACGGATATTCTTGAGAATTATTCATCTCTACCCAAAGGAGTTGATGTATACGAAATCACAGGTCCTTTCTTTTTTGGGGCAGCTCAGTCGTATAAAGAGACACTGAATGAAATTGCCGGTGATTCTAAGGTATTGATTTTGAGGATGAGGTATGTCCCTTTTATTGACTCGACAGGAATATTTACTTTCCGGGAAGTGATTCATGATTTCAGAATACGCAAGGTGACAATTGTTCTTTCCGGAGTGCGTCCTGAGGTGAGGGAAACATTGGTCGAATGTGGTTTGGCAGATATTATCGGATACGATTTGATCTGTGACAATTTCGGCGAAGCCGTAAAAAAAGCATCTGAGGAATTGGAGAAAAAAAGGTTATTCCGTTTTAAATAATTGGCTTCAATCAAATGAAAAATTCGGATATGCTGATCTATTGCGAATCCTGAATTTGTTTATTGGTTGATGAACTATTCAACACAAACTTTAAACACAATTTTCCGAACAGTAGAGTTGCACTTCTCATCAATGACAGCAGTATGCAGATCAGTTGGAAAATAAATTGCAAACATTCCCGGTTCAAGCCTCGTGAAAGAGGCATCTGCTGAGCAATTACCACAGTCTTTCTCTTCGTTAAAAGGTTCAAGAAGGTTATGAGATAATAGTGGAGCATATCCCATTAATTCAGATCCGCTTATCCAGTATTGAATATCAATGTTTTTCCTGTGCCCCTCCATGGTAATCCGGTCAGTATTGGTCTGTTTTGAATCAAATACGATCATCCTGACTTTATCCCTGATTATCGGGTAGCTGCCTGGGGCAATTTCTGTCAGATCGTTATTTTTAATGTGTTCGAAAGCCTGAGCAAGTCCATTCCCAAGGGCATAATAACGTGATGCATTTTCAATCCGGTCAATTATCATTTGAATCATAATTAAGCTTAAAGTCTGAAATTGATTTTTAACAATCAAAAAAATCCCCCCCGAGTCAACGAGGAGGATTGTTTAAAAAAATTTCATGACTAGTTCGCTGTCAGTCGTGCAATATATTTATCGATAGTTCTTCCCTGTTCGCTGTCTGCATATTTCTCTTTAATAACTTTATAAGCTTCCAGTGCTTTATCTTTGGTACCTAATGATTCATAGAGATTACCCGCTTTAAGGTAGTAAACAGGTGATGTGAACGCATTCGGATTAAGTTCTGCCGCTTTCATATATAATTTCACGGCTTTCTCTTTGTTTCCAAGTTCACTGTATGCATCACCGGTGGCTCCAATAGAAACCGGACCAAGCAATAAATCATCAGTCTTAAAATCTTCAAGATAGCTGATTGCTTCCTTATATTTCCCAAGATGTAAGTTTGAAATACCAGCATAATACCTTGCTAATTTCCCGGCTGTTGTCCTTCCGTAATCGTTAATGATATCAACAAACCCCGGAAAGTTTCCATCTCCGTTTAATGCAATGTTAAAAGAGTCTTTCTCAAAATATTGTTCTGCTGCGAATATTTGCTCTTTGGCTTTTGCCTCCCGCGGAAGTGAATAGAACCTGTGGGTGGCAAGGAAGAGGAGAGCAATAACCACAATAACTCCAAAGATCATGGTGATCATTTTTGAATTTGCTTCAAAAAATCGTTCCGCAGTGGTCAACGCGTTTTCAACTTCCTCTAAATTCTCAATTGGTTTAGGTGTCTTTTCCTTAGTCATAATATCTTATCTCTGTTATTTTGCTTTTTTTCAATTCGAATGCAAAAATAAGCGTTTTTCCTAAACCACAGCCATTTTTAATTATAAAAATTCTTTTACCTGATCAGATCACCGATTCAATGATTTATTCAGTTTTCCGGGTGGTTGCGGAACGGTATTATTCGTCCTTTTTCGTGGCAACAAATAAAAAGGTTAAATTTGTCTCAGATAAATTTATAATGTGCCGATGTTTATCAGAAATCTCAATGTTGTTAATTATAAGAACCTCATTCAGGCTGACTTACAATTCTCTTCCAAGCTGAATTGTTTTATTGGGAATAATGGCGTCGGGAAGACAAATCTGCTCGATTGTTTATATTACCTCTCGTTTTGTAAGAGTTGTTTTAATCTTCCTGATAGTCAGAATGTCCGTCATACTGAAGATTTTTTTGTAATTCAAGGAAAATATGATTATTCCGGGGAGCTTGAAGATATTTATTGCGGGTTCAAATCTAGCCATAAAAAGATATTCCGTCGTAATAAGAAAGAATATGAACGATTATCCGATCATATCGGACTTGTTCCCCTGGTAATGATTTCACCCGCTGATTCGATACTTATTCAGGGCGGCAGCGAGGAGCGGCGCCGGTTTATGGACAGCGTGATCTCACAGTATGACCGGCAATATCTCGACTGGCTGCTTAAATATAACCGGGCTTTACTTCAACGTAATAACCTGCTGAAATTCTTTGCAGCCAATCATCAGTTTGATGCCGATAGTCTGGAGGTCTGGAATGAACAATTGATTTTTACAGGGGGGAAAATTTTTAATAAAAGGGTTGGGTTTCTGGAAGCATTGCTCCCGGTTTTTCAGAAATATTACGATTTTATCTGCCAGGGAAATGAGAAAGTGCGATTGGAATACCAGTCACAGCTTAAAGATGGGGAGTTCAGAAAATTGCTGGAGGAGTCTGTTTCAAAAGATACTCTGTTACAATATACCTCAATTGGAATTCACAAAGATGATCTTGAGTTGAAAATCGATGATAATCCGATTAAGAAATTGGGATCGCAGGGGCAGAACAAAACCTATCTGATCTCACTTAAATTTGCACAGTTCGACTTTATCAGTTCGGTAAATAAGGTGAAACCAATCCTGTTGCTTGACGATATCTTCGATAAGCTTGATAGTTCGCGTGTCGGACAGATTGTCAAACTGGTATCGGACAGTAATTTTGGGCAGATCTTTATTACTGACACCAACCGGGAACATTTGGATGGGATTATCCGGGAGGTTGGAGGTTCAGATTATAAGATTTTCCTGGTTTCTGCCGGGCAAATCTCATTGATGTAATTATTTAATTGACTAAAATGAGAAGAAGTGAGTTTCAATCCCTGGGAAATGCGATAAAGGATTATTTAAAGGAGGAGAAAATTGATGGGAAATTAGCTGAAATAGAAGCGGTTAATCTATGGGAGTCGTTAATCGGAAAGCAGATTGCCAGAGCAACCTCTTCTATTTACATTAAGGACGGAGTTCTTTTTATCCACCTCAAATCGTCCATAGTCCGGAATGAGCTATTTATGATGCGCGACGAAATCATTCAAGCTATGAATCAGCGTATGGGTCAACGGGTTGTGAAAGCAATTGTTTTGAAGTAGCTCAATATAGGTTTTTAGGCTGTAGGCTTTTAGGCTGTAGGTTTTTAGGCTGTAGGGAGTCATATTGAACATTAGAAGATATGTTTCCGGTATTCTAAAAGTCTAAAGCCTTGAATTCTAATAGTCTAATAGCCTAATAGCCTGTAAAGTTGACCTGATTTGCAAATTCATTAATATTTTTAAACTGTTCGTAATGTCCATCGATTTTTCAAAAGTACCCACTCCATGTTATCTTCTAGAAGAGGAGTTGCTGCGTAGAAATCTAAAACTGATCCAATCGGTGAAAGTGGCAGCCGGAGTTCAGATTATCCTGGCTTTTAAAGGTTTTTCGATGTGGAAAGCATTTCCAATTGTCAGGGAATATATTGAAGGAGCTGCTGCAAGTGGAGCCTGTGAAGCCAGACTTTCAACCGATGAGATGAAGACCCTGGCCCATACTTATTCAGCAGCTTATCAACGCTCAGATTTTAATGAGGTTATGGAGAACTCCTCCCATATTACCTTCAATTCATTGACGCAATTGGATCAGTTTTTACCGGCAGTTAATAATTTCGATCGTAAAATTTCTGTCGGATTAAGGGTGAATCCCGAATTTTCAGAGGTTGAGACAGCTTTATATAATCCGTGTGCCCCAGGCACGAGACTTGGTATCCTCGCCAATCAATTGGGTGATGAATTACCCGAAGGTGTTGAAGGACTTCATTTTCATTCCCTTTGCGAATCGGGTGCAGATGATCTTGAGAAGACCCTTTTTGCTTTTGAATCGAAATTTGGCAAATTTCTGGGCCAGGTTAAATGGGTAAATATGGGTGGAGGCCATCTCATGACCAGAGCCGGGTATGATACTAAATTGCTGATTGATACGTTAAAGGGTTTCCGCCAGCGATGGAATAACATCGAAGTTATTCTTGAGCCGGGGAGTGCATTTGCCTGGGAAACAGGAGTGTTGGCCTCTGAGGTTGTGGATATTGTTGAAAATAAGGGAATTAAAACAGCAATTTTAAATATTTCATTTACTGCGCATATGCCCGATTGCCTTGAGATGCCCTATAAACCCAGGATCCGGGGGGCTTACCACGAACCGGTTGCGGGCAAACCAACCTACAGAATGGGCGGAAATTCCTGTCTTGCCGGCGATTTCATGGGTTTCTGGTCGTTTGAGAATGAACTAAAGCCAGGCGATCCGGTTATCTTTGAGGATATGATCCATTATACCCTGGTTAAAAGTTCAATGTTCAACGGTGTCCCTCATCCTTCAATCGGTATGTGGACCGAGAATGGCGAATTTAAACTGTTGCGCTCATTTAATTATACTGACTATAAAAATCGGATGGCTTAGTACCAAGTTTATTAACTAATTAACCTTCAATTGAATTACTTGTCTCATATCTATCTTTCAGGCCAGTCTGAAGAGATTATTCTGGGGAATTTTATCGGGGACCATGTTAAGGGGCAACAATTTTTAAATTACCCGCCTGAAGTGGCCAAGGGGATTTATCTTCACCGCCAGATTGACTCATTTACTGATTCGCATCCGGTTGTTAATGAGTGTATTGTTAAGATGAGGCCTGCCTTCGGAAAATATTCGGGAATAGTCATTGACATTTTCCTGGATCACTTCCTGGCTGTTAACTGGCCTGATTATTCGTTTGAAAAGCTGTCCACTTTCACCAAAAGGTTTCATGCAGTGCTATTAGCCAATTTCTTTCAGCTGCCATCACAGGTTAAACTATTTGTCCCGTTTTTGATTCAAAACAAACGGCTTCAGTCGTATGCCTCCTTTGACGGAATTGAAAAAACCCTCCGGATTATGGTCAAACATACCTCCTTACCTGCAGAGACCGAATTTGCACTCAAAATTCTCGAAGATGAATATCCGTTTTTCAACGATGCCTTCCACCGGTTTTTCCCTGAAATCATCCAGTACATTGAGACGAAGGGGGAGTTTAAGATTGAGCGTCCGGTTTTGATGTGGTTAGGAAAATAGGAAGAAGAGTAAATTCGATATTATTTAATTGATAAATTACTAAAATGGATCGGAGAAATTTCATTCGCACTACTGGAATTGCAATGACTAGTACTTTATTAAGTGATTCACTTTTTGCAGTTTCGAGTAGTCAGGTCAGACAATTGATTAATTTGCCTGATGCAGTTTCGGCATTCGTCGATGGTCAGGCAGTAAAACTGAGAGGTAGCAAAGGGGGAAAATCGTGGGCCTTTCAGAATTTGATTGTTACCCTTAAAAACACCGGGACAAGCATTGCAATTGAGATACAGGCACCAAAAATAAGACTTAGTTCAATCACACTTCACTGGGAAACCCCTGTAAATAAAGATTCATCAGTTTTAAATGATCATTGGGAACGCACTTATGGCGACGTTTTATGGCATAAACACAAAGAGGCAGAAGTCCTTCCCTGGTATTTTCTGGAATTTAACGGCAAATCCACGAATGGTTTTGGGGTGAAAACCGGACCAAAAGCTTTCTGTTCCTGGATTCTCAGCCATAATGAACTGGCCATGAATCTTGATTTAAGATCGGGAGGCAATGGGGTAAAATTGGCTGGTAGATTATTAAAAGTAGCTGAAATCGTAACGGTGAAAAATAATTCAGGTGAATCTGCATTTCAGACTGCGCGAAGATTTGCAGGAATAATGTGTGAAAAAGCCAGAATGCCAAAACAACCTGTTTATGGCATTAACGACTGGTATTTTACCTATGGCAATAATTCCGAAAAATTAATTATTGAACACACGAACCTGATGGCCCCAATGGCAGAAGGGATTGCCAATTACCCGTTTTCTGTTATTGATGCCGGCTGGTTTCAGGGGCCTCCTTCCTCTCCCAATGATTGTTGTTGGGGAGATAATATGGATACCCCCAATTCAAAATTTCCTGACATGGGAAATCTTGCAGAAAAAATCAGGAGGATTGGAATGCGCCCAGGTATTTGGACGCGTCCTTTATGTGGAAGCTACAAAGATTCAAAAACACAGTTTTTGCCTTTAATTAAAGGAAGAGAGCCTAATAAACCGGTTCTTGACCCAACCATTCCGGAAAATCTGGAGAGAGTAAAAAGCTATTTCAGAAGATATAAAGAGTGGGGTTTCGAACTGATCAAATTTGACTTTACCAGTTATGATATTTTTGGTAAATGGGGCTTTGAGATGATGAAAGCGGGAGTAATGACTCAGAATGGCTGGAGTATGAACGATTCCTCAAAAACCAATGCAGAAATTGTTTTAAGTCTTTACAATGCAATCAGGGAAGCCGCTGATGAGACCTATGTGATGGGGTGCAATACATTCAGTCATTTATCTGCAGGCTTTTTTGAATTAAACAGGATTGGCGATGATACATCCGGAAATGAATGGACCAGAACACGAGCTATGGGGGTAAATACATTGGCATTTAGAGGAGTACATCATGGCGCTTTTTATGCTGCGGATCCTGATTGTGTAGGTCTCACTTCAAAAATTGACTGGAAGAAAAATAAGCAATGGATGGAGCTTGTTGCAAAGAGTGGAACGACACTCTTTATTTCGGCTCAACCCGAAGCAATCGGACCGGAACAAAAACGGGTAATCAGAGATAGTTTCAAATTTGCCGCTCAAGTTCTGCCTGTAGGAGAACCTTTAGACTGGATGGAAACACCTTTTCCAAAGAAATGGAAACTAGCTGGAGCAGATGAGATTTTTGATTGGGATTAAACTACCTGAGATTTTCAGTGCGTGTGGCATCAAACCGGAGGAAAATGAACAGCAGAACTGTAAAAGCCCACAGGGAAGATCCTCCGTAACTAAAGAAGGGGAGTGGTATCCCGATTACCGGGGCAAGCCCAATGGTCATTGAAATATTTATGGCGATATGAAAAAACAGGATACAGGCAACTCCATAGCCGTAAATCCGGCTGAATTGCGATCGCTGTCGCTCGGCAAGAGTAATAAGCCGGATTAACATCCAAAGAAATAATCCCACCACAACTGTTGAGCCAACAAATCCCCACTCTTCACCAACAGTACAAAATATAAAGTCGGTACTCTGTTCGGGGACGAAATTGTACTTGGTTTGTGTCCCCTTTAAAAATCCTTTTCCAACAAAGCCCCCAGATCCAACAGCTATTTTTGATTGATTAACATTATAACCTCGGCCTAATTTATCAATTTTGATCCCTAAAACCTGATCAATGCGGTCGCGCTGGTGAGGAGCAAGTATTTGTTTATAGAAGTAGTTTACAGACATTGAAATCCCAATGGCAAAGATAAAAAAGAGCAAGATCTGCCAGACTTGCGGAATACGGCGTAAAATGGCATAAACCATGACCAGGATTGCAGAAATGAATATGGTTATCAGCAGTAGTTGCAGAGGGGTGGCCCCGAGATGAAATATACTGTCTGTCAACCAGATTAACCCGAGTGTTCCCAACATGGTAACAAATCCGATCAGCGGTTCTTTAATGCTTAGCCGTAGAACACCATAAGCTGCGATGGAGATGGTGAGCAGAAATAATAACAGTTGAAACTCATTGAGTAATAAGGCAAGAATAAATAGTGCTGCTGCGGCAAAACCCCAGAATAGTACCATTCCGTTTAACCCTTCACGGTACAATACCAGAATAAATACCGCGAATACCAGGGCAGATCCTGTATCGTTTTGCATGATAATCAAAATTGCAGGCAACGCGATCAGAGAGAATAAAATCAGGTACGATCGCATTTTATGTATTTTAAAATCAAATTGGCTGATATATTTTGCCAGGGCAAGGTTCGCGGCGAATTTTCCCAACTCTTCCGGTTGGAGGGCAACGTTTCCGAATTCGAACCATCCCCTTGCACCATTAACCTCTTTTCCCAGAAAAAGTACGGCAATGTTCAGTATAATGGTGACCGCATAAAT
>Ga0118677_10008663_pt1 | contig 16218 bp, 22 predicted proteins | sample AliMusrvi5mmetaG_FD_86154 | JGI IMG/M metagenome (GOLD analysis project Ga0118677, IMG submission 86154) | reverse complement strand
GACACATCAGTTTGAGGGGCTGATGACCGCAAGGTCGTGGGGGTTCAAGTCCCCCTTCGAGCACCAGGTTGAATTGCCGGTATGGTGAAATTGGCAGACACGTTAGCCTTAGAAGCTAATGCCGTAAGCGTGGGGGTTCAAGTCCCTCTACCGGCACCATTTAGAAAGAGAAGGTAAAGATGAAATGCTGTATATGTAACGAAGAAGTGGACACAACGGTCAGTCAGATTCCTCCGACATGGTATGGAACATTTCGAGGTGAGAAGATGTTGGCAGTTATACACGACAAGTGTATTGAGGAGCCTGGAGTCCGTGATCGCTGGATCAAGGGAGAGTTTTACGACCTTGCTAAAGAGTAATGGAAGAATGCTGTAATTGGTTAGCAGGCATCGTTGGAAACGATGTGTGGTGAAAGCCATTGTGAGTTCGAGTCTCACTTCTTCCGCCACAAAAAGGATGATATGAATAACACTTACGATATTAAGGTTTCTTCTCCCCTATTAAGACCAGGGATGGTCATCAGGACAACGTGTAGTGAGAAATATGTTGTCCCGGTCGTCAATAAAATGATGGATATGGTTCGGGAGATTAATACTCCGAAGCCGGAGAAAGGGAAGAAGAAATGACATACGAACAAGTATTTACAAAAGAGGCTGTGGAACAGATGGTCAAGGATGAGTTGACTGTTCCGACGAAGGAAAGGATGACCTGCACGACTTGTGCGGATAATCAGACCTGTGAATTCGCCTGGGATCTTTATAATACGGATGGGGATTGTCTGGCGGTAAAATGAAGACCGAGGAAAGACAAGAATGGGTTTATCGTTCCGGGCTTAAGCCTGAATGGGTTTATTGTGTCTATCTCTTGGAGTGTAAGGACAAGACTCTGTATTGTGGGATCACCAAGGACATTGTGAGGCGTTTAAGACAGCACAATGCCGGCAAGGGGGCCAAATACACTCGGGGCCGACTACCAGTCAGTATTTTAAGACGGAGTGTCCTGATGGGGCACGGAGATGCCTTGAGGCTTGAAATGAAGATCAAGAAGCTGCCTCGGGATCAGAAATTGGCCGCCTTGTTGTGAAAAGTAAGTTCGAGATTGCTCACGTCTTTGGGAAGTCTTGCAGAAAGTGTAGAAAAATTTACAGTTCTTGCAAGGTTTGTCCTGATTGTCAGGGAGATGTGGTTGTTGTGATGTGTCCGGTAAAGGTTCCCAGGGGTTGCATTTTGGTGTGGGATGATGGTACAGTACCCGGAAATGATTTTTGGGCTGAGATGTCTGATCTCGAATTTGGGATGTTTCAAGAGGCGATTGTTCATAAGAGGCCTGGAAGAAGTTGATTTTTTTGCGTCGTTAATTCAGTGGTAGAATGACTCGTTGCCAACGAGTATGTCATCGGTTCAAGCCCGATACGACGCTCCAAAACTAAAAGGAGAAACAAGGTATGAAGAAGATTGGCACATTGATTGGATGGGGTTGGTTGGGTGGGGTTGTATTGGCTGGAATTCTGATGGTTGGGTGTACTCAGCCACAGGTGCAAGCCGTTGCTACGCAGGCAGGTATGGTGGCATCGGTTCTCTGGATTGGGGCGGACAATCCGACTCCGGATCAGAAAATGGTGGCAGCAACTATTGTCTCTCAGATCAAAAAGAGTTCAGCGACTATTTCGGCAAGTAATAGTACATATTACGCGGTGTTGTCCCCGGTGATTGATGCTTACATTGCGAAGAATGTTGTGTCGAATCAGGTCGCGATCGCGAAGATTACTGAGATCTGGGTATTGACGAGTATTGACACGATGTTTGCGATGAATACATCCTGGATGGGAAATGTTTCGATGGTATCGATAGGGGTGACATCTTTTTGTGATGGGGCACAGGTTGGTTTGGGATTACCGGCAGACAGTCCGGCGATCAAGGCGATTACCCAGGGATCGAAAGCTCGGAAGGTGGCTCTCAAATTGAAATAGCCTTTTCTGGGTGATGATGGATTGAAGGCCGGCAGGTGGGAACACTTGTCGGCTTTTTGTTTTACTGTGCGGAATCTTTTATATTTCTCTCATAGTTGAAGGCCAAACTCCGGGATCGGGGTGGGGCATAATTCTATTTAAGGACGACCATGAGAGTATATCGAAGTAAGATGCGGTTCTTCTGTGCTCCGCTAAAGGCTTATATTCCTGTCGGGGCGACAATTGCTCGATATGAATATGCTGTCCGTTTGGTCATCAATTTAGATCCTACCGGGATTACAACGGATGAGCTTCTTGGCATTGGGATGGTTGTTGAGGACCCGGAAGAAGTCAAGTGGTTCTACAAACTTGAGCCGCCACCGTTTGGAGATGACACGGGGCATTTTGTCTATCTTGAATCTTATCCTGAAGATTCTTATGGAAATGTGGAAGCTGGTGGGGCCGGATTCCAAGGACCTCAAGGTCCGGCAGGTTCAGGCGGTGGTGGGGTACAAGGACCTCAAGGTCCGGCAGGTTCAGGCGGTGGTGGGGTACAAGGACCTCAAGGTGTTCGTGGGGTGAATGGATCGGCTGGCACTCAAGGCACTCAGGGATTTCAAGGTCATCAAGGTAATCAGGGTTCACAGGGCAATCAAGGCGTTGGGGGTTCACCCGGATCTATTGGGACACAAGGCAATCAGGGTTTTGTGGGAGTTATTGGTCTTCAGGGTCTTCAAGGAAATCAAGGTTTGGTTGGAACTGGAACACAAGGGCCGGCTGGCAATCCAGGAGGACCACAAGGTAATCAGGGACTACAAGGTATTACTGGTAATGATGGTAGTCCTGGCGGGTATCAGGGGCCGCAAGGCAAGCAAGGTATTCAAGGATTACAAGGTAATGGGATTCAAGGATTCCAAGGTCTTCAGGGAACAACGGGATCGTCTGGTGGTTCTGGTTCACAAGGGTCACAAGGTAATCAAGGTTTGGTTGGAACTGGAACACAAGGTTCTCAGGGGACACAAGGTTCTCAGGGGAATCAAGGTTCTCAGGGGAATGTCGGTATTCAGGGAAATGCAGGCTTTACAGGTGCTACTGGTCTTCAAGGTTCTCAGGGGCCACAAGGACTGCAAGGTTCTACTGGTCTTCAAGGCTTCCAAGGGCATCAGGGATTCCAGGGAAATCAGGGGTTTCAGGGAAATCAAGGTCTTCAAGGATTTCAGGGACTTCAAGGGTTGCAAGGGTTGCAAGGTGCTGATGGTCAGCAAGGTTTTCAAGGTAATCGGGGAGTTGTGGGATCATCCGGATCTCAAGGCAACCAGGGATCTCAAGGATTTCAGAGTTCTGTTGGTGTTCAAGGAAACCAAGGATTTCAGGGTATTCCAGGGACTGTGGCAGGACCACAAGGTGTTCAAGGGAACACGGGATCTGCGGGAGGCACCGGTCTTCAAGGTAATCAAGGATTTCAAGGATATCAGGGAACTGGGGTTCAAGGAACGACAGGTGCTACTGGGGTTCAAGGTAATCAAGGTTTCCAAGGTTTTCAGGGAACAACGGGATTAATAGGTCCTCAAGGATTTCAGGGATTCCAAGGTTATCAGGGATTCCAAGGATTACAAGGAACAGGTCCTCAAGGTGTTCAGGGATTCCAAGGTTATCAGGGATTCCAAGGATTACAAGGAACAGGTCCTCAAGGTGTTCAAGGATTCCAAGGGCTACAGAGTAGTGTTGGATTACAAGGACTTCAGGGGCCATTAGGCACTCAGGGTAATGTTGGTACGACAGGACCGCAGGGTGGCGTAGGATTTTCTTCAATTGTGCCTTTGGGAAGTGTTTCGGGGAATGTCAATACGGACATGAGGCTGGGGAACATTTTCAAGGCAACGCTTACGGGTAATATAACATTGATGAATCCGACCGGGTATGTTGATGGGCAATCTATCAGTTGGTATTTGAAACAGGATGGTTCTGGAGGACATGGAATCACCTTAGATTCGAAAATCAATATCCCGACGAGTGCTTCTAGCCCACTTTCGTTTTCAACTGATCCAGGCAAGATGGATATTTTAGTTGTCAGGTACGATGGTGCCGCAGACAAGTTTCAAGTTCTATCTATGGTCCCAGGGTATTGAGGAGGCTAATTATGGCAACTCTCTACTTTCAGGATACGAGATCACCGGGTCCAGCAGATTATGCGTGGGATACTGCTGGAAACTGGTGGCATAGTTGTGACAATTTAGGGGTCGTTTCAAATCCCAATGGGGCGATCCCGCTTGTAAATGACAACATCTATATTGTCGGACAAATGGACCACGGACCATCAGTTCCTATAAGTCTTATCGCGATTAATGTTGGAGCAATAAGGTATGGTGGTGCTTATGTGCCAGTAGGAGGAACATTCCAAGTCGATTGCACTCGTGCATCAACTGATGAAATCATGTTTAGGGGATGGTCGAGTAATAAGGGGTCAATCTATCATTCTTCGTTTTACGATTATGCTGGAAATCAACCAACCGGAATAATTTACGGTTGGGGATATTTCAATCAAGGGTCATTTAACGAAGGAGAGATCATTGGAGATGGTGGATATTTCGCAAACGACTCCATGAATGGAACTTTGGCACATATCAATGGAAGTGGAAGTTTTGACAATAACTCGGCGAATCTGGGACTCATAGACTTTTTCTCAGTCTTCTATGAAAACACTTTCAATGATGCCACAGGATCAATTGGAAGCGGGGAGTTTTTCGACACTTCGTTTAATGCTGGTATTTGCCTGAAGAGAATTGTAGGAGGAATCCCATTCAGTTCCGGGGATGCTATTTTCTATAGCACTTCATACAATCACACCACGGGGGATGTTCAGGGAACAGCATCCTATTACAATGACACAATCAATTATTCAAATACATATCCAAGTGTCCGGCACGCAGAGTTCTATGACTCGTCAATAAATGAGTATGGTTCGAGCATATCGGATGCTCTTTTCTATAACAATTCCAATAACAATGGCCAGGTAGGGTCATCACAATTTTGGAATAACTCGTTTAATGCCAACTATGGGGTGCTTATAACGACTTCGGAATTCCATGACTCGGCATACAATCAAACATTGAATTCGGGCGGGACCGAGGTTGTTTATTTTTATGATTATTCGTTCAACAATGGGAGAGCGGGAACTTGTTATTTTGAAAACTATTCCGTAAATCATGGTTATGGATTGTATGTTTACTTTGACGATTATTCATACAACTACAGTTATGGTGCTGCGGCGACAGGCGTGTTCAGGAGTGGAGACACATATAATTCTGGTGAAGTTGATACCGGGTATTTTCATCTGTCGTCTCAGAACTTTGGATACCTTTGGAATTATGCGGAATTTTACGATACTTCGGAAAATCACGGTCCGTATGTGTATGGATTGACTACGACTTGTTATTTCTACAATGCTTCAAAGAACTTTGCACATGAATATGCTGGATATTTCTATTCAACATCTGAGAACCAAGGTTCTGTAGACCATGCAGAGTTTCACGATAGTTCATACAACACAGTGGATGTTGGATATGATGTTTCATTCTTTGACACGTCACATAATGCTGTGGGTGGATGGATCGGGTCAAGGGGATGGGGGACTGTCAATTTTTATGGATCATCGGTAAATTATGGTTATGTCCAATATGAGGCATATTTTGAAAACACCTCAATTAATGACACGACAGGGTTAGTCGTAACTGGGCATTTTGACACGACATCTTACAATTTGGGAACAGTAACTACGGGAACATTCAATAATAGTTCGTCGAATCGTTTGGGTGGCCATGTGTCTACGGGGGATTTCCACAATACGACTTACAATGCGGGGATAACTGATTCCGGGTCGTTTTATGATACGGCCTACAATTCACATCAGGTGGGTTCTGGTTATTTTCATAATTCTTCTAAAAATACTGGGAGTGTTGAGACGGGGGAATTTCACGATTCGGCGTATAATGACACGACAGGAACTTGTAGTCCAAATGATGCCCTGTTTTATGACACTTCTCAAAATCGCGGTATCGCGGATTCAGCCGATTTTTACGACTCATCGCAAATGACGGCTCCGGGATCTTGTAGTACTGCCAACTTTTGGGCATCCTCAAAGAATTACGGAAGTGGCAACTCTTGTTCTTTTCACGACACTTCTGAGAATCACGGGACGATTCCGACACTTGCCGGTTTCTATGATTCGTCGTTGAATAAGCACTTAATACCTACAGGGGTTTTCCATCATAATTCAACCAATCATACGAGTGGAACGGTTACGGCTGCGACATTCTATGATTTTTCAGGAAACAATGGAGCGGTCAACAATTCGGTATTCAATAATGACTCATACAATGGATTGACCGGGAATGTTTCAGGGACGGCGACGATGAGGGATTCAAGTTATTCGATGAATACATCAGGAATGACGACAAAGGTATGGAGAGATACCGGGAATGTAATCGTTCCAGAACTTCATCAGGTAGCACCAGGAGTTCATTATGGGACGGGGCTGGCTCAAGTTGGGACAGCGAAGAATGGAATAAGGGGGACAGGAGTCCTCGGATTTTTATAAGTAAAAAGGAGAAGAGACAATGCAAGTAGACATCAATAAGACAGTAAGTTACGAGGTTGCAAAGGTTGAGGTAATGGGGGTCAACATCGGCAAGAATGCAGACGGAAGCATGATCTTCATGGTCCCGTATTGTTGGTTGGCAGCAGATGGTTCTGTCATTCGGCAGAATACTGGTCGTTATTCCGCTGCGGAATTGACCGCAGCCCTGGGTGGAGGCCAAGATGCGATAGATATGATGACAAAGATTGCATCTCTATTCCCGGAAGGAGATCGTCCTTCTTTGAGTATTAGGACAATGCTGGACAAGGTTGTGGTATATGCAGGGCACAATGAGACGGTAGACGGCAAGCCGAAGCCCGTTGTCGTTCAGTACACTGACGCGGATCTTACGGCCAAGGGTGTGACTGAGGCGATGATTGTCGCTGTGATTCAACAGTTGGCAGTGGTATTGGTATAATAAATCGGTCAGGACTTCAGGCATCTAAATGGTGCCTGGGGACTGAGGAGAATTATGGCTAATATATACTTTGAGGATAAACAGGGATCACCAGACTACAAATGGGACACGGTTGTTAATTGGTGGACAGATACTGCTCGGACTATTTCAGCAGGAGCACTCCCTATTGCGGGAGACTCAATATTCATTGCAGGTGGAATACATCATGGTCCTTCTGTTTCTCTGACATTCTCAAGTATTAAGGTTGCAGATGTTTCAACTGGCGGTGGGTCTTTTAATGCATTATTTACCGGGGCACTTGGACCAGTGTTTTTTTATGATCATACCTATAATTATGGAACACTCGACGATGCTACTTTCTATGATTACTCTGTGAACAATGGAACGGTAACTAATGGGGTTTTTAACAATGATTCTTCGAATTTGCTGTATGCGACGAATGGAATATTTAACAACCAATCATTTAATAATGGTTTTTCGACGACAGGCACTTTTAATTCCGGTTCCAAAAACTATTTCAATGTAACTACCGGAATTTTCAATGATTCGGCACGGAATATGGGTTCAGTATCTTCCGCAAAGTTTTATTTTATTGCAATCAACAACTCTTTTTTTGTATTGCCCGAAGGGGATTTTTACGGAATATCCTGGAATGAAAGTCAGGTGACTATTGGAAATTTTCATGATTCGGCTTCAAACCAGAATGGGGGAGGTTTGGTTACAACGGCCAATTTACATAACACTTCTTACAATATTGGGACAATTACAACTGGAAACTTTTACAATTCATCGTTGAATCATGTGATCTTCACGATTCGTGGGATTGTAGGAACAGGTAATTTCTATGACACATCTGTAAATCAAGCAGATGCGACAACGGCGAATTTCCATAACAACTCTTATTACGATATTGGATCTACAGCAACAACTGCAAATTTCTACGATATAACTTACAACTTGGGGACAGTTCCAACTGCAAATTTCTACGATGTGTCATATAATCTGGGAACGGTCACAACTGCGTTTTTTTACAACAATTCCTATAATGATATGGGAGGGACAGTTTCAGGGACTGCAACTTTTAGAGACTCAAGTTATGTAAAGGACACCAGTTCTGTCACGACGAAGGTATGGAGAGACACCGGGTTTATCACGCAGCCTGACCCAAGTAATGTTGTTGGAGGAACAGCATATGGGACAGGTTCAAGTTTGATGGGAACCAGGGGTAGTGGGATCAATGGGACCGGGTTTTCCGGAACATATTGATTCTACCGCTTGACGGATATTGAATAGTGTTAGTAGACTAATTAGGTCGGAAGAGGCAAGTTTCTTGGACTAAATCTGATGAGGTGGAATATGTTTGGAATAGAATTTTCGAGTGGTGTGTTGAAGGATAGGGCGGCCGGAGGTATCATCGCCTCCATAATTCTTATTCTCCTATTGGTCGTCAAAAGATCGTGGAGAAAGATACGGATGGCATTTAGCCGGTTTGACACCACACATCCTGTTATTTTAGAGGTGGAACAAAATTGGGATGTATACACAGACATCGTAGAGTTGAGAGCACTTGCGAATGCTGACCGGGCTTATGTCTTAGGATTTCATAACGGAACGGAATTTCTGCCAAGTCGTCCGGTTTGGAAGCTAAGTTGCACTCATGAGGTTGTTAGACCGGGTGTATCCTATCAGGCGGCAAGGCTTCAGGGTATTCTCGTTTCATTGATTCCGGAAATCATTAGTGCGGTTCTTGCAGGTTCTTCTCATCATACAGGGATTATGACTCCGGAATGCACAGAGTGTAATCACAAAATTCTTTGTCGGAAGAACAATAAGAGGGTTGTGGTATTCCAGGTCGAGGATATGGATGACAGTTTCAGCAAACACCATTTCGAGGAAAAGAACATCAAGACTACGATTCTTGGCGGAATTACAAAGAATGGTTCAGTCAATGCGATGGTTGGCATAGATTATTGCGGTACAAGGCTTTCTGACGATCTGGTGAAAAAAATGATAGCAATTGTTTGTCATTCAACAGATGTGGTTCAGTATCACTTACAATCAAAGAAAGATCAGGCTGGGACCAATAGTCCTGAACGTCCGATTCCTTCTTATCCTGTTTAATTTTTGTCAAACAATTCTCATTCCGGCGTATAATGGGGAATGGCAGCAATTGGTTGGACAGAAATAAGAGGACAGAAATTCTCCGAATCGGAAGCACGAGAGGCTTCCGACTTTAACGAGATTCTGTCCAATTTTGCTCTTGACCCCCAAATGGTATACACGTTATTTCATCAGGAGAACTTATCAGTGGCGAAACGGTTAGTTCTGGCTGAGACAATCCCACTGGATGAAGCATCGGCCATGTTATTTACGGATTCAGATTCAAGGATTAGAGAAGTTATTCAAGTTCGATTACGGGAGGACAGGCTCAATGCCACCGGCAATATTATCTGTTGAGAGTAGTTATGAGTATATTTACGACAAAAGATGTTGATGCGGCTGGGGTTGTTCGTCCAGGTACGGGGACTTGTGGGGTTTACGGCATTGGGAATATTGTCAATGGCAAGTGGTATATTGGTAGTAGCAAACATATTTGGCACAGGTGGAAGGCACATATTTCTTCTCTTCGGTGTGGTAAACATCGTAATAATTTTCTCCAAAATGCTTGGAATAAACATGGAGAGGGATGTTTTGAATTTATTATTCTCGAAGAGTGTCTGGCCAGCGAAAGAATGATACGTGAGAATATATGGATGGGAACTCATCGTTCTTTGGTTGAACTATCTGGGTATAATCTAAAGACGGCTGATCCTGAAAATACGGTTTATTCGGAGAAGGCCAAGATTAAGATGCGGCTGACAAAGAGCACTCCGGAGTGGAAGGCAAAGGCTAGTGCAGCACAGATGGGACATAAAACGAGTCAAGAGACCAAGGACAGGATTCGTGAAGCCCATATTGGTCAAAAGGCTTCAGCGGCAACTAGGGAAAAGATGAGTAAGGCCAGGTTGGGTAAAAAACATTCAGAAGAATGGAAACTCAAGCAGAGTGTTGCCATGAATACTTCTGAATATAAGGATAAGATGAGTTCATCTTTGAGGGTTCAATGGAAGAAGCCGGAATTTAGGGATAAGGTGATGGCTGGACGCAATACGCCAGAGTGTAAAGCAAAAATCAGAAGCCCGAAATCTGACAAGCATCGGGAAAATATGAGGGCATCGTGGGTTCAGAGGAGACTGAAGATAAAATAGTTGGTGTAATGGGATTGGAGAGCATCCTGTCGGGATGATATTATGGCAAGTAATTCTATAAATATTTCGAAAGAGTTGATAAAAGGGATTGTAGACATTGCTCGTCACAAAGAGTTTTACGGGCATATCATACAACAAATGGAACGGATCTTCGTGGAGGATGATCATACCGTTCAGACGGCAGCGGTCGGACGGGTTCCAGGGGACAGATTCGTTAAGATGTATCTGAGCCGAAAATTCTTTAGAGACATTTTCGAGGAACACGGTAAAACAAAAGGATGGACCTTTATGTTGGGAGTCCTTGAACACGAAATCATTCATATCGTTTTTGGACACCTATTTCTAATTTTCGAGGACCATACCAGGGGGAATGTGGCAAAGGACCTCGTGGTCAATGGGATTATTCCCAATGACACTTTGCCGGGGAATTATGTCATTCCGGAACATTACGGATTTGAACGAGGTAAATCTTCGATGTGGTATTACACCCATCTTCAAGACAATCCGAAATATAAAAAGCAGTGTGCTGATGGACAATTTGGAAAGGGCGGGATTCTGTCTCACATTATGTCTTCACATGGAATGTGGGAGGATATTAAGGACGATCTTGTGGCCAAGGAGTTTGCAAAGGATATTGTTCGCAAGGCACAAGATCTTTGCAATAATAGTTACGATAATATTCCTGGGGCTGTTCTGGCACAGATTGAAGACTTGCTCAAGAAGGAAAAGTCTATCATTCCTTGGGCAAAGGTGCTGAGGATGTTTGTGGCGTCTTGTGCCGAGAGCATTCTGGACTATACGGTTAAGAGAATCAGTAGAAGGTTCAATACAAGGCCTGGGACTCGCAAGGGGGACGTCTTGAACCTTGCCGTGGGGGTTGACACCTCCGGATCAATATCCGATCAGGAATTGGCCATATTTTTTAATGAGATCAAGTGGCTATGGAAAAATGGGGTTACGGTTACGGTTTATGAAGCTGACTGTGCGGTTTGTGCTGTGTATAAGTACAAGGGCAAATTCACAGGGAAGGTTCATGGGAGAGGTGGTACTAACCTGGAGCCGGTGCTGAAGGAGACGGAAGGCAAGTATGATGCTCTGATTTACTTCACCGACTTCGAGGCCCCGACCATCACCAAGAGGTACAGGATTCCGATATTGTGGGTTTTGAGATCGGATATGGGTCCGGATCGTTATCCCTATAAATGGGGCAGATGTATTCGGATTAACAATGACAAAGCAGTGGCGGCATAAAGCCGGGAATAAAGGGAGAACAGTATGAAAAGTATGTTTGTAGTATCAGGGTCGTTTGTGAATAAGCATGTTGGGAAAGAGTATGATGTGATCGTCGAGGTTGCCGATGAGCCTACGACTGAGAACATTCAGGTCTATGCTGATCAGGTGATGGGAAAGATCAAGGAGTTGTGGGATATGGAGGTTGCGACACCTTATTCTGATTTAGCAGAACGAAAGGTTGTGGTTCATCTTCATGCGGCACCGCCTTTTGCGGCGATGCTTGTCAATCTCCAGATCATTCTGAAGGCACAGAGTGGGATTGTTGTGGAACTTCCGTGGGAAACACCTCCGGATGTGACGAAGTTGGATGCAGAGTCCCAGGAGATTCTGAGGAAGTTGGAGAACAAATGAAGATAAACCAAGTTGGGATTACGGAGTTTGCTCTCCCTGTTGGGGCTATCGCAATCATTTCTGGTAACACGTTAGAACTTCACATGGGCAAGTCGGTTGATGGGTATAAATTACCCAGTGAGCCAAAGTGTACCAGGACGGAACTGGGAAAGATGATTCCGATAAAACAAACTCGGAATCGCAAGGTGTTTATTCCGTTCTATGAATTGGCCGTGAATGCTGTGATTCCAGGAGAGAGGCTCCAGGACATTATGAGGCGACTGGAGAAGAAGAATAAGAAAGAGATTGCCGCCGCCGTTCTGGATATGGCGAGGTTCAGTCTCTTGTTTGAAGATCAGAAGCAAACATCAGAAATGATGAGAGCTGGTAAATGTTCTTGGGTTCTCAAGGTGTTTCGCAGTTGGCCTATGGCTATTCGGGCTGATGGTAGCGGTAATTTGGGGGCCTGTGCGTATCAGCAGTTGTTAGTGATTGGTGGATGAGTCGGTAAACAAAATAAGGAGTAATTAGGTATGTCGAAGTTTGTAGATTTCTATAGTGACCGTGAAGTTCAAGACATCATGGAGGCGTTTGTCGAGCGTTTCCCGTCGATGTTTGAGGGGTTTGATGCCTCCAAGATTGGGTTCGTAACCACGAAGAAGAAGGGCAAGAAGACTGGGCCGGCATTGAAGATGCATAAGGTGGCCTATCCTCAAAACGTGTGGCTCTCGAAGGCCTACATTTGTGAGGCTCAAGACGGGGCCTGGAAGCGGTTGGATGCCAAGAAGAAGAATCTGTCGGTGTTCCGTTCTATGTGTGCGGTTCCGGCGGGTGGATTCGATGAGCAGTCGAAGTCTTACGGGAAATTGCTTACCCCGGACATCAAGATGTTTATGCGGGAATTCGCGGCATCTGGTGGTGTTCCGAACTGGGAAGAGAATCCTTCGGCAACTGACCCGATGGAGCAGACGGTGGAAGGAATTGCCAAGGCGATGCCTATCGTTGAAGCGATCCCGGCCGAAGACGGTGTTGAACGCAAGGCTGTCACGGCGGCTGATGTGGCGTCGGTGGTGCCCAAGGGCAAGGGTGCCGCGATGCCTGTCAAGAAGTAGGATAACATCCAAGGGGGACAGCGATGCCTGTTAATAGGCCAGACGATTATCTGGAAATGCCGGATTACAAACGCAGACAACTACGTTTGCAGAAGAAAATCAGGCACTACGAGAAACATGATCGTCCAGAGCTGTCTCCCGAGGATCTCTTGAAATATCTCAGGGATCATAAGATTCGATCATCCAAAGTCCTTGAAAAGACTCGTGCTCCAACAGATCCAAATACCAATGATTTCCGGAAGGCTTTTGGCAGTTGGTCCGAAGCAGTGAGAAAAGCGTTTGGAAGTGGTATTGCTTTTGATGTGGATAAGGACTACATTCTCAAATCTGTTCCCCAGTTTAATTTATGGTCGGTGAAAAGATTTAGGGAAGCTCGTAAAGTAGACCCGGTGAGTGTGCCTTCTTGGAGGTCCATAAGAAAGAACTGGGGAACTTACAAAAATTTGATAGAGTGTGCTCGCCGTCAGAATTTGAAACTGCTTTTGTATGAATACTTGAAGTTGAAACGGAAGTTAGGACACATCCCGAGCCTTGAAGAACTCCGGGAAGCCAATATAAGGATGGACGAAGCAATCCTCTTTTACGGAAGTAAAAAGCAGATGGATGAGTTTGTCGTCACTATGGAAGGATAATATGAGAGACCGACAAGAAGTTGTTGACAGGTATATTGAATTGAGAGACAGGTATCTCAAGGAACGTAAGGAACAGTATCTTGGTAAACTACCTATCAATTGTTCCCATAATGTCAGACTTCGAGTGAAGGGCAAGGGGCAACTGGGATTCTGTCAGAACCCCCAAGTGTTATCCAAGTGTGGTCCCCACAAAATGTTTTTATGTAATGAGCCAGATACGGCACAACGATGTCGTGTCTTCAATTGCCGGAACACAGAGGTTACAGTGGAGGCCGAGATGAAAGAGATCATGGGATCTCCGGCCAGGTGTGGTAATGATTATCCGAAATTGGCGATGTTGATCTGGTTTCTTCAGGAGGATGTTGTCGGGAAAACAAAGAGTTTTTGGAAGAAGGCTGATAAAATTCTCTGGAAAATCCCAAGACTGATAGCCACAGGGCGTTGGAAATGAATAAAATTTGGGTATGTCTTATGGTGAGTAGGACATTGTCCAACACCAACCTGAAAGCCATCTCCAGGGAACTAACAGTAGTTTTCAGGGATGATCTTTTGGGTTTTAAAGTTGTTTGCAATGACCAGATGTCGGCTTCTGGGGAGTATTACATTTTCGTAAATTGTGATAATTACCGGGAACATATTGAGGCGATCAATCGTTGTCATTTTATTACGAGTGTGGTTCCTGACCGTGAATCTCCACATCCTTTTACTCCAAAAGAAATTGTTGAATTTTTAACTTCCGCTGGATTAAAGGAAGAACCGAGTGGCACCCTGGAGAACGGAGATGTCGTTTTAGTAAAGGATGGATATCTCAAGGGATTGTATGGGGTTGTTACAAAAGAAATGCCACGCAAAAAGTTCAAAGTTTTCTTCAGTTTTTATGTTCGACAATTTACCGAGTCTTTACGCGTGACATCATTGGAATTTATCGGTAAGGTATCTGGATATGAATTTCCGTCGGAAGTCGTTGGTAAACCAATTGTTATAGGGGCTCACGTTGTCCACCACCGTAAGTTACATAGGCCAGAAAGTTGATAATCTCAGATCGTCAAATACGACTGAAGAAGGTATTCTTCCATATTTCAGTGTCGAGCAGGTTAGAGCTTTCAGGTCAGTTTTTGGCTTTTTGAATGATAAGGACCGGGATATTCTATATCTCATCTTTGTCTCTCGAAAGAAGCAGAAGGACGTTCAGCGGATCATGAACCGGTCCCAGCCGTCACTTTGCTATGATATCAAGCGTATTCGTCGCCGGCTTCGATATATCTTCTACATTCACTCCGTATTTGACATCTTCGTGAACTTTACCCAGGAGAAGGTTTCTTTCTTTACCCCGGAAGAGATGGAGATTCTCACATTGATGTTCTACACCAGTAGTTTCACAGTTACGGCCGAGATGATGAATCTGTCCCAGGTGAGGACTCGATATGCCTATAATAAGTGCCTACGGAGGATGGAAGCCCTGGGAATGTGGGAGTCTTACGAGATCTTCATGGTCATCCGGGAGAACTTGAATGCCATAAGAAGGGTCTATAAGGGAGATTCTTGTGGTTTAAAGGCTCTTGAGTTGGTGTAAGTTTTTATTGATATTCTGGTGTTAGTAGGAGGACATTGCTGTGAACGAAGAAATTTTTGAGGGCTTTTGCTGGCATAGTTCCATCGGAATCGATTCGACTCTGGATGGAAATAAGAAGTTTGTGACTCGACTCCCAAACAGTCGTCAGGCCCTGTCTATGTTCACAGCGTCCGGGAATAACCTGTTGATCCATAAGACAACGAGGTGTTTATGGAAAATGTCCGAGGATAAGAAGACCATCGAACCTGTATTCAGCTCAGATGTTCTTTCAACTGACGAGGTTAAGGCGGCTATGGAGGGATCTGAACAATGAATTTAGAAGCTATTTTTAGAAAAGATGCGGCGATTGAAGATCACTCACTTGTGGACCATTCCTGGCTAAAGGACGGATCAATCTTGAATATCGAGTCAATGAGGAACCCGAACAACATTAAGCCACAGGTTGAGGTTGAATGGGGTCTGGGCGGTCCAGATATCGATATCGACGAGCCTGCGGGTGCAGTCAAGCGTAACATCCCGGAAGAGAACCTGGGGGATGCTGGGGCCGTTATTCTCTTTGCCAGGGACAAGATGAACCGGGGATTGCGTGGAAGTCAGGTCGTGGCGGCTCTCCGGGCTAAATATCCGGCAGCTTTGTTGGCTTCTGCCTCTACAGGTCTTCGTCAGATGTTCGCGATGGAAGGGATTATTGGTCGAATTGCCATTGATGCCAGGGGATACAAGAATTGTCAGGCGGCTGTCAAAGCGGCAAGTAATTCCCCCTACAAGCGGTTTATCAAGTATGTCTATGGGTGTTCTTGTGGTGATCACCACATTTTGCCAATGAATGACACCAGCATCATCGGTTCTGATGTTGCATCCTGCGGGAACGGATTTGACGATTTCTTGGCCGGGGACAAGACAACAGCCAAGACTGCGGCTTATTGCCGGACAACAATGCTACCTGTTATGGCGGCAGGAGACTTGGATAAGTCGTTGCTGGACAGCACTTTAATCGATATGGGGGATCTTACCCCGGTGCCCCAGGA